>CESC01094588.1_pt1 | contig 97196 bp, 78 predicted proteins | sample 531131 | NCBI WGS metagenome assembly CESC01 (sample SAMEA2621295, study PRJEB7988) | marine metagenome | biome: marine biome (ENVO:00000447); feature: mesopelagic zone (ENVO:00000213); material: "saline water (ENVO:00002010), including plankton (ENVO:xxxxxxxx)" | depth 800 m
CATAAAAATTTGCACAAACCTTAGAATACAGACAGGCTTGCCATAATGTGGTTTACTGGCATCTGCTAAGGTTGATTACTGAAAGGTGGTTTAGTTTATAATAACGTAGCGAGTAGAAAGGTACCTGCTACACATAAAATGATTGATAGGATACCTCCTAAAATCAAAAAATGCTTGAAGCGATAAATACCAAGATTGTAGATCAATGTATTGGTTTGATATCCCACGGGTGTAAAAAAGCTAAAATTAGCCGCAAACATAACCGCCAGAATAAAAGGTTTAGCAGGTAGGTTGAGTCCGGATGCAACGGAAATTGCAATGGGTGCCATAATCACCGCGGTAGCATTGTTTGAAATACTTCCGCTAAGAATCATGGTGATCAAAAAAAGAGCTCCAAGAATAAACAAGTTATTTCTCCCTTCAAATAGGGCAAGTAAATGTTCAGAAAGCCAGAGGTCTGCACCGCTATTGGTCATTGCCACACCCAGCGGAATCATACCGGCCAGTAGAAAAAATATCTGCCAATCTACTTTATGATAAATTTTATTCATCTCAAGGCTATTTGTCGCCAAGAGTAATCCAATTCCTGTAAGTGAACTTGCTAGAATACTCAACAAACCGGAAGCAGCCATGGCGATCACGGCTAGTAAAATCGCTGCAGTAATATATTTACGCTTGTTATTTTTGGCTTTAAAAGGTTCGTGCATCTTTAAGATCACAATACCTTCAAGATTTTCCAAAGTATTCAACTCAGTTTGGGTAATCTCCAATAAAATGCGATCCCCGGGTTTAATGCGTATTTGATTCAGATCTTTACGGATAAGCCGCTCGGTGGTGTTCCTGATGTTTTTCCGTTTTTTAATAGCTATGGGTAAGGCGCCTTCAAGCTTAAGTCGTTTTAAATTATTGAGCGTGCTTCCTACAAAAGCAGAACCGGGCAGCACCAAGACTTCTATTAATTGAATTTGGGTTTCTTTGGACTCTTGTTCTGTTTTCTTCTTCTGATCTTTGGAGAAAGTTTCCGCAGTTTGAAGTGCTTTACTCGCTTGTGTCAGGTTCTCTTCTTGAGAGATACGCTCTATATTTTCAAGATCTGCCATCACGACCAGTTTATCTTGCTCTGCAAGCGTAATATATCTTCCTGGCGCATTGGTGACCACATGGTTGCGAATGAGTTTGAGCAAGGTTACCTCAGGATCTTTAAAAAGAAACGTATCCTGAATGGCTTTACCCACAAGCGGCGAGTTTGAGTTTATGGTGACGGTTGTAATCAGGTTGTTGATCTCGTAATCTACCTCTAAACGTTCTGAAACATTTTTCTTCGGAAGAAATTTTGAAGCAATGGTAACCACAACTATTCCTATTACCAGAAAGATCAAGCCAAACCAAGCAAATTCAAAAAAGCCAAGTTTTTCTATTCCGCGGTTTTGAGCCACAGAATTCACAATGAGATTGGTTGATGTTCCCATTAAGGTGCAGCTTCCGCCAAGAATTCCTGCAAAAGATACCGGTAGTAATAATTTACCCGCTGCTATTCCATAGCGCTCTGCAAGCTGAAAAATAATTTTTATAAAAACGATCACTACGGCTGTTGTACTTATAAAAGCACTTATACCGGCAGTTAGAAACATAAATGTGGGAATAAGCAGGAGTAAGGGGAAAATGCTCAAGCGCTGTAAACCGTCGGTAAACCATGCAATGACGCCATTATCCTCAAGCGCCACTGCAATGATCATCAAGGCCAAAACAGTGATCGTTGCAGTGTTTGAAAAACCACTTATACCTTCTTCGGGAGTGACTAAACCCAACAAAATCAAGGATACAATAATGAAAATAGCAATTTTGTCTACCGGAAATAATTCGGTGACAAATAAGAAAATAGTGACTCCGAGAATGATAAAAACTTCGAGTATTGCGAGATCCATACGATTAAAATAGAACGCTAAATTTACTAGGAAAGCTTAAAGCTTTTTGCCAAAGTTTATATAAACAATTAGTAAATCGTAGTTGAAGTATTATCCCTATTTTTAATCTTTGTGGTCATCCTTTGTTATTAAGGGCGCGTATTTTTGGCACCTCAGAAGGGTATAATACCCAAGATAATTTACGAGCAAATATGTTTGATTCTTTACGGAAGCACTTAGAACAGGTTATTGAAATTTCAGATCAGGAATTTGATGAATTTTGCGGTTTGCTTTCTCCGCAAAAATTCAAAAAAAGAGCTATCCTGATCCGTCCCGGCGATTTGGTTCAGTCAGAATTTTATGTGGTCTCCGGTTGTTTGCAAGTAGTTCATACTTCAGAAAACGGAGATGAGTCAATTTTACAATTTGCCATTGAAGATTGGTGGGTGAGTGATTTTGCTGCTTTTTTTAACGGTACACGGGCACGGTTGACGGTAAGCTGTATTGAAGATTCAACGGTGCTGGAATTGAATAAAAACTATCTCGAAGAGCTCTACGGACGAATACCAAAATTTGAACGTTTTTTTAGAATCAAATTAACAGGTGCTTTTGTTGCGCTCTATGAACGCATTCAGAATGGCTTAGAAAAAAACAGTACTGAACGGTATCAGGAATTCTGTGAGACCTATCCCAATATCGAGCAGCGCGTTCCCAACTATAAAATTGCGAGTTATCTTGGTATAAAACCAGAATCATTAAGCCGAATTCGAAGAGAACTTCAGGAGAAAACGTAATTCTTAACAAGGCTTAACAGGCTTTGTATATTCTTAACAGCTAAACCTAACATAGGTCAATGAACTCAAACGGGAAGGCTAAGTAAATTTGTCTAAACTAAAAATTAAATTATGAGTTTAGAGAACAAAACTGTGATCATAACCGGAGCCTCAAGTGGAATAGGAGAGGCGACGGCAAAAAAATTAGCCGGAGCCGGTGCTAAAGTTGTTATTACTGCACGACGTACAGAGCGCTTGAACGAACTTAAAGAAACTATTGAAAAAGAAGGTGGAACGGCTTTAGTCGTTACGGCAGATGTAACGAGTAAAGACGATTGGAAGAATATTATTGAAAAAACACACGAGACCTTTGGTAAAGTAGATGTTTTAGTAAACAATGCGGGACTGATGCCACTTTCTTTTGTAGAAAATTTGAAGACAGACGAATGGGACACTATGGTAGATGTAAACATCAAAGGTGTGCTTAATGGTGTTTCTAGTGTAGTGCCAGATATGAAAGAGAATAAATCAGGTCACATTATTAATATTTCATCTGTAGCCGGAAGAAAAATTATGCCTGCCGGATCTGTGTATTGTGCCACCAAATATGCGGTAAGAGCTTTGAGTGAAGGTATACGTCTAGAAATGGGACCAAAATATAATACCAAAGTAACTTCTATAGAACCAGGCTTTGTAGCAACCGAATTGACGCAAACCATTACTGATGATGATGTACAAGATATGTTATCACAGTTTGCCGACTTGAAGACTTTAGAAGCAGAAGATATAGCAAATTCTATACATTACGCCTTAACACAACCAGAGCACAGCAGTGTAAACGAGATCTTGATACGACCAACAAATCAGGATTTATAGAATATTCTCAATCTTATTATATAACCAAAAGGTCTGGCATTGCCAGACCTTTTTTTATTGACGCTGCCAAAGGATATAATAATCCCGGATTAGTTACTAGCAGATAAAGGCAATATTTAAGAGTCCTAATAATCCAAGAATCAGAGCTGTAATCCCAATGATTACTTGATACGGATTTAAAAATCCTGCTGCTTTATTGAAGAAATCTTGTAATGATGGGCTGTTCTGAAAAGTTCCTCCCAACAGTGCCAAGCCGGCAAGAATACCTACAATGTCTCTAAATGTACAGAAGGGTCTAAAGAGAAACCAAATACCTAAAATAAGGCATATGCCTCCAATGACGGCAGAAAAGGGGCGAAGAGCACTTGCAGCTTTAGTGAAGATTTGGGTGCTGCCGTCCCATTTGTCTAGTGTTGTTATTCCTAAAAGAATACCGGCGCAAATGAGTGCCAGTTCATAAAGTATTATCATGATGCTTTTGTGTTAGTTTCTCAAAATCGGTAACAGGATCTAACTTGTCACCTTTACGGATAAAATTAACCGCTTCGAGTAAACTCTCAAAAGAAAAAATTTCTCCTTTATAAAAAAAACGTTCGATAACTAAATTATAAATGGCTGTTTTGCGGTAAGTAACAACAGCAAAAACCTTAAATAGATCACGTTTGTTTAAATAGGCCAACCAATCTTGGGGTTTAATAGAATAATCATGAACGCGATTCGAGATGTAATTCACTTGGCTGCCTTTATTTTTATAAAATTTTTCACCAACCTCAAGCACTTTTTGAGCTTTATCCCACTCAAATAATTCGCCTTCATTAATTTCTGAAATGATAAAGTCATCAAAAAAGTAAAATGACCCAAAATTAAAACGATGTTCTTCTCTTATTAAATGTATTAAATGGGTGTTCTTTACTTTCATAGTCTTCAGCATTTTCTTTTTAAATTATCAAATCTTCAAAGAGATAGAAAATAGTTTAACAGACTTATACGATTAAGTATTAAAAAAAAGCCACCATTCGGTGGCTTTTTACAAGTATTTCTAAATATTATACTAGTCGGTCGAACTTACCATCGATAGGAATTTATCTAAATTAGGTAAGATGACAATTCTTGTACGGCGGTTCTTAGCACGATCTTCTTTAGTGGCATTATCTACAAGTGGTAAGTAACTACTGCGTCCTGCTGCGATCAGTTTAGCAGGATCAACATTATACTTGTCTTGTAACTCTCTAATGATCGCTGTAGAACGCTCTACTGAAAGTTCCCAATTGTCTTTAATGTAAGCACCGGGTTTTACCGTTTGGTCATCCGTATGACCTTCAACCATAACTTCGATTGCAGGTTCTGAATTGATGACATCTGCCAGGCGTTTTAATAAACCGTCTGCTTTATTACTTACACGATAGCTTCCGCTATTGAACAGCAATTTATCAGAAACATTGATCATTACCACAGTCTCATCGATATCGACCTGAATATCTTCATCTTCCCCCACAGAATCATCAAGATTCTTTTTAAGGTTATATGAGATCGCTAGGTTCATCGAATCTTCAAGACTCTTGGCTTGCGCCAATTCGTTTTGATCTACCTTGCTTAAGGTTTCACGCATTTTATCTTTAGTACTTTCAGACATAACAGCAAGATTTTCTACTAAGTCAAGCTTTTGATAGTTGTCATCTCTTAAAGAATTTATTTTGCTGTTGTAGTCAGCAACCCGGTTTTCGATGGCGCTGTATTTTGCTTCTAATTCTTCTTTCTCAACCTGAGTTTTGGTAAGCGAAACCCGCGTGTCGTCATATCTGGTTTCTAATTCGGTGTATTTTTTCTTAGACACACAAGATACAGTAAGTATGGTCGCGCTTAAAAGCGCAACAGTATTCATTTTTTTCATTATTCATAAATTTAGTTAGACCTCTATAACAGGTGCGTCCTAAATTTATTTTTTTCAAAATGCTATAATTCTGTTAAAGCATTTCGTCTAGCCTTATTGATTTGAATGAAAAAAGTCCGTAAACACAGATGTCTACGGACTTTCAAGATTTATTTAAAAAGCTATTATTTGATATCTACAACTTCCAGGTCAAAAATGAGATCCTGTCCTGCAAGTGGGTGATTGGCATCGATCACGATACTTTCATTACGCACTTCAGCTACACGAAGTTGACGCTCACTTCCGTCAGGATTTTTAGCAACTAAGCCCATTCCTACTTGAGGATCAATTTCCTGTGGAAGATCTGCTTTTGGTACTTCTTGAAAAAGATCTTTACGCACTTCGCCGTAGGCTTCTGCTTCTGGGATCGTGATCGTTTTCTTTTCACTAACTCCCATATCAATAAGACCTTTTTCAAAACCGGGAATGATTTGTCCCTGACCTAATTGAAATTCTAAAGGTTGCTTATCTACAGAGCTGTCAAAAATTTGACCATTTGTTAATTTTCCTGTGTAATGCACCTTTACGGTATCGTTATTTTTTACTGTACGTTGTGTATTTTTTTCCTGTGTTTCCATAGTGCGGAAGCTATAAAACAGGCTGTGCAATCCCTAAGCAATTGTGTTAAAATAAAAATTTTTATCAGTATAAAAACAAAAAGCATCAAACCTTTAAAATTTGATGCTTTTACGTGTTATTTGTTTAAATATTAGGATTTTGCTTTCCTGATCTTTATGACTTTTGAGATTACAATATAGCCAACTATGGCAATAATAAAGTAAATAAAGTAAGAAACCGGCTTGCCATCGCCACCAACCGTCGTAAACAAGCGTTCCCAACGAATTTTTTCCATAATACCGGTGCCATTACTGTCCCAACTAAACCAAATAAATACAGGTTTACCTACGATATGATTTTCAGGAACAAAGCCCCAAAAACGACTGTCTTCACTATTATGACGGTTATCACCCATCATCCAGTAATAATCTTGTTTAAATGTGTATTCGGTAAGTGGTTGACCGTTTAAGGCAACTTCAGTTCCATTTACAGTGATCTCGCGTTGTTCTCCCATTTCTTCACCCTCATAAACTTCAATTAGACGTTTATAAAGCGGAAGGTTTTCAACAGTAATTGGCGCTGTAGCTCCAGCTTTAGGAATATAAAAAGAAGCCATCTGATCGCGATTTCCTAAACTAGCATTCCCTTTCGGAAAGATAGAAGCATCTTTTTGACCTGGATCTGCAATTAACCGTTCAAGGGAAGCTACATTTGGATGATTGCGGAAGCGCTCTGCATTTTCAGCAGTAAGCGCCTGAGTATGAAATTGCGTTGAATTATAGAACGAAAGATTAGTTATCTTATATTGATCGTAAAGGTTCTTTGCATTAAATCCGCCACCTTTTGCTGTACCTATATAACTGTATTGTGGTTGTGCACGGCCAGGTAATTCCAGAGGAGCATTGTTTACAAAAACTTTTCCGTCAACGATTTTCAAACTATCCCCAGGTAAACCTACCGCACGTTTTACATAATTCGATTTTTTATCTATGGGTTTATGATAGTATTTTCCGTCATCCAAGCCGTAGAAGCGATTTACCGTATCTACCGGCCAGCTAAACACCACAATGTCGCTGCGCTCAATATCTTGAAACCCCGGAAGTCTAAAGTAGGGGAGTTGGGGTTTGTCTAAATAGGATTTGATCCCTACACCCGGAATGGTGTCATGAACCATCGGGAAACTTACGGTCGTCATTGGCGTACGTGCCCCATAATGAAACTTACTTACAAAAAGAAAATCTCCTATGAGTAGAGTGCGTTCTAATGAACCGGTAGGAATCGTAAAAGGTTGCATCACATAGGTGTGTACAATGGTTGCAGCCACAACTGCAAAAAGAATAGAACTAACCCACTCACCAACAGCACTTTTAGGCACTAATGAGCGCTCTGTTTTATAGGTTACCGGCGCAGCATAATTTAAATAATAGAGGTAGAAGCCCAGCGTGACAATAACAAGTACTGTGTCTGTCGTTGAGTTTTTACCAAAGCTTCTTGCAGTTTCTACCCAAATTACCGGAAACATAATCAGGTTTACGATGGGGATAAAAAGAAGAATGGTCCACCACCAAGGGCGACCAATTATACGCATTAGAATAACCGCATTATATATGGGAACGATAGCTTCCCAAGCCTGACGTCCTGCTTTTTTATATAATTTCCAGGTTCCTAAAAAGTGGATGACCTGAACCAGCAGGAAGAATAAAAACCATTGCATCATTGTCATAGGTTCGTATGTTTTGTTGTATTTGTATGTTTTTCTAGTAAGATGTTACTCATTATGATAAATTGAGTACATCTTTCATACTATAAACACCTGTTTTATCTTTTAACCATTCGGCAGCGATGATTGCACCTAAAGCAAAACCATTGCGGTTATGTGCCTTATGTTCGATAGTGATCTCATCAACTTGACTTTCATATTTTATAGTATGCGTTCCTGGAACTTCACCTTCGCGTTCTGCTTTAATGGTGATTTTGTTCGCTTCTTGCTCATCAAGAATCCAGTCGTTTTTCTCTGAATGCTCCAAAATCCCTTCTGCCAACGTTATTGCGGTTCCGCTAGGGGCATCTAATTTATGAATATGATGTACTTCTGTCATAGCTACATCATAGTCTTTAAGCCCCTGCATCATTTTGGCAAGCTGCTTATTCAGTTCAAAAAAGATGTTTACCCCTACGCTAAAGTTTGAGGCGTAAATAAAAGCCCCTTTATTTTGCTCGCATAGCGAAACCATCTCGTCATACTTATCAAGCCATCCCGTGGTTCCTGAAACTACCGGAATATTCGCTTCAAAACAGGCTGTGATATTTGCTACGGCAGCAGAAGGAATACTAAAATCGATAGCAACTTCGGCACCATTAAAATCATAAGAGTCATCAGCGGCATCGATGGTTTTCACGATCTCGTGACCGCGATCTGTTGCGAGTTGCGCTATAGTTTTTCCCATACGGCCATAACCAAGAAGGGCAATTTTCATAATCTAAAAAGTATAAGTGATACGCATCCCAAACGTGTTTGAGTAGTCAAATTCATTGCGTTGCATAAATGGAGCAAAGCTCAATCGGTCTTCCACTTCATATTGTGAAAGGTGAGCATCTACGTTTGCTTCAAGTATTTGCAATACATACAACCCTGCGGTAATGAGTATCGATAGTTCTTTGTTTCTTCGGTAAAAATCCTGGGCTCTCAACAATTGATCTTCTGTGAATAATTCACGCGTATTCCCATTTTCATCTACTATAGTAAATTCATCCATACGTCCTGCAATACGATCTTTGTATGCGGTACGATATTGTTGAAAGAGGTCGTGATTGTAAACGGCAATTCCTACACCGGTACCAATAGCACCGTATACGATAGGAATTTTCCAGTAATCTTTATTGTAAGCTTGTCCTAATCCCGGAAGCACCGCAGCGTAAAACGCAGCTTTGGCCGGTTTAAGCGCATCATATTCTTGAAAAGCGGCATCTATTTCTTCGGCTTCAATTTGAGGTTGTTCCTCAGATGGCGTTGATTGGCTTAAAGCTATACTGCAGAAAAGGAGGCAAGTAAATAGTATTAATTTATTCGGCACCAGATATTAATTTTTTAAGTCGCTTAAAATCTTCTTCTGAAGAAAACGGAATTATTAGTTTTCCATTGCCTTTTTGAGCAACTTTTACATCTACTTTGGCTCCAAAGTAAGAAGCAAATTCTTTTTTTCCTTCCTGAATGAAGTCAGGAACTTTAGATTTAACCGGAGTTGACTTCCCTGATTTTTTCCCTTCTTTATAATTTTTTACAAGGGCTTCTGTAGCTCTTACCGAAAGTGAATCCTGAAGGATCTTCTCGTATATATCGAGTTGGTCTGAAGTATTTTCAATATTAATCAGCGCACGACCGTGGCCCATAGACAGAAAACCATCACGCATTCCTGTTTGAACGATCGGGTCTAATTTCAACAAACGCAAATAGTTAGCAATCGTAGATCTGTTTTTACCTACACGCTCGCTCATTTGCTCTTGGGTAAGATTGATCTCTTCGATCAAACGCTCGTAAGAAAGTGCAATTTCTATGGGATCAAGATCTTCACGTTGAATGTTTTCAACAAGAGCCATCTCAAGCGACTCTTGATCATTAGCGATACGAATGTATGCCGGGATGGTCTCTAGACCAACTAATTTGGAAGCTCTAAAACGACGCTCTCCAGAAACCAATTGGTATTTACCAAACTCAATTTTACGAACGGTTATGGGTTGAATGACACCCAACTCACGAATGGACGACGCAAGCTCTTTTAAAGCATCTTCATTAAAACTGCTTCGGGGTTGAAACGGGTTTACTTCAATATTGGCAAGTTCTAGCTCTACAATATTGCCTACAACCTTATCTGCGCCTTTATCACCGGCGGTTTTTATATCATTGTCAGGATCTTTCAATAAAGCTGAAAGACCACGACCCAAAGCTTGTTTTTTAACTGCTTTAGCCATCTTTACGCGTCATTTTTAGTAATTATCTCCTGAGCTAAACTTAAGTAATTTGCGGCACCTTTGCTGCCTGCATCGTAATTAATTATGCTTTCACCATAACTTGGTGCTTCACTCAAGCGAACGTTTCTTTGGATAATGGTATCAAAAACCATCTCATCAAAATGCTTTTGTACTTCATCAACCACCTGATTTGAAAGTCTCAAACGAGAATCAAACATCGTTAATAAAAGCCCCTCAATATCTAATTTTTGATTGTGGATTTTCTGAACACTTTTGATCGTGTTCAACAATTTACCAAGACCTTCAAGTGCAAAATATTCACATTGAATAGGTATAATCACAGAGTCTGAAGCGGTAAGTGCATTGAGTGTTAATAATCCCAATGATGGGGCACAATCAATCAAGATGTAGTCATAAGAATCTTTCAAGTGTCTTATGGCACGCGCCATCATATATTCGCGTTGATCCATATCTACCAATTCGATCTCGATAGCTACCAAGTCGATATGTGCAGGAATCAAGTCGAGATTTGGAGACTCGGTCTTCATAATGGTTTCTTCGGCCTTGCTAGAATGTTCCAGCAGCTGATAGGTACCCATCTCGATCGTTTCAACATCTATACCCAATCCCGATGTGGCATTTGCCTGAGGATCTGCATCAATTAAAAGTACTTTTTTCTCAAGCACGCCTAGCGAGGCTGCAAGGTTAACCGATGTTGTAGTCTTGCCTACACCACCTTTTTGATTAGCAATTGCTATAATTTTGCCCATAGAGTATATTGAGGTATTGCACAGCGAAAATACGATTTATAACGGGCAATTAAAATGCTTTTTGTTAACAGGTTTTAATAGTTTTAGGAGAATCACTTTTATAAAACACAGGATTCGAGTTTAAAAATTCTTAAATCCTTTATTTATTGCGCTTTGCTTTAACCATTGCCTCCAATTGATCCCATAATTCTTCTGGAATATCTTGTAATAAATTGAATTGTCCCGCACCTTCAAGCCATTCACCACCATCAATGGTCACAACTTCACCGTTGATGTACGCTGAAAAGTCTGAAACTAAATACGCCGCGAGATTGGCAAGCTCCTGATGTGCTCCAACTCTGCGCAAGGGTACTTTCTTAGACAGATCAAATTTTTCAGCAAGATCTCCCGGAAGAAGCCGTTCCCAAGCACCTTTGGTAGGGAAGGGGCCAGGAGCGATCGCATTAGAACGTATACCGTATTTGGCCCATTCTACCGCTAGTGAGCGTGTCATAGCAAGCACTCCGGCTTTTGCCGTAGCACTGGGAACCACATAAGCAGAACCGGTCCAGGCATAGGTCGTAACGATGTTTAAGATGGTTTTGTTGGTTACCTTTTTATCAATCCAATGCTTACCAAAGGCGAGCGTGCAGTTTTTACTTCCTTTTAAGACGATATCAATAACCACATCAAAAGCGTTGGCAGAAAGTCTTTCAGTTGGAGAAATGAAATTACCTGCGGCATTATTCAACAGCACGTCAACACTACCAAATTGCTCAATTACCGCATCGCGCATCGCGACGACTTGCTCATAATCGCGTACGTCGCATTGCACCGGAAAGCAGGTTCCACAGGTTTCAGCTTCTAAAGCTTCGGCAGTAGTTTTAAGTTTTTCCAAATTTCGCGAAGTAATAGCAACCTGAGCCCCTAACTCCATAAAGTATTTGGTCATTGCTTTTCCCAGACCGCTTCCGCCGCCGGTTACCACAATTGTTTTTCCTTGAAGCGCATCGTCACGCAGCATTTTATTTTTAAAATTCATAGCTTTTATTTTTAGAGGGAATCAATCTTCAAAACTCTGCAGCAAAATCTCTAAAATAGAAATTGCTGCTTCACTTATTTTGGAGCCGGGTCCAAAGACTGCAACTGCTCCTGATTTAAACAGGAACTCATAATCTTTACGCGGAATCACACCGCCCACAATGACCATAATATCGTCGCGGCCTAAGTCTTGAAGGTGTTGAATTACCTGTGGAACCAAAGTTTTATGGCCGCCGGCTAAGGAGGAGATACCAAGAATATGCACATCGTTTTCTACGGCTTGTTTAGCCACCTCTGCCGGAGTTTGAAATAACGGACTGATATCAACGTCAAAACCTACATCTGCATAACTTGTAGCTACTACTTTTGCGCCTCGGTCGTGACCATCCTGACCCATTTTTGCGATCATAATGCGCGGGCGTCTGCCTTCGAGTTTAGCAAACTTATTGGCCAGCTCTTGGGCTTTTAAAAATGTCTGATCCTGTTTTACTTCTTTACTGTACACTCCGCTAAATGATTTTATTTGTGCTTTATAACGGCCAAATACATCTTCGAGCGCTTTTGATATTTCGCCTAAAGTCGCACGTTCTCGTGCCGCTGCAACACTTAAATTTAGCAAATTCCCGTTTCCTGATGTTGCACAAGCTGTTAATTGCTTCAGGGCTTCATCAACTTTTTTCTGATCTCGTTGGGCTTTTAGGTTTGCAAGACGTTCCAATTGTTGCTCACGAACTTTAACATTATCCACCTCAAGAATAGCGAGTTCATCCTCGTGTGCTAAAGCAAATTTATTGACACCAATGATGATGTCTTTTCCGCTATCTATGCGCGCTTGCTTACGTGCTGCCGCTTCTTCAATGCGCTGCTTAGGAATGCCTTTCTCAATAGCTTTGGTCATTCCGCCTAGTTTTTCGATCTCCTCGAGATGTTCCCAGGCTTTATCTGCAATTTCCTTAGTTAGTTTTTCAACATAATGACTGCCGGCCCAAGGATCTACTGTTCGCGTAATTTCGGTTTCTTTTTGAAGGTAGAGCTGTGTATTTCGCGCAATGCGTGCTGAAAAATCGGTTGGTAAAGCGATCGCTTCATCTAAAGCGTTTGTATGCAAACTTTGAGTTCCACCAAAAGCGGCCGCGGCAGCTTCAATCGTGGTGCGCGCCACATTATTAAAAGGATCTTGCTCTGTAAGCGACCAGCCACTGGTTTGACAATGTGTTCTAAGCGAAAGGGATTTTGGATTCTGAGGATTGAATTGTTTTACAATTTTTGCCCAAAGCATACGGGCAGCACGCATTTTTGCGATTTCCATAAAGTGATTCATTCCTATTCCCCAAAAAAAGGAGAGGCGCGGAGCAAAATCATCGATCTTCAATCCGGCTTCAATTCCTGTGCGGATATATTCGAGACCATCTGCCAAAGTATACGCTAATTCAATATCTGCAGTGGCACCTGCTTCTTGCATATGATAGCCCGAAATCGAAATGCTGTTAAACTTGGGCATATGCTCAGCGGTATATTTAAAAATATCAGAAATAATACGCATAGAAGGGGCTGGAGGATAGATGTATGTATTCCTAACCATAAATTCCTTAAGGATATCATTCTGAATCGTGCCTTGCAGTTGTTTGGATTGAACGCCTTGTTCTTCGGCTGCTACGATGTAAAATGCTAAAACAGGAAGTACCGCGCCGTTCATCGTCATCGAAACGCTCATTTTGTCCAGCGGAATCTGATCAAACAATAACTTCATATCTTCCACTGAATCTATTGCCACACCGGCTTTACCCACATCACCTTCTACGCGCTCGTGGTCGCTATCATATCCGCGATGTGTAGCCAGGTCAAAAGCTACGGAAAGCCCTTTTTGGCCGGCTTTTAAATTGCGTCGGTAAAAAGCGTTGCTTTCTTCGGCAGTAGAAAATCCTGCATATTGCCTGATCGTCCAAGGTTTACGCACATACATCGTGCTATATGGGCCACGCAAGTACGGCGGAATTCCTGCAGCAAAATCCAAATGTTCTAAAGCTTCAGTAGAAGTATTCTTTTGAACCGAATCAGATTTGAAAGTATCTGTAATACGGAGATGTTGTATATCCTTTCTACTCATCTTTCAATCTTTTTTGTTCCATTTGTTCGGCTAAACGTTTTGGAATAATGGGTTCAATCAAGGTCTTACGCGGATTCATTTTTACAAATGGGTACAGTTCGAGTTCTGACTTCATTTTATCCTCGCTATTAATGAACGCATTAGTGCCTACCAAAACCTTTTGTTGTTCATCAAAAGCTTTCTGTTCTTTTGCAGCAGAATCCTTTATTTTCTTCTGAATTTTTCCTTCTATAAGTTGGGTTACCAATCCGCCGCCGGCTTCAATTTCTTTGAAGAGGGCTAAAGCCTTTTCTGCAAATTGTTTGGTGAGATTCTCGATATAATAAGTTCCATCTGCAGGATTTTCAATTTGATCAAAGTAACTTTCGTTCTTTAAGATCAGGAGTTGGTTACGCGCGATACGCTGTCCAAACTCATTGGTTTTATGATAAATCGCATCATAAGCGGTATTGCAAATAGTATCTGCAGTTCCCAGGATACCACTCATTGCTTCGGTGGTAGTGCGTAGCAGATTGGTGTTATAATCATAAAGTGTTTTGTTGCGTAATCCGGGAATAGCAAGAATATGACATTGCGTATTCAGGTTGTATTCATCAGCCAGCCTAGCAAAAAGTAAGCGTAAGGCTCTGAGTTTTGCAATCTCAAAAAAGTAATTACCCCCTAAGGCAACTTTAAAAGTTATTTGTTGGTTTCCTAAAAGAGCGCCGTAGTGATTGAAGTACTCATTTACGTGTGCAAGAGCGTAAGCAAGTTCTTGAATACTATGGGCTCCTGCATTATGATAAAGCGTCAGGTCAACGCCTATAACGTTATCGTTTTGGGGATTTAAAAAAAGTTGCTCTAAAGCTTTATGATCCTCTTTTTGAGAAGTATACCAGTTTCCTGAACATGCTAGATTACCCAGAATGTCAAGGTTAAGATGACATTGGAATCCTTTTGAAGCTGTTTGCTGCAACAGGGCCTCATTAAAGGCAGAATCTAAAAAGCTAAAGTTAAAATAGAGCACAAGTTCCTGTTGTGGTAATTGTTCAAGGAGTTGAGCAATGTCGAACTTGTTTTCAGCTTTAAAGAATAGGGCCTCCGCACCTTTGTCCAGTGCTTTTTTTGCTGTTGTAGCAGCTGTTTCAGCTTTTAAAATAAAAATCTCTTCTGCGATAGACCAGGTTTTGGGTTGGCCGGGGATAGGCAAAGCTTGAGTCTCTTCGCGGTGATAGAAAGGTTTAACCGAAATACCTTCTGCAGAATTCCAGACCAAGGTCTCGTTATATTCTGCACCATCAAGATCGTACTGGATCTTTTGTTTAAAGGCTTTTGCCGATACCGGTGAAAATTCAGAAAAAAGGGGTTTACTCATCATTTTTAGTTTTTAGGCTGTCTTCATATTCAATGATAAATAGTTCCTCGTTTTCCTTTTTCATATAATATTCTTCTCTGGCAAAACGCTCTAATTCTCGAGCGTCTTTTAGTTTATTGATCTGGTTTCGATCTGCTTTGATCTCCTGTTTGAAATAAGCTCGGTTACCTTCGAGTTTGTCAATCTCATCATTCAGTTCTTTGTGAATGAACCACGAATTGGTATCAAAAAAAACCATCCAAATGGTGAAGATCACCAAGATGAGCACGTATTTATTTCCCAAAATACGGAACCATTTTTTCTGACGAAGCTTTTTGAAAAAGGACACAGTTGAGCTTTTTGAATTATACCAAACGTTGATTTATAATACTACGAACGATATCTATCGCAACATTGTTATATCGGTTATAAGGTATGATAATATCTGCATATTCCTTAGTAGGTTCGATAAATTGTTGATGCATGGGTTTTAAGGTGGTCTGATAACGCGTTAAAACTTCTTCAAGGTCACGGCCACGCTCGGCAATGTCACGTTTCAATCTACGTATAAGACGCTCATCAGAATCTGCGTGAACAAAGATTTTAATGTCAAAAAGTTCGCGTATTTCAGGATGTGTTAAAATCAAAATTCCTTCTACGATAACTACTTTTCGCGGATGCGTGATCACTTTATCTTTGGTACGGTTGTGCTTTACAAAAGAATAAACCGGCTGTTCAATAGTTTCTCCATTTCTTAGCTGATCTAAATGCTTACAGAGCAATTCAAAATCTATAGATTTGGGATGGTCAAAATTAATTTTTACACGATCGTCGTAAGAAAGGTGTGAATTATCACGGTAGTAGGAATCTTGCGAGATTACCGTTACTTCACCTTCAGGTAATTCCTGAACAATTTGATTAACCACGGTCGTTTTACCGCTCCCGGTACCACCGGCGATTCCTATGATAAGCATAACTCTGAATTTTTTGCAAAAATAGGAAACTTAGACCATAAAGAAGCTTAAAAGCATTGGGGCTTCTCTTAAAAATAGCACGCAAAGCATTTGAGTTCGCTAGGCATTGACCAACAGTAAACTAGCCTTAAAAAAGAAAACTTCTCATAAGTCTTAGCACATTAACTAAAAACTCATGAGAAGTCTCAAATTATCAGTTGTACTTTTTCTAATGCGGAAGTTTATTTTTGACCATTCCGTAAACAAATGTGCCTAGGAGCGCGCCAAAGATCACGAGGAGTATTGAAACATAACCTGCACCTGTAAGTACATACATAGGTCCGGGGCAGGCACCTGCCAACGCCCACCCTAAACCAAACAAAACCCCGCCAATAGCGTAGCGGGAAACACTCTTATTTTTTGGCTTAAGGTGCATGTCTTTGCCGCCTATAGCCTTTATGTTGAATTTTTTGATGATCTGAACGCCAATTACGCCCAATACCAGTGCAGAACCGATGATGCCATACATATGAAAAGCACCAAACTCAAACATTTCAAAAATGCGAAACCAAGATGCAGCTTCAGATTTGTACATTAAAATTCCAAAAAAGGTTCCTATAAAGAGATATACTAGCGTTTTCATTATGCAAAAATTAAGGGGAAAATAAAATGAATCATCACAAGGCCACCTACAAAGAAGCCTATAACAGCAATTAGGGATGGAAGCTGTAAATTACTCAAACCGGAAATGGCATGACCCGAGGTACAACCACCTGCATAGCGCGCACCAAAACCAACAAGAAACCCTCCAATGATCAAGATCAATAGGTTTTTAGGATTACTTAAAGCTTCAATGCTGAATAATTCGGTAGGTAAGTAGGCTTCACCAGAGCTGTTTATTCCGTATCCCTGAAGGGTAGCGACCACGTCGTCTGCGATTTCAACCGTATTATTTGAGAGATACTGTGAGGCAATGAAACCACCTAGTACCGCACCCATCATAACGGTCAAATTCCAGCGTTCATTTTTCCAGTTAAACTTAAAAAAATCAGCCTTTTTACCACCACCTGCAGCAGAACATAATGTTCTTAGGTTTGAGGACATTCCAAATTGTTTACCTACAAAAAGCAGCACAAACATTGTAAGGGCAATTAGCGGACCAGATACATACCAAGGCCAAGGATCATAAATCCAATTCATAGTTTAGGGGTTTAAAATTCTTTGTTCATAGTTTTAATGATGCAAATAACCTAAAACTTATAAGCTTTATACGTAACAAGTGTTACACTGGTTTATTGGTACCGCCAAAGGCTTTAATACTCCGAGGCTTGCCTGGAAGTTGAAAATTCGTTGTGGGTTAGTTCTGAGGTATTTGACTAAATAAAAAAAGCCTTTGCAAGTGCAAAGGCTTTCTATTACAACGTTTCAAAATTTTTATTCTGAATCCATCAGGCTCATAGCAAAACCGCCGCCAGCTGCCATTTGAATTGTATGTGTAGTATTTTTGGTCACTTCTTTTTCTTCAATCATATAATCTTGTGGATTGTTTTCCCAATCGGCGTCAGGACCATCTTTATAAATAAGGGCTTTATAGGTTTTATTTTCCTCTAGAAAATCAAAGTTTATCTTAAACGTTCTTGCGTTTTCATCAGTAATTCCGCCTATAAACCAATTATCAGTTTCACGCTCTTGTCTCGCAATAACAACATAATCGCCTACTTCGCCATCAAGAACTTTAGACTGTTGCCAATCAACGCCTACATCAGTAATAAATTGAAATGCCGGATGTACCTCACCATCAACCAAATAATGTTCGGGAAGGTCACACGCCATTTGAATCGGACTGTAAATCACCACATATAAACCCAACTGATGTGCAAGCGTAGTATTTACGCGATTTCCCTTTTTGTAATCATCAAACTTAATATTGAAAACACCAGGCGTAAAATCAATAGGACCAGAAAGCATTCGTGTGAAGGCGACTGTTGGCAAGTGTGCGGGTGGGTTACCACCGTCTGAGGCCCAAGCATTAAATTCTTGACCTCTCAAACCTTCGCGTGCAATAGCATTGGGATAGGTTCTGCGTTTTCCGGTCGCTTTTATAGGTTCGTGCGCGTTGACTGCAATTTCTTTTTTAGCTGTTTCGTCTAAAACTTTTTGATAATGCTTCACCATCCACTGGCCGTGGTGATATTCTCCTTTCGGAATAATTTCGCCTACATAACCTGTTTTAACCGAGTTGATATCGTTTGCCTTCATAAAGTCGTATGCAGCTTCCATCTGTTTCTCATAGGTGAGTGGTGCAGCTGACGTCTCGTGATGCATAATCACTTCAACGCCTTTATCTTTTGCATAAGCCATTACTTCGTCAAAATCATAATCAGGGTAGGGCGTAATAAAGTCGAAAACGCCTTCACGGTCGTCTGTATTGATCCATTGATCCCAACCGGTATTCCAGCCTTCAACCAGTAGTCCCTGGATCCCATTTTCAGCAGCAAAATCAATATATTTTTTAGCATTCTCAGTAGTTGCGCCATGTTGTGAAGATCCTTTTTCTCCCACAGTGAAGGTATTCATGTCTTGAGTACCTTCCATATCCCAAGTAGATTTACCGATGTGCATTTCCCACCAAATACCAACGTATTTCATTGGAGTAAAATAATCTACATTACCTAAGGCATTAGGATCGTTAAGGTTTAAGATCATTTTAGACTCGATGAGATCGCCGGCTTTGTCCGCTACTTGTATCGTGCGCCAAGGTGTGTTGAAGGGTAATTTAATTTTAGCTTTTCCGCCCAAGCGCTCAGAACCTACGAGTTCACTCACCATTTTGTTTTCAGAAGGATGTATTTTTAAAGTCATTCCTGCATAATCGGTAAGATCAGCTTCGTGAAAACTCAGATATAAACCGTCTTCCGTTTTCATAGTTACAGGAGTATTTACTGCGTTTTCTGGAATGTATGAAGCATTGAGGTCTTCATTATTTGCTTTAGAAAGTGCATCTATTTCAGAAAACTTGGTCTCATTATAAAGATGCTCATAGATATCCCAATCTCCCGGAATCCACCAAGTTTTATGATCGCCGGTTAAAGAGAACTCCGTGTTTTCATCAGTAATTAATAGTTCGTCTAGATTGTCTTGCTGCGGAAATTCATAACGAAAGCCTACGCCATCGTCGTACACTTTGAAATGAATATTCAATTTTCGTTGCTCAGGAGTATTTTCTTCAAGATACACGATGAGTTCGTTATACTGGTTTCTCACTTCAAGTTGTTCGCCCCAAGGCATAGCCCAGGTTTCATCTAGCCCGCCGGTTTTAGCATCTATAATGCTGAAATTTTTACTTAATGAATTCAGGTCTTTAAATTCAAAACCCATAGCAGAAGTGTCTATTACGGTTTTTCCGTTGTATGAGAGTGTGTAAGAAGGCTGACCATCTTCGGTTAACTGAAATGTGATTTGGTTTGAATCATTAGGGGAGGAGACCTGCAAAATCTCAAACTCGTTTTCTCTCTCGCAGGATGATAAACTTATAATAGTAAGCAAGGCGAAGGCATATAAAAACTTATTCATAGTTGATAATTAAAAATAACGATGGTAAAAACTGAATGCTGCTTAGTTCAAAAATCAGATGAATTTCTAATAATGAAATAAAACCCTTCAGAAAATAGGCTATTTTAATTATTTAATAAAATTTAATCGTTGAAATTGAGGTTATTGTGATTTGAAGTCGCGTTTCTAGTAATACGTTAAACTCAAAATAACCCTAATTCATTTGGAGAATTTTTTTCGACTTCCTGCCCTATATCCCACATCTCAATGACCTTATTGTTCTGGAATTTAGAAATATGTACTACTACAATTTGCATTGTTTTCTTAGTCACCAGACTATGGGTGATGACCGTATCACCATCAGCATAAATTTTTTTAACCTCAAAACCTGTGTTAGGATTTGCTTGATGATCTTCTTTCATCGCTTGAATTAAGGCATCTCGTGAACCTTCGAAGTATTGATTGTGATGGATGAAATTCTCGGACACATATTTTGAAAATGCTTTATCAATATTGCCAAAGGCAACTTCCTTTAAGAACGCAGCAGAAATAAGTTTAAGGTTGGCCATGGCTTTCCTATTTTCTAAGAATTTTGTCCATAGATTTGCCCTTTGCTAACTCATCTATGAGCTTATCTAGATAGCGTACCTTTTTCATCAAGGGGTCTTCAATATTTTCAATGCGGTGCCCGCAAATTACTCCGGTAATCTTAGAAACATTAGGGTTGAGTTGAGGCGCTTCGTCAAAGAAGGTTTCAAAATTTGTCTTTTCAGATAAAATACGCTCCAAAGCGTTTTCATCATAACCGGTTAACCAAAAGATTATTTGATCAACCTCTTCTTTGCTTCGTCCTTTCTTTTCGGCTTTTGTGATGTAGTGCGGATAAACTCCGGAGAAGGCCATTGTGTCGATTCTGTGCTTTGCCATAGTGTGCCGTATAAGTCTTAATCAAATATAGCTAAAACATCTTTTCTTCTTTTTTGTATTCGCGCTTGAGTGCTCTGAGCAAAATGTCTTTAGTAATGATCTGGGTGTTTTGATCTAAAGCTTGTAAACAACAGTAATGCATAACATTGCTAATATGCGCACCCGTAATATCGTAGGTTTTTGCAATGATCTTTAGATCGATCGCTTTTTCAAATTTGAATCCTTTGGGCAGTGCTTTTTTCCAGAGAACCAAACGTTCCTCATATTCCGGCGGTGTAAAGTGAACCAATGCCTGAAAGCGTCTGGTAAATGCTGCATCAATATTATTTTTAAAATTGGAGGCTAAAATGACGAGTCCGGGATGCTCTTCTAAACGTTGTAGAAGATAGGAAACTTCTTGGTTGGCATATTTGTCATGCGCATCGCGCACTTGAGTGCGTTTACCAAAAATAGCATCGGCTTCGTCAAAGAAAAGAATCCAGTTTTTATACTGGGCTTTGTCAAAAAGTTTAGCCAAGTTTTTTTCGGTCTCACCGATGTATTTTGAAACTACGGTTGAAAGATCGATACGGTAAACTTCGCGGTCTGTATATTTTCCCAAGAGACTTGCGGTTAACGTCTTTCCTGTTCCGGGCGGACCGTGAAAAAGTACGCGATAGCCTTGCTTAAATCTGCTTGTCGTGTGGTGTTTTTGCTGAAGCGTTTCGTTATGTTTCAACCATATTTCAAGGTCCCGAATTTCTTGTCGGGTTTCGGCATTAAGAACCAAATCATCCCAGGTAAGTTGTGTTTCGATCTTTGAAGCAGGAAACTCAATGCTTAACTCAGGTTCTGGTATGTTACCTGTAATGAGCAAAGCCGTGTATTCAGCATCTAAAATCAATGCTCCACTCATTTTGGGTTCGTTCTTTTCGGGCTTTTCTAGTTGAATGATCTTATTTGCGATAAGTTTACTATGCTTATCAAAATATTGCCAGCTTTGGACTCTCGCTTCTATATTTACCCCTGCGATGAGAAACAGTGCAGTCTCTGCAGTGGGTAAGATGCCACGGTGATTTTTGCCTTGTATTCCTCCAAGTTCGGGAAGCTCGCCACCATCAGGGTAAACTTGATTCACACAAAATTTTAGAAGTTCTGGTGAAAGGTTAGGAGCCATCACAAGTAAGAGTATTGCGATTTCTGCAGAATCTAATTCTAAGACTATGATAAGTTGTTTTAATAGCGAGTCGGGGAGGGCTTTACGATCTAATTGTGGTGCTTCGTCAAAGCTCAAATCAGGATTTCTCAATCGCCAAATTACAAGCTCTTGCAAATGCTGCATAATTGTATCAAAACCTAAACGTTGTATTGTACTCATAAGGCTTATGAGTATTTAGCATAGGCTTTTGCCAGTTTAATATCGTATTTGTTTGCAGCGTAACCGGGACCGTTATAGCCTCTGGCGAAAGCTGCCCAATTTTTTGAGCGTAAATGTTTCAGGAGTTTATTGACCTCTAAAAACTTCCCAAAAGCCGCCAGATGTTCGCGCTCGTGTTCAAACATTTTTTCTACAAATGCATCAACCGAAGTATAGCCTAAACTTTTAAAATGATAGCCCATTATTTGAAACATCCCCCAAGATGCCGAAGCTTGAGCCGAAGCTTTAAAGTCAGGATGGTCACCTAAAGCCGCAGCTTTATTCATACGGTCGTATTCTCCCAAACCGCCCACATAATAAATGCGTGTCCATTTTTTATAAAGCACATTGGCACTTTCATCAGAAACATAGTTTTTGGGATCTATTCCTTTAGCTTCTAATTGTCGCCAAAAAATATGACCTTCAAAAAGAATACGCGGTTTATCACCCACCAAAAAACCTTTACCGTTGCTCTCAATTTCATTGACAGCTTTTACCGCAGCCAACTCTAAGTCATAACGCTGCGCAAAATCAATCAGATCTTGTTCACTAAGCAATTTTGAATTTGCATCAAAAATTTGATTTTCTTGAGCCAGAAGTTTGCTCCAAGTTTTTAATCCTACGATGCCGTCAACAACCAGATTGTTTTTTTGCTGAAAGTCTTTAACAGCATTATTGGTGTCTAAGCCAAAATAGGTAGAGACGTAAACCTCATAGCCTAATTTCTGAAGGAGTTCTTCTAAAAAATATACTTCTTGACCTCGGGAGCGATAGCGTAGTGTTTTCATGGTGTTGATGGATTAGTTTTTCAGACTTTAAATTAGTTATTTTTCTTTTAAAAGCTTGTTAATTAGATCTGTATATCCCGTGTCAATACCTATGCTTTTGGTGATGTTCTTTTCTTTCTCACCAGATTCAGGATTATCTGAGTCTATAATTTTGCTATTAACTTTGTAAAGCACATTTTGAAACTGTCCAGGTTTTCCTAAGATATCATTTCTTACAAGTGTGGTAAGGTCGTTGGCCATATCTCTATTGATATTAGTTACCTGTAGTTCATTGTCTTTTTTAGCTTCTTCATTAATCATAGCTTGTAAAGCAGAACGATTTGCTTTTTCTCCTCGTATTGTAGCCTTTACAGACATATCAAAATTAGCTGTACTATGTGTCGAACTAGGGTTAGACAGAAGGTTGGCAATAGTATCTTCTTTACCTTTCATGTCTTTTGTATTATATAGGGGGGAACTTGGGTAAATATTCATTGCACTATTTTTTCCTGATCCTCCAAAGCGATCAGCGATAAGATGGGCATTGTGGAACCCTGCTTGTGCACTATCTGTTTTTCCTCTACTCCCACCAGTAGGCTTTAATTTGAGACGTTCTCCTTTTACTTGTCGTGTTTCAATTTCGTCAGGGCTGCCCTCTAAGGCCTGCGCGTAGGTAATATCTATTCTAAATTTAGGGTCAATACCTTCTTTTATTTCTTTTCCTTCATCATCATATTTTTTAGTATGATATTCGACAATATATTTTCCATTTTCTTCCCAGACTTTTTTCTCTTTTGGAATATAATTGGTGTGTTCTGGGGTACTTGAACTACTACTTGAACCTAACTTCAATTTTCCTTCTTCGTCAAATGAGAGTTTAGGGAATGCATCAGAGGCTTCTTTTCTAACAATGATCTTTTTGTTATTGCTTGAGCTAAAATGATATCCACTGGTATTAACTAATGCTTCGTGATTCTGCCCATAGACGCTTAGCTCTGTATTATTCTTTTTGAGGTATTTTTTTCCTATCTCTTGTAACATTGCGTTATCTCCGGTTCCTACAGATCCTGGTTCCACACCAATAGTTTCTAAATCACCTGCTATTGTAATAAGCTTTTGTTCTAATGCCTTTTTACATTTTTCAATTTTAGTAGCGTCAGGTGCACCCTTAGCTTCTTCCTTGTTTATTTTTCTTGTAATTGCTCTGGTTTCACTTAAATAGGTATCAATATTAGCCTCGGCAACCAATCGTTTGTTTTTTTCTTCTCCATCATCCATGGCTTGTGTTTCTTGTTTTGCTTTGAGCAATCGCTCACCTACAAGCTGCTTTTCGCTTTGAACCATGATCTCTGTTTTTCCGCCTTTTTCCTCCAGAAAAACTTTGTGCGCTTTACCATCTTTTGTTTTAAAGCGTTTTTTGATACCTAACCAGTCTACAAATTTTCCAGCAGCTGCTTTTCCTTTACGCACTAATTTTGAAAACGCCTTCTTTGCCTTAAGAATCAGCTTATCAATGGCTTTGTCTATGCGTTGGCGTATGCGCTGAATAAGGTTTTGCACTTTGCGAGCGAGTCCGCTGATGCCTAACAACGAAGCTAGGAAGCCAATGATTACGGGTACGGCACGCCCCAATGCTTCTTCAATTTGAGAGGCAATAGCACCCACGTTTCCTGAAGCCACCGCTTTTACACCTTCGATAAACGCATTGACCAAAGCCATAATTTGACTTCCCCGTTCTATAAAGAATTTTACAATGTCGATGATCATCATCGCGGCTTTGACAAAAGCACCCGCTGGACTCATCAATCCTAAAACCCATTTGATTCCGGCGTCAACTACGGTGGTAATGATCATATCCTGAATACCTTCGATCACCGTTTCTTTTAGATCAGTGAACTGTTCTTTAATGTATTCCCAAATACCGGCAATTCCTTCGGTTCTGATGATTTGAAAAAGTTCAAAACCCAATTCTAAAGCTTGTACTACCGGTTCACCCAGTAGTTTTACTGCTTTTTGTCGCATATAATCCCAGGTGAGCCCGAGGACTTGCATTACCAGACTAAAGATTCCTTTCAAGCTAAAAATATCTTCCGGGATTGTGATTCCCATCGGCCCTAAGGCACCGGTTAACCACGTCACTAAACCATTCATCAAGTGCGTCATGATATTGGTGCCGAAATTCAAAAAGCCTTCTTTCACACCGCGAATCAAATTCATCAAAAATCCGATAGGATCAGATATAATCGCACCTATCGCATCTAATGCTGCACTCAATAAATTGGTGAGCATATTCTTGATATTGATGATCGTTTGAATGACGCCCATAACAGCTCCCATCGCCATATCAATAAGTCCGCGGTTTTCTGCTTGCATTTCTTCAATACGCGCATCTACTTCAGCAAGACTTTCCTGATACTGTTGTGCAAGAGATTCAATAAGTTCGTCTTGTTTGCTATTTACAGCATGTTCTAGGTCGTCAAACCTGTTTTGAATAGTTCCTGCGGCTTCCTCTGCGATATCCTGAAGTTCCTGAGGCTGACTTGCAACATAATCTGCAATTTGTTGTTTGCCTTCAGTAATCTTGGTTTTTGCTTCGGTGAGTTTTTGAGCGATATATTCTGTGATACTTGTAAGCTCACTATCCATCGCCTCGATGTATTTTTCTCTTCCTTCTTCAAAAAAGGCATTGACTTCTTCGGGTAAACCGGTAAATGCGTCGCCAACCCATGTGACTGCACCACCTAAACCGCTGTAGCGTTCAGCTTTATAAGCATCCATTTTTCGTGCTACATAATCCTCAAATACCTTCTTGGCCTTTTCTGCTGCAGTGGTAAACTTAGATGCTACCTGTTCTTCGAGTTCGCTTAAAATGGTCTCAACTGCATTTTTTGTGCTTTCAAACAGGGTGTTGATTTCTGAAGCAATGCGTTCTCGGGCAGCGCTGTTAGCAGTTGCTGTGTTTTGTTGCTCCAGTTGAGCACTTCCCAGCGAGGCAGCTCTGCTATTATGCATAGCATTGAGTTGGGAGTTGCTGTTTTGCTGCGCAGAATTTTGTGCGGAAGTTAAACTTGCTTGCTCTGAGGCTCTAAATGCTGTCGGCGCTTGATTCGCGTGTTCACGAGCTTCGTTCGTTGCGCTTAAGGCGCTATTGAAGGCAGGTTCGTTGCTGTTATGAAGCATATCGTCAGTGACTTGATTTGCCTCTAATTGCTGATCTATTTCATTTACGTTTTGTTGTAAAGGAGCCTGTACTTGACTGTCAGGACGGGGAGGAGGTGCAGCTGCGTTTGCGTTTACAGTTGCGGGTCGCTGACCTACGGGAGCCCCAGGAATGTTTGCAACCTCACGTTGTGCAATAGAATTAGGATCTGGTGCTGTACTGGTCGCCTGATCAATTGCTCCAGATGCTTGTTGACTTTCTGCATTGGCCATTCCAACTCCGGCTTGAGTAACCGAATCAATATTATTATTGCTTTCAAAGTCATCTGCCTCTTCTTCATTTGCCGGAAGTTGCATCGCCTCAATACGTTCCATTAGGCGATTTTTAAAACTTACAGCATCAAAAACTCCCGGTTCTTGCGCATTCATTACCTCAACCTGATTGGCTTGTGCACCGCCCATTTGTTCGTTGGCAGCACGTGGTGCAGCCGCTGCACCTGCTTGAGCAGAAATTTCGGCATCGGGCGTTGTTTGAGCAGTCCTTGACCTGTTTGTAATGGATTCGGTTAATTCCTGAAAGGCTTCATTTTCTTGAGCAGAAGCAGGGTAGGAAGTATCTTGAGTTTCGGTTTGTGCTGAATTTTCCTGAGATTGAAATTGCTCTTTCTTTGTTGCTTCTGAATTTTGCTTCACAGGTTCTGAAATAGAATCCTGCTTTGGAACTGCTGTTTCGCTTGATGAAACAGTTGCTTTTTTAGGTTTTATCGAATTGGTTGTCGCCGATTTGTCAGTAGCAATTGCACCTTGCTGAATCGTATGCGTCAGTTCGTGTGCAAGCAAGCCATCACCTTCGGGTGATCCAGGCGCATATTTTCCCTCATTAAAGTAAATGTCGCGACCAGAAGTGAATGCCTGCGCTCCAAGATCTGCACTCATTTTTTTAGCATTGGCATCGGTGTGAATACGCACATCAGACAAATTGGTGCCGAAATTCTGCTCCATTCTGGTTTGCGTAGCCGGAGCCATAGGTTCGCCATTATGCTTATTATTTTTTAAACGTTCCTGAATACTTGTAGATGGAGTGGCACTGGTTTGCGATTTTGCTTGAAGGGTTTCTTCCTCATTTTCTTCAGTTTTAGCTTGTACTGTTTCCTCTTCTTCTTTTGCCTGAACAGTTTCTTCCTCTTCACTTTTTTTCTGAACCTGGTCTTCCTCCAGCGCTTTGAGTTGAATCCCCGGTTTTATGGTTTGTGCGAGCGGCTTCTGTTGGACTTTGGTTGCTGAATTTCCATGGGTGTTTTCAACAACTTGTTGCGCTACCGTATCTGCTTCCTGCTCATACTTATCTCCAGATTGCCCCATTTTGAGCTTTGCCTGAACTTTAAAAAAGGCAGCTTTAGAAGGTTTTTTGGTATCTGTAGACGGAGTTCTATTTTTAGCAAAAGCAGGCATAACTTAAACTTTTTACAGAATTAGGGTTACTGCTTTACTCACAATGAGTTTAATAGCGGCGTTCTTAAAAAGACCTATTTTTATCTTTGACACACCAGCTTTTTCAAGGGTTTGAATGATCAAAAGGTCTTTTTGACTTTGCAGTAAAAGTTCAAATTCTGCAGGAGTGATGGCACCTTGATTGAGTAATAAAACCCAGCGTTCTAATTTATCTTTTGACTGCTCTAAGAACAGATCAACATCGTTTTTAATAAGGCTGCTTTCTTCATCAAAGCGTTCTTTGACCAAATCAAGAATTCCCGCTTTTATCGATTTGTAGAGTTCTTTAAAATCCATAATTCAAATTTTTCACATCGTGATTAAGTCTAACAAAGCAAGCTTAGACTGTTCGTTCTTTTTATTTTCATAATTCGCCATCAGATCAAAGATCTTGGCAACTTGCGGCTTAAATTCAGCCTTAAAAGCAGTGCTTAAAGTGCCTTGTGTTTCCCATAAATCCAGAAATTGTTGGATGCTGCTTGCGTCGCTTTGCAAATACTGCCACATCTGTATGGTAATTTCATTCTTCGATTTAGCCTTTTCATAGCTTACCATCATATCAATTTTATTGATCAGTGCCTGAGCAGCGACTTTGTGTTGCTGGTATTCTTGATCTGAAACTTCAACCAGACTTAAGGCATTGGCTTTAGTCTCAAGGGTTTCAGTAAAACTGTATTGATCATAAAAAGAAGTGCCACAGCTCGATAGCAAAAAGCAGATGAGAAGGCTAGAACTTAATAATTTGAGTGTTTTCATAGCGTAGTATTTACCAGGTTACATAAATCATTTTTTTGAGCCAAGGGAGTTTTACCATAGACAGCCCCCAAGGCAATTGATCGAGTAGAATGTCTGCAGTTTGCCGCTCGATAAAGAGTTCGATTTTTTCATCGGTTGTGACCCATTTTCCAGAGCGGGTTAAAAATTGTCCGCGCAGTCCCGATGCCGTTGTATTTTTTAAGGCACTCCAATAGTTGAGTACGGTTTGAATGAGATTAAACGCTTCCTGTTTATGCTTTTCTAGCAAGACGCTTTCTTTTTTTATGGGGTACGAACTAGGAACACCACATAATTGTTTAGCGGCGCCAAGTTGCTGTTCACTTACATTTTCTTCACCTGTGGCAATAAAATGCAGTAATTGTACAACGAGATCATAATGTTCTTCAGCAATCTGTTTTTGCGGATTTAGTACACCTAATTCTTCAAATAAAATGGAGAGGAAGGGATGCAGCAAAATGAGACCGCAGTTGGGCAGAATCAAACCTTGAGATTCATCAGTTTCTACCGAATTGTTCTCGATTGATTGTTGTTGTTCAATAGTATCATCAGAATCAAGTGTTGGTCTTTGATGCTGAAATTTTACAGGAGTAGATTTCAGTCTTTTTTCGATCTCTTTTCTAGAGATATCGTTGCTTTTGTGGAAACTTATTTTTTCTGACGGCTGAAAAACCAAGGTCGCCTTTTCAAGATTTTGAAAAGAGGCTATTAAAACTGTTGGTGTAAAGCTTATATTAATTTTCAGGTTGAAAAAGTTAGAAAGACTCTGAAGCGTTTCAAGTGATAAACCGCTTTTTGATTTATAATGTTCAAAAAGCTTGATCAAGCGTCGTTCGCGTTCTGGTCCGGATAAGCGATCGTATTGAAAAAGACTTGATCCTATTTCTTCAAGTATTTTTCTGTCTTCAACTATAGAGGCTAAAGCGACTAAGCCGTTGATACTACTTTTCGGTAGTTTTTTTAATTCGGCATAAGTTCGCCAAACCGTCACCATAAATTTTGGATACGCTGCAAATTGATATACCAAACGTTTTTGAGCTTTAGTTTTACTTAAACATTCGGTAAGTGAATGTGGATGTGTTTCTTTTAAAAACAAAGTCAGTTCTTCAAGATTCAAGGTTTCTCTTTCAGCAAAAAACCAAGGATATCTTCCGTTTTCTAGGAAATAAATAAAAGCCTTATAGTTCCGCTCTTTTTTATCGTTAATCAGCTGATTGTTATTAGATAAGTCATTTCTATTTAAACTTAAAGTTTCAGTAGTTTTAGTGCTTATTTTACGGGTGATTTCCGATAAATTAGATTCTTTTAAAAAGTCTTTTTCAAAAGCGATAGCGACTTTATCTATAGTGTAAAACTCATCTGAAGTGTCTAATACGTCAAAAGCTTTACTTAAATGCGTACTGAGTTTTATAGTTATGAATTGGCCTATATTTTGTTTTAAGCGCAAAGCTTCCTCCATCGAGCTGCAATCGACTTCTACAAATACTTTATTGATGATATGTGTGGGCTGTGTAGTCATAGCTTAGCTTGTCCATCTCAGTAATTGATCAAAATGAATTTGATAGCGGTCTACTTTAAAATGAGCACTATACTCGTTAAGTAACGCGTACCAATTTTCATATTTAATTCCTTCAAGTAGACTTATGGCAATATCAAACTGTGGATTGAATTGGTTTTCAATTAAGTTTAAAATTGAGAAGATCAAGTCATTATCAAGAAACTGTTCGTCTCGGCAATAAATACTGAGATAAAATAATTCCTGCAGTTTGAGGTATAGGTTGAAATAAGGCTGGCGTTGTTCTGGTTTGTTACGGAATATTTGCTCAGCGATCTCAGAAAAAATTAGTTCTAATTTTTCTTTTAAACCGGTATCATAATCACCTTTGAAAAAGTCTGGCTGACTGATTAAAGCATCATAGATTTCTACAACTTGCTGCCCTATATCTCTGATATTTTGATCATCGATTTGTTTAAGTGCAGTTGTGAGCTCTTCCTTATTTTTATTCAGTTTTTCTAGCACTTCATTTGTGCAAGTATCAGGTTCTGGATCAGGTTCTGGATCAGGCTCGGGTGTTGGGTCTGGTTCTGGATCCGGATCAGGACTGTCTGTTTCTAAAGCCGGGATTATAACTTCTTGATATTCAGATTTAAGTGTGCCACAAGCTAAAGTTTTAACAACCACCTGTATTTTTAAGTGTTGCTCTCTTTCCTCTTGTGGAATTTCAAAAACAGGTTCTGCGGTGGATGCGAGTAGCTCTTCATCGTTAAACCAACTGAATTCTTCCGCCTGGATAGCTTCATTGACTTGTAAGACCATTACATTATCCTTTAATTCAGCCTCAAAACTTATGGTTTCCGGAGCATTATACACTTCAATGGTAATGGGATCAATTTCAGCAAAATAAATAGTGTGGTTGCCGGGACCTGCTTCGGCGGGAATAAAATACCAAGTATCATCTTCGTTGTATATCCCTTTTACGTCGTCATTTACAAGTTCAATTTCGCTTCCATCTGGAGTTATCGTAAACGGATGTTTATCTTCATCATTTGCGCAAAATGGGACATTCTCAATACTGACTCGTATTTCTTCCGGCGTATCGATAATAACTTCTAAGGTATATTCAATGGTCGTTGAATCACACAAATCGTTAGATAGCGTGAGTGTAACCGGTATTTCATGAATAGCACTATCAATACTTTGAGGAATAGGAAGATTCACTGTTGGACGTTCGTTAGAATAGGAGCTACCGTTTATGGTCCAATTAAAGCTAAACAAATCGGTATTGAAGTTATTCAGATTTTCGATAGTGAATTGAACGGGAGGTAACGTACTTCCCGGTAAGCCACTCACGCGCTCCGGATTTGTGGTTATGCGAGCTGCTGCTTTTTTGGTTGCTGTAAGGTTGGCTGTGGTCAATTGACCATTTACCGTAAACTGAATAGGTGTATCAAAGGCATTAAGCTGATACGGCGTAATAAAAAGTTCAGTTTCTGAAAAGCGAATACCTTCAATATTTTTATTGAGCAATGCTAAAATTCCATCGGCCGGACTTTTGGTAAAACCAATCTTAATTTCAGTTTCAGCATTGGTGTCTATACATATCCTACTTTGGTCTAGAATAAGGCTGCTGCTAGTCGCTGCGTCAGGAATTATAAAGCCTATAGGCGCACAATCTGAACAACACAAGTAAGGCAGTGCAAAATCTGCAACTACAGTGTTTCTGGGAATTTCTTTATCGTTGGAATTGCTTAAAGCACCCGTGTAAACCATAACGAAGGTTCCTCCAATGGGAACACCGGCTTTATGCTCAAGACCCGGATGTTTTCTCGCAAAGTTTGAGAAAATAAGTTCGTCAAGAATTTCTTCTTTTTTGGTCTGAATTTCATTCAGAATAATCTCTAAAGAAGATGCGGCACAGCAATTGGCTTCAAGACGGTCTAGCATAAACGTATAAAGCGTCTCATACCCAATATGTGTATATTCAGCTTTTGGATTGTAGAAGATCTCGTTGATGATCGCGCGAGACTTTTTAGCATAAGTACATAAGTCCTGCATCGCTGCACTGAATTTTTCTTTAAGATCATCGCTTACATCATCCAGATTTTCTGGAATGTAAGAACTTACGATCTGTAGACGTGAGAGAATTCCGTTAGGAATGGTAAAACCTACTTTCAACAGATTTTGTTGCTCAGGATCTATTCTGGGATAAAGTTCTTTTCGTTTAAGGTCTATGGCTTTTTCAATTTCGGTAGCGCTGCCAATAAATCCTTTATCAAGAATACTATTCATCACATAGCCAAGGTCTGTAGCTTCCTTTTTTAAATTCTCAGTAACGGTAGCATTCACCTTAGATTCTTTTACAAAGGGAGTGTAGGCCTTTACACCGGTATTGAGTAAAACATTAAAGCTAGATTCTGATTTCTTTTCAGTTTCCCTAGTGGATACTTTCATCAGTTTCGGCTGACTACTCACACGTTTAATAGCATCCTTAGTGTATATTTTAGCTTCATCTCTGTTGAGCACTTCAAGTTTCTCGCCTAAAACCAAAAACGGGGTTTGATATTCATTTAATACTTCTTCAATAGAAGCTCCTTTAGCGATGCTGTTTTGTGCTTTATCTAATAATGCAATTAAGGGTTCACGATCGCTTTTATCTCGTTCAGCTAACAAATCGGCATTGATATTAAGCTTTCCTAAAATGGATATTTGGTTATTAGAGAATAAAAAATCTTTTGGTTTTTTGATTTTATCCGGGTTAACCAAGACGTCTTTATCCAATAGATCATCGCGATCAAATTGCTCAAAAGCATAATTGTGATTACCTAGATCGTCAACATTGAAACCACTAAAAAACGCTGTAATATCTTTATTGATACAGTTTTGTTCTTCGCGCCAGGTTTTTAAATCGGTATGCAGGTAATTGAAATGACAATTGTATTCATCAAGATCGATGTCTTCAATTTCCTGATCAATATTGATCGCTTTTACGTCAAAATTGAGTCCGTACGTTTTCTTATACTGTTCTATTTCTTTTAAAGCTTCATCGTACGCCATACCGTGAATTCCTTCGATTCTTAAAAAATCAAAACTGCTTAGATCATATTTTAAAGGTTCCTGATAGGCGCTATGATTTGCTAAATACTTTTTATGATAACTCAACTGAAATGTTTCATTAAAGCTCTGGGTAAGTTTAAAATTCCACTGTAAGACCAAATCATCTGAAGGTGTATAGTAAAACGGAATAGCACCCCCGTCTGTATTTGAGGAATAACTTTGGGAAGGTGTGATTTCTAAACTCACAGGAACATTCCCCTCAAATGCTTTTAAGAGTAAGAGCATTTTGTGCAATAAGAATTCTGCTTTTTTAAGAGGAAGCCTGGCAGAAGCACCAACTGAAGCAGGGTAGAAGCGATGTCTATATTTTCTTAACCTTGATCTGTCGTTAGGTTTGCCTAAAATCAAATGCTTAGGAAAGGCTTCAATATCAGGACAACATTCACTTTGAATTTCTAAAAGCAATTCGCGTAGTGCATTGTAAACCGAAACCAAATCTGAAACGTGATCATATCGGTATTGTACATCAGTCATTTCATCCTCTACAACAGCATCCAGTGCTTTAATACTGGACTCCAGTAATGATGAAGCATTTGTGAAATTTAAGAGTGCTCCAAAATTCTCAAGTATAGTGGTTAAAGCTTCTTGCAACTGCGGAATTACAACTCTTATTTTTTCTTCATAAGTGTTTGCGAGCGCAACATAAGATTTAGTGTTAACCGTTGTTTCAGATTGTGTCTTAACACTATTTGAAGTAAAGGAACCAATTCGGTCAAAATTTCGCTCTAAGGTTTTTGCTCCCAGCGTGAGCGCAGGCTTTTTAGAAAAGTTGAAACCGCTTGTATAGTTCCCTATAATTTCTTTTTGATATTTACCGGTTAGCTGAAGGTCTTTTCTCAACTTGGATACATCTAACAAATCCATAAAATCAACCTTTATTGCCGTTTCAACCTCTTTTGCACCGCTGTTGAGTAAAACACGAGGCATTTTAATAGGCGCAAGCTTTTTATAGCTATCGAGAATATCATATTTGCGATAGATACTATCATTGGATAGCATTTGTTTCATATCTTCTTCAGCAACAAGTAAAACCCGTAATCGTTGAACTTGTTGTTCTCCTAAATTATCACAATTGGTTTCGGTACAAATGTCAGGAGTTTTAGGATAAGCTTCGAGGTAGAGCATCACCACTTTATCAGTTAAATCGAGTGTGGTGAGCGAACTATCAGTAGGTTTAGAATTTCCTTCAGAAACCAACTCGTAAAGCGGGATAGTATTTGATGAGTCGCTATCAGAAGTCCCAGCTTTAAAGGCTTTGTATCTGGCAAAATTATCATCAAAATTTCTGAAATGTGTATAGCTTACGGCTTCTTTCGCAAGGCTTTTAAAGGTGCTTGTTGATTGCGTTTCACTATCTGTGGTATTCTCTTCCGTGTTAACCAATAATTTGACTAAATCACCATCGGTAGTGATACCGCAGCCCGGAGTTATGGTAATGGTTTTATTGGCAGTATTCAAGCTTACCTCAAAACCACAAGCAATTCCCACCCCGTTAAGAAATACACGGGTTAGGCGGTGTTGATCTTCAAAGTATTCAAGAAATTCATTGAGTTGACCAGAGGTTAATACTTGGTCGTCTACAAATGTTCTATAATCTGGCGTTATTTGTTGAAGTAATGATCGCATAGCCATAGGTTTTAAAGTTTGCCAAGGTGGGTACGTCCCAGAATGACTTTTTGATTTGTTTTTTGCTCGTCAGAATCAGACTCAGGGGGTGTACAATCGTAAAGGCGGCCTTGATGATAAATAGTGTGCAGACTGCTTATGATGGTATTCACCGAAGTAAGCGCAGCTTCATCCTGTTTTTGACCGGCGTTGGTCTTAGAAAGGAGCCAGTTCTTGTAGGCGGCTTCAAGTAAAACCATCTCGTTTTCTTCCGGTGGGTTTCCATCGGGGTCGGTGTAGTTTTTAGGGTAACCAATCCAGCATATTTTAGGCAGTATATGAGCAGGGAGTTCTCTACAGATTAAATCCTCTACATATCTTCTAAAATCAATATTGCCAAAACGTTCGGTCCATCCCGGCAGTACAATACTCACTCTAAAGCTATAGGGGTCAAGAGGTTCACACGCTTCTTCTATTTGCTCTTTACAGATGGGCAAAAATGTATTTTCGGCAGCTGTGTTTTTGGTCACATCGGGTCGTAAAAGAATATGTTCTATTAAATACATCCCCTCATTACCACTAAAGGATTTGATCAGGTTAAGTACCGTTTTACTAGCTTTAAGCGCGTTTGCTTTACTCTTAAATTGGGCAATGCGCCGTGCGATAATATAATCTTCACTTTTGGTATTGGTTACGGTGGGATTCACTAGAACGAAATACCACTTATCTGCATCCTCAGGATTCTTTTTCTTTATTTTTCTGAACTTATAATTGGCACTGTCTGTTGCATAGCGTTTAACCAGAATCAGTTCTTGATGTAAAGCTTCTAGCGTTTTATAATTTTTTGTTGCTGAAGATAAAATGGTTTTTGAACCGTCCTTAATGCGCCAGCGATACTCCAATTTATTATCGGAATCCTTCTCTTCGTAGATCTCGATATAATCTTCAGAAAGGTTTCTGCGATCAATGTCTGTAATTCCCAACAGAAGATACAGGCGCTTTTGCAATGCCGAAATATTGTCGGTATCCCATAAATTGGTTTCTGATTGTTGATACCAATTAAATGCTGCAGATCTTGAATAACTGGTTTCGGCATACTCGCTCAAAAAGCGTTCTTTTGTAGCCAGTACCGCATCATCAGCGAATTCTCCATATATTTTTTGCATCAAGAAGGCATAATCACCAAAACTTTCAGCAAAGCGCGCTAGTAAGTGATCTAGAATTTCATGTCGCTTCTTTTGATTACGATCATCATAACCGGAATAGAACAGTGCACTAAGTTGCTCTTCATCCCTATATTTTTCAGAATCTTTCAAGAGTTCATGCAGCCCTTTGATATCTGTAAGCGGTTGAGCGAAATAGTTTTGGCTCTTGGTTCCCTTAACCGCCAATACTTCAGAAACATGGCTTAGATGTTTGAAGTAATTCGCCAGGATTTGGTCAAAGAAGAGCAGGTACGCCTTTAATTGTTTCGCTTTCGCTTTATCTTCTGCCGAGGCGTTGCTTTTTAATCCGTACGGGCCAACCCCATAAACTTCCGGAAGATCGTTTTGTATGCTCCTCGTTTCAGAAAGGTCACTGTAATTGGCTTGAGGAATTTCAAGACTTTTACTAGCGGCACTAACTTTTAATAAATCCAGTTCTTCTGCCTCCTTCAGCTTTTCTTGAAAGACTTCAACTTTTGCTTCATTTGGCACTATGGGAATAAAGCCTTTAAAAAAACTCCACGAACTCTTATCGCAAAGTGTTGGCTTCTTACCGTTATCAATACAAACAACCCAATTATCAAGTGATGGTTTTTGATCGTTACAAGCACCAATACTTATAGCTTTAATATTCTTGACGCCTTTAATAGTGTTGATGATGGCAATCAAATCACTTTGACGAACTTCTGTGCGCAATTGCGCATTTTGAACTTCCTCATCAGCCAGAAAACCGTTTTCCAATAAAGGACCGTTGAAAATCTCTTGACTTTCATATCCCATTTCAACGAGCTGCTTCAAGGTTTTAGGCCGTATACTCGGAGAAAAATAATTGTCAATAGCTTTAAGTAGAAGTGCTTTTACTTGATTTTCATCAGCCTCAGGGTAAAGCTCAACTTGCGCACAAACTTTAACCGGATGTTGAGTTACCTCAGTAATATGAATAAGATCTTCGCAAAGGTTACGATGCGCTTGATAGCGTCTCATCAGCTCAGGCCGCAGGCTGTTTATGCTGCGTGTTCCATCTAGATCAACAACGAGATCGTAAAGTCCGTTGAGTGATTTTACCTGTTCATCTTCAGCTTTCAGATGCGCATACGCAGAATTCTTTAGAAAGGAACGATAACTCAGTTTAGCATCTTTAGTATTGATATAAAGCTTTTTGTCATGCTTTAATAACCAGGCATTGCGCACGCCCGGAACGTCAATAAACAATTTACGGTAATCGAGATGCGTGACCGGTGAACATCCCAAAATAGCTGAAGCTTCATGAAATTGCTTAACTCCATTTTCTTCCTCTTTAGCAAGCAGCGCTTCTACCGGTAAACTCATACGTTGCCCGAGATCTGTAATGGCATAACACAAAGCCTCAAGTAGTGTAATTCCCGGGTCGTGGGTGTTATAATCTGTCCATAATTTGCTTCCTAAAGCTTCGATATAAGCAATGCCGCTTTTCCGTAGAAAATCAAAATCAAGATCATCGCGTGATGCGGTATCTTTCTTTATCGATATTGGTTTTTGAAGCGTTAGCATGAGATTTCGGTTTGATTTTCAATGATTGCGCAAGAGGTAGCAGCAAGCGCTATGTTGTGCATTTTGGCAGAAACAAGAATTGCCTTTGGCGTAGAAGGGATGATCTCATTTTTGGCCTTTTCCTGATGCATTAACACCACATCGGTTAGATAGTCTACATAGGGCAGCTGCTCAAGATGACTTATGAGCATACTTTTTATAACACTTACACCAAATATTAAGCTGGAAACATCTTCAAAAGCCCAAGGAGAAAGCCATTTTTTTATTGCTTCCTGCAATTCATTTTTATAATAGTAGTCATCATAACCTTTATGAAATTTCACCTTTAGTGAAACCGTAATGGGTTCGTAAACAGGATTTATAACTTGGGGCTTAACAAAGAATGAACTCCTGGCGTTTAGAAAGTCTTGAATTTCATTTAGAAGTGCCGTGCTACAGCGAGGTTCAAAAAGATCGTATGTGGGTTTGTTAATGGTGTTGGGAATAACCACTAAGGTTACATTTCCTGCTGATTTAAACTTTGTCTTGCAGGTATGATTGATGCATTTTACCTTATAAATGTCCGGAAAGTGTTGAAGAACAAGATGCTCATAATCCCAAAGCGTTAGGGCTCTGTCTTTATGGCGAAGACGTTCACTTATGCGTTTGTAGTAGGCCTCTTGAGATTCTTGAGTTTGACCATTAAAACTAGCATAAGGCTGTTTTACGCTTTTGATTTGAGCCAGTCTGGTATTTAATTTACTGATGGTCTCAGCTGGTAATCCATTTTTTAAATGATCTGTTGATGTGGTTGCTAATTGCGCTTTTGCAACTTGCGTATGAATGTTTAAAAACCTGCAAACGGCATCAAAATCACGTGGTGTATGTGCTTGTAACCAAATCTGACCTGATGGCAATAGACTCGATTCAAGTGTGCTGGACTCAGGAAGAGCGATCGTTACAATTCCCGTTTTTAAAAAGTTATCGGTTTCATCTCTAATTATTTCTTGTGTTGAAAGCGGCTTCCAACCTTCATCAGTAAGAACAGACCATTTTATCTTTTCATTTTCGGCAAATGATTCTTTTAAGGTGTTTTCGGTTCCTTCTTTTATTTCAAAAAGAAGATTGATTTGGTTGCCAGGTTTGGCATTGGTTAAACCTAAATGAAGAAAACCACCATGGTCGTATTTTGGAAAAAGTGAGGAGCTTTCAATAATTCCATAAGGATGTATTTGTAGAAGCTTTAGTTCATCTCCAGATTTTTCATCAATTGTCTTGCTTTTATAATCTAAATTTTGCGATGCGTGGTAGCTTAGCGCCAAAGATTCTAAAAGCGGAGTATAAGGCTCATTTGGGATGATCACCTCTGCATTTTGAGCAGCAAGAGCCAAAGCATAAAGTTTTGAATACTGCGCGTGGTAGAAACTTGTATTTAAAGAAATCTTGATCGCTTCCTCTTCAGCTTTTATTCCAGTAGCGCTTAAACTTTTTATATTGATGTCGGTTTCTGAAGATGCCTCCTCAAAAAGGGGATGTTCATTTTTTGAATAATTGGTAGAAAAGCTTTTGTTTTCATCACCTATAGTGATTTGTGCATTAAAATGTGCGCTGCTTTCAACAATTAAGTTTTCAGGATTATTGGTAAAACTTTCTGAAAGTTCAGTCAGATCCTGTAAATCGGTTTGGGAGTCTATGTTATAAATGCTTTTAACATAGGCTCTAGATGAATTGATCGTTCCGCTTCGGTATCCCAAATAATGGATTGCAAAATCATCAGGAAGATTAAGCCAATTCAATCTTAGATTGATTTCGTGCCAGTTTTTCTCATAAAGTTCCGGACATTTAATTTTGAAACTCGACTTTTCAAAGGGACGTGGTCCAAAAGGGTAGAAGGGCTTTGAAGCACTTAAATTCCCCACATCATTGCTGAGTTCGAGATCTGTTAAACCATCAACAGCTACTGTAACTTCTACTTCATTCAAGGAGCAATCCCCAAGTTGCTGTGCCAGATCATAAGCTTCAGGAGAAGTGATAGGAAGTTCAAACTTTACAACAGGATTTTCGTTAGAATAAGCTCCGCTATGAATATCAGCATTAAATTCTATTATTGACTTTTCTGTAGCTTCTATACGGAAAGCAAAATCTATAAAACCTATACCGGTACGCGTTATAAATTCAGGATAAAGGCTTTCGGTCTGTAGTTTAAATGGCCCCAACCATCCTTTTTCTCCTGTAATGTAAATGTTGATGAGCTCGATCAAAGCTTCTTCTGCAATGGTTTGATCTTCGTCAAATGAGGTATGAATACAAACTTGTCTTGTTCCCGAACTCATTTTTAGCACTGAAGCATTTACCGCAAACCCCAAGGTAGCATCAGGCAATGCGGGACGATTTTTAAAAGTATTGGGATATCCAAAGGGTAACCAGAAAGGTTCTTCTTTTAAATCTTCTTCAATACCGTCAAAACTGTTTGTTTTTTGGGTAGCCCTAATTACTTTTTCGGTAGGATCTTTATAAATGCTTTTAATACTTGTGAGCGTTGCTTTATTGAGAACTGTGGTTTGCTCGGTCTCATAAATCCGTGGAGTATTGTTTTCATCTTTTCCTGCTAAAAGCTGTGTTTGTTCAGGTAGGGCATATTGGTCAATATTCTTGGCAAGCTCAAATAGCAAATGCACTTGATCTTTTTGCGCCGGCCTCTTCTGTATCTGAAGTACTTCAGCATAATAAAAATCTAAGTGTCGCTGAGTTATGGCGTTGAACCGAAGTTTTGAATGTTCTAGGAGTTTTAAAAAGCATATGAATAGCGTGAGGTGCGGAGTGACATCTTTATTTATTTCTGCTTGATCTAAGAACGATTGAAGAGTTTCAGCATCTCCTGCCAAGAAAAATTTTTGCCAATCACCCGTTGGATTTTCAGGCGTATGTGTATTGAAAAAATGAATTTCTTTTGCAAAATTATGAGCAAGTTGCATATAATCTGTAAGTTCCAAATCATTCAGATTAACCTTTTTCGGGTCTAGGAATGTCGCAGATCGTTGCGCTTGAGAGGTGCCTCTCAAGTTCATTAAAAAAGTATCTATGCAGGTTGCTGTCATAATCTATTTTAATTCGGTTCCTTCATTGATGTAAAACGGGTAAACCATATTCCCTCTAGAATTGGTTAACCGCACCGTATAATGCACGATCATATGTACTTCTCCTTGAGCAATGCGTGTTTGATCAAAATCAATCTTATTGAGCTCAATGCGTCTTTCGTGATACAGAATAGCCATACGCACGCGGTCTGTTATATAAGTTTGCATACTCATATTGAGACCTTCAAAAACAAAATCACTCAAACTCGACCCGTAATTGGGCAGCATCACACGTTCGCCCAATTTTGTATTTAATAGAATATGGAGACTTTGATTGATATCTTCAATTCCGCTAACGGTCTTGACACTTTTATTCTCACTGCTAAACTCTGGAGGGAAACTCCATCCGGTACCTAAAAATGACTCTTCAATTTTCATAATCTTACTTTTATCCGCCTATATCAACTGTGGGAGCACCAATAGCAATACTGCCGCCGTGTGCTGTTGAGTCTCCCATTCTGGCCGCCGGCATTCCGCCAATCAAAACACTTGTTGAACCTGAAGCGATTACATCAGGAGGTCCTACGCAAACTGCATTGTCTCCAACGCGAGCTGCCGGCATTCCTTCAATAAGTACCGTAGGTTCTCCCGGACCTACTATGGGACCGCCTACGTGAGGCACAGGAGGTGTTCCCGGAGTTTGCATCGGGCAGGTATGCATATCGTTAAGTCGTGCTGCAAATGGCATAGGTTTAATTTATTTGTACTAGTGATCCTTTTAAAACAGCTACTGCAGAAGTTGAAAATTCGGCACCGGCAGCTCCTTCTGCTTTTAATTCTTGTTGGGCTTTTAGTGTAATATTTTGTCCTTCTAAGTTGAGGTCTCCTTGAGCATTTATTGAAATATCACCGCTACTGCTTAGGGCAATTCCATCGCTGTTGAGAGTGATCGTACTATTACCGTTATCATCAATAATGACTTCTTCTGTATCGTCGTTTATAAGCACACTGCGACCTCCCGGAGTTACAATAGAAACTGATTTGCTTTCATCGTTGAATAGCAACTGAATTCCGCTTTGGGTGAAAATTCCTTTTTCGTAATTGTCGTCTGAAGCTGTAAGCGGAGCAGGTTTTGCGCTGCTGTGTAATCCGCCTAAAATTACTGCGTCATTGGGGTCGTCATTGATAAAGCCTACAATGACTTCGTCGTCAATCTCAGGCCTAAACAAAATACCACGTTCTTCACCGGCATCCGGTAAGGCGATACGTGCCCAGATTCCTTCTTCAGCATTATTGATTATGGGAATTTTAACCATAATGCGTTCTTCGGCATTGGGATCATCCTGTATCTGGGTGACTTTACCTATTTGCAGGCCACTTACTGCAGGAACGATACCCGAAGCCGCAGGAGGATTCACATCAAAAGTTTCACTGAACCATTCCGGATTCAAACCATATTGAAGATTTGAGAACCAATTGCCCTCTGTGATTTCGTGGCTTACTGCGGTTATGTAAGCCTTTCCACTAAAGCGCGTGCCCAGGCCTTTCAATTCAACAGTTATTCCCGGTTTTGCAATTGCACTACCTTGCATTTTAATACGTCCTCTATTGTAGGATAGGAGGTGTAGCACCTTTTTAGCATCGGCCCATTCCTGAAGCTCTTCTTCGGTAAGGTTCCCACCGTGATCTAATTTATAATTGTCGAGACCAAGAATTGCTGCTAAATCTGCATTCGACAAATTTCCTTGTTGCACTTCACTAAGTTCTTGAGCTTCTTTTTCACTTACTTCTTGATTATTGCTGTTCCAGCTGTATGCTGTAATTGTTTTTAAAGCGTTACGCGCATCAATCTCTCCATCAAAATCATAAAGGTTGAGGCCATACTCAAGCGTGATAGCAGGATCTGCGGAAATGTCTGGTTTCTTTACTGTGACTGTTTGATCTTCTAGAAAACAAAGTTGACCGTTAATCTGTGCACGAAGGGCTAAAAAATCCCAATCTGAAGTCTGATATTGAATCAATTCGGGATGTACATAGGTTGAGCCTTCGACGGAAGCATTTATGCCAGCGTTTGACAGTATTTCTTCAATAATATCGCTATCGCTGCTCTCGTAGTAATACTTGCTTTTACGACCTAAAGTAAGCTTCACAGCTTCATGTTTACATTCTACAACTAGCACAGCAACCGATTCCCGAATTTTAATACTGTGGCGAATCACCTTACCTTTAAATACAGGCTCCACATCATTGGCGTAACCTGCTAATAGTTCGATCTCACTACCCGGAACAAAATCTTCAGACGAACTCAAATCAAAACTTCCACGAGATACGTCGCCATCAACCAAAACTATCGATGCATACGGAATTCGGTTAACTTCGTGATTGATTACCATAGACTTTACAGATAAAGAAGAACTTTTATCTGTGCCGTTTATCATCAATTTGAAACTAACAATTCCTGTATTTATGGTATTTGCAATGCTCATAAGTATGATGGATCAGGTTGTTTTTTCTAGAATAGGAGGAAAGAAAAGCTCTTGCCCCGGTCGTAATTTTCTAAAGTTGGTTAGCCCGTTTACTTGCGCTAGCTGTAAATAATATTTGGAATCGCCATAGATGCGATAGGCCATTAAGGGTAATGTATCGCCTTCTTCTACGGTGCGAATATGTGTTAGGTCTGGTGAATTTCTATTTTCATCTGCCAGACGCAATTCAGGGTCTATCGTCTCCTTAAATTTTGCTTTGATGACAGCCCTTAAGGGAGTTCCCTGAGGATTGAATAATTTGTATTCAATATTCATCTCAATTAAAATCCCTTTAAAAAGCAGACTGCCCCAACGGATTTCTAAATAATAGGGGCGATGTTCATCCCCAGAATATTCAAATGCTACTTCTTTAAATTGCTGAATATCATCGACCACTCCGGCGTCTTTATCTTGATTTTGATTGTGAGCAATTATGCCTGTACGATCAAACAAGAATTCAAGATCTAGATCTTTTGGAGGCATTTTTTCAAATCTGGGATCATTGCCACTAGACCCTGCAGCCTGATCATCATTGTATTCAATCTTGTACGCCAGCGTGTATTTTTCTGGATTAAGCAGAGATGTAAAAACTCCATCAGCTACTTTCTCACTATATTTTATATCGCTAAATGCGGTGATCTTCAATTTAAAAAGTTCTCCTAAGGCCATTTATCGTTCGTTTTTTCGTTCTTGAATACGCATAACTTGTTCTATGCATGCTTCGATGAGTTTTTCTTTTTTAGCAGAAGAGGTTGTCGAAGTCGCAGCGGTAGAGTTAGCGTTATCGCTAACATTAATTTTGATATGCAATTCTTTAATTTCAATGGGCATAATCAAGATTTAAAATAGTTATACGCTAGTTCTATGGTTTCTACAGCGATACTGTTTTGCTCTGCATTAAAATCTGAAACCGACCATTTTACGGGATACGCGTGAACTACATTCCAGGTCACCAGAGGTTCGTGTTCATTATTCAAAAGTTTGATCGTTACATCTGTAGGACTGAAATCAAAATTTTCTACAGCGTCCTTGCACCATTTAATAAGTTTTGAATCGCTTACGAGTCCGCGTTTGAGGACCAGATTAGGAAACTTGGTACGAACGGGTAATTTATGCTTAAACCTATTTTCTCCACCTTCGGCATATTCTTCCGTTTCTATATCTACTGAAAGTCCGCTCACAGATTGAAACTGGTGATCGATTTCTGGAGAAACCGCTCCAAATTCAACTTTAAAGTGAAAACCAACCGGCGGATAGTAGTTTGCCATTATGCACCGTTTTGTATTTCTAAACCTTCGTGCACAATCTCGATAGATTCTATAGCCACTTCATTGGCATCAGATTTCAAATCTGTTGACTGTACTTTTATAGGAAATGCATTTTTTACTTTCCAAACAACAACAGGCGCGTGCTCTTCATTTAGGAGACTGATAGTAATGTCACGTCGTTCTATGGTGTTGAGTTTTACACTATTCCACCAAGTGAAGTATTCATTGTCTGCTAAGAAAGTGCCGCGCTTCATCGTGATGTTGCTGTATTTTTGCATTCCCGGCATTTTAGTTTTGCTGTATTCCGGGCTTGCCCCGTGTCTGTATTCTATAGGTTCAATTTCCACATCAAGACCGGAGACTTCTGTAAAACCTACATTCGTTCCGCCCCAATCAACGAGGAAATGAAATTTTGCTAAAGGATATATTGCTGCCATTTTTACGATTTTTAATTACTAGGATTAGATGTTTAGTTTTTTATGATTCCTGCATTTTATGAGAGAATTTTAGGATGATGAATTCTGCAGGTCGTACTACTGCCATACCAATTTCGATCGCCATAATACCATTTAATATATCTTCAGCGGTCATCGTTTCTCCAAGCCCTACACGAACATAAAAAGCATCGTTAGGTTTTGCTCCGGCTAGAGCTCCGGCACGCCATTGAAGATTTAAAAAGTTTTCGATCATTGCGCGGACTTTTACCCAAGTGTTGGCGTCGTTACTTTCAAATACAAACTGTTCAGTTGCTTTTTTAACTGATTCTTCAACCATATTGAAAAAGCGACGTACAGGAACATAACGCCATTCGTTATCATTACCAGCAAGGGTACGAGCGCCCCATACCATAATACCTTTTCCGGTAAAGGGTCTAATAGCATTTATAGATTTTCCGGCAACGGTATCTACATTCAAGCCTTGCTGATCATCGTGATCTATAAGGTGTGTTACACCCACAACACTATTTAAAGAAGTGTTGGCTGGAGCTTTCCATACACCGCGGTTAGCATCTGTTCGTGCATAAACCCCCGCAATTGCTGCACCAGGTGGTAGCACGATGTATTCTCCTGCAATGGCACTTTTTATCGATTTCAGTGCCGGAATCATTTCGGTTGCGGCTGTTTCGTAAGTGCTTAAATAATTTGCTGTTGTGCTGCTGATATAGTCTAATGCCGATTTGATTTCAGTATAGAAACTACTCACCGTAGGGAGTAATGAAGCTATTTGGCTTGATTGACTTTCGCTATCTACAAAATAGGTTGTACTACTTGAGGATGGCGTATAATCCACGCCAGTTGTAGAATTAATTACATGGCTAGCGGTAAAAGTATCATTAAAACTTTTGAGCATTTCACCCATAGTCTCCGTAATGGTATGAATACTGCCATCAGTCAAACTTGTATTAAATACCGAATTTAAATGCGGTTGTAAGGCTTGGTCTGGAGGCGTTGCCGAAGTGTGTTTCAATTTATAATTATCGGTTCCCACTTCAACAATATCTCGTATAAAATCAATTGCATCAGCATAGAATTGAAAAAGACTGAGGAGGTTTGCGATGGAAGAACTCGTTGTGACCGTGGTAAGCAACTCCTGATATTGATTATCAACCGAGGAACTAGAGTCGGCAAGGTCACTCAGCTTTTCTGATACGAGTGCGCTGTCATCTATCAGTTCATCAAGTTGATTAGCAAGACTTTTTGCTTCTGCATCCTGAATCAAGTCAGCTAAACTAACCGAAACACCTCCTAAGCTTATTTCACCTTTTAAACTTTTGTAGTGAACGGTTCGCGGTAAATTTGCTTTTAACCAAGGTGTGTACGCAGCTCCATATTTTAGGCTGTTCATACCAGCGCCATTCCTAAAGGCACTTATATCTACCTCGAGATCTTCATTATCATTTTTAATACCTAACAAAGCAAAGCGATCACCTAATTTCCCGCATTGTTTTAATAATCCTTGATTAAAGGAGTCTAGATCAGCTTGATCTAATAAACAGGCATCGGGAGAAACTAAAATAGTCGGTTCATCTACCTTGGCGATTTTGGCTAAACCGCTTTCTAAATCTGTCAATGCAATATTATCTTCACCGCATTTGCCCACACTTACGATGTAGCAATCGCCGCCACCATTTGCGTAAAATAGCCTTAGCGCATCATACAAATAATAGGTATCCTCAATACTAAAGGAAGAGACCGATTTTGAAGCAGTAAGTTTTATGTCGCTAATATTAGCTTCAGGAGCACCTCCAAAGAGCGCCACAAACTCTAGCATAGAGCCGATTTTCTTTGGAGTTAGCAATAAATCGTGTTCGCTTTTATTTGAAACTTTATTAGTGTAACCTATAAAAGCCGGTATAGCCGTTTCGACCTGTGCTACCGAGGGAGGAAATACTGATATTTCTTCTACGTAAACTCCAGGCGTTTTGTAGGATGATGCCATAATAGAAAGTGTTTAATTAATATAGATGTTAGAATATGTTTTATTTATGGTGCCGTCGGGGTTACGTTCTTGAATAATTCTGCTGGGATTGGGAGCGGGGTAGTCGGTATTACCTTGATTTACTGGGATAATTCCATTTTTTACTAGTGGCATTTCGTCGGGATCCGTTGAAAAAAGTAAATTTTTTGAGCTTCCTGAAAAGTAGCGCCAGATCGTTTTGCGGTTATGAAAAACGATTTTAAAGTGTGGCATTACCTGTGGAAGATTTCCGTTATTGAGTATTAAATTCAAGCCTGATCTTGAGTTTCGCATTTGTAAAGAAATCAAGACGAGTTTGTTTATTTTCAATTCTGGGTATTTCTTGTAAAGATGCGCTTGCATCAGTGCTGATGTACGGTGATTTTTTGCATTAGAGGAATTGTTGTAAGGAGCAATAAATACCGGATCTGCAGCATTATAAAGCGTATTATAATTACTTATAAAAAGCGGAAGCTCGCTAGAAACATCTAAATCGGTGAAATTGAAGAATTGAGCGTCTGTAAGCTGTATATAAAAGTCAAGTATAAGTTCTGGATCAAGCGTTACCAATGGCTTAAAAGTAGTAGGGTCATCGCTTACTTTTTCAGTTTCAGTAAGCACTAAAAAGCCTTCCTGAGTTTGCTTCAGTAACATTCTATGATTTTTGAGAAGTGCCGAAGTTTGTGGAGTAGGTATGACCTTTCCGAAGCTATTCCAATTGTAGTTAGCCAATTGTTTTTTCTGAAGGAGTTCGTTATCATCAAACGCAGTTAAACCATCATCTAAAAAATATTTGTGATATATGGCAACCTCAAATAAAGGGCGATATTGTGACGCAATACTCATGACGTGATCTGATTATATTGTGTATGAACCTGCGTAAGTAAAGCTCCTTCATCCTGAATATGTTCTCTTTGGAGTTTGATAATGTTGAGTTTGTACATCGCCGCCGGATAGGCTTTACCGCCGAGCATACTCCAGATATAATTGAGTTCTTCAAAGGAAGGTGTAAAAAGCTCTGTGGTAAATTGAAACTCGGTAACCGACTGCATCACTTGAGTATTGCGGGAAAAAAGTGTGTTTTTATGATTAAAACTGTTCTTCCCTTGAAAGAAACTTATGATTGAGGCTAAAGAACGAAGGGAAAACGCATAGTCACTTCTGTTACACGTAAACAGGATATAAGCATTCAGATTTACCGGCGCATTACGATAAACAGGTTTACCGGCTTCTATCGTGTAATTGCGTTGGTTTTTGAGCGCCATCTCTTCCTGAAGATTGAGTAAAGAAAGAATGACTTTATTATCTAGAGGTTCATTATCTCTATTTGTATTATCTATAAAATGAGCAATAGAATCTAATACTACAATATTAGATCCTAAGCCCATCTCTTCGAGATAATTTGCTACTTGCTCTCGTAATATTTCGAGCGATTCGTAGAGCATAAATTGGAGAATTTAGATTTTTTGCACTTCAAAGCTAGAGATATAATTTGTTGATTTTCAGTGGTTAATTTCCTGAATCCGTATGCTGTATAAAACCCTTTTTTAATTTCAGTATTTGCCCTAAGCGCAATGGGGAATTTCCCCCTATTTAACCTGCTGTCAATCTATTTGTTAGCAAAAGTTTTACTTTAGTTTCACTAATTGAAAATTCTAAAACTATGCGCAACACGCTATTTATTATTTTATCGTTGTTCGCTGTATCTACTTTTATAAGTTGTGCAGAACAAGGTAATTCGAGTAAACCTCCTGAAGGAGTAATTTCTATTGAAGAGGCTAAAATTCTAGACCGAACCTTTACTAAGACCAGAGCTAATGTGATTAACGAAGCTATTGGGATGCCCGACAGCCGATCAAGTTGGTGGTCTATTGAAGACTTGGAGCAATACATTGCTTATGCCAAAAGTTTAGCTAATGAAAAAGGCTACTCAGTAAATGGATTGCGTGTGTATTATGGGGCGTATCCTAAGGATCATCATGATGAATCGGTAGCAGGATATTCTACCTTATTTATTGTCCCGACAGGAGTAAAAGCTGTTTCTAACGAAGCTTCAATGATTAATTTTAATGCATATCTTCAAACAGATGAAGAAGATTTAGATGTGCCTCCACTAAATATGGGACATTTAAGAAAACCACCACCAGAAGATTATCAATAATTAAAAATAGGGCTATGGAAGCATTGAGCTCCTATTCTCAGTATTTAGAACTTATAGCCCTTGTAATTGGTATTATAAGGTATAAAGAGTTTAAAAATCACAAATTTAAATACGTACTCTATTTTTTGTTTTATGTGGTTGTGAACGAGTTTGTTGCTGGGTTTTCTTATGAACTATTCAGTATCCCAAATACACTACCATATAATATTTATATTTTAGTTCACTTCGCTTTTTTCCTAGCGTGGTTTCATTCAATACTCGCATCTGCACAGCGTAGAAAGATCATTAAAGTATTTTTTATAATTTATGTTGTCTTTTGGTTTGTAGATGCGCTCTTGAGTGGATCGATAGCTGATAATTATCTATCCTACTCGTTTTCTTTAGGTACTTTATTGTTGATCGCTGCAGTTGCTTTTTATTTTGTAGAAATGTTAAGCAGAGAAGTAGTGCTCAATATTACACAGTCTCCCTATTTTTGGGTTTGTTTTGGGATTCTTATTTATTGCGTAACCTACTTGCCATTTTATATCACACTGATCTTTTTTCTACAAGAGAATCCCGTTATACTGAGCGTTGTTTTATTTTTAATCAACTGTATTCAGTATTGTTGTATTGCGATTGCATTTATAAAAGCAAATCGTCGTACTATTGAACATCCGCTTGAAACCAATTGAGCGTAGTTATGAAACTCACGTTTGATGAAAATATCTCCCAATCTTTTGAGCAGCTCATTATTGTTTGCTCTCTTGTTCTTTTAGCGTTTTTGATCGTTGTAGTTTTTTTATTTGTAGTTTTTCAAAAACGTAAAATTAAATTTATTACCGAGCGCAACGAAGCAATTCTAAAATACCAGGAGGAAGTAGCACGTACGCAGTTGGAGATTCAAGAAGTAACCTTAAAAAATGTAGGTAGAGAACTTCACGATAATATAGGCCAGTTGCTTTCCGTCGCTAATTTGGAGCTCAACATTTTCACTTCAAAAAATAAACTGAATTCAGACGACGACCTCACAGAAATCAAAGGGTTGATTGGTAAATCACTACGTGAGATCAGAGCTTTATCCAAGAATCTAAATAATGAAGTTATTCATCAAGTGGGACTTGTTGAAAGTACAAAGAACGAACTCAATCGTCTTGAACGTCTGAAGTTTCTTAAAACAGAATTTACACTCGAAGGGAATGCGTTTGATTTGCCTAAGGATGATATGGTAATTCTATTTAGAATTATTCAGGAATTTTTAAGCAATGTCATAAAACATGCAAAAGCCACCCATTTAAGTATCTGTTTTTTATATACCCCAAATGAACTTAAAATTACCGCCGAAGATGATGGTGTAGGCTTTGAAATTGAAAAAATCACGAGGAGTTCTGGCCTTGTAAATATGAAAAGCAGAGCACAATTAATTGCTGCAGATTTTGATATTCAATCAGAGAAGCAGAAGGGTACTTTATTGCAAATCAAATACCTAAAGAAACAAGTATAAATAATAATGACTACCTTTAGTAAAGAAGTTAATCAAACTAATAAGACAATCTCTATGGAAAATTGTATCGTAGGTGTTGTTGATGACCATGTTCTTTTTGCACAGTCGTTGCAGGGCCTTATAAATAGTTTTGATGGTTTTGAAGTAGCCTTAATGGCGCGTAATGGCAATGATCTTATCAACAAATTGAGCACGGTGAATAAAGAACCAAGTATTATTCTTCTCGATATAAATATGCCTATTATGAATGGTTTTGAAACCATAGCTTGGTTAAATGAACACAAGCCAAACATTAAGGTGATCACCCTTTCTATGGATGATGATGAAGAGACGATAATTAAAATGCTTAAGGCCGGGAGTAAAGGTTATTTACTAAAAGATATTCATCCAGATACCTTACATCTTGCTCTTACCGAAGTGCTCACCAAAGGCCATTTTTATACCGATAATGTGACAACAGCACTACTTCGAGGTGTCTCAAAAAAGGATGAGGAATCTCTTTTAGAAAATTTTTCTAGCAGAGAACTTGAATTTATGGAATTGGCTTGTTCTGATAAAACATATAAAGAGATTGCCAATGAGATGTGTCTAAGTCCTAAAACGATCGATAATTATAGAGACACATTATTTAAAAAGCTAGAAGTTAAAAGTCGCATAGGTTTGGTGCTCTATGCGTTAAAAAACAAAATAGTAAATAATTAATTGGCCTTTACAAAACTCACAGTAGCGATCAATTGACCCAAGTGACGCTGACTGTGCTCTGCAGCGTGAAAGAGTAATCCAATTACTGTAGAAGGCAATTCTTTTCGGCCTACAGTTCTAGCACTTTTTATGGTAGACTCATCTAAAGTTTTAAAATAGGCCAGTGCTTGTACCACTTTTTGCTGAAAATTTGCAATAAGTTCTTCGGTGGTACTGGTTTCATCTTGTATTCCTTCTGATTTTAAGTAATCAAATTGCTCTTGGGTTAAAGCCCTGCCTTGAGCGTAGCTAAGCATTCTATCCAAAACACCGGTTAGATGTTTCAAATGAAAACCTACCGAAGCTCTTCCTGCTGGTTTCTCCCACAATTTCTCATCAGGAAATTCATCTAACCAGTAGGGTAGTTCTTCAGAGGTTTGTAGCAAAGCGTGAGCAGCAGGTTGCAAAAGCTGTGGCATTTCTTCAATAGGACCACGAAGCCAAACTTCAGGTTGTTTCAGTTTCTTTGTCATTGAAAATAGTAGTTAAAATTCTATTATTTGAGAACTGTTTCAGTTTTAAAAACTAAGACCAAAAACAAACGCACCATCTTTGTTTGGTCCGTTGAATGATCTTACATAATCCACGCGTAAGAATTTAAATTTTCCGAAGCCCAGATTTCCAATTCCTGCCGAAAACTCGTAGTACGGTTTTTGCGCTGTATAAAGTGTATGTCCGGCTAAAATAAGATTTGCATTTAAAGCACGTATTCCTGGTATTTTTCCAAGAACAAAGCCTTTAAAATTATGTTCTACGTGCCCTTCAAAATAACTGGTATTGGTACTAAAATCATAATACGGAAGTAAATTAAATCCGTTTAAATGGCGTCCATCTAGCTGCACTCTCGTCTGATTGCCTTGAAAGTGCTGGTAGTCTACAAAACTTATGTCGTCTGCATTGAAAAAGGTTCCGCCGCGTAAAGTGTATCCAAAATTTCCCTTATTTGAAATGTCAAATTCTTGCTTTAATTGAGCTGCAACTTGTGTGAAATTATAAGCCGCATCAGAAGCAGCAAAAGTTTGTTCAAGATCTAATGTCAACGTAGGGAATTTAGATTCATTCATATTGAATTTACCATCAGGATAACTCATATACTTCTGGCCAAAATTGATAACTGCTCTTGCATTGAGTTTTGCCAACTCGTGAGTTTGTATTGCAGCGGTATTGAAATCTTGTGGTAGCAAAGGGTTGTTAGAAGTATATGCGACAGGATTTTTGATCCAAACTTGATCTGTGGTATTAAATAAGGGGGAGCGCTTTTCATAGCCCGCATTGGCGTAAAGCTGAAGACCATTTACAAGCTCTTCACTGTAACTGAATCTTGCATAATCCAATTCATATAATTTTATATAATTCCGTTCCCAGAAAAGTGTCGAAATACTGTTTACAAGATTTGAAATGGGGTCTCGGGCATTAAACTGCTGGACTTTGGTTCCTCCTTCGATGGCAAAAGTACGATTGTTGATTCGGTTAAAGCGTTTGGCTATACGGCTGGTAAAGCGCAATTTATCATCATCAATCCCATAGTTTGCATTAAGATTGGCATAGGTTGCTTGGGTAGAGTTCTCAGACCACGTATTGTAAAATAAACCTGCTGTAGCGTTAAAACCTTGAACAGTATTGAAATTGAGCGTAGTCAACGGACCGTTATAACCCACACGCCAGCGCTCATAGGAATTGGTATAACTATAGCCAAGTAACGGATCTAAAATTCCGGGGGTGTTTTGCACGCGATCAACAGAATCTTTATAGGGTTTAGACTCACGAATTTCCTGAATACTGTCTTTAAGCGTGTAATCTGATCGTTCTTCAATAGTAAGCGGAATGGGACGTATTTTGTTCCAGAAAATACTGTCTTTTTTATTGGCTTCAGGTTTAAAACTTAGTACTTCATTGGTAAATGTACTGCGATCAAATTCGGGCAAAAAGTTATAATTACTGTAGACTGCTGTAAATCTTCCATTACCTCCAAAGCCAAAAAGTTTAAAGCTAAAATCAATACTCTGCGAGATTTTCACCCATAAATCGGTTTGGCTGTCGTATTTAAAATTATGTTTAAAAACTAGCGATTCTACAAAAGGTACTTGAATCGCAGCTCCCGTAGTTGTAAGTTCTACACCATAAAGTTGCCAATCATCTTCGACGATGTAAATAACACCTTGAAATATGCGATCATTAGCTCGCTTGGGTGTTACTTCTATTTTGTTGATCAGTTTGTCACCTTCTCTAAAGGTTCCTATAAGTTTATACCGATAATAATTAAAAGCGTTATCAGCTAATGGTGAGATCAACTGAGTATTTATCTCCAAGGTATTATTATAAAAAGAATATTCTGCTTCTTGCGCACTATTGAAACTAAAACCGTTATCATCACCACTTACTTTACTAGCGGTTATGGTTTCTTTAAAATCATCGGGTGCATGATAGGCGATCTTCGAAATGGTCTCACTTAAATAAACAATACCTGTTCTTGTCGAATCTAAACCGCCTCCCAGATCACCTATTTCCTGACCAAGAATTTTCTCTGGAGCATTCTCAACTCGCCATAAACCTCTGGAGTAGAAGTCTGCGGTATACGCGTTTTGTTTTTTTAGTATCTCGGGCTTTTTTGCAATTACAGCCTCAACGATTCGATTTGCGGGATTTTCATTGGCGTTGATCAGTACTTCATCTAAAGAGGTCGTTTCTTCAGTTAAGGTGACGTTGAGTGTATACGGAAATGTCTCAACGCTAACAGTCTTTTCTTGAGTAGTATATCCTAAAAATTGAAAAACTAGCGTATACGTTCCCGGAGCAGAGATGTCTAATTGATAAATTCCATCCCCATTGGTCGTGGTACCTCTAGCATTATTTTTTAGATAGATGTTTACAAAGGAAAGAGGTTCGTCATTTTCACTGGTTACCAATCCGTTGATTTGGCTATTGGCAGAACAAGTGATCAATAAAAAGAAGCAAAAAAGTAGCTTTTGGATCATAAGAGAAGTTTTATCTAAAGACGTAAGCTACTTTATGCGTGTTGCATTAATTGTTGAAAGCCTTTTTAATTTGTCCTAAACGTTTTTTAGAATCACGTTCTTTGATGGCTTCGCGCTTATCATACAACTTTTTACCTTTTGCCAGTGCAATTTGCATTTTAGCAAGTCCGCGATCGTTTATGAATAGGCGTAGTGGAACAATAGTCAATCCGCTATTACGCACTTCTTTATGCAGTTTATTAAGCTCTCTTCGGTTTAATAAAAGCTTGCGACTGTTTTTCGGATTGTGATTAAAATAGGTTGCGTGCGAGTATTCTTGAATCGTCATATTGATCACAAACAATTCATTATCCTGAAATTCACAAAAGCTCTCTGCAATAGATGCTTTTCCCTCGCGTATCGATTTGATTTCAGTACCGGCAAGTTTTATTCCGGCGGTATATTTATCAAGCAGCTCATATTCAAAGCGTGCTTTTTTATTTTTGATGTTTATGGTATTTGCTTGTTTCATAGATTTTTTGGCCTTCTAAGTGCTTGCACACTTTATTACAAAAATACTAATTTCTACGCGGGCTTTCTATTGCTTTAAATATCTTTAATTTTGTGCTTCAATTTTAAGAGATGAAAAAACTAGTTCTACTTTTTATACTTACGCTTTTAACTGCTTGTAACGAAACGTCCAAAGAATTGGATGCAGAGGCTATTGTAGCGCACGCGATTGAGGCCGCCGGCGGAAAAACAATAGATACCGCCTTGATTTCTTTTAAGTTTAGAGACAAATTTTATAGTGCTGATCGAAATAACGGAAGATTTAAACTGGAGCGTTGCACAGATCCCGGCTGTAAAGACACTTTAGACCAGTTGAGTAATTCTGATTTTAAGCGTTTTATAAATGAGACTGAAGTTGTTGTTCCTGACAGTTTGATTACTTCACTATCGGGCGGTGTAAATTCGGTACATTATTTTTCGGTTTTACCGTATGGATTGGATGCTGAAGCCGTTCATGCTGAAAAAGTAGGTCAAGCTAGCATCAACGGAAAAACCTATTTTGAGATCAAGGTAACCTTTAGCGAAGAGGGTGGAGGTGAAGATTTTGAAGACACCTATATGTATTGGATCAATACCGAAGATTTTTCGGTAGATTTTCTAGCTTATAATTATCACGTTAATGAAGGGGGAACCCGTTTTAGAGAGGCCTATAATGAGCGAACGATTAACGGGGTGCGCTTTGTAGATTATCGCAACTTCAAGCCACAAGAACAATTTCCGCCTTTGCAATCCTTAGACAGTTTATTTACAACAGGAAATCTTGAACTGCTGTCAAAAATAGATTTAGAACAGGTTGAAGTTAATCCTTGCTCCAGCTGTTAAAATCTTTGATTTCTGCAGTAGCAGAACCATTTTTTACTCGAACCACATAGAGGAAACCATAAAGAGCATCATCGATGTCATCATATTTAGGTTCTCCTAGAATTTCATTTACAAATGCCGGTGTTGTATTACTATGGCCAACGACCAAAACGGTTTTACCTGCTGTTTCCTGCTGAAATGCTGCACTGTACAACTCGGTAGGATCATACAATTGCACTTCCAGATCATTAGCTTCTGCGGTTGGAGCTGCTGTTTTTAAGGTTCGTTTATAATCTGTACTGTAAACCGCGTCAAAAGAAACCTCCTTTAATTCTTCTGCCCAAAATTGCGCTCTTGCTTGTCCGGTCTCATTCAATTCAGGATCAGAACCGGCGTTTGGGCCGCGCACTTTATCAGCGTGTCTTATAAGATAATAGGTTGCATCTGCCGGTTTTAAAGAAGCAGACGCGGTTTCTTTTGCCTTTTCTTTACAAGAACATAGCACGAGAAAGATTGCTAGAAATGCGATAGTGTTTTTCATAGGTTCCAATTTAGACAAATTTAACTCAAGCCGCATAAACATTAGCGTTTTATTGACGCACAAGGGCAGAAGCAAAATGTAATTTTAAGTAATACTAATAACAAAAAATATAAAGCTATGAATTCTGATCAATTAGAAGGAAAATGGAAACAAGTAAAAGGAAAATTCAAAGAAGAATACGGTGACGTTACCGAAGATGATACGACGCATGCAGAAGGTAAATTTGACCAGATGCTAGGAAAGCTTCAGGAAAAAACCGGTAAAACTAAAGAAGAGATCAAAGATTGGATCGATAAGCAATAAGACTTAATTCAATCAATAGAAATCAACCGCTAGCAATAGCGGTTTTTTTATTTTCTAAACTGTAATTTCGCAGCGCTATGCGCAGTATTGAAACAAGAGAAATCCCTGCATCTTTTGATGTTTTGTCTAGATTGGTAAATTGGGCTAATCGGGCGACAGTAAGTTGTTTGCTTACCTCAAACCAAAACAAAGACCGTTATGGTGCTTTTGATATGTTGCTGGGTGTAGAGGCGCATACACAGCTTGTAACTTCAACAGGCTTAGCTTTTGATAAGTTGTCTCAATACAGAAAGAAAACTCAGGACTACATTCTGGGATTTCTCACCTATGATTTAAAGAACGAACTTGAAGATCTAGATTCTAATAATCCGGATCATTTAGAGTTTCCTGAGCTCTATTTTTTTCAGCCTGAAAAACTTGTTAAGCTTAACGGCAATCAAATCACTTTTATGTATTTGCCACACGTTGCACATGAAATAGAAGCCGATTATCAAGGGCTATTATCGCAACACGAATTCAAAAATCAAGCTGCGCCAATAACAAAGCCTAAAATTCAAGTGCGTTTTAATCGCGATGCCTACTGCTCACAGGTTAATAAAATGCTTGATCATATTCACCGCGGTGATATTTACGAAGCCAATTTTTGTCAGGAATTTTATGCGAAGGCTGCTATTGACCCTGTAAAAAGCTTTTTACATCTTAATGAGATTTCAGAAGCGCCTTTTGCTGCTTTTTTTAAGAAAGATGTGCAATTTGCTTTGTGCTCCTCTCCCGAACGCTTTTTAGTCAAAAGAGGCACCAAACTGATAAGTCAGCCAATTAAAGGAACTGCTCCAAGGCACATGGATCATAAGCTAGATACTAAACTTGCAAGTATGCTCGCTCAAGACGCCAAAGAGCGTTCAGAAAATATTATGATTACCGATCTCGTACGAAATGATCTGTCTAAAAATGCGCGTAAAGGAAGCGTTGTTGTAGAAGAGCTTTGTAAAGTCTACAGTTTTAAGCAGGTGCATCAAATGATCTCTACGATAAGTGCAGAAGTTGATCTGCAAGAAGATCCTGTCGAATTATTGAAAATGGCATATCCTATGGGAAGTATGACTGGTGCCCCAAAGGTTTCGGCTATGCAGATCATTGAAGAATTAGAAAATCACCAGCGCGGACTTTACAGCGGCAGTATAGGTTACTTTGAACCCAATGGTGATTTTGATTTTAACGTAGTGATTAGAAGTATACTTTATAATGCCGCAAAACCTTATGTTTCGTTCTCGGTGGGTAGTGCGATCACTGCTCCGGCCACTGCATCAAAAGAATATGAAGAATGTCTCCTAAAAGCCAAAGCGATGCGGGAGGCACTCGAGATTTAATCCAGATCTATCAATTCAATCTTATTTCGCTGAATTTTAATACGTCCTTCGAGTTCCAGCTTTTTAAGTAATCTAGAAATAACCACACGAGATGTGTGAAGTTCGTAGGCAATATCTTGGTGTGTACTTGTAATGGTATCGCTTTGTACTAGTTTTTGTTTGTCTCTGAGGTAGCGTAATAGCCGCTCATCCATACGCATAAATGCGATACTATCGATTGTGTCAAGCATCTCCATCAAGCGGTTTTGGTAGCTGTCAAAAATAAAATTACGCCAAGACTTGTATTTTGAACTCCATTCTTCCATCTTTTGAATAGGAACCATAATCAATACGGTATCCAACTCAGCAATTGCGCGTATTTCACTTTTGCGTTGTCCGCGATTGAAAGAAAGCGTCAAAGCACACGTGTCGCCCTTTTCTAGGAAGTAGAGTAGAAGTTCATCACCGTCAGAATCTTCTCGAAGAATTTTAATCGCTCCTGAAATTAACAAAGGCATAGCGGTCATATACTGACCGATTTCCATAAGTTTTTCACCTTCAGTCACTTCTCTTAAAACGCCAACTTCTGCAATTTCTTTTAGAAGTTCAGGTTCAAAAATATGTGCATAATGTTGCTTCAGTAATTCTTCCATAGTTCAAATGTAAACCGAAAATATATAATTATGTCTTCAGTATTACGCGGAAAACTTTAAAAAAGGGTTAAAGTGCTTGTGCTGTATTTATAATCTTTTAAATTATCTCTTAGACAAAACTAACTAGAACATGGCAGGACATAGTAAATGGGCCAATATTAAGCACAGAAAAGGAGCCCAGGATAAGAAAAGAGCAAAACAATTTACGCGAGCGATCAAAGAGATTACCGTTGCGATTAAAGAGAATAATCAGAATGGAGACCCCGATTCTAATCCAGCCTTGCGTAACGCAATACAAAATGCCAAAGGTGTAAATATGCCTAAGGATACGATCGAGCGTGCGATTAAAAAAGCTTCAGGAGCAGATGCCGATAGTTATGAGCAAATGACTTTTGAAGGTTACGGTCCACACGGAATAGCTTTTTTTATAGAATGTACTACGGATAATACTAATCGTACTATTGCTTCGGTACGCTCTATATTTTCTAAAAATGGTGGAAGTTTAGGTACAAACGGTTCGTTGGAATTCTTGTTTGACCGAAAAGGTGTATTTACGCTTGATAAAGCGGTTATTGAACGTGATTGGGAAATGCTTCAACTAGAATTGATCGAAGGAGGAGCGGAATCTTTTGAAAATCACGAAGATGTTTTTGTGATTTATACCGAGTTTACAGATTTCGGTAAGATGGCTCAGCACCTTGAAGAATTGAATATTGAAACTAAAAACGCCGAACTACAGCGCATTCCATTGAATACTGTTGAATTGCCCATAAATCAAGCACAACAAATTCTCAATCTAGCTGAAAAATTTGAAGACGATGACGATGTTCAAAATGTCTTCCATACCCTCGAACTTTCAGAAGAATTAGCAATGGCGCTAGATGAAGAGGAGTAGGTTTTAAGTCATTTTCTTCTGTAAAAGGGGAATTATTCCTCCTTTTTCTCTTCTTCCTTTGTTGGATCTGTTTCAGATGTTTGAGTTATCAAGGTGTTTTCAAATTGAACACGAGATTTTGAAAGATGTTTTCCATCTTCTAATGAACAGATATAGGTAATGAGTTTTTCACGCAGTCTACAATGTAGATCCCAAGTTGTAGAGGCATCTTTTGAACTACAAAGCGCTCGTAATTCTAATGCTTTTTCTGTAACATCTACCACTTGCACAGTCGGCGGATTTTCTTCATCCCAATCTTCTTCAGCTTCTAGAAGTTCTACAAATTTATTGCGTACGAGATCAACATCTATTTTATAATCTGCATATAAAATTATAGGTCGCACTTGATGCGCGCTGGTCATCGACCAGTTTTCAAAAGTGTTACTGATAATAGTTTTGAGCGGAACAACCAATCTGCGTAAATCCCACGTGCGCACAACCATATACGTAAACCGAATATCTTCAACATAACCCCAATCATCTTTAATGATCACAGTATCGCCTATACGCGCCGGTCTGGTGATCGCAATTTGAATACCGGCAATGATATTTCCTAAGGTACTTTGAGCGGCTACACCTAGTATTACAGTAGCTAAACCGGCAGAAGCAATAAGTGAAATCCCTAATTTTTCTAACGATCTAAACTGTGAGAGAATCACCGAGATACCTACGATAATAACCACAAAGGTAATTACCCTGCGCGCTACAGAAATATAGGTCATCATCATTCGGGCTTCATTGTTCTCTTCGGGATTGGCATCACCTATTTTAGTCTCAGCAACATAAACCATGAACGAGTCTATAAAGCGCATGATGAACCAAGTGATCGTACCAATGACAGCGATTAATAGAATGGCGTAAAGCGTGCTTGCAAAACTACCTCCAAAGGAAATAAGTTTGTTAAGCGAAACGTAAAAAAACAACACTCCAATGGCCCAACCTGCAGGAGTCGCCAGTCGCTTTGCGATTGTATTTACCCAAGCTTTTTTCGATTTTCTGAAGAGCTTTCTAAAAATTCCAATACTTACTCTTCCTAAAAAATAGCTGAGTAGAATGAGAATGATGGTTCCTACAACTTTCCAAACAGGCATGTTTAGGAAGCGTACGCGTGCCCAATCGGGCATCATTCGGTCTAACTCTCGCGGACCATAAGCTTCATATAGTCCGTCTATATTTTCAACAGTATTTGCAGAGATCAGCCAGAATGCGCCAAACTCTTTATACTTTACCCGTTGAAGTCGTAGAACAACGTCTTTTCCGTTAAGATCCACTTCGCCAAAAACCACGCTACGCATCGGTTTTCCGGCAATCGCTTGGTTGGTTGTTGTGCTTATATCTATTTGTCCATCCGGTCTATCAGACAAGCTTCCCCAATCAATTTTCACACGCTGATTCAAAACGAAATAGAGTTTTTCGGCTAAAGTCGCGGCTTGTTCTTTTGAGAGATTGTCTGGAAGCAAGTTTAAATTCAGCGCATATGAAGCATCTTGAAAATTAGCATTTCGCGCTTTGACAATAAAATGTTCCAATGTAGCCTGAGGCGACTGAAAATTGAAGTTATTGGGTGGAAGCCCGATGGGTCTGTTTAAGCGATTTAAAACAAAATACGCATCATTATATTCTTGAATGGCATTGGGCAAATAATCTCCTTTCTGAGGAACTGTGGCTTCGCTAGAGGGTAAGTCTTTACCAGAAACGGTGGCCGTACTATCCTGTGCGTTACACAGAATAACATTCAAATTTAACAATAGAATAAAGAGAAGGTAGAATTGGTTAGATTTCATAATCTGAAATTTACGGTCAAATTTTCACCTCAAGTATTAGGGTTTCGTTAAAAACTGAGTTGAATACTAACGTAGTGTAAAATTTCACATGCTTTTATGAATAATAAATGTATATACGACGTTTATTTATGATTGAAATATTATTTTTAGTGATGCATAGCAAGTACATAGCAGTAAATTATATAGCGGTTTTAAGCAACATCAACTTATCTTAGTTAATTAAGCATATAAATAAAATGCTTTTACAAAGTAATATTGCTCTAAGAAGCTATTTAGTTTGCTTAAAAATAGAGGGTAACGCATAAATTTTAATTCAGTAGATGAAGAATTTCTTATTTGTTTCAGCCGAAAATGATGCTTTGGCAAATTGTAAAGCCGGCGGTATGGCAGATGTTGTTAGAGATGTGCCCAGGCAAATCGCTACTACCGGCGATCACGTTCACGTGGTAGTACCTGCGTATAACCGACTTCATAAAAACGGGTGCCTTATTTCAGAATTGAAATTTAATATTTGCGGGGAAGCAACCGTCGCCACCATTTATGAGGTCGCTCCTAAAAAGAAAATTGAAGGAATCACCCATTATGTGATTGATCATCCTGAGATCGTTGAAGGCAACATCGCACATATTTATAATGATGATCCTGAAGAGCCTTTTTTTACTGATGCAGTTAAATATTTTATTTTTAATACAGCTGTTGCTCAAGCGGTAAAACAGAATATTTTTGATCACGTAGATGTGGTGCATTTACATGATTGGCACACAGCGCTTTTGGCATTTCATAAAGCCTTTCATCAGGATTTTACCATATTAAAAGAGAGTTGGTTTGTATACAGTATTCATAATTTGAGTTTACAAGGAATCAGACCGCTCAACGATAATTTTGCTTCGATCAATAATTTCTTTCCAGAGTTGGGTTATGACTATGAGAAGATCAAAGATCCACGTTATAATGATTGTATCAATCTTATGGCGGTTGGGATCAGACTTTCTGATAAAGTACATACGGTGAGTCCGTCTTATATGCAAGACATCATGCGACCTAGTCACAAGCCTGAATTCATTGGGGGAGAAGGATTGGAAGAAGATTTGCGCATTGCTTTTGCTGAAGGCAGACTTCACGGGATCCTCAATGGCGTGAATTATAAGAATATGCGCGTTGCGAAAAAAGGCAATTTGTATGCAAATATTCTCATTCAGATCTTTAAATGGATTCAGGAAGAATCTAAAAAATACAAATCAGATATTCTGGCTAATACTGGCGAAAAAGTAGTGCATCTGCTACTGAATCCGCCGAGTTTTGTTGCTTCGAGTGTCGCGCGAATGACCGAGCAAAAGTTTTACTTCTTCAAAAGAAACCCGGAAGCATTAAAAGAAATCCTTAAAAATTTAGAAGCTAAAAACGGCATTTTCATTCTTTTAGGAACAGGCGAGCCCGAATATGAACGCTTAATGCGTGACATCAGTTATGAGCACGCCAATTTTATTTTTATCAATGGGCAATCTGAAGATATAATCGACTCTATTTACCTAGAGTCTAATCTTTACTTTATGCCAAGTCTTTTTGAACCTTGCGGGATCAGTCAGATGCTCGCTATGCGCAATGGCGTGCTTTGTTTGGTGCATCACACGGGCGGACTTATCGATACCGTGCGAGACGGGGTTGACGGTTTTGCCTTTTATGGTTCACACATAGATGAGACGGTAAGCAATATGGTAAAAGCATTTGATCACTGTATTGATGTGTATCAAAATGACCGTAAGCGCTGGGGTGTCATGCGTAGAAAAGCCAAAGCCGTCCGCTTTTCTTGGGAAGATTCCGTTAAAAGATATTACGATAAATTGTACACCTATTAATTAACCTCCAATCGCGATCATACTGCGATTATTGCTGTGCAGATCAGGGTTGGTGAGTTGATCAAAATCAGTCATTCCGGCGCGTACCGCTTTCTTTTTATTGAGCGCTTCATCAATGAGTTGTTCTAATTTTTCGCCTTCGCGAAAGGGTTTCAATAAATTAGTTTCTTCATTTGAAAAAAGACAGTTTTTCAACTTACCATCTGCTGTAAGCCGAATACGGTTACAGCTGTCACAAAACGGATTGGTCACCGAACTAATAATACCGAAACTTCCCGTAAAACCTTCAATTCTAAAATTACGTGCAGTAAAGTTCTTTTCATTAGGAAGCGGTTGCAAAGCTTCAACCCCAAAATGATCGGTAACACGATTTATGATTTCAGCCTGAGATACGAGTTTATCTTTGTTCCAGGCATTTCCATCAAAAGGCATAAACTCTATAAACCGCACATTAATATCACGCTCTTTAGTGAGTTTGATAAATTCTACGATTTCATCTTCATTAAAATTTTTCATCAAAACCGCATTGATCTTGACATTAAAACCTTCCTTAATGAGTTGTTCAATATTGGTAAATGCTTTTTTATACTGATCGCGGCGCGTGATAAACTTGAATTTTTCAGCATTCAAGCTGTCTAAACTCACATTGATATCCTTGAGTCCGTATTTTTTAAAATCGGCTATAAAACGATGGGTAAGTAGAGCATTGGTGGTGATCGATAACTTTACAGGAAGTTTGGCCAGACGCCCTAGAATATCACTAAAATCTTTCCGTACCAAGGGTTCACCACCTGTAAGTCTAATTTTATCCACTCCATACTCCACAAACACTTTGGCAAAAGCTTCGATCTCCTCTGCGCTCATCAAATTGGCACGCGGACTCAACGGAATTCCGTCGTGCGGCATACAATAAGTGCAGCGCAGGTTGCATTTTTCGCTTAGCGAAATACGCAGATAATTGTGCTTGCGGCCGTGAGTATCGGTTAATATAGCGGTGGTTTTATTCATCGGCATTATGTTGGGCTCCTCTTAATATTTTGAATACGTGCAACAGATGCGGAAAAACAGCATCCATACTTTCTTTGGCTCCGTTAGTTGAACCCGGTAATGCCAAAACAAGGCAATTACCCAAGGTTCCTGCAACGCTGCGTGAGAGCATCGCATAAGGCATTCTATCTTGACCGTACTTGCGTATAGCCTCCTCAACCCCCGGTATACGGCGCTCCAGAATAGGTTCTAAAGCTTCAGGCGTGACGTCGCGCATACTTAAACCGGTTCCGCCGGTGTAGATTAAAAGATTAACAGTATCAGAAAGTTCAATAGCTTTATTGCGAATGGTTTGCAAATCATCGGGAATGATCTCATATCCTTGAATTTGAACATCGCTCGCCTGAAGTTTTTCCATAATGGCTTTGCCTGCTTTATCTTCTTTTTTTCCTTCAGAAATAGAATCTGAACAGACGATGATATGCGCGCTGAGTCGCGACGGATTTTGATCTTTAAAGCTGCTTTTTCCTCCTTTTTTGTGGAGCAACTTCACGTTGTTGATTTCAATTCCTTTGTCAATAGGCTTTAGCATATCATACATCGTAAGCGCGATTACCGAAGCACCGTGCATAGCTTCAACTTCTACACCGGTTTTGTAAACGGTTTTTACGGTAATCTCAATGAAGATATCTAAACCTTCGATACGATAGTCAACTGCTGTGTATTCTACCGGCAAAGGATGGCAATCGGGAATACTTGTGTGTGTATTCTTTACTGCGAATAATCCGGCGGTTTTTGCCATTTCAAAAACATTGCCTTTAGGCACTGCATTGCGCTGCAGCGCATCAATCGTTTCTTGCTTGCTAACACTTACTGTAGCTTGTGCAGTAGCAGTTCTTAGCGTGTTTATTTTGTGGGTTATATCAACCATAAGTTTTTGTATTCAGGATTTTTTAAAGAAGTATTTAAACTAACTATTCACCTTCCATTGGTGTGTTTCATCTTCAAAAATCTCTTTACCGTAAATTGGCGTGTGTTCTTTAACTTGGTTTACCAGCCATTCTGTAGCTGCATAAACTTCTTTTCTTCGGGTAGCTGAAACAAAAACGAAAAAGCAAATCTCACCGGTTTTTATAGTGCCCAAACTGTGATAGATATGCATACAGATCAGGTCAAATTTTTCAAATGCCGCTTCTCTAATTTCGTGCAGTTTGGTATTTGCCAACTCCTCATAACATGTATACTCAATTGCCGCAACCTTTTTACCATCAACGTCATCAGCGCGCACCTGACCCAGAAAAATATTGTGTGCACCAATGCTCGTTTTGCTTTGATGTTTTGCTATTGAATCACCAATAAATTCACTGCTGATGGGGCCTTGTATAAATACTTGTTTCATTTTATTTTAATTTAAACCGAAGCTGTTGCGATCAGCTTTTGGAGTTGAGCAGCACCTTCTGTAAGTGCTTTTGCGTTAATATGTTTATGTTTTTTTAGAAGTTGAACCGCTTGTAGCGCCCGTGCGCCGCTTTGACAAAAGAAATAATAGTCTTTTGACGATTCAAAATCCTGTACTTTATAGTTTAGCTCTTGCAAAGGAATTTCCAAAACAGAAGCATTTGCGATTTTAGGTTGTTCTTCTTTCGTTCGTACATCAACCAAAATTCCATTTACGAGTAGATCAATGCTGAAAGAAACTTTAGGTGAATCATTGTTTTTATGCGCTGCGTTAAACGATTCTTGAGTTATTTGGATGTTCTCATTCTTTTTAAATTTAAACCGGTCTTGCGTAGCCGTGAGTGTGTTGTAAACGAGCAATTCGCCTGAAAGTACATTACCGGTTTCCAGAATGATTTTTAGTACTTCAGCGGCTTGTAACATTCCGATTAGGCCAACGCTTGTTCCTAAAACACCCGCTTCTTCGCAGCTCGGCACTTCAACGGCTTTAGGGAACAGACATCTGTAAGTAGGCCCATTTATATAATTGAAAACCGAAACTTGTCCTTCAAAACGATGAATACTACCATAAACCACAGGTTTATTCGTGATTATCGCAGCATCATTTATGAGATACCGCACTTCAATACGATCGGTAGCATCAATGATGATATCATAGTTTTTAAATAGACCAAGTGCATTTTCTCCACTTAAATATTCCGCATATGCGGTACAATGAAGCTCCGGTTGTTGCGCTTTCAAAAAAGCTTTTGCTGCTTCTGCTTTGTATTCGCCAATATTCTTCGGAGTATAGAGAATTTGTCTGTGAAGATTACTTTCTTCAACCTGATCACCATCAATAATACCTAGATTTCCAATACCGGCCGCAGCTAAATAGGGTAGAAGCGCACAACCCAGTCCACCAGCGCCTACGATAAGCACGCGGGCTTCAGCTAATTTTTGCTGCCCGTTAATCCCAACTTGGGGTAAAATGGTTTGTCTTTGGTACTTATTCATTTTTATAATTTATCCACCGGCATAAGGCGGAAGTAATGCAATCACGTCACCGTCGTGGAGACTTACAGCTTCATCTTGATCAATTAGTTTTTGATTGATCGCCAACTGAAAAGGAATGTGACTTATCGCGTTATTCTTTTTTAACTGTTCAAGCAAGGCCATTGTGGTGGAGCAATCTACAGGTCTCTTTTCTTCGTGTGTCCCCATAACATCTACCAGCTGACCAAAATATTTCAGTGTAATTTCCATTTAGACTAAATTTTTTTCCAAACGCGCTAAAATTGCAGGCGTATTAATATTGGTAAACGCCGCCTCATCTATAAAATTAACAGCTTTATAATTTTGCTCTTTGATAAAATCAATCAATTTGAGTTTGTTTTGCTTTAGATTCTCTTCAACTTCAGGTAGCAAACATTTAGCATAAATGCCTATCAAAGGATGCCATTTTTTTTCAGTTTTTGCGAAGACAATATCTGCTGAATTTTTAAACCTAAGTAGTTCTTCAATAACATAAGATTTTAAAAGTGGTATATCACAACTGAATACCAAAATTTGCGATTCTTCCGTATGCTGAAGTGCTGCGTGAATTCCTCCCAATGGACCTTTTTCAGCATAAATATCTTGTATTATGGGAAGTCTGAAACGACCATATTCTTTATTCTTGGTGACTAGAACTATTGAATCTGTAATGTTTTTTAAAGTATTGATTATGTGCGAAATAAATTCATTTTCCTGAAGCGTTACTAGACCTTTGTCTTGTCCCATTCTTGAACTTCTACCTCCACATAAAATGTAAGCCGGAATGTTATTTTTTAAAGGATCAATCATCAGTTAGGCTTCTTTTAAATCGTCATATTTTTCATCCAAAAAAGTCTCGCAAGCCGTATTGAGTTTTTCAAATTCAGCAATCATTGATTTACCATACGCAGTCAAAACAGTCCCACCGCCAGACTTGCCACCGGTGTTAGTAATCACAAGGGGAGTGTCTGAAAGCGTATTCATCGAATTGATAAGACTCCAAGCTTTTTTATAAGACATGTTCATCGCCTTGGCCGCTGCACTTATCGATTGCGTTTTTTCAATATTTTTTAATAGTTCAACACGCCCGTAACCAAGAAATACTTGACCATCTTCTTCAATCCAAACTCTACTTTTTACCGCTCTCATCTTAAAAGTTCAAATCAATATAAGTAACCCAATCACCTTCTTTGAGAATTTCTTTTTCTTCAGGAATCATCAGCAAGGCATTACTCAGCGCATAGGTATTAAGCATGGAACTTGCTTGCCCGGTATATGGTGTAATCTTATCTCGAGTCACACCGGCTTTTAAAAACAGGGTTTTGCCATGAATGTTTTTAATGGTCGTTGTAAGCCTTGCTTTGCGCTGTGGTAGAAAAGGATCTAGACTTCCCATACGTGCTCTTAAATGAGGCAAAACATAAACGTAAAAAGCAGTCAAGCTGGAAGCCGGATTTCCTGGAAGTCCAAAAACCGACTTTTCTTCTTTAGTCCCAAACCAAAGCGGCTTTCCAGGTTTCTGATTTACTTTATAAAAATGTTCTTTAACCTCATTTGTGATCAAAGCATCTTGCACAAAATCATAATCTCCAACCGAAATTCCACCGGAAACTAATAGCACATCTGCATTTTCAAGCGTACTTTTTACCATTTTGATGGTAGCCTCTAAAGTATCTTCAACTTTTAAAAGTTCGATGCTATCAATGCCTATACGCTTTAAAGCACTTTTGAGCATAATACCGTTACTCTCATAAATATGATTGGGTTTGAGTTTGCTTCCCGGCGCCTGCAATTCATCACCTGTCATCAGCACGGCAACTTTTGGTTTTCTGTAAACCTCAATTTCTGTAAGTCCAAGGCCCGCCATAAAACCAATTGAAGCTTCATTGACCTGATGGCCTTGTTTTAAGACCACAACTCCTTTTTCAATTTGCTCACCAATAGGTCTAATGTTTGCGCCTTTTACAGGTAGTTTTTCTATGAAAAGTTGATCGCGTTCAAGTTGTGTGTGCTCTTGAATGATAACCGTATCTGCTTCTGCAGGAACCGCTGCTCCCGTAAAAATTCGAATGGCTTCTCCTTTTTTCAACTTAGGAACTTCCGCAGCCCCGGCTTGTACTTTTCCAACAACTTTTAAAGACGTGCAATTCTCATCATAAATGAAGGCATATCCATCCATCGCCGATTGACGAAATGGAGGCAATGAGAGGGGAGCAATGATGTCTTGTGCCAAGAACTGATTACTGCTAGCACTCAATTCTACCTTTAGTTTTGGTAAAAGCGCAGCATTATCGATAACCGACTTTTGAGCTTGAGCAACTGAAATCATTCTTATAAGCGTTATGTTTTAGCGAATATAACGAAAGACTGAGGAGGGAGATAAAATAGTTTCGTGATTAACACGCTTTTAATATCCCTGCTTCAATCTTCTGCATTTATTTAGTTTTTCCTTAATAGATCACCGCACAATTATTATTTAACTTGAGATTTCTTAGGAGCGTTCAAGCTGCTTAAACCGTTATAATTTCAAAGAATCGTACTATTATGTCAAAGCCTTTAAGACGAGGAGTTTCAATCACCGGAATCGAAGAATTTACCAATATTAAACTCGGAGATCCTGTACGCGATGCCGCAGGAATGCTAGGCGTAAAAGAAGCTCTAAAGCACGGTTTTAAAGAAATGGGAGTTTTACGCTCTATGGGCGCTTTGCTTAAGATGAATCAAAAAGATGGTTTTGATTGCCCGAGTTGTGCCTGGCCAGACCCAGAAAATAGATCTCCTGTTGCCGAATATTGTGAGAATGGAGCAAAAGCGCTGGCGGATGAAGCAACCACTGCAAAGGCTGATAAAAACCTATTCAAAAAGTGGAGCGTAGCAGAGCTTTCGCAGTTGTCTGATTACGAACTCAATAAATTTGGTCGTCTTACCGAACCTTTGGTTTTAAAACCGGGGAGTAATCATTATGAACCCATATCCTGGCAAGGAGCTTATGACTTGATCGCCAAGCACCTCAAAGCATTAAATGCTCCTGATGAAGCCATTTTCTATACTTCGGGACGCTCGAGCAATGAAGCTGCATTTTTGTATGGAACTTTTGCACGTGCGCTAGGCACTAACAATTTACCGGATTGTTCTAATATGTGTCACGAGTCTAGCGGTGTTGCGCTTGGAGAAACCTTAGGAATAGGGAAGGGGTCTACCGTTTTAGAAGATTTATATGAAGCTGAAGTGATCTTGATCGCGGGTCAAAATCCGGGAACCAATCACCCGCGTATGATGTCTGCCCTAGAAAAATGTAAAAACAACGGCGGAAAAGTGATAAGCATAAATCCGTTAGAAGAGTCAGGTTTAGTCAATTTTAAAAATCCGCAGCATTTAAGCGGAACCATTGGAAGCGGAGTGCAAATGGCAGATTTGCATTTACCGGTAAAAATCAATCAGGATATTCCGTTGATGAAGTTGATCCTAAAGAAACTAGCGACTTTAGACAGTATAGATCATCAAGTTTTTGATCACGCTTTTATTGAAAAATACACTTCGGGCTATCAAAGCTTTATGAATGATTTGGCGCAATACGATGAAGAAGATCTTCTGGCGCGTTGCGGCGTGAGTGAAGCTTCGATCAATAAGGCGGTGGCGATGCTTCGGAAATCTAAGAAGATCATTGTGTGTTGGGCAATGGGACTTACACAACATAAAAATGGTGTAGAAAATATACGTGAATTCGTCAATTTACTTTTACTGAAAGGAGCTTTAGGAAAGTCCGGAGCAGGAACCTGTCCCGTACGAGGGCATAGCAACGTGCAAGGCGATAGAAGTGTCGGGATACAGCATTTTGTAGACGAAGCGATGAATGAGCGCATTAGAAAGCATATGGCTTTTGAACCACCCGCTCATAAAGGTTGGGATGTGGTAGAATCTATTCAAGCTATGCACGAAGGTAAAGCCAAAGCTTTTTTCTGTTTAGGCGGAAATTTTTTAATGGCCGCATCTGATACGCAATATACCGCCGAAGCTATTGAGCAATGTGAGTTGACCGTTCAGATAAGTACGAAACTCAACAGAACCCATTTAGTAACCGGAAAAACCGCATTGATTCTGCCTACATTAGGAAGGTCTGAAAAGGATATGAATGGCGATACCAAACGTTATTTTACTGTGGAAAACAGTATGGGAAAGGTGAGTCAGTCTAAGGGAATTCTCAAACCTGCTACAGGAAATTTACGCAGCGAACCGCAAATTATTGCAGAAATAGCTAATACCTATTTCGATTATCATCCACTTGACTGGAAACGTTTAGGGGAAGATTATGATTTGATTCGCGAGTATATTGATAAAGTGGCAAAAGGTTTTGAAGATACTTCCAAACGCTCTGAAGGTCACGGTTTTTATCTGCCTAATAATGTACGTAATCTTGATTTTAGTATGCTCCCGGAAGGAAAAGCTCAACTTACCGTCAATAAATTACCTGAGCATACTTTAGATTCTGATGAATTTATGCTGATGACGATGCGCTCTCACGATCAATTCAACACGACAATCTATGGATTAGATGACCGCTACCGAGGTGTTTATAATGAGCGTCGCGTGGTATTTATTAATAAAGAGGATATGAAGGATTTAGGTCTTCAAAAGCTTGATGTCGTCAATCTTACCAGTACCTATGACGGTGTTGTGCGCACCGCCAGAAAGTTTTTAATTGTTCCTTATAACATTCCTAAAGGAAATGTCGCAGCCTATTTCCCGGAAACTAATATTCTTGTTCCCTACAATCATTTTGCAGAGCGCAGTCAGACACCAATAAGTAAATCTGTAAAGGTGCGGATTGAAAAAGTAGCTGCAGCCGAGCAACGCCTCATCGATTCTTCAGAGCTGGATTAATTTTTTATTCATTCTAAAGTAGCGAATATACAAGGATAGGGCGTCATTTTCGCAGCCTCTCACCAAACAAAATACTTTCAACGAAACCATCTGGTCTTGGCCAAGAAAAATCGTCAAAGCAAGTTCTGAAGAATTCTGTATAGAATATTTCAGAAAAGCTTTTTTAAGGATACCGGCTAGTAAACGATGGCTCCTTGTGAAAATAGATGCAATAAATTGAATGTATTGTTGGTAATAATAAGAGTTGTTTCCATCGTTAGTATGTTTAATAATCATCTTTCCGTGCCTATCTAAAGATAAAATCTTCCAGTAGGAAAAACGTTTTATTTAAGACTTCTTCTTCGTGTTTTTTATAAACAGCTAAAAATTAATAGAGTGTAAGCATAATTTTTAGAAAAATTAACGTTTTAATTTGTAGGTCAATATATTTTGATTATACTTGTAGTCAAATATACCATTAGTTGTATTTTGAAAAACTTGTTGTACTGCTCGCTAAACCTAGGTTTGGTGATGATTTTAGTATTATTTAAATCAATATCTATTTTTTCAAAATACAATCGATTGTAGAAACTAATTTAAAACTTATGCAATGAAAATTACATCTTCACCAAAGTTGTTTAAAGGCCGATTCAGGTCGGTCTGTATTGTTTTTGCACTGTTCCTTTTTCAAGTGGGCTTTGCTCAGGACATGCGTAGTGTAACCGGTTCGGTAACTTCAAAAGACGACGGAATGCCTTTACCAGGCGTTAATATTTTTGTCGAAGACACCAATTATGCAGCGGTAACCGATTTTGACGGAAATTTTACTATTGAACTGCCTGCTTCAACAATGGTTCTTACTGTTTCTTCTGTTGGTTTTATTACGAAATCGATTGAGGTATCGCCAACGCAGCAAAATTTGTCCATTATTCTGGAAACTGATGTCGCAGCACTCGAAGAAGTTGTCGTTATTGGTTACGGAACTTCCTCCCGTCGTAATGTAACTGGTGCTATAGCATCAATTTCAGGAGAAGAGGTCGCAAAAGTACCGGTGGCCGATGCAACACAGGCTTTACAAGGTAAGCTTGCCGGTGTTAACATCAGCACTCAGGATGGTCGTCCGGGAGCAGACGTTCGCGTTCGTGTACGTGGTGGCGGATCGATCTCTCAAAGTAATCAACCTTTATTTATTGTAGATGGTTTTCCGGTAAGTTCAATAAGTAATATCCCGGGGAATCAGATTAAAAGTATTGATGTTTTAAAAGATGCTTCTTCAACCGCTATTTATGGTTCTCGAGGTGCAAACGGTGTAATTATCGTAACTACAAAGAGTGGTAGTGCCGGCAAAACGCGCATTACCTATGATGGTTTTGCGCAATACAGCTATATTCCGGAGTACATCCCCGTGATGAATGGCTATGACTATATCGCTTATAACTGGGCGTATGCCGATGCAATTGGTGATCAATATGCTGACGCCTGGGAGCAACTTTGGGCAATAGGAAGATATCAAGAGGGTAATCCTGAGGGAATCGATTACTATAGAAATGTAGATAGCAAAGATTTTACTAAAGAATTGTTCAATTCTGCATATACGCATAACCACAACTTGAACATCTCCAGTGGTACCGAAAAAACTAAATATCTTTTAGCCTTAAACCATATCGATCAAGATGGTAATAAAACTCGTTCTTTTTATAAACGAAGTAATGTGCAGTTCAAACTTGATCAGGAAATAAGCAGTCGTCTCGATTTTACCATTAACACGCGATTTGTTGATGTAAGAGAAGGAAATAATCAAGGTAATTCTAATGCATATTGGTTTAGACCCATTGCAAGTGAAGATATTCTCGGAGAGTCTGATGTCACCGTGAATACTCAACTTGGAGATTATAACCAAGTTCTACAGGATTTTTACAATCCGGTGGCACTGCTGAACGATACCGATAGTGATCAGCGTTCAAGATCGCTTGTGGCAAATACCGCGATCAATTGGGAAATTATAGACGGTTTAACTGCAAAAACCAATTTCAGCATTAGTGCCAACTGGTCACGTGCTAAATATTGGGAGGGAGCGATCGTAAATAATTATCTAGATAACGCCGGGAATGTTACCTATAGCGGAGATGCCCGTATTCGCGCTGCAGAAGGATGGAATTTGAGATGGATCAATACGTTGAACTACGAAGTTCAGGGCTTAGGTGAGGATCACCAGTTGAGTGTACTTGCCGGTATGGAAATTTCAGATTCAGGTTCAGAATTTACAGATATTCGTGGTAATGAATTTCCAGCGTCTTACGATGCTACAAGAGCCTGGGCAAATATGAATGATTTTTTACGCCGAGAGGATCAAGAAAACTTTCAGCTGGGATCACAGATCGGAATTCCTAATCGACTTCAATCGTATTTTGGAAGGTTTAATTATTCTTATCTAGACCGTTATTTATTTACAGGAACGTTCCGTGCAGATGGTTCATCGCGTTTTGCACCTAGCAATCGCTGGGGGTATTTTCCAGCGGGAGCTTTTGCCTGGAGACTTTCAGAAGAAGAGTTTTTAAGCAATACCTCGTGGATTGATGATTTAAAACTTCGATTGGCCTATGGTGCCGTGGGTAGTGATGCGATCAGTTCTGAATTATGGAAACAAAGCTGGGCATCAGCTACAGGAACCTATTCGATTAATGAAACGATTCAGCCGCTTTACAGACCGGCATCTTCGCTTATTGCAAATCCAGATTTGAAGTGGGAGACCACCATTACACGTAATATAGGTTTAGACTTTACCCTTTTTGACCGAAAAGTTTCCGGTAGTCTAGAACTTTATAAAAACACGGTTAAAGATTTATTACTCGTGCGAGATGTTTCCCCATTAACCGGTTTTTCATTTACTCAGGAAAACATAGGACAAACCAGTAATAAGGGTATCGAGCTGACTTTGAGTACAGATATTGTCACTTCAGAAAATTTCAACCTTCAAGGTGGCTTTAATATCAGTATTAACAGAGGAAATATCGATGAATTAGCTGAAGGTATTGATGGGCAATACGGGTCTAACTGGGGGAGTGTAGCGCAAAACCCACGTGAAGATTATGTTTTCCAAGTTGGTCAACCAGTCGGACTTATTCGCGGTTATATTTATGATGGCTGGTATACTACAGATGATTTTAACTACGATCCAGATACACAAACCTATACGTTAAAAGACGGCGTTGCAGATTATGCGAGTGGTGTCTTGGGTAACGTTTATGGTACGGCAAGTAACAAGCCAGGAGCACAAACGGCTTATCCTGGCGTACAAAAAGTTAAGGACACAAATGGTGACGGTGTGATCGATGATTTAGATATCGGTATTATTGGAGACACCAATCCTGTACACACCGGTGGTTTCAATTTTAGTGGAAATTACAAAGCCATTGATTTTGCTTTAAACTTTAACTGGAGTTATGGTAATGATCTTTATAATGTTACGCATCAGGCAGCTTATTTAGGAAATAAAGAAGCTGGATTGTTTCGCAATCGATTTCAAGAATTGGCAGGGCATTATAAAATCTATGATATTGTCGATGGGCAGTTAAATCAGGTTGTTGAGCCAGCCGCGCTAGATGCTTTGAATGAGAATGCGACAACTTTCTTGCCTTATCCTGAAAATGCTGTGGTTTCAACCTTTGCGATAGAGGATGGTTCATTCTTAAGATTAAACACCTTAACGATAGGATATACCTTACCTAATCCAGAGAAATTGGGAATTACCAGATTGCGTTTTTACGGTTCGGTATTTAACGTATTTACCTTGACAGGTTATAGCGGTTATGACCCGGAAGTGAATGTAGATGAGACCGGTAGAAGTTCGTATTACCCAACACCGGGATTTGATTATCAGGCATATCCACGACCAAGAACAGTAACTCTTGGACTCAATCTTGAATTTTAAAAATTTTTAATCCAGTATAGATTATGAAAAAGCTATTAATAATATTAGGCGTAATTAGTTTTCTAATTACCTCTTGTGAAGATGATTATTTAGACGTTACGGCTCCTTCAAATGTAGATGAGGATTTTGTTTTTGCCTCTCCCGCAGATGCGCAAAAAGTAATGAACGGTATCTATGACCTGTGGTACGATTTAGATCGTAGGATGTATTATGATACTGAAGTTGTAGGTTCTGATTCAGAAAGACATCCTGAAAACTACAGTGCACAACAGCGGCATATTCCAGAAGGACTCTTTGCTTCAGAATTTGATATTGACTACGGAAGTTCAAAAGATACTTGGACTGAATGTTACCAGATCATCAATCGTTGCAATATTATGATTGAAAGTATTGAAGCTAAAGAAGAATATCAAAATGATGTTGCCGCAGGAGAGCCTAGCCCATGGACGCAAGTTTACGGTGAAGCTGTTGCAGCACGCGCAACCTGCTATAAACTTTTGGTTCGGTATTTTGGGGATGTTCCTTATTTCAATTATGCGATACGTACCACAGCTCAAACCGATTCCTTAGGATTAAGTTCTAGAGATTTGATTTATGATAGTGAAATCGAAGCTTTACAAGCTGCAGCACCTTTGATGTATCGTTTAGGTGAAAATAACATCAACGCAGAGCGCTTTTCAGGAACGTATGCAGATGCGGTAATTGGTCGTATGGCTTTTGATGCTGCCGGATATCAGTTGCGTCGTACAGATTTTGATTACGGAAGTGTAACCTTTGATCAAATAGGGGTAGAGAATGGAACCTGGCAAGCCAAATACGTACGTCGATCAGACTGGCAACGTTATATGGAACTCGCAAAAACGCATTACCTTAATGTAGTTAACAATCCGGGTTCTGCACGTTTGATCGAGAATGACGATCGTGGAGAAGGTTACAACAACCCATTTCAACGTAACTTTCAATACTTGATGGATTTACAGGTTAGTCCGGAATCTATTTACGAATCTGGCTATACAAGAGGATTTAATTCAGATTTCCCATACTCATTTGGTAGACCATCTGGTGGTGGTGGCTCTAATGCTTATCCAACAAAAAATTACGGTCAGGCGCGTATTTATGCAAGTTTCTATTATGGAGATTTCGTTCCTGAAGATAAGCGTAGAGATGTTACAGCTTGTGTTACTGCCAATTCAGGTGCAGCTTCAGAGCGCTTAATTGATTTTTCACCGGGAAGTCGTGAAAAAGGTGGCCTCGCATTAAACAAATTAGATGAAGCACGTTTTGCAGATCCGTATATCGCCGCACAGCGTAGATCAGGTTGTAACTGGCAACAATTGCGTATGGCAGATGTAATGTTAGATTTAGCTTACGCTTCTGCAGCAACAGGAGATGAGGCTACAGCAAAAACCTATCTAACACAGGTGCGTAGTAGAGCTTTTGATGCAGAAGATCAAACTGAATTTGTCACCAATTACGTAAATGCACTTTCTGGAAATGCGCTTCTTGACGCGATCGCTTTTGAACGTAAATTGGAATTGGCCGGTGAAGGTAAAACCCGTTGGGATATGACACTTTATGGCGATATGCCAGAGCGAATAGTCGCCTTAAGAGATCGTCAAATTGCGATGGTTAATGGCTTAAAAACTGATGGATTCTACACGTTTCCAGAAACCGGTGTCACGATTTCAAGCTACATCTGGACCAAGTTTGTAGACATTAAAGATATAGATCCTACATTGAACTTGCTTACAACAGAAACCCCAGACGGCTTGGTTCCTTCAGATCCTACGTATCCCGTACTAGTTCCCGGATGGAGAGGAACGAGCGATTTATGGACCGATTACATCAGCACGCTTCCTAGCGACGAAGTGAATTTAGCGATTAGAGGTTTATATGAGTACATCGATCCTGATGGCACTTTAGCTGCCCAATTGGAGGCTGAAGGTTATCAACGTTCTCCTTGGGGAATCAATATGATCGAAAATGAGAGTCACTATACCTCAGACATTTTTAAAGGCTACCCAGATTCTTATTATGCTTCTGGTGAACCACCTAGATATATTATGCCAATTCCTTCGGAAACCTTATCGCAATCTAATGGATTGATCACACAAGGTTATGGTCACGCATCTCAATAATTACTAAGAAAAAAATGAAGAAAAAGAAACTAATTTATTTATTAAATAGCCTTGCTTTTGTTTTCCTTACACTGCTTAGTGCGTGTAAGGAAAAGCAAAAGGAGATTGAAACTTCAACTGAAGAAACACAACTGGTAAGTGAAGACCTTAAATGGTCAGAACGTATGTTGTTATCAGAAATGCATCGATTTCCAGAATCCTGGATGCTTGACTTTCATGATAAACCTAAATGGAGTTATCCTAACGGTCTAGTCTTAAATGCGGCGCGTCGGGTTTATGAAGAAACCGGAAAGGAAAAATACTACGATTATATTTACGGATATCCTGATACGATGGTAAATGAAGACGGAAGCATTAAAACCTACGGACTAGAAAAGCAAAATCTTGATATGCTAAAGTCGGGTGATGTTTTGCTCTACGTTTATGATAAAACTCAAGAAGAACGCTTTAAAAAAGCAATTGACTTACTTCGAAAACAAATAGACTCCCAACCTCGCACGAGTGATGGTGGTTTTTGGCATAAAAAACGCTATCCGCATCAAATGTGGCTAGACGGTCTTTTCATGGCAGAACCCTTCTATGCGGCTTACACCCAAACCTATGTTGATGGGGAGGATGCTCAAAAAGCATATGATGATATTGTGCATCAATTTGATTTGATTCAAGAACATAATTATGATGCTGAGACCGGACTTTTATACCACGGGTGGGATGAAAGTAAAGAACAGATTTGGGCAGATGAAGAAACCGGAACTTCTCCAAACTTTTGGTCTAGAGCGATGGGCTGGTACGGAATGGCGCTCGTTGATGTGTTAGATTATCTACCTGAGGATTACGAAGGGAGAACACGCTTGATCACGTATCTCAATCAATTTGCCGAAGCAATTGCCAAGGTTCAGAATGAAGAAACTGGTTTGTGGTATCAAGTATTAGATCAGGGAGATCGTGAAGGAAATTATTTGGAAGCGACCGGATCGTCTATGTTTACCTATACACTTGCTAAGGGTGTAAACAAAGGCTATTTACCTCAAGATTATATGAATGTAGCAAAGAAAGGTTTTAACGGGATTACCCAAGAGCTTATTTCAGTTGAAGAAAATGGGGTCGTGAATCTTAATCAATGTTGTGCTGTAGCAGGTTTAAGCGCAGATCGCGATGGCTCTTTTGAATATTACATCAATGAACAAAAACGTTCTAATGATCCCAAAGGAACCGGCGCATTCATTTTGGCAAGTTTAGAGTTAGATAAATAATTCTCGAGACAAGCTCTGAGCCATTCGCTGGGAATAATTATCCAGTTTCGAGACATCTCGATAGTTATCGGGGACGTAATCTCAAACCCATTGATGCTACAATAAATAAGAAATACAATGAATTACCTACGCTTACTTATTTTTCTATGTTCAAGTTGCTTAATCGCGCAACAAAAAACCTATGTTTCTGAAGTTTGGATTGCAGACCAAGGAGATGGAACGTATAAAAATCCCATCATTCACGCAGATTATTCAGATCCTGACGTCGTGCAGTGGGGGGATGATTATTTTATGACTTCCTCAAGCTTTAATGCAGCACCGGGCTTACCCATTTTGCATTCTAAAGATCTTGTAAACTGGGAACTGGTTAATTATGCGCTTCCTAAACAAGTACCTGTAAAACATTTTAATACGCCACAACACGGAAATGGCGTCTGGGCGCCTTCTATACGGGTGCACAATAACGAACTCTATATCTACTGGGGCGATCCTGATTTTGGCATTTATATGGTTAAAACAGATGATCCTTTTGGCAATTGGGAGGAACCTGTTTTGATGATGGAAGCCAAAGGGGCAATTGATCCATCTCCTTTATGGGATGAAGATGGAAAGGCCTATTTAGTTCATGCCTGGGCAGGAAGTAGAGCAGGAGTAAAAAGTATTCTTACCGTGCATAAAATGAATGCTGAAGGTACAAAAGTGCTAGACTATGGCCGACACGTTTTTGACGGGCACGAGAACCATCCTACAGTTGAAGGCTCTAAATTTTATAAACGCAACGGATACTATTACATTTTTGCACCGGCTGGCGGCGTTTCTACCGGGTGGCAATTGGTGCTTCGGTCAAAGAATATTTACGGTCCCTATGAGGAGAAAGTGGTATTAGAACAAGGAGCAACCGCTATCAATGGTCCGCATCAGGGTGCTTGGGTAACAACAGATACCGGCGAGGATTGGTTTTTTCATTTTCAAGATGTTGATGCCTACGGAAGGATCGTTCACCTACAACCGATGCATTGGAAAAATGACTGGCCGGTTATGGGTAAAGATCAAAACGGAAACGGAATCGGAGAACCAGTACTTCAGCATAAAAAACCGAATGTTGGTGAACAATACGCAATTCAAACCCCTAGAGAAACCGACAATTTTGAACAGGATAGTTTAGGCTTACAATGGCAATGGAATGCCAATCCTAACGTACTTTGGTCGGCTAAATTACCCGGTAATGATTTTTTAAGGTTGTACAGTATCGCTCCTCCAGAGCAGATGAACAGTTTATGGGATGTTCCCAATTTACTGTTACAAAAATTTCCGGCTCCAGAGTTCAACGTGGCTACAAAAATCTCCTTAATTCCCGGTGATGGAAAAGAACAACGCAAGACCGGTTTAATCATTATGGGGCGCGATTACGCGGCGGTTACGCTAACAGAAAAAGAAGGGACTTTTTATCTTCAGAATACACAGGCTATAAAGGCTGATGAAGGAGCAAAAGAGGAGGTGTTAGAAGAAATAGCTTTGAAGTCAAATACTGTTTATTTAAAAGTAGCGGTAAGTGCTCCTGATGCGATGTGTCAATTTAGTTTCAGTGAGAATGGACGCAATTTCAAGAAATTTGGTACGCCTTTTAAAGCCAGAGTAGGAAAATGGATAGGAGCCAAAGTGGGCCTTTTTAGTATCAGCACTCCCGAAGCTTCTCGTGGAGGCTATGCAGATGTAGAATATTTTAGAATTACAAAATAGTATGAACAGATTTATCCATTTAACAATTCTAATTCAAATTCTTGCAACATCATTTACCTACAGTCAAAAGGAAAAACTAAATCTGCGACCCTACAGTATTGAAACTACTTATGAGCATTTAAAAAATGATCATCCTTTTATTAAAAGTATCACTCCATTAAACGATACGCTTTACGAGGCTCAAACCGATGTGGTTTACAAGAAGACTGAAACTTCTGATTTAAAATTAGATGCGTATTATCCTAAAGATGCGCTTGATCAAACCTATCCCGGTGTTTTGCTCATACACGGTGGGGGATGGTTTTCAGGAAGTAAGGAGAATGAGCGTGTAATGGCGCAGCATTTGGCTGCAAACGGTTATGTTGCAGTCACCGCATCTTACAGGTTGGGAAGGGAAGCGATTTATCCGGCCGGAGTCCTGGATCTGAAAGATGCATTGCGTTGGATGCAAGCAAACGCTGCACAGCTTCATTTAGATAAAAATAGAATTGCAACGCTGGGTGCTTCAGCAGGTGCACAGCTGGCTATGCTTTTGGGAGTAACACCTAATTCCAAGACTTTTAATGAAACCGAAGAGCGGTATTCAACACAGGTTCAAGCGATCGTTAATGTAGACGGAGTAACTTCATTTGTGCATCCGGAAGCCGGAAAAGGAGCCTTGCTAGATGCCTGGCTTGGCTACACCTTTGAAGAAAATCCAGAGATTTGGGCAGAAGCGTCACCGTTAGAATATGTAAGTGAGGCTACACCGCCAACGCTTTTTATCAATAGTGCACAACCTCGTTTTCACGCCGGTCGCGATGATTACACCGCGCAATTGGACGTCTATGGTATCTACAATGAAGTCCATACATTACCCAAAACACCACATTCTTTTTGGTTGATGCATCCTTGGTTTGAGCCTACTTTGAGGTATACCTTAAATTTTTTAGACAAAACTTTAAAAGCACCATTTGAAGATCCTTACCGAGTCATCACTGTTGGAAAAGAGGATCAAGCAGATTTTACGAGCATACAAGATGCGGTGAATTCTATTCGGGCTTTTGGGCCGGGCGAAGTATTGATCTCAATAAAACCCGGAGTCTACAAGGAAAAATTGGTCATTCCTGCCTATGTATCTAACGTTACCTTACAAGGTTCAGGTGTCGGAGAAACAAGAATCACCTTTGATGATCATTCCGGTAAAATGGATCCGGTAACGGGAAATGAACACGGGACATTTACTTCCCATACGGTAATTGTACAGGGAGCAGATATTCATTTTAAAAATTTAACTATTGCCAATAGCTCGTGTAATCAAGGGCAGGCAGTCGCTTTACACGTAGAAGGGGATCGTTTTATTGCTGAAGATTGCGCGATCATCGGTTGTCAAGACACGCTTTATACAGCTACCGAAGGCGGCAGACAGTTTTATAAAAATTGTTATATCGAAGGTACTACCGATTTTATTTTTGGTCAGGCGACTGTTGTTTTTCAAGATTGCGAAATTCACAGCACCGCAAATTCCTATATCACCGCAGCTGCAACTCCGCAGGATCAAGAGTATGGTTACGTGTTTTTTAACTGCAAGCTTACGGCAGCAGATAACGTTGAACGCGTCTATCTTGGTCGGCCTTGGAGGCCTTATGCGCGCACAGTTTTTATCGATACCGAAATGGATAAGCATATCGTATCTGAAGGTTGGCATGCCTGGCCCGGCGATGCGATGTTTCCCAATAAAGAAAAAACGGCATACTATGCAGAATATAAAAGTACCGGAGCTGGAGCAAGTCCCGCAACACGTGTTTATTGGTCAAAACAGCTGAGCGAGTGGACACGCGATCAATATACCTTTAAGAACATATTTAAAGATTGGGTGCCGAATTATTAATCAATAATATCAGATAAAAAAGAATTAATCTCAGAATAATAAATAGAATGATTCTCAGAAAATTTATATACCTAATTTTTTCTACGATGTTTTTGACTACATACGGTCAAGAGTTATGGTACGATAAGCCTGCTTCTAATTGGAATGAAGCCCTTCCTGTCGGTAATGGAAGAATTGGAGCTATGCTTTTTGGAGGAACTGATATTGATAAGATTCAGTTGAATGAAGAGACGGTCTGGGCCGGTGAACCGGGAAATAATATACCTAATAGAGTCTTTCCTCACATTCAGAAAATTAGACAGTTATTATTTCAGGGCAAAAATAAAGAAGCTCAGGAATTGGCAAAAGTGGTTTTTCCACGTCAGGCACCCAAAAATTTGAATTATGGAATGCCTTATCAAACCGTAGGAAATCTTGAGCTTGATTTTGGTCACAAGGTAATCTCTAATTACAAGCGTAGTCTTGATCTGAATAACGCCGTTTCACAAGTAAGTTATGTTTATGACGGGGTTACTTATAAGCGTTCTTACTTTATTTCATATCCTGACCAAGTAATGGTTGTTCACTTAAAGGCATCAGCTCCGGGGAAACTTTCATTTGGCTTACAATTCAATTCAAAACAAGATGAACAGGATTTACATGTTATGTCTGATAGACTAATACTAGATTGTAAAACCAGCAGTATTGACAATAAAGACGGCAAAGTACGTTTTGAGTCTATAATCAAACCTGTGCTCAAGTCGGGTAAATTAGAGAAAAGAAATAATGGACTTTACGTTCAAGAAGCAGATGAGGTTACCTTATTTGTAAGCATTGGAACCAATTTTAAGAATTATAAAAGCTTAAGCAATAATGCCCATGATATAGCTTTAGGTCATTTGAATGCTGTACAGAATAAAACCTTTAGTAATCTTAAAGAAACACATATTAAAGACTATCAAAATTTATATGATAGAGTAGCATTAAAACTTGGTACAAATGAGAAAAGTGAATTTGATCAATTTACTACTAGAGAGCGTTTAGATGCTTTTGATGGAAGTGACCTTGATTTGGTGGCGCTTTACTTTCAGTTTGGCAGATATCTTTTAATTTCTAGCTCACGTCCCGGTGGCCAGCCAGCAAATCTACAAGGAATATGGAATGCGGAATTGACTCCTCCTTGGGATAGTAAATACACGGTAAATATTAATACTGAGATGAATTACTGGCCTGCAGAAGTAACAAATCTTTCTGAATTACATCAACCTTTATTTACGATGCTAAAGGAGCTGGCCGAAACAGGAAAGGAGAGTGCTTCAAAAATGTATAATGCATCAGGCTGGAATATGCATCATAATACTGATTTGTGGCGAGTCACAGGTGTTATTGATGGAGGGTTCTATGGGATGTGGCCTATGGGTGGGGCTTGGCTTACACAACATATATGGCAACATTATTTATACACAGGAGATCAAAGTTTTCTTGAGGAATATTATTCTGTTCTTAAAGGTTGCGCTCAGTTTTATGCAGATGTTTTGCAAGAAGAGCCAGAACATAATTGGCTTGTAGTAGCCCCTTCAATGTCGCCTGAAAACAAATATGAGGACGGTGTAGGAATCTCTTATGGAACCACGATGGATAATCAACTGGTTTTTGACGTGTTCTCTAATCTAATCAAAGCTTCAGAAATTTTAGATAAGGATGAAGCATTTAGGCAAGAAGTAATCAATAAACGTAAACGATTACCACCTATGCAAATAGGAAAACACAATCAATTGCAAGAGTGGATCAAAGATTGGGATCGTACCGATGATCATCACAGACACATATCGCATTTATATGGTTTACATCCTTCAAATCAGATTTCACCATTTAGAAACCCAAAGTTGTTTCAGGCAGCTCAGAACACGCTCACATATCGGGGTGACAAATCTACAGGATGGTCGATGGGCTGGAAAGTAAATTTTTGGGCACGTTTGTTAAACGGAAACAGAGCCTATGATCTTATTAAAACGCAATTACATCTTGTAGAAGATGGAACCGAAGAAGGAGGAACATATCCTAATTTATTAGATGCGCATCCGCCGTTTCAAATCGATGGAAATTTTGGTTGTACCGCAGGGATTGCAGAAATGCTATTACAATCTCAGGATGAAGCGATTCATCTGCTTCCTGCATTACCAGATGCTTGGGCGACCGGGACCGTAAAGGGATTAAAGACTAGAGGTGGTTTTATATGTGACTTCGAGTGGAAAGAGAATCAACTTGAAACAATTAGAATCAAATCACAATTAGGCGGGGTTTGCCGCTTAAGATCAAAAATACAATTGGTTGACCAGCGAGGAATAGCCTTAAAAGAGGCACAAGGAACTAACGACAATCCATTTTTTCAAAACTCAAAAGTCAGTGATCCTTTAATGGCTAAAACTGTCGAAATAAGTACACCTGATTTAGGGCCGTACTATCTCTATGATATAGAAACTGTCAAGGGAGAAACGCTTGTGTTGAAGGCATTTAAATAGAAGTGTAGAAAACATTAGAATATCGATTATATGAATAGAATCAAACATAGTGCACTCATACTACTTTTTTGCTTTTTCGTACTTGAAGGTCTAGCACAAGAAGTTGATATGAAATCAATTTACGCTGATGTAGAATTTAAAATGGAACAAATCATTGAACCAAAATTTAAGAGAACAGAATATCTCATAACCGATTTTGGAGCTAAAGGTGACGGTCAGTTTAAAAATACCGAAGCTTTTCACAAGGCTATTGCTAAGGCATTTTCCCAAGGAGGTGGTACCGTTGTAGTTCCGGAAGGCATTTGGTATACCGGTCCGATAACATTAAAAAGCAATATCAATTTACATTTAAAGCAAGGAGCGCTTATTCTCTTTAGTGATCAATTTGACGATTATCCACTGGTTGAAACCAGTTATGAAGGACTCAAATCGGCACGATCAACTTCTCCTATAAATGCTTTAGGAGCAAAAAACATCGCCATTACCGGTAAAGGAATTATAGATGGAAATGGAGGAGCTTGGAGACCGGTAAAAAAATCTAAAATGACCCAGCATCAATGGAACGCTTTAATTTCGTCTGGCGGTGTGCTTTCAGATAATAAATCGGTTTGGTATCCTGATGAGGCAGCACTTAAAGGAAGTAAATCAGATTTGAATGACTGGACGATTGAGCAACTTCAAACAGTGCGAAGCTTTCTAAGACCGGTTATGGTGAGTTTGGTCGACTGTGAAAATATCCTTTTGGATGGCCCAACCTTTCAAAATTCACCGGCGTGGAATATTCATCCACTAATGAGTAAAAATATTATTGTACGGAATCTTACCGTAAGAAATCCGTGGTATGCGCAAAACGGTGATGGACTCGATCTTGAGTCTTGTGAAAATGTATTGGTGTATAATAACACGTTTGATGTAGGCGATGATGCGATATGTATTAAATCTGGAAAGAACGAAGACGGACGTAAACGGAATATGCCTACTAAGAATGTAATAATCAAAAATAACACTGTTTACCACGGTCACGGAGGTTTTGTCGTTGGGAGTGAAATGTCTGGAGGCGTTTCAAAAATTCATATATCGCACTGCAATTTTATAGGCACTGATACCGGATTGCGTTTTAAAAGCACACGTGGTCGCGGCGGCGTGGTCGAGCAAATCTATATTTCTCATATTTATATGAACGAAATTAAGACCGATGCCATACGCTTCAATTTGTATTATGGTGGTCAGGCACCCGATTTATCAAATGATTTAGCAGAAAATAAAGAGGATCGTGATATACCCGAAGTCACAATAGAAACTCCTTCATTTAAAGACATCTATATATCAGATATTACTTCGGTAAAAGCGCATAAGTCTGGGTTCTTTATGGGGCTTCCTGAGATGAATATTCAAAATGTGTCGATTAAAAATTCACAGTTTCACGGAGAGGAAGGTTTTACACTTATTGATTCTGATCAGGTGCACTTCAATAATGTTAAAATAGAAGCTACGGAAGCGCCGATGCAATTGCATAACACCAAAAATTTGGTGTTGGAGCAGCTTCATTTTTTATCTAAAGAATCAACCAATATTCAGATTTCAGGAGCAAAAACAAAAAATATAAGCCTGAAATATTCCGGAGCAACGCAGGATTATCAAATAAAATCCGGAGTTGAATCTTCTGAAATAACGGTAAAATAAAAGGCTTATGACTAAATATGTTTATACCTTTCTCATAGTTTTTTGCTGCTGTACACAGATTGAGGCACAAAAGCAATTTCCTTTTCAAAATGAGCAATTGGATCTTGAAACCCGATTGAATGATTTGGTCAGCCGAATGACCTTAGAAGAGAAAATCTCGCAATTGATGTCAGACGCTCCAGCGATCGAGCGTTTGAACATCCCAAAATACAATTGGTGGAATGAAAGCTTGCACGGTGTTGCTCGTGCGGGTTATGCCACGGTTTTTCCACAATCTATAAGCATTGCAGCTTCCTGGGATGCTCAATTGGTGCGAGAAGTGGCTACAGCAATTTCTAATGAAGCACGCGCCAAACATCACGAGTATCTAAGACGCGATCAGCATGATATTTATCAAGGTTTAACGATGTGGTCGCCCAACATCAATATTTTTAGAGATCCGCGATGGGGAAGAGGCCACGAGACGTATGGGGAAGATCCATTTCTTACCGGCACTTTGGGAGCGCAATACGTAAAAGGTTTACAAGGCGATGATCCTGAATATCTAAAAGTTGTTGCCACGGCTAAGCACTTTGCAGTGCATAGTGGTCCTGAGGAATCTAGACATTATTTTGACGCCAATACTTCGGAGCGTGATCTTTGGGAAACGTATTTGCCTGCTTTTAGAATGTTGGTTAAAGACGCTCAGGTACAATCTGTAATGACGGCGTACAATCGCTTTAGAGGAGAAGCGGCGAGCTCTAATAAGTTATTGTTTGATATTTTAAGAAACAAATGGGGATTTGATGGATATGTGGTTTCAGATTGTGGCGCTATCAACGATATTTGGGAAGATCATAAGATTACAGCAGACGCGGCTTCAGCTTCTGCTTTGGCTCTAGAAACAGGAACCGATTTAAACTGCGGAGCTACGTATAAATCCCTTGAAGAAGCCATAGCCAACGGATTAATTACTGAAGAAAAGATCAATATTGCTATTGAGCGCTTGTTTCGGGCGCGCTTAAAGCTGGGAATGTTTGATACTGAAGAAAACCTTAGGTATGCGACAATTCCTTTTTCAGTAAATACCAATGCTTCACATACCGCTTTAGCAAGAAAAGCAGCACAAGAAAGTATCGTGCTTTTAAAAAATGAAGCACGTATGCTTCCGCTTTCAAAAGACTTGAAACAAATTTCGGTAATTGGTCCCAATGCCCATAATGTGCAGTCGCTATGGGGAAATTACAACGGTACCCCAAAAAATCCGGTAACGGTCGTTCAGGGAATTCGCAATAAAGTGGCGCCACAAGTAAAGGTTGTGTATGAAGAAGGCGCTTCTCTCGCTCAAGGAATGCCTACGATGCAGGTAATTCCATCTATCTATTTTAGAACAGCTTCCGGAAAGCAAGGATTAGACGCTGCATATTTTGATAATACCAAATGGAAGGGTGATCCTTTGTTTACACAAATTGATGATAACGTTGATTTTACTTGGGACATCAATACGCCTGATCCACGATTGGCGCTTCAGGAATACAGTGTGCGCTGGTCAGGGTTTTTAAGCGTGCCGGAGACCGGAACGTATTATTTTAGCGATTGGGGAAAACCGTACCTGGATTTCCAAATTGAAGACTTGGTTTCAGGCGGAGGAAAGCATACGCATCATCCTTCTATTAATGCCAAAGAAGTATATCTAGAAGCCGGAAAAGATTATGCGATTACTATAAAATACAGCAACCTCTACGGTAATGCCGAAGCACGTATGCTTTGGTCAACTCCTGAAAAAAACAAGTTAGAACGCGCTGTGAATCTTGCTGAAGATTCAGATGTAACTGTTTTGGTTTTGGGCCTCAATGAGCGACTAGAAGGTGAAGAAATGCGTATTGATGTTGAAGGTTTTTCAAAAGGCGATCGTACAGCCTTAGATCTTCCTCTAGAGCAACGCGAACTTATGCGTGCTCTCGTAGCCACCGGAAAACCAATAGTATTGGTTCTACTCAACGGTAGTGCGCTTGCGATTAATTATGCTCAGGAGCATGTACCTTCGATATTAAGTGCAGGTTATCCCGGGCAAGAAGGTGGTAATGCCATAGCCGATGTGTTGTTTGGGGATTATAATCCCGCGGGAAGACTTCCGGTTACCTATTATAAGTCGGTTGATGATCTACCCGATTTTGAAGATTACAGTATGAAAGGGCGTACCTATCGTTATTTTGAAGGAGAAGCTTTGTATCCCTTTGGTTACGGCTTAAGCTATACGCAATTTTCGTATGATGCGATCAAGACTTCTGGAAGGCTTGCAGCAGATAATATTTTGAACGTTCAGGTAACTGTTACCAATTCTGGAGATCACGATGGGGATGAAGTCGTCCAATTGTATTTAAAAGATGAAGTGGCCAGTACTACGCGGCCGCAAGTGCAGCTGGTTGGTTTTAAACGAATTCATCTTCAAAAGGGCGAAACACAAACCGTAAAATTTCGTATTGATGCACGTCAGTTTTCAATGATCAATGATCAAGAACAACTGGTCGTAGAACCGGGGTGGTTTACGCTTTATGCCGGCGGCGGTCAACCTAATAAAAAGCAAACCGAATCTAGTGTTAGTGCACGTTACAAAGTAACCGGTAAACCAATGCCTATAGCTTTTTAACGTACTAACTGGTTAAGTAAAGAATAGAGTTCAATTGTGTGTGTATTGAATTTTTTAGGGTACGACTGCGGTCGTACCCTTTCTTTAAATTTTTTAAGTTATAAATCCAAAAGAAAAAATGATGTCGAACACGAAAGACCGAATAGTTGCTTTATTTATTGCTGTGCTCCTGTGCAGCACGACTTTGATAAAAGCACAAGAGCCAACCTATGATTTTATTGTAGCTAAAGATGGTACAGGCGATTATAGCACGGTACAAGAGGCCATCATGGCTGTTCCTGATTTCAGAAAGTCAAAAACCCAGATTTTAATTAAAAATGGTATTTATAAGGAAAAGCTGGTTTTGCCTGCATCTAAAACCAACGTTACCTTTATTGGTGAATCTAGAGATCAAGTGTATCTGACTTTTGATGATTATGCCAGTAAACAAAATAGGTTTGGAGAAGAAATGGGAACCACAGGATCTTCCTCCTTTTTTGTTTTTGGTAGTGATTTTACGGCAAAGAATATAACTTTTGAGAACAGTGCAGGTCCCGTGGGTCAAGCAGTAGCTGTACGCGTGGATGGCGACAACGCATTCTTTGAGAATTGTAGTTTTTTAGGATTTCAAGACACTTTATATGTGCACGGAAGGGATTCTAAACAATATTATAAAAACTGTTATATCGAAGGCACCACAGATTTTATATTCGGTTGGTCTCAGGCTGTATTTGAAGATTGTGAGATATATTCAAAAGAGGGAGGTTCTTACATCACAGCGGCCTCAACCGAAGAAGGAGCAGCTTTTGGTTTGGTTTTTATCAATTGTAAACTTACGGGTGACGCTCCTGAAAATTCGGTGTACCTAGGCAGGCCTTGGCGTAATTATGCGCAAACCGTGTTTATCAATTGTGAAATGCAAGCTCACATAAAAACTGAAGGTTGGCATAATTGGTCAAAACCAGAAGCAGAACAAACTGTTTTTTATGCAGAATTTGGTTCAACCGGAGCAGGCGCTTCAAACGAACGTGTGCCTTGGGCAACCAAATTATCTAAGGAGGAAGCGCAGAAGTTTCAATCAAAAAACTTACTCAAATAATGATATTTAGAACGGTAAATGCGACCATTTTAAAGCTCGTTGTTGTGCTTGGGTTCGTACTCTCAAATCCAACTTTTGCTCAGAATACCTCTTGGGGAGAAATTCTAAGACAGGATCGTTCTTGGTATACTTCAGCAGAAGCACAGCGCATTGCAGACCAAGTGGTACAATTTCAATTTGCCAATGGCGGATGGGCAAAGAACATTGATATGGCTCAAGATCTTTCTGATCAAGCTATAGACTTAATCAAAGAGAATCAACATACTACAATAGATAATGGCGCTACACATACGCAACTCCGTTTTTTGGCTAAGATACTTCAGCATAATGAAGATATTGTCTATAAAGAAGCGTTTAATAAAGGAATCGATTATTTACTGGAAGCACAGTATAATAATGGTGGTTGGCCTCAATTCTATCCTTTGCGGGAGGGATATTACAGCCACATAACTTTTAATGACAACGCAATGATCGGCGTGCTCAATTTATTTTATGATCTTGTGTATTTTCCCGATTATGCTTTGGTTACTTCAGCAAAAAAATCAAAAATAGAGCAAGCACTTTTAAAAGGAGTTGACGCAATTTTAGATATGCAAATAACGATAGATGATACATTGACGGTTTGGTGTGCGCAACACGATGAGCACACTTTAAAACCAGCAAAAGCAAGAGCATACGAGTTACCTTCTTTAAGTGGAGGAGAAAGCGTGGGAATTTTAGAATTTTTGATGCGTTTTGAAAAACCAACACTGCGGATGCAGCGTGCGATTAAGGCAGGTGTGATATGGTTTAAAAATCATAAGATCGAAAATAAGCGTGTAAAATGGATCGATGTTCAAACAGACTCAGGAGTTGTAAAAGATAGAGTAGTGGTCAAAGAACAAGGAGCTCCGTCACTCTGGGCAAGATTTTATGATCTAGAAACACAAGAACCCATATTTGTTGGTCGTGATGGTATCATAAAAAGTAAACTGGCTGAAATTGAGCGGGAGCGACGTACAGGCTATAATTACATTTCAAGATACGCCAATGATCTCCTTGAAACGAGCTATCCGCAATGGCGCTCTAAATTGCAAAATTGATTTTTGGTAGTATTTAATTTTAGAACTAGTAAATTCATCAAAAAAGGGTAATCAAATGATTACCCTTTTTTGATGTTTAATGTCGGGATGAGAGCACGTTTTAGGTAAATTTCAACCCAGTGATATCAATGATTTACACCTGTTAATAAAGGCGTTACACCTTATTGCCGATTTCTAGTCAAATAAGACTAAATGAATGTATCTAAAATTAAAGATAATTATTTTTAATGAAAATAAATTTCAATTTCATTAATATCTGTTCAGTAAAACTACTTTTGGATGCTACCTTAGATTTTAATCATTATTTTTAAAATCCGTGATAACAGTGTTTACAAAATCTTGGTATGTGAATTTTTTTAGAGTGTACTTATCTATTATCTGGAAAATTTCATTTTCGAAATCAAGAAATATTGGTTTTTCTGAAAAATCCCAGGTCTTTCTTTTGTATTTCCATTTATAACCATAGAGACCTTTGTAATTTTTCATTATATTACTTTTCTCTTTCTTTTTTTTCCTTTCAATAGTTAATAAAGCTTGATTTTCTAGCTTTTGTTCTCGCGTTCTGACTTCTCTTAATTCTTCATTTAAGTGAAATAGCATACTTCCGAAGTTTAGATTTATCTCCTTGAGGTCGTTGAGCTTATTTTTAAATTTTTCCATTTCTAATTTTAGAAAGGCATTTATCTCTTTCTTTAGATATTTTTTTTTATGTTTTAATTTCTTTCTTAATTCAAAGATTTCCTCATCAATTTCAAAAATGTTCAATTGATATTCATCTATAATGCTATGAAAATCTATAATTAAAACGTAATTATCATTTCTTGTCATTCTCCGAAAGTCTTGAATTGAAGAAAATTTTAATACTTCTGGAAAAAAAGAATTCATAGTTTCTTTTTTTATCATTCTACAAATTCCAAAATGTCTAGAATTAATTAGCTTATAATCAACAATAGAGTAGTTTTCATAACCATTAATTTCGCATTTATCAAAATTTTTAATCCTCAATAATTTTTTTCCCTTTCGGCTCGGGAAATTGAACATTTTTTAATTTGTTCATTACACTTATTAATACCTGTTCTAACCGCACTTTTAAAATTTTGCATAGGAGTTAAATAACCGAAATACCCCTTAATGAATGTCTTTGTGGTTTTTTTTAAATTCTCGTGTAATTTTTTACATTCATTAATTTTGATTACAATATTTTTCATTTCACTTTTATTCGAGGAAATTTTGTAATTAGTTTCTAAAATAGTTTCTTCCAAAGAAGAAATATTAGCGCTAACTTCATCTTGAAAATGGTAATAATCATCGTGAGTTTCATCAATATGTTTAATTAGTGCTCTTACCTTACTCCATAAGGTAAAATTTCTCTTAAACTCTTTGGCGTTGATTAACCATATCATTTTTCCATAAAAATGCTCTCTTTGTTTTACTTCAAATGAAGATATAGAAGAGTTTTGAAATTCAACAACTAGACCAGATGAAGTCTTTATATCCGCCCGATGAACGGTATTCTCATATTTTACAATAATTTCTTGCCAGTCCAAAGGGAATTTCTTCTTCCATTTGCGATGCCATTCTGTCTCATTCTCGTACCAAATATCACAATCATTTAAATTAATATGTCTCCAATGATCAATGTTGATTTCTCCACAGTATGCTCTGACATTTTTTTTACAAATTTGACAAAATGCTAAACCTCCCTTAAAGGGCTGTATTCTATTTCCTAGATTATCAAGTGCTAATAACAATATTTTACTTCTTAAAATTTGATTTGAAATTACTCATAGAGCTGTTCCCATTGAAATCATCTTCAGTTTTAATTGATTTTAAGATGAAGAAATCATTTTAAAAATTACTAAAATTCCTTCTAATAAATTCTTTTTTTCTACTACAAAAAAGGGTTCAACTTTAAGATTTAGAAGTTTCTTAATTATAGTTTCAAGATTTTGCGATATGAATACGTATCTACGAAAGTATTTCCCTGTTTTTTATAGGAGAATCTATGAAGACATTCACCGAATTTGACTTTAGCTATTTCTCAAACAGACTTGATAACTGAGGAATGAAAGTTATGGCAAGTAGATTTTAGCTGGTTTTATATTGACAAAAGATCTAAATAGTAACCAACTATAAAATACTATATTAGTCTTGTACAATAATATTTTCAATATAGAATGCTTGAATTTAAAACAATACCAGATGCTGATTTATCAAGTGCAGGAGACGATTTCCATCTATTATGGGCTATCAAAAAATCTTTAGATCTATTAAATTTTGATGATGATGGATTAAAAGCTGTAATCATTGAAGGTGTTGAAGAAAATGCTTCAAAAAAAATAGACCCCACTGGAGAAAAATTTTTAGGAATAGATCTAACCGAGTATTATGGAGGTATTGATTTTGAAACTGCAAACTCGGTAGTTATTTCTCAGTTGAAATATAGCACAAGGAGAGCAAATGAGAGTTTTACATACTCTAAACTTTACAATGGAAAGAAATCTAAAAAAGGGTCTATTGTCCATAGGTTAGCAACAATTTTTAAAGTGTTTTTAGACGAATACGGAAGAGATGAGGTGATTAAAAAAACTACTATAAAGTTGGTTAGCAATAGAGGCATTAACACAACTCACCTAAATCAATTTAATCAAATAAAAAGATTTCTACATAAAAATAAAAGACCTCAAAGTTTCAATGCCGTTCTAAATAAATTACCAAATATATCCAGAAAACCATTTGATGAATTGAGAAAGGCTTCTGACTTAAATTTAAAAGAATTTACTGATTTTATTAGACTGCTTGACTTTGAGGATTGCGGGGCAGATTCAAGACAAAAATTAAATTTTGAGTTAATAAAATCAATATCTAAAACAAGCATCAAATCTCAAAATCAATTCAATTCATTATTTCAAATGATTTGGAGAAAAATGATGCCTGAAAGTGATGGAGAAAGAAAAATAACTTTGATTGATGTTGTTACTAATTTTGGGTTTAGTAGTATTAACAACCTTTTTCCAGTATCACAAAATTTTGAACAAAATACCAATGTAGTAAATCGAGAGCAATTGGATAATATTGTTTCTGCCATTGAACAGAATAATACATACTTACCAATCTGTATTCACGGAGGAGCAGGAATAGGAAAATCAACGATTATCAATCAAGTTAAAAACAGACTTCCTGAATATTCAGAATGTATTTTGTTTGATTGTTACGGAGCAGGCAAATATCAGAATCCAGAAGATAAGAGGCATCTTCACAGGAAAGCTATTACTCAAATAGCAAATGAATTAGCTAAGAATCTTGGAACTGATTTCTTACTTGTACAGAATGAATCGGACGATGTTTATTTGACAGAGTTTATAAGGAGAATAGAAAAAGGTGTTGAAATATTAAGAAATAGAAATCCCCTTGCTTCTCTTGTGTTCATAATAGATGCAGCAGATAATAGTGTAACAGCTGCCCAAAATTGCGGAGAAAAGAGTTTTATAGAAGACCTTTTAAATATTGATATTCCAGATGGATGTCATTTTATTGCGACATCAAGAACGTACCGAACGGAGTCTCTTAAACTACCAGATAAACATCTTGATATTGAATTAAAGCCATTTAGTTTAGACGAAACAACCTTATTTATAAAAAAAAGTTTTCCTGACATTACAGATGAAGAAATTTTAGATTTTCATAAATATACAAAGGGTATTCCACGTGTTCAGTTCTATTCATTAGACCTTAGAGAGCAGGGAATAAATGAAATTATAAATTACCTTAAACCAAATGGAAAAGTCGTAGAAGATTTAATTTTAGACAAGATTGAACAAGCTGTCATTAGAATAGGAAAGGATAAAAGGCCTCTTGTCGAAGAGTTTTTTAAATTATTAATATCTCTTCCAAGACCAGTTCCTATTGAATACCTATCAGAAATATTAAATGTTGAAATAAGTTTCTTAAGCGACCTTTCGTCTGATATTTGGAACGGTCTGATTTTAGAAGATAGTTTGTTTCGTTTTAGAGACGAGGACTTCGAGAATTATGTAAAGCAAACCTATCAGAGCACAAAGGAAGAATTAAAACAAATAGCTAAGCTGTTCCTAAGTAAAGCAAAAACAGATGAGTATGCCTCAATTAATTTAGGAAGTCTTCTGTTTACTGCCGGCTATAAAAATGAATTAGTTGAGATAGTTCTAAAGAGAGAATTATTAGATTTTCCAAAAGACACCATACGAAATAAAGAGGTTTATGCCAATAGAACCAAGTTAGCCTTAAAAGTAAGTAAGGATATTCAAGATAGTCTGACCTATTTCAAGTTGCTATTTATTGCAGCAGAGGAATCTAAGACCGATAAGGCTCTCACACAATTATTGATAGGTTATCCCGACTTAGTCTCCAGATTTGGAGATGAAATTTCGTTATCCAGACTTAAGTTAAAATCAAATGAAAAGCCTTGGGGCGGTTCATTTCATTTAAAATTAGCAGGAATATATTCACGTAGAGTAGAAAACAAAAAGATAGCTTTAAAACACCTAAAAACAGCCCACGAATGGATTAACTGGAGGAGGTCGAAAAAGGACGAAGAGTTAAGAGACTATACTATTGAATCTATTGATATAGCTTATGAAGCGGAGGCTATTTTAAGAATATTTGGTACTGAAAAGGCTATTGAAACAATTAATAGATGGAGACCAAAAGAGATTAGACTTTCCGTAGGCAACTATTTGGTTGAAAATATTCTTAGCTATTCTAAAAATGAAGAAATTAATTCGTGGTTGAAATACCCAAAGTTTCGTTTAGTTTCTCAAGTATTCATTATTTGCAAATCCTTTCAATATGGTATTCCTATAAATTACGACATCAATTCTATTGCCGTTCGCTTAGTAAATGTATTGCTAAGAATTCAAACTGAATTCAAAGAGAATTTCAAGCAGTTAATTATACAGTTTTGTGGAATATTAGCATATCACAAAATTGATAGAGAGACTATACTTGGTATTTTGGCAGAAATAAAAACCAAGCAATTAGAAAGGATTCCATATTTCTACAATAGTTTTTCTGATAAAAATGAAGAAAAGGTAATGAGCAACTTTTTGACTAAGGAAACTCTAATACTTTCACTAGATGAAGAAGAAGCCGATTTAGAAAATTTCTACCCAGAGAAGTTTAATGATATAGATGAGATTAAAGATTATGAGAAGAGAAATTCTTTAGAAAGAGATAAAAAGGAATTTACAGGATTTTATAAATATGCTATTCCCATTTTTCAAATACATTCAGACATTTTAACTAACAGAATTGATGAAAAAGATTGCTTGAAGAAATTTCAAAGTATTTGTAGTGAAATTAAAAATGATTATCACTTTAAATATGAAAACAGACATTGGTCAAATGACAGACTATTGTTTTTATCTGGAAAATTAGCAAATATGGCTCTGTTATTTAAAGACAGAAGTAAGTTGATAGATGTAGTGATTAGTTCTTTTGATAGTCAAACAGACAAACTAAGGCTGCGTTTTGAAGTTCTGAATAAAATAATATTACAAAGGGATTTAGAGAAAACTTCACACCTATTAATAGATCAATCAGACAAAATAATTAAGGATTCTGAATTCTCAGCTAATGAGATGACCGATAATTATATTAAATGCTTGCTTTTGAGTAGTAAAATAGATGGTTCATTTGGTAAATATTTCTTTGACGAAGCAATTAAAGCAACTTCTGAGATTGACTACGAGGCATTCACTCGAATTTTATCTATATACTATTTATCAGGAACAGGAATAGCGAAACCGAATCCTAAATTAGCTTATGAGTATGCTCGTTTTATTGAATATTGTGATGTGAAATTAGGCTATTATGATAAAAAGCATTTTCCTTATTTAGAAGGATTGTTAGGTATTGGTAATATTGACACTTCCTCAATGTTTGCAACAATATGCAGATGGCATCATAGAAATATTGCTTCTATTGGTAGAAGAATAAATTCTCTAACCAAGAGAGCGTTGGAAACGGGATTTCTTGACCATATTGTTACATCATCTTTACTCCCTTTAAATATAAATTACAATTATGAAGAATTGGAGCAATTATATAAGCTACTCATTCAGAAGTTTGATGAGACAAGTAACTCAGAAGCTAAAAACACATTCATAAATGAGGAGTTTCGCAACCTACAATTGAATAAGGACGAACATTTTGTGAGAAAGATTTATGATGAAATAAAGTCTGGAAAATTCATTTATAAAAGCACAGTATTTGAAATCAAAAATTATATAGATTTTTTAGATGGATAACTCGGATCAAATTGTGCCACTGATTTCGGTCGGTT
>CESC01038447.1_pt1 | contig 93817 bp, 66 predicted proteins | sample 531131 | NCBI WGS metagenome assembly CESC01 (sample SAMEA2621295, study PRJEB7988) | marine metagenome | biome: marine biome (ENVO:00000447); feature: mesopelagic zone (ENVO:00000213); material: "saline water (ENVO:00002010), including plankton (ENVO:xxxxxxxx)" | depth 800 m
CTGCATCAATATCTGATGCAGACTTTTTTTTTGGACGTAAGTCTATACAAAGACTCGTACTATTTGTAATTTGTGAACTATGAATACCAATTGGAGAGAAGAAGAGTTTTGGAATGCCCTTTCACATGGTCTTGGAGTTTTGCTTGGTTGCTGTGGTATTTTTGTCTTACTCAGTTATGATAGCTTCAAATCAGATTATAGTACGTTGAGCATTCTGTTCTACGGTTTTTCTATAGTGTTACTCTATAGTGCCTCTACGCTTTATCATCTTGTGAGTCATGTTTCTTGGAGGCATATACTTAGAAAAATAGATCACATCAGTATTTATTTTTTAATAGCAGGTACCTATACACCCGTAGCATTAATCGCTCTTGAAGATAATAATGGCTGGATTATATTTTGGACCGTTTGGGGTATAGCCTTAATAGGTACTATATTAAAGATTTTCTTTACAGGTAGGTTTGAGGTATTGTCACTCCTGCTTTACCTACTTATGGGATGGTTGATCGTTTTCGATTGGAATAATCTTGTAGCAGTCTCAACTGATACCGGAATAAACTTATTGATGTTAGGTGGTGCATTTTACACTGTGGGTATTATATTTTATGCTATCAGAAAAATACCTTTCAATCACTTGATTTGGCATTTTTTTGTGCTTGCAGGAAGCATATGTCACTTTTTGTTCATTTTGATCGATGTGATCTAGGATGTGATGAAGTCTTGATATTCCCACCAGAAGAGCTCAAATTTTTCCATATTGTCGTGGAAGAATTCAAAAACTTCAGGCCAATGCTTTTTGTTATGAATGTTCACGTTTAGTCTTTCAACATAAACACGTGAAATGACTTTTCCGCTACTGCGTATATATTCCTTTTCAAAAAGAATATCTTCAGAAACTTCTGCTTTAAGTAAGTTTTTTAAGCTTTCAAACTTTTCAAAATAGTATTCACGGAATACTTGATCATAGGTTTCAATATCAAATGAAACCATCGCTTTGTAGTTATCAAAACTGAATTTCAAATTGATTTCTTTTACTTTGGTATCATAAAGCAGCCATTTTCTTTGATAGCGTTTACCAAAGAAAATCCAGAAATCTTCACGTATCTTTTTTGATTCTTCCCTGCTAAACATATTAGAGTAAATAGGCTAGCGTTATTCCCAGTAAAATAACACCAAATTTAGTCGCATTGAACTGGTGATTTTTAGAGGATTCAAAAAGTATAGTGGTAGATACGTGTAATAAAACGCCAACGACAATCGCATTTATACTACTTTTTAAAGTTGTAGACCAAATATCTAACGCACCTAAATAACTTCCTAAAGGAGTCATCAAAGCAAAAACGCTTAAAAAGGCCACAATTTGAAGCTTGCTAATGTTTGATGACAACAAGAAGGAGCTGATGATAATGGCAATTGGGATTTTATGCACAACGATTCCGTAGACAAGATCTTGATTTTGCGACAACGGAAAACCTTCAAATGCTGAATGCACACACAAACTAACGAGTAATAACCACGGGATATTTTTTCGGGCTTTATCTAGGTGTAAATGTCCGTGTTCTGCACCTCTGGAAATAAATTCTAATAAGATTTGAAGCAGCAATCCCGCCATAATGAATAAGCCGACATTCTCATTGCCAGTAGAGTAGAGCTCGGGTAAAAATTCAAAAATCGTAATAGAAAGTAAAAAAGCTCCACTAAAAGCCAACAGCAATTTTACAGAAGTGTCTAAAGTGGGTTTAAAAAGTAGCGCAATAACAAAACCCAGTAAAACTGCGGCTACAGGTAAAATAAAAATCATACAATCGTTAGCTAGGAATTCTTAGTCGTAACAAGCCGACAAAATTAACCTATTTTTGCAATCAAAATTTTAACGATGGAAGGGAACTTTAAAATGCTGGCAAAAACCTTATTTGGTTTTGAAGATTTACTAGCACGAGAATTACGGGAATTAGGAGCAGGAGATATAGAAATAGGAACACGAAGTGTTGGTTTTTCTGGTGATACAGGTTTTATGTACAAGGCCAATTTATGCTGCCGTACTGCCATAAAAATTTTAAAGCCGCTGCGCTCTTTTGTAGTCAAAGATGAAAATGCACTTTATGCTGCGGTGAAGAGTATCGATTGGAGCCAATATATGCGTGTTAATGACACCTTTGCTATCAATGCCACCATAAGTGGTGAACAGTTTACACATTCTTTGTTTGTTGCTCAAAAAGCCAAGGACGCGGTTGTAGATCAGTTTAGAGAGGCTACGGGCGATCGACCGGATGTAGATCTGAAATTCCCCGATTTGAGCATTGACATTCATATACGCCACAACAGATGTACGATTTCGCTTGATAGCAGTGGCGTTTCGTTACATCAGCGAGGATATCGTTTAAGCACCAATATTGCCCCTATAAATGAAGTTTTGGCCGCGGGCTGTTTAATGCTTGCCGGGTGGAAGGGGTACAGTGATTTTCTTGACCCAATGTGCGGTAGTGGGACAATGCTTATTGAAGCTGCGATGATCGCCTGCAATATTCCGCCTAATTTGAACCGAAAGCAGTTTGGTTTTGAAAATTGGCACGATTGGGATCCAGATCTTTTTGACGTGATCGAAGCTGCAGCGTTGAAGAAAATACGGGAGTTCCATTTTACCATTCAAGGCTATGATCTAGATCCTTCAGTAATCGATAAAGCCAAAGAGAATATTAAAAATGCCGAATTGAGCGAGTTTATTTCTATAAAGCAAGCCGACTTTTTTAAGACTGAAAAAGAACGCGAGCGTCATTTGCATATGGTTTTTAATCCGCCGTACGGCGAAAGAATTCCGGTAGAAATGGAAGCTTTTTATAAAAATATAGGAGATACGCTGAAGCAAAATTATAAAGATACCGAAGCTTGGTTCATCACTTCAAACCTCGAATCTTTAAAGCACGTAGGCTTACGCACCAGCCGAAAAATAAAGCTTTATAATGGTTCGTTAGAATCACGTCTAGTGAAATATGATATTTATGCCGGTTCTAAAAAGGCGAAGTATCAGAACAACGATTAATTACAGAACACCGTAATAAAAAAAGCGAGAAATTTATTTCTCGCTTTTTTTATTGGCGTCGCTAAAGGGATTAATCTCTTTAGCGCGTGAATTAAAGAATTCTTTTTATAACTCTTAGTTTATGGGTGTGTGTGCGACGTTCTGCATTATAAATACCCGTGTGATCTATACGATCAATACGCACCTCACCATGGCAATGTATAATATAATTGTCTTGAAGCATTATTCCCACGTGTACGATAGCACCTTCGTCATTATCAAAAAAGGCCAGATCGCCAGGTTCACTTTCTTCAATAAAGCTTAAAGCTTCCCCTTGAGTCGCTTGCTGGGAAGCGTCTCTAAATAAGGAATGTCCGTTAAGTCTATATACCATTTGCGTAAAGCCACTACAATCTAAACCGAAAGGTGTACGACCACCCCACAAATACGGACTTTTCAAATACAGTAATGCGGTGTTAATGAATGTGGCTTTCTCTCGTTTTTCTGCAACAGAATTACCTTCGTAATGATCACCAGTTAATGACAAATTTGCCAATTGCGCTCCTAATGGAATGCTGAGCACGTGCTCGTCTGAAGAAGTAGCCATCTGCAAGAGATCACTGGCGAGAATAGGAGTGCGCTCTTGGGCAGCATCATAATCTTCAACCGTAATTTCTTTATATTGCTTGTTGTCAATCCACCCCTCATATTTATCATGTGCAAGACGGATGCGACTCCATTTCTTACGGATTTCAAGCACTTTAAAATGCTCACCATAAAGTACTTGGTTGATCATTTCGGCCGCATCTGCAGGCTCTAAACGCATAGGTACAATACTTAATGGGCAAATGCCGTAATTCATCAGGCGGTTTTGAAATTTTTGTAAAAGTAATTCAAATGATTTTTTCCCACCAAAATGATTATTAACAAGACGTGTATAACTTCAGTTTCAATACAATTTTATCTGGAAATCACCATTGCCGAAGCGCCACCGCCACCATTACAAATCGCAGCAGCACCCAACTTGGCATTATTCTGTTTTAAAACGTTTATGAGCGTGATGAGAATACGCACACCACTACATCCCAAAGGATGCCCAAGAGATACGGCACCGCCATTTACATTTACTTTATCTGCAGATAAACCTAAGATCTTCATATTGGCTAAACCAACAACAGAAAAGGCTTCGTTAAACTCAAAATAATCAATCTCACCTTGACCTACGCCCGCTTTTGCCAAGGCTTTAGGCAAAGCTTTTGAGGGAGCGGTAGTGAACCACTCAGGATCTGTAGCAGCATCAGCATAACTTTTGATGGTGCATAAAACTTCTAGATTAAGTTCTTCAGCTTTTTCTTTAGTCATTAAAATGACAGCACCGGCACCATCATTAATCGTAGAGGCATTTGCAGCGGTCACCGTACCATCTTTTGAAAATGCCGGTCTTAGGCTGCTTATCTTGTCCATACGAATATTCTTAAATTCTTCGTCTTCTTTGATTAGAACAGGTTCTCCACGACGCTGTGGCACTTCCACAGGAACAACTTCATCAGTAAACTTTCCGCTTTCCCAGGCAGCAGCTGAACGTTTATAGCTTTCAATAGCAAATGCATCTTGGTCTTCACGAGAAAAATTATATTCTTGAGCACAAGCATCTGCACAAACACCCATCGCATTACCATCGTAGGCATCGACGAGTCCGTCTTTTTGCATACCGTCTACCAAAGTCGTCGGACCAAATTTTTGCCCGTTACGCATATGTACGTAATGTGGAATTTGGCTCATACTTTCCATTCCGCCGGCAACAACGACCTCATTATCTCCAAGAGCGATAGATTGCGCAGCAAACATTACCGCTTTCATTCCTGAAGCACAAACCTTATTTACGGTGGTACACGGAACATTTTTTGGAATACCGGCACCAAGTGCTGCTTGTCGCGCAGGCGCTTGACCAACCCCGGCTTGTACCACATTTCCCATAAAAATTTCATTGACTAAAGTCGGGTCTAAATCAATTTTATCTAAAGCTCCTTTGATCGCAGCAACTCCCAGATCAACAGCGGTAAGTGAAGATAAACTTCCTAAAAAACTACCTATTGGAGTACGCACGGCGGAAACGATAACTATATCTTTTTGCATCTTATTTGTGTGTTTTTTGATAGAACTCAAAAGTAAGGAATACCAAACGAAAACGTTATCTTTTAGTCAATACTTAACACCTTAAGCTTCCCGTTTAATTTTAGTACTTTTACTTTTAAGTGCATGCTCAAGGAATTGAATAAACTTGAAAAATTCAGGTTGGTCTTATTGAAGTTAAGCCTTGACATTAGGAGCCTCACACGTGTTTTATGAGTAGTATTTTAAACCGGTTTTATAAAAATCAAGGTGCAATATATAAGGTGTTGTTATGTATTGCAAGTACCATTCTTATCGTTTATCTCTTTCCGAAAAGCGGGAAGTTTCAGTTTGATTTTCAGCAGAATAAACCTTGGCAATATGATAATTTGTATGCGCCGGTAGATTTTGCGATTCTGAAAAGCGAAGACCAGCTAGAGCAGGAGCGTGCCGATGTTGAGAATTCGATTATTCCTTATTTTAATTATGATCAGGATATTGCCAATGAGGCTAAGGCAGCCTATGAAAACCAGTTTGCTTCGGTTTTTACCGATTCGATCTTTAGAAACCGGCAGGACGAACTCAAGAATTTTGGTCTCCAAATTCTTGATGACATTTATAAATACGGGGTCATAAGCGATCTTGTGGCTTTTCAGGAAGGAAGAAAGATTTACTTACGTCGCGGTAATGAAATCGAAGAAACTTCTATAGAAAACCTGAATACGACCGATGAGATCAGCGCGCTTATCAACAGGCGTCTTGTGAACGGACCTTATGTGCAAGCCGCCAATCGTTTTAAAGAGCTGTTTTATGATGTGGTGCAACCTAACGTAACCTACGATGAAAAGCTCACCAATAAAGAGCTCAATGCAGAATTGAGTAAAATCGCTCCTACAAAAGGTGTGGTAAACAAAGGAAGCCGAATTGTCGCAAAAGGAGAGATCGTTGAGCAGAGTACTTACCAAATTTTAAAGTCGCTTCAAGCCGAATATGAATCCCAATCCTGGACGGCCAGCAAATACAATTGGGTTGTTTTTGGTTATGTGTTGCTGGTTTCAGTGGCACTTACAATGCTTTTGCTTTTTATCAAAACCTATAGAGAGCAGGTTTTTGAGAACAATACAATGGTCACTTTTATTTTCTTCAATATCATTTTAATGGTGTTGTTTACGACCTTGATCGTAAAGTATGATGCCAATTATGTATATGTGGTTCCTTTGTGTATACTTCCGCTGGTGATCAAGGCGTTTTTTGATTCGCGATTGGGACTGTTTACTCACGTGATCACGCTTCTGCTGTTGGGTTTTATCGTGCCTAATACTTCAGAGTATATGTTTTTGCAAGTGATCGCCGGGATCGTGACGATTTTAACGGTTTCAGAGTTGTATAAGCGGGCTAATTTATTTATTTCGGTAGGGCAGATCACTTTTATATACATCATTGGGTATTTTGCGTTCCATATCATTCATGAAGGGACTGTAGACAACCTTGAATGGGAAACCTTTAGTTTGTTTATCATTACCGGTCTTGCTACATTATTCGTTCAGCCGCTTATTTATGCGTATGAGAAGATCTTTGGCCTTGTGAGCGATCTTTCGCTGTTAGAGCTTACCGATACCAATTCTAAGCTGCTGAAAAACTTAGCCAATAAAGCACCGGGAACTTTTCACCATAGTTTGAATGTAGCAAACCTTGCAGAAGCTGCCGCAAATGAGATTGGAGCCAATGCGATGCTGACTCGGGTAGGGGCATTGTATCACGATATTGGCAAAATGGTAAATCCTACAGATTTTACCGAAAATCAATCGACAGGAATCAACACGCACGAAGACTTATCACCTCGAGAAAGTGCACGTATCATCATTGATCACGTGATTAACGGGATTGAAATTGCGCGTAAGAATAATCTACCGGATCGGGTTATAGATTTCATCAGAACACATCATGGGACCAGCACGGTATATTTTTTCTACAAAAAAGCGCAGGAGCAGGATGAGGATGTAAATATTGATGACTTTAGATATCCCGGGCCCTTGCCGTTTAGTAAGGAGACTGCAATCCTGATGATGGCAGATAGTGTAGAGGCGGCTAGTAAAAGTTTGAAGTCACCAACTTCTGTGTTGATCGATTCTTTTGTAGAAAAGATCATCAACAAGCAAATGGAGGAAAATCAATTCTTGAACGCGACGATTACCTTCAAAGAAATACAGATTATTAAAAAAGTATTGAAGTCAAAGCTGAATAATATCTATCATCTGCGAATTGAATATCCTGAATAGGGTTTTGTGAAATTCTTGTTTTCAGGGAGTTAAAAAAAGATTGAAAAAAAGTTATAGAAATTCTTCAAAAAGCTTTGGTTGATCGAAAACTTAGATATATATTTGCACCCGCGTTTTGAGAGAGACGCCAACGTTCTTAGGAGAGGTGCCAGAGTGGTAATGGAGCAGATTGCTAATCTGTCGACGGGTAACCGTCGCCAGGGTTCGAATCCCTGTCTCTCCGCAACTTTTTTAAGAAAACACCTCGGGGTGTAGCGTAGCCCGGTCATCGCGCCTGCTTTGGGAGCAGGAGGTCGCAGGTTCGAATCCTGCCACCCCGACGAACCACTTGAAAGTGGTAATCAAAAACCTGTTAGTTTTTAACTAACAGGTTTTTTTATTTTAAAACTAGACAAATCTGATTTACCTTAAAACAAGCAGTTTAGTCCTTTAAACCTATCCAAATTCTTCATCAAAGACTTATTTTTCAAAAGAAAACAAAGTAAATAGCGAGGATGCTCACAAACTGTCTTTCCAGAGACTGTTTGAAAAGGTCTTTAGAATGCCTTATATTGAGAATTTTAGAGCAAAAAAATCCTTTGTCTATAAAGTTATTTTCAGAATAAGTATTTTACAGGAAGTTAATTGGTTTAGCAGAAGTTTTGACTTATAGCACAGACATAGATAAAAGCCGAAAGCGTTTTGTAAATCAATGTCTAGTATACAAAACGCCATGTTTTTACTAAATTTTTCGAGCCCTAACTATGAACCATAAATTAGAATTACAATTTCAAACGTGTTCCAACCAATCTAAAAATCTATTGGTGTGTCTTCACGGTAATTCTGTAGACTCCAATTATTTTTCAGTATTGCTAGCAGGTGTCGCCGGATGGAGGGTGGTAGCGCCTGATTTTATAGGACACGGAGAAAGCCCTAAGCTAGATTCTGAAGATTATAATTATGAGAATTTTGTACAGTGTTTGGTTCAATTCATCGATCAATTTTCATACGACCGACTAGTGATAGTTGGGCATTCTATGGGAGGAAATCTGGCTATTGAATTGATGAACCTTCTTCAGATAGATGGTTTATTGCTAATGGCATCCCTTCCTGTTTCATACTCCAGTAAGTTATCTCCTTATCTAAAAATGCCCGATTTTAAATTGTCTGAGCGTCACCAAGAAAATAGGATTCTTGCTGAAAAATATCTTTCTCAGCTTTCAACAGATCAATCTTCGATAAGTTATTTGACTCAGGCTTTCTTAAAAACCGACCCTGTTTTTCGTGATCGATTGCTGGAAGAATTTGGCGCTATGAAATTCTCTGATCAGCTAGAACTATTACAGCAGAATAACACAACCTATGTAGGTTATTTAATGGGGCTTGAAGATGCGGCAATAAACAGGGAATATCTAAATCAATTGGTTAAGGAGGAGATTTTTGATTTTTTTGACGTAATTCCGAATTGCGGACATTACAGCTTCATAGAAGCACCTCTAGAAAACAAAAAGTTTGTTTTAAAATTTATTGAACGCGTTTAATGAGTAAAAATGACATGGATACGTTTTTAAATCAGCAGGCTGAAAAGCTGAAAAATTTAGAAGCCATACCTCAAAAACTCGATGGTCTAGAAAGTTACCCGCTATCAGCATCTCAATGTCTTTATATTCATAATTTCCAAACAAAGTCCATTAGTTTTCAAAAAGGTGTGTCGGAGTTCTTAGGCTATTCACAAGATGAATTCAATTCACAACTCGTCAATAGTTTTTTTCACCCACAAGATAAAGCTATAGTATCCCGACTCATTCAAGCCTCTGTGAGTTATGCCATAGAAAATAAATTTTCTCAAGACGCACACCTTTCATTGACCTACAGAATTCGAAAAAAGAATGGGGAGTATATCAAAATTCTACGGCAGTCAAAAGTATTTGAAGCAGATAAAGACGGGCATCTGGTAAGCAATTTTTCGCTGTTGACCGATATTTCTTATATGGATACCTCCAATTGCGTAGAATGGAATTTTGATGCCAACTATTTAGATCAGGCGGCTTTCAAAAGATATGTAGGGCATCAATATGAAAACTTTTTTTCAGCCCGGCAATTTGAAGTGATAAAGGGAATTACTGAAGGACTCAATAGTAAAGAAATCGCAGATTTACTGTTTATTAGTAGGCATACCGTAGATACGCACCGCAAGAATATTCTTAAAAAAGCCAGGTGTAAAAATTCGGTTGAGCTTATTTCATTTTGTAAAAAGAATGGGTTAATTTAAATGGTTGCTAATAAAATTTAGACCCCAAAATGTATGTTTCTAAAGGCATAGGAACAAGTATTTTGCCAATACGCTTTGGAGCCAGAGCAGAAATGGTAGAAATGGAAATTTAAAGTTTATTTGCGCACCATAGAAAAGCAACTGCTTTTAGCTTTAATTTGAAGCATTTTCAACTTATCGATTTTACATCTAAAACCTATTAATTTTTCAATTTAAAAGGTGTTTTGTTGTTGAATTTTTAATAAAATGTAATTATCACACTTAATTTGTCTTTTTGAAGCATTTGACTTTTTCAAGTAAAATTATGTGCGCTTTTCAAGCACATTTCATTTCGAATTCGATCATTTTCAATACCTATTTATAGGTTTGTTTGGTGTTTAAATTGTTGATTTTCAGTATTTAAAAAATTGTAAAAATAGTTTGTTTTATCAAGCAGTACACAACAGGACAGTAAAGCTACAACGTTGTAGTATCATTGTTTATGTGACTAAGTCCTAAATCTTTTACTTCTAGGAGTGGTCTTTACAACATTTACATTTTTAACTAAACAAGAATTATGAAAACTAAAAGAAAACTAAGCTCAATTTTTATTTTGCTGCTGTTTTTCTGTTCCCTTCATGTTCAGGCTCAAGAGACCATAACGGTTACTGGGACGATAACAGATGCAGAAAATGGCCAGCCATTACCAGGAGTAAATGTATTGGTCAAGGGGACCAGCACAGGAGCCATCGCCGACTTTGATGGTAATTATACTATTGATGCGGCAGCAGATGGCGTATTAATTTTTTCTTCTGTAGGTTTTGTCACTCAATCTGTTGCTATAAATGGTCGTTCTCAAATCAATTTGAGCCTAGCGGTTGACAATCAACAACTGGATGAAGTCGTGGTAGTGGGATATGGTACTCAAAGTAGTAGAAAAGTAACTGGTGCAGTCCAGCAAATTAGTACCGAAGAATTGGCAGATATACCGGTACCACAGGTTACTCAAAAACTTCAGGGGAGGTTAGTTGGTGTTCAAATCAATCAGACCACTGGTAAACCGGGACAGGGAATCTAGGTTCGTGTGAGAGGTCAGGCTTCCATTTTAGCAGGAAGTGACCCTTTATACGTGGTCGATGGGTTTCCTATTGTAGGTGATATCAGTTCTATTAATCCTGATGAAATTGAAAATATAAGTGTACTTAAAGATGCTGCTTCAACATCATTATATGGTTCACGCGCGGCAAATGGCGTTGTTTTAATAACTACAAAATCTGGTAAAACCGAGCGAGGATCGTTATCCTTGAGTTATTATGGTGGAGTACAAATCGTTCCCGAACGTGGACGACCAGATTTAATGAACGGTACTGAGTTTGCTCAATTTAGAAAAGAATCCTTTGAAGATTTAGGACAGCCGGTTCCAGAACCATTTCAAAATCCGGAACAATACGGCGAAGGTTTTGACTGGTATGACGCAATGTTTGTGGCGGCTCCTATTCAGAGTCTAAATCTCAATTGGAATTCCCGTACAGAACGCAGCTCTGTAGCGATCGTTGCAGGAGTCTTCAATCAGGACGGGGTGATGGTTAATTCAAATTTTAAAAGATACTCGCTTCGTGCAAATTCTACCTTTAAATTAAATGATAATTTAAATCTGGGCATTTCTGTCGCTCCTAATTACTCTATAGATAACTTACCAAGTTCTGATGGTGCATTTTATGCAACTAATGTAAATTCTGGTATCCCCGGAGGTTTGGTTACTAATGCAATGCAAACCTGGCCAATATTACCCTTTGAGAATCCAGACGGAACGCTTCCGCTCACTGCTTGGATTCCAGGGGTAAGTGCTTTTCCAACACCCAACTGGTATCGTGCAGCTAAAGAAATTACCAATGAAACAAAATCTACTCGTATTTTAGGAAACTTGTTTTTAGAATACCGTCCAATAGAAGGTTTAACTTTGAAAACTTCTATTAATGGCGATTTTGGAAATTCTTCCTTTTTCAACTATAGCCCTTCTACTTCATCAACGACGTTCACCGCATTACCCCCGGTGATAGCTACGTCAATACGCCGTGAGAATAAATATTTAAGCTGGTTGAATGAAAATACAGCGACTTATAATAAATCTTTTGGAAACCACAACTTTGAATTACTTGGTGGAATTTCGTACCAAAAGTATGAAGGAGACAACTCCCAGCTATATTTGTCTAATTTTCCAGACGATCGCATTCGCACCATACAATCGGCGCTTAATATCGATAGAACAGCTTCTTTTAATAATATTAATCACTGGAGTTTATCTTCCTATTTCTCGAGATTGAACTATGACTATGACGGTAAATACTTAGTAACATTGGCATTACGTCGTGATGGTTCGTCTAGATTTGGTTCAAACAATCGCTGGGGTAACTTTCCTTCAGTCTCTGCAGGATGGGTGTTTTCTGATGAATCTTTCCTAGAAAATGCAGATTTTTTAAGTTTTGGTAAAATAAGAGCAAGTTATGGTGTCATCGGTAATAACAACATAGGAAACTATACCCAATATGCATTGGTCGATAATTCAATTAATGCTGTTTTTGGGAACACTGTAGCAAGTGGTGCTGCTGTTACTACTTTAGGTAATGCTAATTTAGGTTGGGAACGTACAAAACAGTTTGACATTGGATTAGACCTGAGATTCTTCAATAATAGAGTTGAGTTTATCTATGATTATTACAAGAAAAATACCACAGACCTTTTATTTAATGTGGCTATACCACAAGAATCAGGTTTTTCGAATTTTAACGATAACGTTGGAGAAATTGAATTTTGGGGTCATGAGTTTGCTATCGTAAGTCGAAATGTGGCCAATGATAATTTTACGTGGAATACAAACTTTAATATCGCCTTTAACCGAAATAAAGTGGTGGCATTGGCAGAAGGAGTAGATCGAATTTTCTCACCAGGGGGAAACTATACCAGCATAACACGCGCAGGTGAACCTCTAGGACAATTTTGGGGTTTAATTCACGACGGTGTATATGATAATCAAGCAGAATTTGATTCCTCACCACGCGCGGTAGAATCTGAAGTAGGTACTATCAAATTTGCCGATGTCAACGGGGACGGCGTCATTACATTCGGGAATGAAAATGATGACCGCACGGTAATTGGTAATCCGTTTCCTGATTACATTTTTGGTATTACTAATGACTTTAAATACAAGAATTGGGATGCAAGTGTGGTTATTTCAGGATCAGTAGGTAATGACATCGCAGTTACCACAGATCAAGGTCTTACAAATCTTGATGGTGTTTTTAATGTACTCAGAGATGTACAGGACCGTTGGAGGTCTCCAGAGAATCCGGGAAGTGGTCGTTACGGGAAAACTACGAGCGCAACTTTTATGGAGCGTGATTGGTTCAGTTCTAGATTTATTGAAGACGGAAGTCATCTCACCGTCAAAAACATAACAGTAGGATACAATTTTCCTGTAAAAGAAGATGGATTGTTACAGCGTGCACGTGTATATGCCTCTGTTCAACAGGCATTTGTTTTTACTAAATATAGAGGGTCAAACCCAGAAATTAGTACCACAACACAAGGGCAACAGGCCGGTGCATTGTCTTTAGGTTACGACTGGGGTTCCTATCCAGTACCTAGAACGTTTACAGTAGGATTTAATCTATCATTATAAAAAATATATCATGAAAAGCATATTTAAAATATTTCTAATTCTTTTCGCAGGCATAATGATTTCCTGCGAAGAAGATTTTCTGCAACTGCCCCCGGAAGACTCTTTGAGTAAAGAAATTTTCTTCAACACTCAAAGTGATTTTGAACAAGCTATCAATGCTACCTATGCGCCATTGCGGGCGCTACACGAAGTGCCCAATGGCGTCAATTTTCAAGGGGCTTGGGGTCTGGGTGAACTTACTTCAGATAACACGTATTATAAATACAACTCAAATTATCGAGCAGTACAAGATGGAGAAAGCTTGGCCGATTTTTATGTGAATGACGGTAATGCTACCATCCAAAACAATTATGTGACCAATTATCTAATCATTTCGCGAGCCAATCAAATTCTTGCATTGATTGATGATGTCGAGTTTGATGCTGCTGCTGTAAAAGACAATGTTAAAGGGCAAGCATTGTTTTTAAGAGCGCTTAGTTATTTTGAGTTAGTACAATTTTATGGCGCTATACCGCTTCACTTAGTGCCGGTTACCGGTCGTGAAGATGCGGCGCTGCCACTTTCTGCACCCGGTGAGGTATATACTCAGATTTTAGCCGATGTGAATGACGCGATAAACCTTTTACCGGTTAAATCTAATCAGGAAGCCGGTAGAGCTACGAGAGGATCGGCACAGATGCTGTTAGCTAATGTCTATATGGTTCAAGAAAATTGGGATGATGCAGAAACTTTATTAAAAATCATCGATGCTTCAAATGAATATGATTTGTTAGGAAGTTATGCAGCTGTTTTTGATTTATCTAACCAAAATAGTATTGAGTCTATTTTTGAAGTTCAATATTTAGAAGGGACAGATGGTTTTGCAAGTTCTTTTCAGTACGAGTGGCTTCCGATGCCATTAACCGGAGAGCAGGTAGCCTCAATTACCGGGGTCACTAATTCTCAGGCAGCCAACACTCAAGGCTTTAATATACCAACACCAGATCTTCTCGGGAGTTATGAGGATGGTGATACCCGTAAGTCAGCTTCGATTGACAGTATTCTTTTAGAAGGTACCTATTTCCCCTATATCGACAAATTTTGGGAACCGCATTCAACGCCGCAGTTAACCGGAGTAAATTGGCCCGTTTATAGGTTTTCTGAAGCCTTGTTGTTTCTTGCAGAAGCTATAAATGAGCAAGGAAGACCCGGAGAAGCAGAACCTTATATAAATCGTGTAAGAGCTAGAGCAGGTCTTGACCCGGTAAGTGGTCTTAATCAGAACCAAATGCGTGAAGCTATTATGAACGAGCGACGCGTAGAATTAGCCTTTGAAAATAAGCGCTGGTTAGATTTGGTACGTACAGGTACGGCTCAGGAGGTGATGACCGCTTTCGGCCAGCGCGTAAAAGCTAATCCACAAGACTACTATTTTCCTGAAGGTTTTGCACCACCTGCGGCGGCTTTCAATTCTATATATACAACATTTCCATTACCGGCGAGTGAGGCTTTATTAAATCCAAATTTTTAGAGTATCGGTAAATTAATAAGAGAAGAAGATGTGTTTGTTTGTTTTTCTTTCCTGGTGTTTTTTAATGCCGGGAAAGATTTTCAAACTAATTTCATTTTTTACAAAATACGTTGAAAAATAAAATTCTAAAATATCAAAGCAGATTTAATAGTTCGTCACTAATTTTTTGTGAAACTAAGCGTATAAATAGGGATCTGTGCAATTCATTAAAATTAAATACTCTTATTTTTAAAGGGACAAAACAACAGAAGCAAATCAATCTGAAAAATAAAGCTAATAGTTATGCATTCGCGTAGATCATTTCTAAAAACAACTTCTGCTACAGCAGGCCTTTTTTTATTATCTGGAAACTTTTGGGTTCGAGGAATGGGCTTAATAAATAGTCCCGAAGAATATATTACAGCAGAAACCCAGTATGGCAGTATAAGAGGAAGTAGGTCTCAAGGGGTTAATGCCTTTAAAGGAATTCCATATGCGGGCTCAGTTTCTGGCTTAAATAGATTTAAAATGCCAGCTCAGTTAAAACCGTGGACTGGAATACGGGACGCATTGACCTTAGGAGCTCCAGCTATTCAAGCACCGCGACGAGGTGAGCCTCAGCCAGATGAAGATTGCTTATTTCTTAATGTGTGGACACCGGCCAACGACAATAAAAAAAGAACTGTTATGTTTTACAACCACGGCGGTGGCTTCGTAATAGGTTCTGGAGGTTCTGCGGGACAAGATGGAGCTAATTTAGCCAGAAATTTTGATGTGGTGGTTGTCGAGACAAATCACAGACTGGGAATTCTAGGTTTTTTATACCTAGATGCTATTGGCGGGGAAGAATATGCAGGTTCGGGTAATATGGGACTTTTAGATATTACTGAAGGGCTCAAATGGGTGCACAATAATATTGAATCCTTTGGTGGAGATCCTGAAAATGTTATGATTTTTGGGGAATCTGGTGGAGGAGCTAAAACCTCTTGTCTCTATACGATGCCGGCTGCTGCGCCCTATTTTAATAAAGCATCTATAGAAAGTGGTCCGGGCGTTCGAATGCTTACCAAAGAAATGGCTGAACAAAATACTGAGATGATTCTCCGACAGTTTGGACTTACAAAATCAAACTGGAGAAAGTTACTTGACATACCAGCCGCTGAAATATTGAAAGTTCAGTCTCAGCTTCCGTTTGTTCCACCATTTCAAGAAAGAACAACTGCATCTAGTTTAGCAAAAACTCAGGTGGGTGGAGTAGGACCTGTAATAGACGGTGTGGTGATGTCTCAGCATCCTTTTGATCCTGTTGCGCCAGCCATTTCAAAAGACAAACCTTTAATGGTAGGGTGGAATGAAGATGAGTATACCTTTTTTGCGTGGGAACGAAGAGATACTGAATTTGCAAATCTTGATTTTAAAGGGCTTGAGAAGCGCTTAACTCCGCAGTTTGGTAATGATACTCAAAAAATCATATCAACCTATCGGCAAGCTCGCCCTCAGGCGAGTGCAGCAGATATATTCATAGCGGTATCTTCAATTACGATGATGGGGCTTGGGTCTGTAGAAATTGCAGAGGCAAAGCTAGATCAACAAAGTGCTCCGGTATATTTGTATAATTTCGGGTACAAATCTGAGCGTACGATCCCCGGAACCGATTATCCGATGGGAACACCGCACGCGATGGATATTTCATTTAAATTCAATAATGAGGTTCCGCCAAAAGCGGGAGAAAAGGATCAGCCCAGTTTCTTTGGTGGTGGACGTCCCGAACGCTTTGAGGCTTCGCATAAAATGGCATCCTACTGGACGGGCTTTGCTAAAACGGGAAAACCACACGGCGATGCGTTGCCTGAGTGGCCAGAATATAATCTTAACAACAAGCCCATGATGCGTATTGCAGAGCATTGCGAGGTTATTGATAATCGCTTTGCTCAGGAATTAGCTATGTGGCGTGAGATTGGCCGTTTACCCAAACAGACCAATTAAAAAACATTGTAAAACAAAGATCATAATTATGAAAAATATACTTTCAATTCTAATTTTGATATTCGGGGTGTCGCTTATGGCGCAACGCCCTCAGCAAAGCGAATGGACCGCCAGCTGGATCACATTAGATAAAGAAAATGCAGCGTCTGCAGGGCAATACTTATTTAGAAAAAGCATTGCTCTTGAAGCAGTACCCGAGACGTTCAATATTCGTATTTCGGCAGATAATAGGTACAAGCTTTTTGTGAATGAAAGCTTAGTTTCTACAGGTCCTAACTGGGGAGATATTAAGCATTACAACTATCTCAAGCTTGATCTGGCACCTTATCTGAAATCAGGTCAAAATAGCATTGCAGTACAAGTGTGGAATGAAGCCGACTTGAGACCGGTGGCGCAGTTTTCTTATAAAACCGCGCTTATCATCCAGGGAATGGAAGAATCTTCTCAGGTTATCAATACAGATGAAAGTTGGAAGGTGTTAAAAGACACAAGCTATACACCCAAAAAACAGCAAGTAGATGGCTATTATGCCGCTGGCGCCGGAGATTTTATAGATTTTAATAAGGGAGTTTTCGGTTGGAAAGCGATAGACTTTGACGATACTACGTGGGAAACTGCTGAAAAAGTTTTTGAGGCAACCGCTCAAGGTTTCGGTTTTAGACAACAGGCGGGTTGGCAGTTGGTTCCATCCATTTTACCGGATATGGAATTGAAGAAGGAACGCTTACAAAGTCTACGGCGGGCAGAAGGAGTGCAGGTTCCTAAAACCTTTCCTCAGGAGCTAACGGCAATTACCATTCCTGCCAATACAAAAGCTACATTGCTTCTAGATCAGGAACATCTTACAAATGCGTACTTGACATTGCTTTTCAGCAAAGGAAAAAACAGTGGTATCACGCTAACGTATGCTGAAAGTTTATTTGATGCCAATGGCGTTAAGGGAAATAGAAATCGTGTAGAAGAAAAAGAAATTAAAGGAAGACGGGATAGTATTATTTCTGGAGGTCAAATGAATCAGGAATTTACGACCTTAACCTACAGAACGTATAGATACCTTCAGTTAGCTATAGAAACGCAGGACGAGCCGCTGGTTGTTGAAGATATTTATGGCACCTTCAAAGGTTATCCTTTTGAACTGAATGCACAACTTGACACCAAGGATGAGGAGCTCGAAAAGATGATGGAGATCGGTTGGAGAACCGCCCGACTTTGTGCAGTGGATACCTATATGGATTGCCCTTACTATGAGCGTCTGCAATATGTAGGAGATACCAGAATTCAACATTTTGTTTCTTTTTATAATAGTGGTGATGATCGCTTGATCAAAAACGCCATAAACCTGCTTGATTATTCGAGACAACCTAATGGCTATACGCTTAGCCGTTATCCCGACCGACAAGATCAAGTAATTCCTACTTACGCGCTTTGGTATGTGAGTATCTTGTATGATTACATGATGTATGGTACAGATACCGACTTTATAACTGAAAAATTGATGGGTTCTAGACAGGTTTTAAACTACTTTATCACCTATCTGGATAAGGATGGGTCACTGAAGAATGTTCCCGGATGGAATTATACCGATTGGGTTCCTGAGTGGAACTTTGGTGTTGCGCCAATGGCTGAAGATGGTTCTTCGGCATTATTAGATTTACAAATGCTTCTTGCACTGCAATCAGGTATTGCGCTAGAAAAGGAATTGGGTAAACCCGAGTTTGTAACGCTTTATGAAACACTAGCAGCGCAATTAAAAACGACTATAAAATCAAAATATTGGGATGAAGCTTCAGGTTTATTTGCAGATACTCCAGATAAGCAAAAGTATTCGCAGCATGCCAATTCGCTAGCAATTCTCGCTGATATTGTAGATGACCCAACAAAACAAGCCATTGGAGCTAAATTACTTTCAAATGAAGATTTGGCTCCGGCATCGATCTATTTTAAATATTATCTACACCTAGCGCTCAATGCCGCCGGTTATGGAGATGATTATTTAGATTGGTTAGATATCTGGAGAAAAAACATAGATTTAGGCCTTACCACCTGGGGCGAAACATCTCAGGTAGAAACTACACGTTCTGATTGTCACGCTTGGGGAGCGAGTCCAAATATTGAGTTTTTCAGAATTATTTTAGGAATTGAAAGCGCTGCGCCAAATTTTGAAAAGGTAAAAATTGAACCTCATATTGAAGATTTTGAAACAATAGGAGGGGAGATGCCACACCCTGCAGGTATGATCAAAGTAGCTTATGACCAAAAAGGTTCAAAACTGAAAGCGACGATTACCTTGCCAAAAGGTATCACAGGAACTTTTGTTTGGGATGGGAAAGTTCAGGATTTATCCTCTGGCGAAAATACCTTGAGTCTGTAAAATAAAAGGTATTGATTGGTTTCTGATCAATGCCTTATTCTTTCAAAAGTTTATTAACCTGAGCTTTGTAAAAATTACCGATAGGGAGATGCTTTTCAAGAGCTTGGACCCTGTTTCCTTCAATGATCTTGATATGCTTTTTAGAGACGATAAAGGATTTATGAATACGTATAAAGTCAGCTTGAGATACTTTTTCCATTAATTCGGAAAGTTTTGATCTCACTAATAGTTGATCGTTTCCAAAGATGATTTTAGCATAATTTCCGGCGGCTTCAATGTAAATGATTTCATCGAGTGTTACCTGAATATGTTTCTTATCTGCATACACAAAAATGGTTTCTTTTTGCGGCTTGTTTTCAGTAGGTATATTTGATGAACGCTTTGCGTCTACCTCCAATGCTTTATTGACCGCTTTCAGAAAGCGTTCAAAACTGAAAGGTTTTAAAAGGTAGTCTGAAATCTCCAGTTCGTACCCTTCCAATGCATATTCTTGATAAGCCGTGGTCACGATGATCTTGGGCTTTTTAGATAAACTCCTTAAGAAATCAAAGCCCTTGAGTTTCGGCATATTTAGATCTAGAAATAGGAGGTCAACTTGATTTGTTCTTAGATATTCTAAGGCCTCTAGCGCGTCGTAGCAGTGTTTTGCAAGCTTTAAATCAGGAATGAGATCGCAATACTCTTTTATGATTTCGTGAGCCATTTGCTCATCGTCAATGATTAAATAGTTGGTCATTGCTTTAATTGAAGTTTGGCTTTAAAAATAGCGTCTTCTTTAGAGATACTGAATTTATGCCTTTGCGGATAGGCTAATTCTAATCTACGTTTTAAATTCTTAAGACCAATTCCGTGGTTTTCTTCAAGTTCAGTTGCGTCAAAATTGTTGCTAATTTCAAAATCGATAATGCTGTCTGAAGCTTTCAGATTAATATACACAAAAGCATCTTCTCGCAATTTTTCCACGCCGTGTTTAAACGCATTTTCAACAAGAATGATAAATAGCAACGGCATTACTTTCAGGTTTTCATTCTTAACCTCAACATCAAATTGGATATCTACTTTTTTATGATACCGCATTTGATTCAGGGCTATAAAATTTTCTAAGTAGGTTAGTTCTTCAGTCAATTTTACCCGATGCTTTTCACCTTCATAAATGCTATAGCGCATCAATTCTGATAATTTCAGAATAAGTCCTTTTGCCTTATCTGTGTCCTTGCCAACCATTCCGTAGAGGTTATTCAGCATATTGAAAAAGAAGTGCGGATTCACCTGATTTTGTAAATGCAAAAGCTCGTTGACTTTCTTTTCATTTTTAAGAATTATGAGTTCTTTCATCTGAATAACAAGCCAAATTACAGCCCACAAAAGGATTAGACCATAATAGCACAAAACGCCAATACTGAATGCTGTAGGATAGCCTTCTAGAAAAACTGCTGAATTCTTTCCGAGAAATAGAATTTGGTAAGTGACGATACTCAAGGGTATCAGGATCGATAACCCGATCAGGAATTTAAGAATCCCCCAGCGCTTGTATGAAAACGTAGAAATCATACCGCAAAATACTCAGATTTTGTAAAGCCTGGGCAAACTTGTGATGAATAGGCTTCAAAGGATTATAAAATAGGTTTTGAACGGGGTAAACTCAATTTGGATAACACTAGCAATTATTCAGACTGAAAATGAGCGTGCTGAGCACAAATTTTTCAGCAAAAAGAATCGGAAGAACACATTTGCGGTAAGCTTATGTTCAACGAATTAAAAACACAATGAAAACAAGAATTTTACGCTACTTTAAGCATTTAGGTCTAACCATTTTGGTACTGCTCTTAATTTTAGTACCTGTCGGGATTTCTGAAGGCGCTCAGGTAAGTTACGGTCACGACGCTACAAGTCTCAATTTTGATGGCGAAGGTCCGTATGTATTTTATAAGAATGACAGTTTGGTTACGGTAAAGTACATTCGAGGAAACAAAGACGATGGTTTTGCAATAGATGAAAAGGACTTTTCTGTAAATCAACCTATTCCTGCGGAAGTTTATTTTCCTCTAGATCAAACGAAATTCAATTTTACCATTCCAACAGCCTTTGAAACTCCAAGAAGTGTTTATAAGGATAACAAGAAGATCTTAGCGATTTCTGATATTGAAAGCGGATTTAAAACTTTTCGAGATTTTCTCATCCGGAATAAAGTGATCGATGAAAACCTGAATTGGACTTTTGGTGAAAATCATCTTGTCCTCTTGGGAGATTTTGTAGATCGCGGATTTTCAACAACGCAAGTGCTTTGGTTGATTTTCAAATTAGAACAAGAAGCCAAAAAGCAAGGCGGAACGGTACACTTTATATTGGGCAACCACGAATTGAAGAATATGTACGGCGACCATCAGGCGGCTTCTTTAAAATATACGTTTGTCGCTTCGATGCTTGGTAAAACACAGTCTGAACTTTACAGTAAAGACGCTGTTTTGGGTAGGTGGTTGTCCAGTAAAAATGTAATTGAATCCATCAACGGAACGCTTTTCGTGCACGGTGGTCTACATCCTGAAATCGCCGATTTGAATATGAGCATTCCGCAGATCAATGCTTTTATGCGGAAAACCTATTATGAAGCGCCTTATCCAAAAATTGCTAAGGATAAAAAAGAGCTTTTAGTTTCATCCAAAACCGGTATTTGTTGGTATCGCGGTTATTTTAAAGAAGATCTAAGTCAGGAAGAAGTTGAAAAACCTTTAAAGAAATTCAAGGCAAATGCTATAGTTGTGGGACACACATTACATTTTAGCGTCAAGAAGTTTTTCAAAGGTAAAGTGTATGGGATCGATGTAAAGCATAGCAGCGATTATCACAAAAACTGGCCAGATTATGATTCTGAAGGTTTGCTCATCACAAATGGAAACTATTTTAGAGCCATGGCAGATGGAACGCTTGAAAAATTATGAAGAGTGAAATTCTGGTGAAATATAAAGCCTGCTGTTCGACGTGAGCAGCAGGCTTTGAGGTATCGTAGGGGTAAGAATTACTTGTTGTCGTAATATTCCTTTAGAATAAAGAATGCTTTTTTCTTTTGACCTTTTTCAGAAATCAGTCCTTTTCTGTTCCAGCCGTCCTGTACTCCACGCAGTTGACGTAGCGGAGACATAAAATCTACAAGAATCCACGGGGTCATCCCTGCCAGACCTTCAATTTTGTCAAACATCGCAAGACTTTCTTTGTAAAGATTCTCTTGAAATTCTTCAGACCAGCGCGTGTGTTTATCGCCGTGAAACCCTTGTAAAGCTCCACCACCAAACTCACTAACGATAATAGGTTTCTCCATCCCTGTGGTAAACGATTTGGTGCGACTTTCTTCCGGTAGGCCGCCGTACCATCCTAAATATTCATTGATGCTGATGATGTCTAGTTTTTCGATCAAAGGATCGTTGTAGGTGTATACGCTATCAGGATGACCGTCTATTTCCTGGTCTTTTTTTACAGCGGCAGAAATCAAACGTGTACTGTCTTTACTGCGGATGTAATCTGCAAGATTTGATAAAAAGTTGTTACGGTCTTTACCGGGCGCTGTCTCATTGGCAATCGACCAAATGATTGAACTGGCACGGTTATAATCGCGATTTATGAGTTCGTCGTATTGTGACTTGGCTTTTTCCAAAACTTCAGGATTTCCCCACTGAATTCCCCAATACAAGGGTAATTCTTCCCAGAGTAGAATGCCTTTTTCATCCGCCAGACGCACCAGTTTTTCTTGATGTGGATAATGTGCCAAACGAATAAAGTTACAACCTAATTCTTCAGCCCAATTCAATACAAGTTCTGCATCTTCAACGGTGTTTGCGCAATCTTTTCTAAAAGGATTCTCGTCGTGCAGACAGATTCCTTTTAAGAAAACCGGCTTCCCGTTTAACAGTATTTCACGCGCTCTGGTTTCAATAGTTCTAAAACCTACAGCATCTTTTACGCTGCTTGAACCTGCACTGATGTGCACATCATACAATTTGGGGTTAGCAGGTTCCCACAGACTGAGATTTTTTACAGAAAAACTAAATGTTGTTGGGCCTTCCTGATTTGTGCTGAAGGTTTCTTCAACCTTTAGCTCAGGAATTTTCACACTGATTTCCTGCGGAATTTGAGGACCGTCAAAAAAGACAGAACCCTTGATCCTTTTGTTTTTCTTATCAAGACTGCTTTTGTCAAGTGCGATAAAAAAGTTGTTGATGAATGTTTTCTCGGTTTCCAGGAGTTTGACGTCACGCGTGATTCCGCCGTGGTTAAACCAGTCGGTAACCACTGCCGGAATATAATCTGCGCTTCTCCCGCTGTTGACACCAATGATGAGGTAATTGTCTTTTTCTTTCAGTAAACCGGTTATTTCATAGGAGAACGGAGTGAAACCGCCTTCGTGCTCGCCAAGTACCTTCCCGTTAAAGGTAACTTTGGTCTTGTAATTGGCAGCACCTACATTTATAAAATAGCGCTTGTTGGCGTCTATGTTTGCTTTGTCAAAGGTTTTGCGATACCAAACAATACCTTCAAAATATTTCAATTCTGGTTTTTGGGTGTTGAAACTTCCCGGTACATACAAGGTTTCAGCGGTATCAAAACTATATTCTACGCGATCGGTTTTTCCTGTAGCTTCTTTATTTTCATACACGGCTGCGCCACCCATACCGCCTGTTTTGTAAGGCTCAAGAACGTATTCCCATTTTCCGTTGAGGTTGGTGTACTTACGGTTAACGGTATTATTGATAAAAAGATCTTGCCCATGCACATAAAAAATAGATTGGCTAAGGACGAGACAAAGGATAAAAAGTTTGATATAGCGTTTCATCTTGAATTTTGATTTGAAGTGTAAAATATACACTTTTTTGCAAAATTCAGATTTTATTTTAGTATTTATTGAAAAGAGCGTCATTTTAGACGCTCTTTTTGATTTTATAATAACGTGCTGGGACAGACGTATTGAGAGATTTTGACTTGAGTTTCTTTGATACTTTTAAAACCACCTAAGACATCTGCAAAACTTTCATAACCGCGTTGTTTGAGCATAGATGCGGCAATCATACTGCGATAGCCACCACCACAAAACAAAATGAAGGAGCGGTCTTTAGGTATTTCTGCCAGACGCTCACTGAGTTGGTTAAGCGGAATGTTGATACTGCCTTCTACATGTTCTGCGTCAAACTCACTTTTTTTACGCACATCGATAAAGAGCAGGCGATTTTCATTATACATTCTTTCAAAGGCTTCGCAAGAAATACGTTCTATAGAATCGATCTCTTTTTCTGTATTTTTCCAGCTTGTAAAACCACCTTTTAAATACCCTATGACGTGATCATAACCTACTCGGGCCAGCCGCGTGATGGCCTCTTCCTGTTTGCCTTCTTCTGTAACCAATAAAATTTCCTGTTCAATATTGGTGATGAGTTCGCCTACCCAGGGAGCATAGTTTCCATCAAGGCCAATATTGATACTGTTTGGGATAAATGCTTTGGCAAAATCATTTGCATTTCTCGTGTCTAAGATGAGCGCTTGTGAGACATTCGCAACAGCTTCAAATTCATCAGGAGTAAGCGGGTTTTCGGCATTGTGTTTTACCTTATCAAAACTCTCGTAACCCTGAATATTCATCAGCACATTTTTAGGAAAATATCCCGGAGGTGTTGTAAGTCCGTCAAGCAATTCCTTTATAAATTCGTCTTTTGACATATCGGCACGCAGTGCATAATTTGTCTTTTTCTGGTTGCCTAAGGTGTCTGTAGTTTCTTTACTCATTTTTTTACCACAAGCCGATCCTGCTCCGTGATTAGGATAAACGATTAGCGTGTCGCTAAGCGGCATAATTTTGTTACGTAAAGAGTCGTATAAATGGCCCGCGAGCTTTTCTTCGGTCAATTCTGAAACCACGTGCTGCGCAAGATCTGGTCTACCCACATCTCCTATAAAAAGAGTATCGCCGGTAATGATCCCGTGTTCTTTTCCGGCTTCATCAATAAGAAGGTATGTGGTACTTTCCATCGTGTGCCCAGGAGTGTGAATCACTTTTACCTGATAATCGCCAATTGAAAAAAACTGACCATCTTGAGCTGTTATCGCTTCATAGTTAGGTTTGGCGCCGGGACCAAAAACAATTTGTGCTCCGGTTTTTTGATGCAGGTCCAGATGACCACTCACAAAATCTGCGTGAAAGTGCGTTTCAAAAACATACTTGATTTGCGCGTTATCTTTTTCTGCACGCTTGATGTAGGGCGCAACTTCGCGTAAAGGGTCAAAAATTGCAGCTTCGCCCTTATTCTCGATATAATAGGCAGCGTGTGCAAGACATCCGGTATAAATCTGCTCAACTTTCATAATACTGAATTTTAAAATGATTGTTTAAAGTTCGATTTGATTTTTAGAAGGTTGTGTAACCTGCGTTGCAAATTTTTAATTTTTATAAGCTATTTTATATGACTTAAGTCAGTGTTCTAAAAAAAAGAGAACCTGTTTAATTGATTTTTGTCAAAGGCTGTAAGATTTGAAAATCTTAAATTTGAAGTATGAGCGCAATTACAAAAAGATCGGTTTCAGAGTTTAATAACGAGTTAAAGCTAAAAGGTTTTAACGTGTTTAGAATCGAAGACGATAGTGCTTCTACCAAAATCTATAGCCGAAAGGATTTTTACAAGATCTGTCTCACTACCGGGGAGAGTGTGATTCATTATTCTGATAAAAGTTATAAAACAGACGGGAAGACCGTACTGTTTTTTGGCAATCCCCATGTGCCTTATTCCTGGGAGACTTTATCTAATAAATATGTAGGCTATACGTGTTTGTTCTCTGATGAATTCTTGACGCTTTCAGAGCGTTCTGAAATGTTGCAACAGTCGCCTTTGTTCAAATTAGATGGCACTCCGGTGCTTCAGATTGCAGATGAACAGCGGGTGTTTTTAAACTCGATGTTTGAGAATATGATCAGAGAGCAGCAGAGCGATTACAGCAATAAAGATGATGTGATGCGCAACTATATCAATTTGATCATTCACGAGGCTTTAAAATTAGAACCTTCACGCAATTTTCAGCAGAATCAGGATGCCTTATCAAGGCTTACCAATGTATTCTTAGAGCTTTTAGAGCGCCAATTTCCGATTGAAGGAATCGATCAGCCTTTAAAATTACGTACGGCCAAAGATTATGCAAATACGCTGGCGGTGCATGTGAATTACTTAAATCGTGCCGTAAAAAAAGTGACCGGCCATCCTACCACTTCACATATTAACGGGCGTATCATCAATGAGTCAAAGGCATTATTGCTTCACACGGACTGGAGTGTAAATGATATCGCTTATTCATTGGGTTTTGATTACCCGACTTACTTTAATAATTTCTTTAAAAAAGCAACTGGTACAAATCCGGGCTCGTATAGAAAATCAATGGTCTGATCGGGCTTTTGACTTTGTTTGAAATTATAGTTTTCAAACCAAAGAAAAATAATTGCAGTTAGGTGATTCTTGCCTAAGGCTTTCAGAAAAATCAGGGCTAGCACTGTTTAACAGTGAATTAAGAGTTTTGCTTGTTTTTTAGGTTCAAACGACTGAAGTGTAAGAGGTTATATTTTTAAGTCCTTAACGGTTTTTTAAGTTTTTATAAGGTAAATTTAAGACTGAAGGATTGAAAATCTTACTTTTTGATTTGATTTTCGTTATCTCAGATGGCAGATTCAAAAGTACCTTTGTGTAAGATTTCAAACCAAAAATGAAAACTAACTAAAAAACCAAGTATGAAAATGATCAATCTAAGAAATTCCCTTTTTGCAACATCGCTTTTAAGTGTATTGCTGTTAGGAAGCTGTAAAGAAAATACGACCGCAGAAACCGAAGAAGTAGCTTCTGAAGACACGGCACAAGTAGAAACTTCAGCTTCAGAAGAAAGCGAGCTTGATTTTATCTTTCCTAAGGGAAATAAAGGACCAGACAAAAATTTTACAGGTAATGCATTCAATGTTGGTCTGGTAGCACCAGATTCTACCTACACCACCGCAGTAGGAAATGTATACTTTGAGCCGGGCGGAAGAAGCAACTGGCACACGCATCCCGGTGGGCAGATTTTGATCATAACAGATGGTGTTGGATACCACCAGATTGAAGGTCAGCCTAAAGAAATTATGAAAAAAGGAGACGTGCTAAAATGTCCACCAAATACGAGACACTGGCACGGAGCAAGTGAAGATACCGGCGTACAGCAAATGTACATCGTCCCAAATACCGAAAAAGGTATTGTAGAGTGGATGGAAGCGGTTACAGATTCGGTTTACGGCGCTTAAGAAAGGTTCTTACAATCCTACAGTTAACTTTTGTTTATCTGCTTAGTGACCCTGATGTTCATATACATTGGCGTTAAGTGAGTTGGTCGCTAAGCAGCGTAGGATTGATCTTAAAACAAGTTTAGAAATTCTGTTTTAATTGTTTAGATGGAAAAGTGTGTTGCTTTTCGGTCCAGGGATTTCTATGTCTTGCTTCAGGTTAAAGAATCTCTTTGTTCAATAAATATTCAATTAATCGTCTACAAATGAAAGAGCAAACAAATAATAATTCAAGAAGAAAATTTTTACAAAAATCGGCTGTAGCCAGTGCCGCAATGATGAGTGGTTCTTGGGCAGCCTTTTCAAATCAAAACAATATGAGCACAGAAGAAACAGCAAACAATGTTATTCCTAACGGACCTATCAAAACCAAAGGATATGCCGCTACCGACGAATCAGGTAAATTAAGCCCTTGGGAATTTGAAAGAAGACCTGTTGGAGATGACGATATCTTAATCGATATCAAATATGCCAGCATTTGTCACTCAGACATTCATCAGGAAAAAGGACACTGGGGAGAACAGAAATATCCACAAGTTCCTGGTCACGAGATCGTAGGTGTGGTAGCTGCTGTAGGTAAGAATGTAACCAAATTTAAAGTTGGAGACCGTGCAGGGGTAGGTTGTATGGTAGATAGCTGTATGGAATGTGACAGTTGTAACGCCGGTGAAGAACACTTTTGTGATCGCGGTGAAACTAAATTCACCTACGGTGCGCCTTCTGAAGCAGAACCAACAGGAATCACTCAGGGAGGATACTCTAATAAATTAGTGGTAAGAGATCACTTTGCAGTACGCGTTCCTGATCACATCAGTTTTGAAGAAGCAGCTCCGTTGCTTTGTGCCGGGATTACAACTTACTCTCCATTAATGCGTGCGCAATTTAAAGTAGGAGATAAAGTAGGTGTTGCAGGAATTGGTGGTTTAGGACACTTGGCGGTTAAGATCGCGGTTTCTAAAGGAGCTAAAGTGTATGCCTTTACAACTTCAGAAGATAAAGTAGAAGATATCAAATCTTGGGGTGTTGAAGAAGTAATTGTAGTGGATGATGAGTTCAAAAATATGGGAGCTTACAACAAGACGCTTGACTATATGATCTCTACGATTCCCTATCAGTTCAACGTGACTCCTTATGTTATGTGTTTAAAACCCGGTGGAACCTTCACTTTTGTTGGGATGCCAGAAAAGTCAGAAATCACTTTGAACAACCTGATGTTAGCATTCGCACGTGTGAATTTTAACGCTTCACTAATTGGTGGAATTCCAGAAACTCAGGAAGTTGTAAATTACTGTGCAGATAACGGTATTAGACCTTCAATAGAGATCATTAATGCAGAAGAGATCAACGAGGCTTGGGATAAAGTGGTGAACAAAGAAGCAAGATACCGTTACGTGATTGACGCGGCTACTTTCTAAAAGCTTAAATGAAAAGAAAAAGGAAAAAATAAAATGTTATGGATATTACGAAAAACAAAAACATCGATTCTGTAGAAGGACCAGAAGACTATTTTACCGGAAGCGTAAGATTAGATCCTTTATTTGGTCAAAAAGAGAATATTACAAAAGGAGCCGGAACTTTGGTGACTTTTGAAGCTGGGGCAAGAACTGCGTGGCACACGCATCCTGCCGGTCAAACCTTAATCATCACTTCTGGTGCCGGTTGGGTACAACGTGAAGGTGGCCCGATCGAAGAAGTTGGTCCTGGTGATGTGGTTTGGTTTCCACCAGAAGAAAAACACTGGCACGGTGCTTCTCCTAACAAAGCAATGAGTCATATTGCGATTCAGGAAGAGAAAGACGGTAAAGTGGTAGACTGGTTAGAAAAAGTTTCAGACGAACAATACCAAAAGTAAGTATCAAATTGTATGTTTAAAAAATGCCGGTAATTCTATGAATTCCGGCATTTCATCTTTCTCAATAAAAAAACTAAGATTCGATAATTTATGAGTGCAACTAAGAAAAATATTTTTGAGCGATTACTGGCAAATGAAGTGATCCCGATGGACGATCCTGATTATGGTGATGTTCGCGTAGCAGTTGAAGAAACAATGGGACTCAACCTAAAACTGAATAATGCTGAAGGTTTAGATGAAGTACGAAAATACCTGGGTGAGATCATTGGTACCGAAGTCGACGAAACCACCACCTTGTTCACTCCGTTTTATACCAATGTCGGCAGGCATATCAAATTGGGTAAAAACGTATTTATCAATCACGCGTGTAGTTTTTTGGATCTAGGCGGAATTGATATTGAAGACAATGTAATGATTGGTCCGCGTGTGAATATTTCTTCGGAAAATCACCCTTCAGAAATCGGAAAACGAAACACGATGGTTCCGCAGAAAGTGACCATTAAAAAAGGAGCCTGGCTAGGCGCAAATGTAACGGTGTTACCCGGAGTAACGATTGGTGAAAATTCAGTAGTGGCAGCCGGAGCTTTGGTGAATAAAGATGTTGAACCTAACAGCGTTTATGCGGGAATTCCTGCCAAAAAGATTAAAGAATTAAAACAAGAATAATAGATAGTGAAGAAAATTAATGTTTTAGCAGTGATCGTCCTTTCGGTTTTAGGACTCTCTTGCAATCAAAATCAAGAAGAAAAGAAAACAACTTCAGCAGAAGAAAAATCAAATACTACAACAACAAAAACAGATACAATGAGTACAGAAAATGGTTATATTTTCGAATTAAATGACGAAGTTACTCGTACTTCAGTCAACTTCAAAAATCGCTACGGAATCACTTTAGCCGGCGACCTTTATTTACCAAAAAATGCAGGTGATAAAAAATTACCGGCCTTGGCCATCAGCGGACCTTTTGGAGCGGTAAAAGAGCAAGCCTCAGGTTTATACGCTAACGAATTTGCGAAAAGAGGTTATGCGGTAGTAACGTTTGATCCTTCTTATACCGGTGAAAGCGAAGGCGAACCTCGTAACACAGCTTCACCAGATATCAATACAGAAGATTTTAGCGCAGCGATCGATTTCTTAGGAATTCAGGATAATATCGACCGTGAGAAAATCGGGATTATCGGGATTTGTGGTTTTGGTGGTTTTGCTTTAAACGCAGTAGCCGCAGATAAACGTGTAAAAGCAGTTGCTACCACAAGTATGTATAATATGTCTCGCGTAAATGCGAAAGGATATTTTGATTCTACCACGCCAGAGCAACGTGCAGAACAACTAGAACAAATGAGTTTACAGCGTTGGAAAGATGCTGAAAACGGAGAAGTAGCAATGGCGCCGCAAGGTTTACCAAGCGAAATTAACGGAGACGAACCTCAGTTTGTTCAAGATTATTTCGATTTCTATAAAACCGACAGAGGTTTTCATCCACGTTCTATCAACTCTAACGGTTCTTGGACGGCGACCAATTCAATTTCATTTATGAATATGCCGCTTTTAACGTATATCGATGAAATTTCGCCACGACCAATTTTAATTATTGCAGGATCTGAGGCGCATTCACGTTACTTTAGTGAAGATGCTTACAAAGCTGCAAAAGAGCCAAAAGAATTGATGATAATCGATGATGCAGTACACACAGATCTTTACGACGGTGGCGATAAAGACTACATTCCATTCGATAAATTAGAGTCATTTTTTAACGAAAATCTCTAAATCTGAATTCATTTTTTAACTGAAAAATTTAGAACAATGAGTTTAACAACAGAAGAAATAAAAACGATCGCAGCAGAAAACGATTTTCATATCGCACCTTTTCGTGCCGATGGAAAAACCTACGGAACCCTAACCTGGATCTGGTCTGTTGAGGTTGAAGGCGAATTATTTGTACGTGCGTATAACGGTACAAGCTCACGCTGGTATCAATCAGCTTTAAGTCAAAAAGCCGGAAAAATAAAAGCTGCAGGCATCGAAAAAGATGTAGAATTTGAACCGATCAAAGGCGAAGATATAAATGAGAAAATTGACGAAGCCTATCGCGAAAAATACAGCAGCAGTCCGTATTTAGGATCAATGATCAGCGATCGCGCAAAAGCGGCAACGGTTCAGGTGAAATAATTATAAAAGCGGAGTTCTAATGCAACTTCAAAAATTTTGATTATTAGTTTTCGAAGCCTCATTGATCGTATTCAATGGGGTTTTGTTTTTTATAGGTTAAAAGTTTAATGAAAAATTATAAAAATCAAATGTCTGAAAGGTGTTGAAATTTATAAAAACACCTCATTTTCTTAAAGTTTAGTTAAGCTTAAGGAGGTTTTAAGTTGCTGTAAATCAGTAATTAGTTAAAAGTAGTTAAATTAAAAGAATGTTTGATTTCCATAGTTTTCAGTTTGAAAAGCTTAAGTTTAAGAGAGTGATTCTTGTTAATTTTGAATAGTGAAATCAAAACAAAAAATGAGTCAGGATCAACAAAAAGCAACCGAAGTAATTCTTAAAGTAGGAGAGAAAGAATTTAAGGCAAATTTCAACAATTCTACTACGGCGCAAGACGTGCTTTCAAAGTTGCCTTACACGGTAAATCTCGATCAATACGAATTTGATTACTGCGGAATTATTCCTGCTCCATTAGCTTATGATGAAGCTGATAAACACAATGGTTGGACCAATGGCGACATTTGCTTAGCTGATAATTACTTTACGATTTTGTATGCCGGTGAAGAACAATCGGCATCCCACACGGGACTAATCAAAATTGGTGAAGTAGAAGATAAAAATCAGCTTTCAGAAATAAAGAATTTAGGCAGTAATATTCGGTTGACTGTTTCAGAGAGTGTATAACATTTTGCCCTTCTTTTTCGGTAAGTGATGCAGCAATTAAAAACATATCGAATTTTATCGATTTTGATCCTTTTGATCGGGTTTTTTACAAGTTCGGTTTCGGCTCAGGATCAACAAGAAAATAGTAAGAAAATGAGATTAAAAATAACGATAGGAGAAACTGAGTTAATGGCGACTTTATATGATAATGCCACAGCAAAAGATCTTATTGCGCAACTGCCGTTAACGGTAGAATTAGAAGATTACGCGAGCAACGAAAAGATTTTTTACCCAAAGCCAAAGCTCTCCACGCAAGGTGCGCCGGCGGGTTACGATCCTTCAGCAGGAGATATCACGTATTATTCGCCTTGGGGAGATATCGCGATTTTCTATAAAGATTTTAAATACAGCAGCGGATTGGTGAGCGTTGGTAAAATCGACGAAGCCGATGTAAAACATTTAAAATTCTCTGGAAATAAAGAAGCCAAATTTGAACTGGTAGCAGAATAATTTTCGCGGAAAAAAATTGAAAAGAAAAAGAAAATGCCACATATACATTTAAAAATAGCAGCGGGACAATCGGAAGAGAACAAACAAAAACTAGCCGATTTGTTTACAAAAGTTATTACTGAAAATACCGAGAATCCCGACGAAGCGGTTTCGGTAGCGATCGAAGATATTCCGAAAGAAGATTGGAAAGATGCGGTTTACGATAAAGAGATCAAACCCAATATCGAAGCGCTCTACAAAAAGCCGGGCTACTCTTTTGATGAGTAGACAGTACTAAAAATAGAAATAAGTTTAACCAAAAAAGAAGATTATGATTTTAGAAGAAAAATTCACTTTAAATAACGGAGTAGCAATACCAAAATTAGCTTTAGGAACCTGGATGGTCGATAACGACGATGTGAGCGAAGCTGTACAAGAAGCCATAAAATTAGGGTATCGCCATATCGATACTGCGCAAGCCTATCAAAATGAAGAAGGCGTTGGTAAAGGAATAAAAGCAAGCGGAATTGACCGTAAAGAGTTATTCATCACCACCAAATTGGCTGCTGAAGAAAAAACTTACGACGACGCTAAAAAAGCGATCAACGAGTCGTTCAAAAAACTAGATGTAGATTATATCGATCTAATGATCATTCACAGTCCGCAACCTTGGAATGATTTCCGTGGTGGAAATTATGACGAGGGAAACTTAGAAGCCTGGAAGGCGCTAGAAGAGTTTTACGAAGCAGGAAAAATCAAAGCGATCGGACTATCAAACTTTGAGCAGTCTGATATCAAAAATATCCTAAACAACGGTCACGTAAAACCTGCGGTAAACCAGATTTTGGTTCATATTGGTAAAACGCCAAGCGAATTAATCGAGTTTGCTCAGAAAAACGACATCTTAGTTGAAGGATATTCTCCACTTGGTCACGGTGTGTTGATGGATCACGAAACCGTGAAAGAGATGGCAGATAAATATAACGTAAGCGTTGCGCAATTAGCGATTCGTTACAGCCTGCAATTAGGCGTGTTGCCATTACCAAAAACCACAAAATCAAAGCATATGCTAAACAATGCAGATGTAGATTTTGAGATTTCTGAAGAAGATATGACAACCTTGAAAAATGTTGAAGAGATTAAAGATTACGGCGAAGCTAACAATATGCCTGTATTTCAATAAATTTTAGTTCAATAGTTTATTGAAGCTAAACCTCTCCTGGGCTCATTTTATAGAATTACGGAGAGGTTTTTTTATGCTGAAAATCTTTCAGCTGCTGAAATAGATAATTTCTGAAAAATGAAAAACAACACAAAACATAAACCTGCTGAAGATCGCGATGCAATTATCAAAACCTTGAGAGATCAAGAAAGCGTTTCGATGAGCGATCCCGATATGCCGAGATTAGCTGAAGTTGCGAGCGAAGCCTTTAAAGTTTTAAAAGACTTCAACCTAGAATATGATCTTGAAAAAGGCAGAGCACTTTTTGGCGAATTGATCGGGAAAGATTTAGATGAAACAACTACGGTTTATCCGCCATTTTATACCAATTACGGCAAGAATATTTCTTTAGGAAAAGGCGTATTCATCAATCACGATTGCTCGATGCTTGACTTAGGCGGAATCGAAATTGAAGATGAAGTAATGATCGGCCCGCGAGTGAGTATCACTTCAGAAAATCATCCCATTTCACCTAAAGAGCGCAAAACTTTGGTTCCGGGGAAAGTGACGATCAAAAAGAATGCGTGGATTGGTTCTAACGTGAATATTTTACCGGGCGTAACCATTGGTGAACATTCTGTGGTAGCTGCTGGAGCGGTGGTGACCAGAGATGTTCCTCCACGTACATTAGTCGGTGGTATTCCGGCGAAGGAATTGAAAAAATTAGAAGATTAATTCAACCAAAATCAGCTTTACATGTCTCTAAAAAATACCTTCAAAATCACCAATATCGGCTTATTGTTAATGCTGTTTTTTATGAGTTGTAAGCAGGAAACTTCAACAACTCAAACCGAAGAAAATAAGAAACAGCCGACGGTAAATGTTGAAGAAATTCAGCAAGGCGCTTTAGCTTCCGCAGAAAATAATACCGGTAATGTTTGGGTGAAACCGCACGTGATGCAAGATTCGATCTACGATATGATGCTGGTTACCGAAGCTTTTGAACCCGGAGCAAGAACCTATTGGCATATTCATCCTGCAGGCGAAATTTTGGTCGTAACCAAAGGCGAAGGTTATCATCAAATCAAAGGACAAGAGCTTGAAGAAATTAAAAAAGGCGACGTGATCAAATGTCCACCCGGAGTTTCACATTGGCACGGCGCGGTAAAAAATAATGTAATGAGTCACCTGGTCATACTACCAAATATCGCAGAAGGCGGCGCGATTTGGCAAGACGAAGTAGCCTTTGAAGAAGAAAAATAGGTTGGTTGAACTTCAAAAGGAGGAAATAACAGGTTTATTGGCACCGCCAAAGGGTATAATACCCAGAGGCTTGCCTCGAAATTAAAAATTTGTTTCTAACGAATGCCTCGAGGGCTTTCCCCGAGGTAGTTTATTTCCTTCTTTTGTTTTTCTCTATATGAGATTTAGTCGTTTGAAAATAACGTCACCCTGAACCTGCCAGCCGGCTAGGCGGGCTTGATTCAGGGTCTCATCCTCATTTCAAAAGAAGTAAATTATGGCAAAAATATTTATCACAGGATCCAGCGATGGTTTAGGTCTACTCGCGGCAAAAGCGTTGTTAGCACAAGATCACAAAGTCTTTGTACACGCCAAAAATGAACAGCGAGCGAAAGATCTAAACGCAGAATTACCCAATGCTTCAGCAGTTTTAATTGCCGATTTAGCGAATATCGATGAGGTAAAACAGTTGGCAAAAGAACTCAATAGCTTCGGAAGGTTTAATGCGATTATTCATAATGCAGGGATTTCTTCCGGAGAATTATTCGACGTAAATGTCTTGGCACCTTATATTTTGACTGCTGAAATTGAAACTCCAAATCGGTTGATTTACCTAAGCTCAAGTATGCATAAAGGTGGAAGTATGCTGAAAAATGAAGCTGAAATACCGAATATCAGTTATTCAGATTCTAAGTTTCTGCTCACGCTGTTAATGGATTATGTTGCCAAAATTTATCCTAAGACTTATGTGAATGCGGTAGATCCCGGTTGGGTTCCTACAAAAATGGGAGGGCAATCTGCTCCCGATGATTTGCAAAAAGGTTACGAAACCCAACTTTGGCTGGCAACGAGCGAAGAAGATGCTGCAAAAGTTTCCGGGAAGTATTTTTTCCATCAGCAACAACAAAAACCACATTCTGAAATCACGAATACTGACTTTCAGCAAAAATTAATTACTATTTGCAAAAACCGAAGCGGAGTCGAATTGAGTAAAGCAAAATAGAAACAGCATTTTAAACCCCTAAATGAAAAACACCCCAACCACAGCAAACGATACCAACGAAGTAGGAAAACTTTATTTTATAAGTGTTTTAGGCGCCTTGATGGCGTTCACCTCACTTTCTACCGATATTTATTTACCGGCGATGCCGCAAATGCACAAAGATCTGCAAGGCGATGTAGAATTAACCATTTCGGGATTTTTGATAGGTTTTGCTTTGGCGCAGATCATTTGGGGACCTATAAGCGACCGAATCGGGAGAAAAAAGCCCTTAAGAATCGGACTTATTTTATTCATTATCGGTTCGATAGGTTGTGCGTTTTCAGAAACTATTTTTCAGATCGTCACGGCTCGGGTATTGCAGGCCTTTGGCGCTTGCGTGGGGCCAATGTTGTCTCGAGCGATGATTCGAGATCGCTACGATCGTACACAGGCGGCCGAGATGCTTTCAACCTTAATGGTGGTGATGGCGATCGCACCGATTGCTGGTCCGTTGCTGGGTGGTCAGATTATAAAATTCAGTACCTGGCCGGTTGTTTTTTGGGTATTGGCAGCATTTGGCGCGGTGATGTTTATTGCGATTCAGCGTTTGCCGGAAACCCTTCCGCCAGAAAAACAAGCTAAAACTTCGCTGCTGGAAACCTTTAAAAAGTACGGCCGACTTTTTAAGAATTCAGATTTTATGGTGTATACGCTTTGCGTGACCTTTTTCTATATGGGCGTTTACGCCTTTGTTACCGGTTCGCCGGCGGTGTATATCACGTATTTTAATGTCAAGCCGGAATATTATGGTTGGTTGTTTGCGATCAATATTTTAGGTCTTATGGGCTTCAGCATCGCTAACAGAATTTGGGTGCGAAAATATTCGCTGGATAATTTGCTGAAGATCGCAACTTCGGTAGCAATGCTGGCGGGAATTGCTTTGGCGCTATTGGTCAAATTTGAGATTGGCGGAATTTACGCCGTAATAGGCACGGTATTTTTCTTTTTTTCAATGAACGGAATAATCGTAGCCTGTACCAATGCTGCAGCGCTCGATAAAGCCCCGGAAATGTTGGGAGCCGCCGCTGCGCTTTTAGGAGCATTTCAGTATGGAAGTGGCGTGTTATCTTCAGTTTTACTGGCTTTGTTTGGAGAAGACGATGGTTCGCCGGTAACGATGGCTTATATAATGGCTTTTTTCGCGACAGCTTCCACAGTTGTGATTTTTGCAAGAACAAGCCTAAAAAGCAGCAAAGTTTAAGAGCCTTTTAAAACAGGTTCTCTGAAAGAAAAATTAACTTGAAAATAAACGAAAAAGAAAGATTGATATGAAAGTTTTAATTATTGGAGCACACGGAAAAGTTGGACAACGAATTTCCAAAGCGATGCGTGCTGCAGAAGATGTAGAACCTACGGCGTTCATTAGAAAAGAGGAGCAAAAACCACTTTTTGAAGAAATGGGCGTTGATACGGTTGTAGAAAGTTTAGAAAATACGCCTGAAGCCATAAGCGAGGTGATCAAAAACTACGATGCTGTGGTATTTACGGCAGGATCTGGTGGAAAGACCGGTCACGATAAAACAATGGAAATTGATTTAGACGGCGCGATCAAATCGATCAACCAAGCTGAAAAGAACGGCGTAAAACGTTTTGTAATGGTAGGCGCTTCGCACAGTGACGATCGTTCGTACTGGGGAAAAGTAGACGGAATGAAACCGTATTATACCGCAAAACATTATGCCGACTTAGAACTGAAAAGAAGTTCGTTAGATTATACGATTTTACGTCCCGTTCTTTTAACCGATGAGGATGAAGCCGGTAAAGTCTTAATGACCGAAAATCCGGATGAAGTAGGATCTGAAATTCCACGTCAGGCTGTTGCAGAAACTGTTCTAGCCGTACTAAAAGATCCAAAAACCTACGGGAAAGTGATCGAAATGAGTAAAGGTGAAGACACGATTGCCGATGCGCTGGCGAAAGTGTGCTAGATCAATCATAGCACCTAAGAATAAAAAATCCTGTTGAGCGATCAACAGGATTTTTTTATTAGCAATGCTTAAGGGTTTTATACTTCAATAAAGTACAAGTATTTTTACCATTCGTCTACACTTAAGTTCCATTCGTCTACACTTCTTTTTGGTTTCATCGCTTTTAACCAATAATCGCTCTAGGATTTCTGAATTTTACACGCGCGAAAACTGTGTATTTAGCGCACCCAACTCAAATCAAAAGTAAATGAAAAAGAAAGTGCTATCTATTTTACTCATTGAGGATGACCGAATTGAGGTAATGAAACTCAAACGCGTGTTATCTAAGGAAGCTTTAAATCATAAATTGATAGAGGCCAAAAACGGTGAAGAGGCGCTGACGCTCTTACGTGATAAAAGCATTTTGCCTGATCTTATTTTGCTAGACCTCAATATGCCTAAAATAGACGGAATTGAGTTTTTAAAGATATTGAAGGCAGATGAGACGCTTAAATATATTCCTACCGTAGTGCTTACCACTTCCAGCAATCATAATGATGTAAAGCAATGCTATGAGATCGGAATCGCGGGATATGTGCTCAAACCCTTGAAGTACGAAGATTATGTTACTAAATTATCCGGACTATTGAACTACTGGAGTCTTAACGAATTAATTCATCTTTAATGAAAGGTATTGTTTTTACAGAATTTTTAGAACTGGTTGAAGAGAAGTTTGGGATCGAGATGGTCGATGAGATCATTACCGCTTCAAACCTGGAGTCGGGAGGTGCGTATACTGCCGTAGGGACCTACAAGTTTGTAGAAATGATCAATTTGTTAACGGCGTTAAGTTCTCGTACACAATTAAGCATAGATGAGTTGCTTTACATATATGCGCAGCATTTTTTTACAGTAATCAAGTCAAGTTATGCGGCACTCTTAAATACGTATAGCGATCCGTTAGAACTTTTAGCTTCTATTGAAGATCATATTCACGTGGAAGTGCGTAAAATTTACCCTGATTCGCAACTTCCTACCTTTAAGACGATTAAAAGGTCAGAAAATACCTTAGTTTTAGATTATCATTCAAGTAGAGCCATGTATAATTTTGGTCTTGGGCTTATGCACGAGACCTTTAAACATTTTGGTTTTGAACATAAGGTGACTTTTGAAAAAATTAAAGAAGATGGTACGCATGTGCGATTTTTTATAGAAAAGGGAGATGACTACAAAAGATCCGGAATTATATAAAAGACTTGTAGAACGCGAGCGCAAAGCGCGTAAGATGGCTGAGTCGATTTTGGAGAAAAAATCTTCAGAACTTTATGCGCTTTCTCAGGAACTTCAGAAATCAAATGACAAGCTTCAGTCGTTAATCTATCAAAAGAATACCGAGCTTCAGGGCGTATTTGAAAACTTGGTGGACGCCTATGTTGTGATCGATGTTGAAGGCCATGTGCTCAAGATGAATGATGCAGCAGTCGCCTTGCTGGAATATGATCCTACCAAAGAACCGGTGTTTTTACCGGCTTTGGTTTTACCAGAAGAGCAAGAGCTTGTAGCTGAAGCCTTTAAAGGTTTGTTGAAAAAAGGAAGCATTACCAATTTTAAGGTAAGCGTTCGTACAAAGACCGGGGCGATTAGACGCGTACACATCAATGCGAGTACTATTGTAGATGAAAACAATAAAGCGATCGTAGCACAGGGAATTGTACGAGACATCACCGATGAAGAGCGCAAAGCCCGTATTATCGATGAGCAAAAGCGACAACTGGAGTTTATCGTAAATAACTCGCCATTAGGTATTGCTTTAACTACAGATGGCATAATAGAAAAGTGTAATGCCAGTTTTACCAGAATCCTAGGCTATCCTGAAGATCGAATAATTGGTAAAGATTTGAAATCGATTACCATTGCAGCAGAGCAATCAGATTATGAGGAAAAGCGAAAGGATTTGCATAAAGGAGCTTTTGATTCTTTTGTCACCACACAGAAATACATCACCAGCTCGGGACAGATCATTACGACCAAGATCAATGTGAGCGCTGTGCGCAATCACGATAACCACACCCGTACGCAAGAAGTAATTACGGTTGAAGATGTGACCAAAGAACTCTTGGCCCGAGAACAACTCGTAGAATCAGAAAACCGGCTATCTGCACTTATTTCTCGACTGCAAAGCGGTGTTTTACTAGAAAATGAAGACCGGGCAATCGTGCTTACCAATCAAATGTTTTGTGACATGTTCGGCATTCCTGTGAAGCCTGAACATATGCAAGGTTTAGATTGCTCCAATGCTGCGGAAGAAAACAAGCATCTTTTTAAAAATCCCGAGCAATTTGTAAGCCGCATTACTCAAATCGTAGCCGAGCGCCAGCTGGTTACCGGAGATGAATTAGAATTGCTAGACGGTCGAATTTTTGAAAGGGATTTTGTTCCTATTTTCTCAAACGGCCAATACAAAGGACATTTATGGAGTTATACCGATGTTACTGTCACGCGCCGATACAAGAACGACTTGCAACAGCAAAAAGAAAAGTACAGTAACATTATTGCAAATATGAATCTTGGTTTGCTCGAAGTAGATACCGAAGATCGTATCCTGCTCGCAAATCAAAGTTTTAGTGAGATTAGTGGTTACGACTCTAGCGAACTGATAGGCAAGAAAGCAGCAGAGGTTTTTATGAAACCAAGTGATGCTGTTCAAGTCTTAAAAAAGAATGACCTGCGGGAAAAAGGGATTTCAGACTCTTATGAAATCGAAGTCTTTAACAAGGCAGGGGAGAAGCGCAATTGGTTGATAAGCGGGGCGCCTAATTTTGACATTAACGGGAAATTGGTGGGTTCTATAGGAATTCATCTTGATATTACAACGCTCAAAGACTTAGAAGCGCAAAAGGAATCTTTGCTCAACACCTTAGAAAAAAGCAATCGGGAATTGCAAGAATATGCGCACGTGGTTTCTCATGATTTGAAGAGTCCGTTGCGTAGTATCAACGCCCTTGCCAGCTGGATCAAAGAAGATAACTTAGAGCATCTGGATGAGCAGAGTTTGGAGAATTTCAGCATATTGGAGAACACTTTAGAGAAGATGGAAGGCTTGATCTCCGGGATTTTGAATTACAGCAGCATTCAACGTGAGAATATTCAGGATGAAGAGGTAAGTATTAAAGAGGTGATTGAGGATATTGAAACCTTGCTTTATATTCCCGAACATATAGAATTGATCGTTCCTGATGATTTACCCATTGTGAACGTAGACAGAACACGCATACAACAAGTATTTCAGAATTTAATCAGTAATGCGATTCGCTACAGCAATAAGGAAAAAGGCTTGATTAGAATACACTATACCGAAGAAGCCACCAGACACGTATTTGCCGTTGAGGATAACGGAATGGGTATTGATAAAATTTACCACGATAAGATCTTTAAGATTTTTCAGTCGCTCACAGATCATAAGGAATCTACAGGAATCGGACTTTCAATAGTTAAGAAAATTGTTGATCTGTATGATGGTTCGGTTTGGTTAGAAAGCGAGCTAAATGAAGGGTGCACCTTTTATTTCAGTTTAAAAAAAGACGCTCATGAAAATTAGACAAGGAAATCGGGATGCTTCAGGAAACTGGAATCACAAATCGGAAGCAGTATCATTAAAAAGTCCGTTAGTCTTAATATTTTCTAATCGGTTTGTTCTGGAGCAGGAAGCTGTTTTTTCTGAAATGCGCGCGTTATTTCCTGATGGGCATTTGGTCTTTGGGTCGACCTCTGGAGAGATCACGGGAACTTCGGTGCTTAATAACGGCTTGTCCTACACGGCAATTGAGTTTGAAAAAGCTTCTTTTGAGATCGTAACACATTCTATCTTAAAAGAGGATAAAAACAGTTTTAAAACCGGAAAGCATCTTGCTGAAAAGTTAGATCAAAAACTTCTTAAACACGTGTTTGTCCTTTCGGAAGGAAGCAATGTGAACGGAAGCGAACTCATCAAGGGTTTAGCTTCCGTTTTGCCTGAAGATGTAACGATCACCGGAGGCCTGTGCGGGGATGATGCTCGGTTTGAAAAAACCTTGGCGGGCTATAATGAACCTGCAAAGGAAGGAGAGGTGATCGCAATTGGTTTATACGGTGCATCTTTAGAAATTTCATACGCCAATTATGGGGGCTGGTTTTCCTTTGGTCCAGAGCGACTCATTACAAGGTCAGAAGGTAATGTGCTTTACGAGTTAGATCATAAACCTGCTTTAGATCTGTATAAGAATTATCTAGGTGAGAAAGCTTCAGAACTGCCTCAGGCATCTTTATTTTACCCGTTAAGCGTTCAATTTAAAGAAAAAAAACGACCGCTGGTGCGCACGATTTTAAATATAGATGAAGCTACCAATGCGATGGTTTTGGCCGGCGATGCACCAGAAGGAGCAAAAGTTAAATTGATGATGGCTACGGTTGACGGTATTGTAGACGGCGCGCTGGAAGCAGCCAAACGAGCAGTTGAACATCGGGAGCATCCTTGTCAATTGGCTATTCTTGTGAGTTGCGTTGGTCGTAAATTGGTAATGGATCAACGTGTTGAAGAAGAAGTAGAGGAGGTATGCGAAGTTTTGGGTAATCAAGCCGTGATCTCAGGATTTTACAGTTATGGGGAGTTGGCACCTTTTTCTGATGACCGTATCTGTGAACTGCATAATCAGACGATGACATTAACCTTAATAAGTGAGTAGATGAATGCACTTTTAAAAAGACAACTACGGAAACACCTCCAAAACCAAGGAGTCGATTACAAAGAAGATCTTGATGTCTTTTTAAATGCAGTAAGTAGCTCGTATACCAATTATGAAGAGCAATTGGCTATGGTGCAGCGCGCGATGGCACTTAGTTCAGACGAACTTTATGAGGCTAATGAAAGTTTAAGAAAAGAGACCAATCAACAAAAGGAGATCATTAAAAGTCTTACCAATACGATTGCTCAGCTGTATAAACATAGTAACCCCGAAGATTCTAATCAAAAAATTGAAGAAACCAATCTTGATGCCTTAGAATTGGCGCGCGTGATCGATAACCAAACCCGTGAGATCATTGAGTCAAACAGACAGCGTGATATTTTATTAGCACAATTAGAGAAGCAGAATAAAGAGCTGAATGATTATGCGCATATCGTTTCGCACGATCTCAAGTCGCCTTTAAACAACATCAATGCATTGACCAATTTTTTGATCGAAGATGGTGATGTACGCGGAGACGGTGCAGAAAACCTGGATCTCATTCTGGAGCACGTTGAGCATATGCATGACCTTATTCAAGGAATTCTTGAATATTCTGCAATAGACAAGGTAGAAGATGAAGCGTATGCGATCAACTTGAACAAACTGGTAGCACGTTTGATTGAAACGATGCATATTCCGGCGCATATTGAAGTTTTAATACTGAATCAACTGCCCCTGGTTTATGGGAACTCGTTTCGGTTTCAGCAGTTGTTTCAAAATTTAATTCAAAATGCGATTCGGTATAATGATAAAGCGCAAGGCTTTGTGAAAATTGACTTTAAAGATCTTGGAACCCGATATCAATTCAGTATTGCAGATAATGGCAATGGTATCGCTCCTTCATATCATGATAAAATCTTTCAGGTTTTTCAAACGCTCGATAACGATTCTAAACATAAAGGAATAGGACTCTCGATCGTATTGAAGATCATTAAATATTATGACGGAGAAATTTGGTTAGAATCAGAACTTCAGCAGGGAACTACTTTTTTCTTTACCCTACCCAAACCTAAAGCTTAACACTATGGATGCGCCCAATTTGCTAAAAATAAAAGAAATCTCTGGCGGTATGACCGATTTTGAGCAGGAGATGCTGCAGATCATCAAAGAAGAATTGCCAGAAGAGATTAGACAGTACCATAGTGATTTAGAGGCAAAAGATTTTTTAAAAACAGCGGGAGATGTTCATAAGCTAAAACATAAAATAAGTATCTTGAACATGAAACACGGTTATAAAACTGCCGTTGCCTATGAAAATGAGTTGAGAGCAGGCCGCCCTACATCTGCACAAGACTTTGAAGCTGTTTTAAACAAAATGGTAGTTTTTGTCAACCAACTTTAAATCCTACTTATGAACTGCATTATAATCGATGATGAAGCTTTGGCGCGCTCAATAATTCGTAACCACTGTGAGAAAAGCACAGATGTTGAGGTTGTGGCACAATTTGAGAATGCGATAAGTGCTATTAAATATTTAAATCAAAACGAGGTTGATCTAATTTTTCTAGATATTCATATGCCCGACTTTACAGGTTTTGATTTTATTCAAACCTTGAAAAGTCCGCCAAAAATTATTTTAACCACTTCAGATCGCAATTTTGCTATCGAAGCTTTTGAGTACGATTGCATCGTAGATTATCTTGTTAAACCGGTAGGATTCCCTCGCTTTTTAAAAGCGATTCAGAAAGCGCAGCAATTCTCTTTAACCAGCAAAGAACCTGCCGTACCCGCAGCAGCCACAGAAGCAAAGCAGGAGGAAGGCAAGGATTTATATATCAATATCGACCGCAGGTTGATCAAGATTGATTTTGACAGCATTTTAATTATTGAGGCCAAAGGAGATTATATCCTCATCAAAACCGAAGGGAAAAACTACACGGTTCATTCTACCTTAAAGAAGATCGAAGAGAAACTGCCCGAGAGTAAGTTCTTAAAAATTCACAGGTCTTATGTGATCAATTTTCATAAGATCATCGACATTGAAGACAACAGTGTGTTGATCGCAAAAGATGTGATTCCTATTAGCCGTTCAAACCGTCCTATTTTGATGAAGCGTCTTAATTTGCTTTAACGCGTATAGTTTTCCATTCAACTACACTTAAACGCGACCCACCGAATATTCAAATTTCAGCGCTTCTAGTCTTTTAATTTTGGATTAAAATCCAGATTATGAGACCTTTTCTAAGTTTAAGCATACTTTTAATTTCGGTGGTTGCTACTGCTCAAAATTTCAGCTTTTTAGGTGAATATACCTCAGACGGCACACCGCTTTATTTAGAAGCTCCGGATGATGTGGTTACCTCAGAAACGCTTTCGCTTGTTGCCAGTGCTTTGCCGGAGTCCTATCCGGTGCCTACCTATAATCCGCATTACATCTCCAGCGATTATGATACAGATGTCATTGTGCACGAGGATGCTGAAGTCTACGTTACCTTTGTCGCCGAAGGCGCAGGGTATAAGAATGTTCTCGGGTTTTATACGTATGACATCAACAATCCTTTAGATCAAAAACCTACCGATAAGGACATCACCATAATTTTCCCTAATGTTTCTGCACAAGGTTCCGGCGGTGGTTTAAAGGCCGGAAACAAAGTAAAATTAGGTTCTTTTAAAGCCGGCACCGGCATTGGTTGGGTGCTGCTGGCAAATGCCTGGAAGTCTGAAGTTACCTGGGGTTTATGGCAATTGTATTCTAATCCCGATTTTAATCCGGAGGCCGATCCTGCTTTGCGTTATCATAACGTGCTGCTCAACGATCCTGAAAATGAACGAATCATTCTAGGTTTTGAAGATATTCGTCGGGACTACAGTTCGTGTGATCAAGATTTTAATGATGCCTTGTTTTATATTTCAGCCAATCCTTATACGGCTTTAGAAACCAAAAATTATGCTGATGTAGCTTCTGCAACTAAGGTGAATTCTGCTTACGACGGCGGTTTAGAAAGCAACGGAGACCTGTCTACACTCATTGCAAAGCGCAATTTGAACCGAAGCAAAACAAACGATCAAAAAAATACCAAAGCAGCCCAGTCCCGATTTAAGAAAAGTAAGTTTCCCTCAAAAAACGGCACTTCAAACCTGGCGTCATATTTTGGTGAAACAGCACTTTTTGGCACCGAAACAGCTGCTGTTGCGAGTCCGTCTGACTTGCAAGACATCACTAATGCTTCAGGTATTTTTGCGATTGATTACTATCAAGGAGAAGATCGTGTCGTAGCAGGTCTGTTGCTCAAGACCGAAGACCGCGTGTATGATCACGCCAAAACGATTTGTGACCGATTGAATGGAGCAACTCTTGATGACATTCGTAGGTTTCAACTGCGGGGACATCAGTTTATTTTAGCTGAAATTTTACGAGCTAACGGACTCAAAGAATATGCTGTGAGCTTTTCGGTAAATCAGAGCGATGCTGCACAAACGCTTTACAGTTACTGGAATATTGATCAATATCCGGAAGGTGACTATTTAAACTTTCAATTTTGGGGAACTTCAGTAGCGCAGGTGAGTAGCCTTATAAATTATGCTTTAGATGTTTTAGAGCAATCAGGAGGCTTAAACAGCGACCCCAATACTACCTATAAATTACCCGAGGTATTTGTCAAAAGCGGATATTACAGCCGCGGTGCCCTTGTTTTAAATCTGTGTAATAAAACAGGAGTAAAAACACTTGTGGCAGAAACTAATAAGCGTGCAACCGAAACTGATAGTTTAGAAAACACGGTGCAAAACTTAAGCCTTAGCGGCGCGTATGAAGAGCAGGTTATCTTAGAAACCGGATATTTATTTGATGTTGGTGTATCGCTTACAGATGCTCAAACAGGTAGTTACGATGCTTTGTACCTTGCAGACGGACCTTGGGGTATCGACTATAATCAAACTGAAGCAAACCTGACCGATTTTATCATCGACCAAGCTGTTGAAGTTGCAGAAGGAGATGCTTACAGTATTGAACGCAATGTTTCACTTAATGCAGAAGTAAAGGGGACGTTTAATATTTTTAGACACATTCTCGCCGGTGAGTTGGCGCTTGATGTGCGTGATTTATCTGCTCTTGAATTTGAGCTGGAAACCAATGTTCCTGTTGAAGTTATTCTGGTTCCGGCAAACCTTGAAGATTGGTCAAACAGGCTGCGTTATACGCTACCGGCATCTCAAGAAAATCAATTTTATGCAATTCCTTTTGACGAATTTAAAAATGCATCTGGTGAGGCTCAAAGTGTGACCGCGATACGCAGTGTTGTATTTTCTGTACAGGGTGATTATATCAATTTTCAGTCAGCAGCGGTGAGATTAAAAAATCTGGCATTTAGCAATAATCGCAGTCTTTCTGTAGAAGCGATAGCTCAAGAACTTCAAAGCACGCAGGTACATAATTATCCCAATCCTTTTACGCAGTACACCTTGATCAAACTTCCGGCTCCTGCTGTAGAAGCAGCCATCGAGCTTGTAGATATGAATGGACGCAAGGTGGTTTCAAAAAAGAGAAAAACTTCAGGCAATCAAAATACACTTCGCCTGGATCGAGACGGTTTACCTACCGGTTTATACAGTTATGCAGTGACCACAGATACCGGTAATATATATAATGGAAAGTTACTTATAAATTAGTTTTTTTGTGTTGGTTAGTTAGTTTGTTAGAGGCGGTAGTTTTAAACTACCGCCTTTTTTGTGGTACCAAAAGCTTTAAAAACCATTACCTAACGAGTCTTCCTTGGCCGGCAGAAAGATTTGCCCTTAGCTCGTTTGTGAAGTTTTTTTGCCGATCCCGTATTACAATCAGTTTGATTTGGAGTTTTCTTGGGTATAATCGCAAGCTGCATCAATACGAATGCTTTTATCTATTTTATGGAAGGAAACCAACACATCTCTTTGATCGATATGATCATAATAATCGACAAAAAGTTTTTCGGCAAAAATTCCGTTAGGGATTTGTTTTGGGGCGAGTTGCCAATCTAGAAAAGCTACAGCATAGTCAAATACAGGAAGATGATATTCGGTTTCAGGTGCCACCCGATAGATCTTTGTTCCTGATTTAGACCGCTTTTGCCTGCGCTTACTTGTTGGGCTGAAGCTATACCAGTGTTGTGTTTTACCATCAACCAAGGTATCACGAACTTTACTGAACGCATAGTGCTTGGTCATAAATGCAAAATGATTGCGATAGCTACTCACAAATTCACAGGGAATATTGATTTTAGTTGCTTGTTCTAATTCCGTTTTGAGAAGGTTAACGTCAAATGTGAGTCCGTTTTCATCTTTAAACTGAAGCCTGTAATGTAAAGAACCCTTAGGCGTAACCACAGCGTGATAGCTGTTGTCATTAGCATTGGTTAAGTAAATTACGGTAGTCGTACTGTCCTTTGTATAAAAAGGTCTGTGTTCAATTTTAATACTGTCTTTATAAAAGGTTCTGGTGTAGGTGAGCCAATGATCAAAAGTGTACTGCTTTTGTGCATTGCAAACGAAAGTACATAAATAAAGTAGGCAGAAGCTATAGAAGTAGTTCCTCATATCACAAATTAGCAGCATAAATATACTTAAAATGCTGTGGTGAAACCTGTAAAAACAGAAAAGCCTGTCTGGGACAGGCTTTTGTAATAGCTACATTTTGTGGTACCGTAAAAGCTTATGTTAACTGAGGTAATTTACTTGAAAAGCGGCTTAGCAAAAGGCTGCCATCTTAAGCTTAAACCAACTTCTCCAAACTCAAAACCACTGGCTACAGCCGAGGCGATGTTACTGTATTGCGCATAAAGGCCGAGATCAAATTGATTACTGAAACTGTAGCGTACATTCACTTCAGCTCTAAAAATAGAGGTAGCTTCTTGATCTTCTACAAATTGACGACCGCCGGCAGCAACTGTATGAATAGTAAGGTTTTCTGCAGGCTTAAGCAGTAGATCTGCAAAAAGCTCTGCCGCCTGATATTTAGACGGACTGAAATACAAAGCATTCACCTGATCTTTATAACTCAGATATTGATAGTTGAAGCCCATTTTAAGCGCAGGCTTACGTGTGAGGGAATAATACAACGAGGTAAATAACAATTTACGGTTGTTTTCGTCAGATTGTGCGGTATAGATCATAGACGTGTACCAACCCAGACGTGTTGTAATTCCCCAGTTGTAATTCAAGAAATAATCATTCAAGGCTATTTTTTCTTGTAGTAGCGCAGCATTAAAATTCTGTAAAGCTCTGCGATAACCAAACTCTGCTTGCTGGCGTTTAAAGGGTTTTGCTTGTAAGCTTATTCCGCCTTGTGTATCGGTATATTCATTTTCATTGGTACTTGCTTTAATGAGTCCGGCGTTGGCTTTAAAATTTAAGCCCGGCATTATGCGATATTCTAGATTAGCGCCAAGTTCATAGGCCGTAGCCTCTTCGCCACTTATACCGTTGCGGGTGATACGATAACCGTATTGAGCACCAATTTTAAACGCAGTAGAAAAAGGTAGCGCAGCATTAAAGCCGTAGCTATATGCCTGGTTTTCTCCATTATCTTTGGTTAAAGAAGCACGTGCGCCTAGTTCTGGAGCGTACGATAGATCTAAAGTTTTGATCAAACCTAAAGCATCTTTTTGCCCCTCATAGTAGTCAAGTGTTTTTTGAGCGAAAGCATATGCCTGCAGCGGATTATCGCTTGCACGATAGGCATTAGCAATCCCCAAATTGCCGTCAAAGGAAGTCGAATCTTGCGCTAAAATTTGCTGATAGTTTTTTACTGAAGCTTTAAAATCGCCGGTATACATCCCTAACATCGCTTTTAACGCTAAAAGGGTCTTGTGATCTGTATAAGTTGAATCTAATGCTTTGATCGTTTGGTTGGCTTCAGCATACTTTGCATTCCAGACTAAAGCTTGAACATAACGCTCTGCTGCTTGAAGACGCACTAAAGAGTCGGTTTTCTTTTGCTTACTTAAAGTATAGGCTTCCGTCGCTTGTTGCAATGCCTGTTGTTCTTCCTCTTGCAAATGAGCAACAAGTGCTAAACCTATTTTCCCGGTGATGCTGTCATTACTATTCTTATTAAAACCAGAATAGATTTTAGCAGCTTCTTCAAAACTTTTGTTGGGTAAATAGATGGCGATAAGATTGAGTTGGGTATCACGATCCTGAGGAAAATCTTCAAAATTTGATTGAAGCAATGCAACGGCACTGTCAATTTCTTGACGTTTGGCCAATTGTCCCGCCATTCCTAATTTGATGTATTTATAAGAGACCTTGGCACTTGGGTTTTCCGCATCAACTTCAAGTGCTTTGTTGATATACACCCGAGCTTCTTGATAGCGTTTTAGGTTTGACAAGGTGTTTGCATAACCCAACAATGCCCCAAAATTCTCTGGATGTTCTGCAACGAGCTTTTTATACACAGGAACTGCAGCTTCAAAGTTTTTATTCCATAAAAAGGCTTCGGCATAGTTTAATTCGATTTCCAGATCACCGGGATAATCGTTACGCATTTCTTCAAATAAAGCTAAGGCTTCCTTTGGTTGACCGCCAAGACCTAAAGCACGTGCATAACATAAACGTGCGGTTTTGTTTTGGGGATATTCCTTAAGAATTTTTGCAAAGAACTCTTGAGCTTCTGCGTTCTTTCCGTTTTCAAGATAAGTAAACCCGGTTTGCATCTCTTGCGCCTGAACACTTATAAATAGTAAAGCACTTACAAGGCATAAATAAACTGTTTTCATAACTAAGATTTGGTAGGAGCAAGTTAGCCGCAATACCTTCTTTTTTAATCTACAGCTATGTACAGCTTATCGAAACATAAGCGCATTTCACGGGGAGTACAACTTTTAGAAACGTCAGATTTTGAGTTTGTTAGTCGATACGTGAGCGATTTCGTCAGGCTTTGTAATTCTTATATATAAGAGGATTGAAGCCTTCTTAGTGTATAACAAATATTTTTTAAAAGGATAGCATTGGTTGTTTCGGTTTATCTGCGGGATTTGAACCATTCATCTACACTTAAATTCCGCCGAACGAAATTTTCCGCTGTCGCCTCTCGATGCTCCTCATCTTTGCTTCATAATCTTTAAATCTTTTGTTATGTATTCTTTTATCACACAAAACCAGAGCATTCAAATACGTGGAATTTTAAAAGTACAGTCTGTTGGCGAACTCGCAGCAACGATCAATGAAGACTTTAGAAATCAAAAGAAGATCACGATCGACCTAAGCGAACTCCAAGAACTTACGTTAAGTACTGTTATGAAGTTGATCACTTTGCAAACCAATTACAGAAACAGTGGTAAACTCATCTTGTTTAAAGGCCTTTCTAATAAATCGGTAAGTGGAACCTTCGGCCTTGCCGGAAAGCGGTACTTGCTGGGAAACGTAGCCTAATAATCACTCCAAATCTGCCATTATGATAGCGATACCTTTTGTCAAACAGAAAATTTCTGCCCAACAGATTTTTATGCTAAGTGCCTTGCTGGTAAATACCGGTAACTACGCTTATAACTTACTTCTTGGGCGCTTGCTTGGCCCTGAAGCTTTTGCCGATGCTGCGATTTTAATCACCTTATTATTGGTGTTGTCGTTTGCAGCGATGACGTTTCAATTGGGTACCGCGCGCTTCATCGCACTGCTCGAAGAAGAAAAGCAAGGCGCATTTCTAAAAAAGATCAATAGATGGAGCCTTCGTATGGGGTTTGCGACAGGACTTGTCTTTGTGTTTTTTGCAAGCTTCTTTCAAGAAGTATTACAAACCTCCTCATCAATGATGTTTGTGGTTTTTGGCTTGTCTGTTCCGTTCTATTTTGTGATGAGTATCAATCGCGGGATCTATCAAGGAAAACAGGAACTGCTAAGCTTATCAAAAACCTATCAGATCGAAATGTGGAGCAGGTTACTGCTTACGTTTTTATGCATCTTATTATTTAAAGAACAGCCTGCCATTGGTGTAGCACTGGGAGTGAGTTTGTCTATTGTAGCGGCACAATTTCCCCGAGCAAAAACCATCAAAACCGATCAGGAAACATTAGATCGCCAATCTACAACTGAAGTCCTCAAGTTTTTATCGATCACAGCACTTTATGAAGGAACACAAATTCTTATCAACAACAGTGATATTATTCTTGTAAAGCATTTCTTTGAACCCTATCAAGCAGGATTGTACGCCTCGTTGGCATTAATAGGACGCGTGGTGTATTTCGTAGCCTGGATGTTTGTGATGCTGTTGCTTCCGGAAGTGGTAAAGAAGAAAAAAGCAGGAACACGTACCACAAAGATTTTATGGAAATACGTGGGTTATATTGGGCTACTTTCGGCAAGTATTGTGGTGGTGTGTTTCGCTTTCCCCAAGATGATCGTCAATTTGATGTTTGGGCAGGCGTATCTCGAAGTAGCGCATCTTTTAGGCCCTTATGCCTTAGCTACCGGACTTTTTGCAGTGGCAAATCTGTTTACCTATTACTTCTTATCGCTGGGTAAATACCGGCCTGTATATTTTAGTCTGGTGGGTGGCGCTTTACAAATAAGTGGCGTGCTCTTGTTTCACGACCAATTGTTGCACGTGGTGTTGGTACAAATTGCCACGATGCTTGTACTTCTTCTGGTACAAGTGGTCTATTGTTTTAAGGAAGAGGGAGTTAGATTAAGTGTTAACCGTTAAACGCAAGTAAAGTACCATTGGTCTACACTAGTCTTCGATCAAACGTATTTCGCAAAAACCAGCTTTATTTCTTTTCATCTTTGAATCAGAATTAAAAACCAAATCAAATGAAACTAGCACTTGTAACCGCATTTCCGCCCAGTAAAGTAACACTCAATGAGTATGCTTACTATCTGGTGCGCGCTTTTAGAAATCATCAGGAAATTGAAGAGTTGATCTTACTTACCGATGTTGAGACCGATGTAGCAGAACAGTACCTTGATGTTTCAGGATGTAAGGTAAGCGTGAAAAAATGTTGGAGCTTTAACAGCTACAACAGCTTTCCCGGAGTTTTAAAAGCAATACGCCAAACCAAACCAGACGCTGTACTTTTTAATCTTCAGTTTATGAAGTTTGGAGATAAAAAGATCCCGGCTGCTCTCGGACTTATCTTACCCGGAATTTGCAAAATGATGGGTATTCCTTCCGTAGTATTACTACACAATATTATGGAACAAGTAGATCTTTCTGAAGCAGGTATCACTCAAAACAAAGTACTTCAAAAAGCATACAATTTCATCGGAAGCGCACTTACGCGTATCCTTTTACAAGCAGATTTTGTTGCCTTGACGATCAGTAAATATGTAAGCATACTTGAGGAGAAGTACCAAGCAAAAAATATAGGATTAATTCCCCACGGAACGTTTGAATTGCCTGACACCCCTAATTATAATGTTCCTCAAGGTCCGCTGCAAGTAATGACTTTTGGCAAGTTCGGAACTTACAAAAAGGTCGAAATGCTTATTGAAGCAGTACAACACTTGAGAGCGACAACAACGCTAGACCTGGAGATCGTGATCGCGGGGACTGATAATCCTAACGTAAAAGGCTATTTAAAACAGGTAGAACAAAAATATGCACATGTAGAACAACTGCGTTTTACAGGTTATGTGGAAGAAGCAGAAGTGCCTCGCTTATTTGAAGAAGCTGCTGTAGTTGTTTTCCCCTACACTTCAACTACCGGCAGCAGCGGGGTATTGCATCAGGCAGGAAGTTACGGCAAAGCGGTTGTCATGCCAGACCTTGGAGATCTGGGTATTTTATCACGAGAAGAAGGCTATCAAGCCGAGTTTTTTGAACCGAACAATAGTAAGGATTTGGCAGAATCCTTAAAGGTTGTTCTCGAAAATGAAGCCTATCGTGTGGCTATGGGCATGGCCAACTATCAAGCAGCAACCGCTTTGCCTATGTCCTGCATCGCAGACAAATATGTAAACGTCTTTAAAGAAATAATGCTTTCAAAACAAGTTAAGACCTCTAAGACTTTGATTTCAGGATAGTGTCCCTTCACCCTCTTTGATTTGGTTGCAAACCCCTCTTGCTCTCCCTAAAGCATTTGGGGTTTCTTTTTGCTTGCTGGTGAAGTTATTTTAAGGCTTTAAATAGAGTAGCAGCTTCTTTTGATTCCCCTTGAGAGTCTAGGATACCGAATTTCTTTTGAGGCGCTCTGCGCCAGGGCAGTCGTCCTACCACTGCTGTGGGTACTTCTTCAAAATCATAGAGTGTCCAGAACGCAAAATGTAAGTTATTAGATTTTAAAATGGGTAAGATACGCTCGTAATAGGTTGTTTGATCGTTCTCGTCATTTCCGAAAGGTTTCCAGAGGCCTGAATATGTTGAAAGGCCAAATTCCTGCAACATGATAGGCTTGCTCGTGTTTGCTTTCAAGTCTCGATAGGTTTCTTCAAAGTCTTCAAGCTCTTCGTAATAATGAAAACTTACCACGTCTAGCTTTTCTTCTAAAATTGTGGCCGCTTTTGCTTTAGACCAACCAATGGTGACCGGAGTTTCAGGGTCAAGCTGTTTGAGATGCGCAATATGATTCTGAAGCCAAAAGGTGACTTGGTCTTTTCCTCGATTATCAAAATCGAGATCGGGTTCGTTTTTCAGATCCCAGGCCAAGAGCGCAGGATGTGCTTTGAGCGCAGAAATAATGCTTCGAGCATGTTTAAACGTATTTGGCGTATCTAAAACGGAATAATCTCCATAAAAATCAAAAAGGGTAACGATCACTTGAAGTTCGGCATCTTGCGCCAGATCCATGAGCTGTTTCAGTCGGTTTAGCTTTTCGGGATTTACTTCCGCTTTGCCAAAATCTTCATAACCTACAAATATACGCAGGGTGTTGAGGTTAAGTTGTTTGATTTTTTCGAAATCAGCTTGTATACGTTCCGCTTTAAAAAGGGTGTCAAACGTATTCCAAGGATGTTCTTGAGGGTAATAGTTCACGCCTTTAATCCATTGCGGAAGTCTTTTTAAGGATGACTTTTGTGCTGAAGAATCCTTTGCTTGCGGAATAATGCGCTCCTGATGCCTAATGCGCCAAAAGCCGTCTTCGAGCAGCATAACCACGCGGTAGGCTGAAGTATCTCGAGTTTCCAGCACGAGTTTTTCTTGGTCGTAAATTTGTTTAATTTCAAAAACAGCCTCATCTCTAAAACTGATGAGTTGCCCGTCTGCACTGTAAAATTCAAGATAGAGTTCGTGATTGAGGGAAGCTCCTTTTATGAAGGTCTTACCTTTTTTATTCTGAAGAAGAAGCGTGTCAATTTTAGCACGAGCACTTTCGGTATAATAATCAGTAATCCCTGTATTTTCTCCGGTGGCAAGCGCTACTTCACGCACATACCACGCATTTAAATAATCCTGTGCGACACGTTTTTTTGTTGGTTTTTCAATAGGTCGACTAGGGTTGATGCTGTCCTTCCAAACAAGATGCGGTTTATACACCGGTTCGGCTCCCAATGCCAGATTGAGCATCGTACTTTTGTCTGCACCGGTATTGAGGTAGGAAAGAATGTTGCTTATGGCCGCGACCAAAAGTAAATTCAATCCTATAAAAGAGAGAATAAGTAACGCGCGATAGATATTTTTATTTTGATTTTTCAATAGAGGTTTATCTTTTCAATGGTTTTTGAAACTCCCAAAACGGTCACCTTAAGATCATAAATTCCCGGTTTATAAAAGCTTGTGTTTAATTGAAATTCCACCTTTCCTTCTTGTGTTTTTTTCTCAAGCGTATAGGTGCCTTTTGTGGATTTTAGTTGAAGAACTACCGGCGTTCCTTCAGCAAGCAATTGCTGTAATTTACCAGTGAGTGGACCAACTTTTACAACAGCCTTTGTTTCGTCCCATTCCAGAGGGAAAGCATCCAGTGCCGGGGCATATGCTATAGTTAAAGCATTACTTTCTGCAATACCGGTAATAAAGGCTTGTACTTCCCAATTTTGTGCGCGGTTAGGATGTAGGATTTGTGCTTGAGCCACGCCGTTAAGGGTTGCACCTGAGGTTTGCAAAAGTTGGCTGTCTTGAGTTTTAATTACAAAATTGACCAAAGTTGCGTCAGAAATAAGGTTGCCGTATTGATCTTTGATCGTGCCGGTTTTAAACGTCGTGATCTGGTCTGCATCAGCAAAAGGATTTGGACGCTCATACGTTATATTGAAATCAGTCGCTAAATGCGCATCTATATAGATCGTTTGCAATTTTGAGGAACGCTCGTTAAGATGAACAGCCGTAAACATGGTTCCGGTTTTTTGAGGAGAGAACAGGTTTTTCCAGGCAATTCTGTTTTTTACGGGTAATGTTTCGGTTTGTTGTTGCTCTTTAAATCGGGTTGCAAGCGTTAGGGAAGTAGCGTCGGGGAGGAGGTTGTCATAAACGTCGGTTGCCAAAAGCGTTAATTGGGCAAAATCGGCGCCACCAGCCAGAATACGCTGCGGACCTAAGTACGATTCGATCGCTGCAATTTTTGAGGTGTCTGGTTTTATATTCAGGCTACCTTGCATCAATATATTTTTGTTATGAATCAATTTCCAGTCGAGTTTTCCGCTGGCGTTGGCGTAAGGCGCTTGAATTAGAAAGCTTTTCTGTATGGAAGTAGTTTCCGGTTCTAAAACTGTACTTCCTAGAGCGTTTGAAACCAGCAATTTCAAATCTTCAGCTTCGGTCTCAAAGCGTAATTGTACACGATCTTGAGCAACAACTTTTGTTGTTTGGGTAAGCAGCTTTAGAGTAATGGGTTTACGCGCTTGTTCAGGTTTTAAGGTAAAACCAAGCAGCAACACACAAAGGCATAAGATATGTATCAGTTTACTTTTCATCGCGGATTTCCTAAATAATTATTCAATTCAACTTTGAGATATCCGCCATTTTTCAATGCAATATGTGTGGCGTATTGTTGGGTAGACTTTCGATTGGGGATCACTTTTCGGGCGATCTCTTCGTTAGATAAACCATTCACAAAAATCGCTTGCATACGCGCACTGATCAACTCTGTTGCTTTGGGTTGCAATTTCAAATGTACTTCTTGCTTTCGCTGTTGGCGTACGCCTTCCTTTAAAAAATGATGATCTACCCATAGTAGTTGATGCGCTGCATCATAATAGGATAACAACACCTGCGGAATTGTCGCTTGCTGCGTCCCGGGATTGAAAAGTGTTGCTTGAAGCATTTCATCTTCTATCCTGATATCATTAACGACCACGCTCTTATACAAATCGGTATTGGCGACATTTGCCGAAACGTGCAAGTCAAAAGTAACGGGTTTTCCTTCTAATTCAATCGGGGTGAATTGTTCAGGATCAAAAGTGAGCGGTGCGTGTTCGTCGGGTTTTACCCAGGCAGTGCCTTCAAATTCAACTTTAAAGGAGGTTATTTCTTTAGGCATTAGCTTGTGTTTCATTTCATATTTGGCATTAAAAGTTGCCAAAGCCAGATCTTGTGCGTCATACAAAGTTCCTTTAACCGAAACATCTGCCGGAACATTATCAATATTTTGAATTTCACCTACAATTATATAATCGCCATTTACCTTTAAAAGTCGGGCTGAAAGCACCTCCAACACCGGTTGTTTTAAAATGTCTTCGTGATAGGTTTGCTCAGAGGTAATGCGCCTTCTCCCATGATTATAAAAATCGGTAGCATTACTGGTGATGAGTTGGTCTGGCGGTAGATCGAGATCGGGGTTTTTAGGTTTTACATACCATTTTGGGCCCCGCTTTACCAATTCAAAATCCTCTTGTGTAGGAATACGTTCTAAAGGGGTGATCCATTTGGCATAAGCAGTGGCCAACGCACTGGAGTCGGTTTTTTGAGTGATATCGATCTCAATGGCATCCAGTTTTGCATAGCTGTTAAGCAAGCCGTCTGTTACCGCAAATTCTAGCATAAACTGATCTAGCGATTTATCACTTTTGGGATCAAAATAGGAATAGGCGCGCTCGAGCTCTTTAAAATCAATAGCATCAAAATAAGCCTCAAGCACATTTTGTGGAGCAATCTGATCTGCATTTTTGAGGTAGAAGGTGTAAATGCCAAAGGCAAAACAAAACAATACTATGACACCGTAGCCGTGCGCTATAAGAAATAACAAGCGTTTGCGTTTGTTTGAAGTTTTGGCAGCAGCCGAAAAATCAAGCCTCCATCGCATATAGCTGGGCAGTGTAGGTTTTTTGGAGCGCAAAGCCCTAATCCAGATCGATTGAATATTGATCACAAAAGCGATAAGAACCGTCAGCAACGGAATGATGCCCCACATCAAAATTAAAAATACCGGAATGTCATCTTTAGGAATGATCTCGGGCATTGGTGGTACACCGAGTTTTTCCCAAACCATAATGCCATTTTCAAGTAAACCCAAGCGCTGCCAACCTGCAAAATACAGGATCGGATCGTAGAATTTATCGTTTGAAAAAACATATTTAAGATTATACTTTTCAGGAACGGTGAGAAATTGTTGCAGCGAACCAATACCTTCAACCCCTCTGAATTTTGAGTTCTCCAGACGTTCAATAGCGCGCGAAGTCAACTCGGGTAATCTTCGTGCAGAGTGGTAATTCCCGTCTACGGTCATTGCATCGGTTTGTGCCGAAAGCCAGGCGATTTGGTCTCCAAAACCTAGTGGAAGAAACCGCCATTTATAATGTTGATCCTGATTGAGGAAATTTACAATGGGCAACATATTAATAGGATCGGGCTGCGAGGGTCTAAAGTTATTGAGCGTCATCGTAAAGACCGTTGTACCTAAAAACAGACCTGCCAGAATACCCGCCAGAATGCGATGGTATAAACCGCCCAGTTTTGTACTTAAAAAGGTTTTATAGTCGCCTTCTGCAAAGCGATATGCAAATTCTCCAAACAATGGTAAAACCATAATACTTCCCCACAAGGTAAAGCGGTCTAGTGTAAGAATATTGAAAGCATTATCACCCAAAATGATTTTAGGAATAGGCGTGGTGCCACCAGTTCCCAAAATGGTGAGCATCGTCAAGGATAGTCCAAAAAATAAATAGCGTTTACTGTAATACCGGTAGAAAAAGTAAGGCATTAGCAGCAGTAAAATTCCCCACGGAATCAGAAAAAAAACGAGTCCGCTGGAGGTGATCTCTAGAAAATTATCCCGCGACCCGTGCGGAATAGGAACTTGAGTGATGGGATTATTTTTAGTATTGATCCAATAGGGTAGAATACAAACGATAATTAAAAACAGGGCCGAAAAGCCAAAGGCGATCATTCGCTTTAGCAGCCTAAAAAAGGCTTTGAGAAAAACGGGAAAGGTGATTTCTTTCATCGTATTTACTCGGGTTCTGGCTTCATCCATAACTGCCATCCCGATCAGCGGGAAAATGAAGAATACCATTCCGAAAATAGGCGTGACGTGATGGGAGCAAACCGTGACTGCAAGCAGGGACAATGACGTTAAAAAGTATTTTTTCTTTCCGGAGGTCAGCCAAAGGTAAATTTCTGGCAATGCGTGCATCAGGATCGAAACACCAATAATACTGGGCAGTTGACCAAAGATATGTAGGGTTTCTACAAAAGAGGATGAAAATACAGCAAGAATCGCTGCATATCCTGCAGCGTGAGCACTTGCGGTAATGAGCAAAGCGAAGCGATAAACACCGGTGATAAATAGGATCACCCCGATGATTGCTACCGTGAACATCCCAAATTTTAGTCCACCTATCAAGGATAATATGGCGATCGCCTGATGTACTAGTGGTGGATATCCCATAACCGTAAAACCGGTATACCAACTGTAGTTCCAAGGTTCAAACCAATGCGAGGCATAATGATCTGCAAAAAATAAATGGATTAAGGCATCATAGGTGCCTTCAAGTGTAAAAAAGATCCCAAAACCATGAAATACGACCCCGATCAACAGGGCGATTATCAAGTATCTGTTTGGGGTGTTTTTCATGAAATTATAAGATAAGAGATTGTTTGTTTTCTTACATAGCTAAGATAGAACTTTCGATGAATGACTCATCTGTCGACGAACGGTTTTCATCTAAAGTAGCCGTTTAACCATCGAAAATCAAGCATTTAGCCTGCGAGAGCCCGATATGTTTGTGGTGTAATTAATCAGAAACACCAAAACAAATCCTATGAAAACTGCAATCATCATCCCGTGTTATAACGAAGAAAAAAGAATAGATCAAGCGGCATTTAAAGCTTTTATCACGCAATCTGAAAATCATCATTTATGTTTTGTAAATGATGGGAGTAAAGACCAAACTTTAAATGTACTTAAGAGTATTCAGCACGCAAATCCTGAAAAAGTTACCGTAATCGATATGAAACGTAATTCGGGTAAAGCTGCAGCCGTAAGAGCAGGAGCACGTTACTTATACAGCCAGGAAAATGTACAACATATAGGCTTTATGGATGCCGACCTTTCTACCGACTTTGAAGATTTTATGGCTTTAGATCAGACATTAAAAACCAATAAAAACCTCAAAATGGTTTTTGGAAGTAGAGCAAAAGATGATAGCGGAATAGAAAAAGATCCTTTACGCGCGTTCTTTTCTAAGGTGATTAAATTTTGTGTTTTTTTGATACTGGGCCTGCCCATACAAGATACGCAGTGCGGCGCAAAAGTATTCAGTCGTGATCTCGTTCCTGTAATCTATGGAAATCAGTTTTTAAGCAAATGGCTTTTTGATGTAGAAATGTTTATTAGACTGAAGCACCATATGGGCGGCAAGGAGGCGGTCATGAATGCCATTCACGAGCAGGCTTTACAGCGCTGGGTGCACGTAGAGGACTCTAAATTAGGATTAAAAGACTCGCTTGAAATTCCTGTACGTCTATTCAGTATTTGGTTTAACTATACCGTTTGGGCTCCTGCAACACAATTAAATGTAGCTTCAGAAACCGAAGTACTATCTACGGTATACAGTATGCCTGTAGCCGCATAATTTTAAATTTACCCCAAGAAAGGCTCTGGGATCTTTAGGATCCTGGAGCTTTTTTTGCATTAAAAAGTATTGAGATTTACCAGCTTTCTTGCAAACCGTTCTCCAGCGCGACATTGTAATTTTCCAAATTAAAAGAATACAAGTCAGGAGCTTTGTGCGCGCCACCTCTGCGGGTTTCATTCAGTTTCTCTAAGATATTATAACGTGTCATTTTACGATAGAAATTACCGCGATTTAAAGATTTGTCAAGAATGATCTCGTAGAGCCTTTGCAGTTCTGGCATTGTGAATTTCTGTGGCAAGAGGTTTAGTCCGACCGGTTTGTAATTCAAATCACGTCTTAAATGCATTAAAGCATCTTCAATGATTCCTTTGTGGTCCATCATAATTTCAGGAAGTTGTTCTACCGGCTGCCAGGCACACGAATCAGAATACTTGTCTGTTCTAGGGTTCACGGCATCATAGCGAGTTAAGGCATAATATGCGATAGAAATGTAGCGTTGCTTATGCCATAGATCCTCGGGCAATTCGGTAAACGCATCTTCAGAGCGTTGTGTAGCCCCGTAGGTTTTAAACTGACTCAAGAAAATATTTTCGGCCCCGGTACGCTCTTGTAAAATTCTATGCGCACTTGAGTTGATGTTCTCCTCTTTAAATACGTATCCTCCGGGAAGCATCCATTCAGATTTCCCGATCAAACTGGTAAGTAACACGTGTAAATTTTCACCGTCAAAACCAAAAACAACACTGTCTATAGAAATATGAGGCAGGTAAAGGTCTTTATTATTTTCAGACTCAGCCAGAAGGATATCGTGAAGTTTTTGCGACATGAGAATTGTATTAGTTTTTAAAAGTACGCTTTAGCAGATTTATATAAAAATACCCAAAGCTATTTTCAAGCTTTCAGGCAGAATCACCTGTAGTATTTGCAATATTATCATTTAATATTATTCTAATTGCGCATAAACCAAAATCAAAGGCTTTACAATGTTAAATTTTCAATGCTTCATTTTGAATCTTTAAAAATTATTATTACTATTGCTTTAAATTGAAACATTAAAGACCTTTTACGAAAAGGTTATAGGAAAAAAGCAGCAGATGAATACAACAACAGTCAAATTTAAATTAGCGCTTTTTATAGCGATTCTTTTGGGTGGAACTATTACGATTTCAGCCCAGATTGAAGACAAGCCCAATTTTGTGATCATTTTTGCAGATGATATGGGTTACGGAGATCTAAGCAGTTATGGTCACCCAACGATCAAAACCCCAAATCTTGATAAAATGGCGATGGAAGGGCAGAAGTGGACCAACTTTTATGTGGGTTCTAGCGTATGTACCCCAAGTCGTGCAGCCATAATGACGGGAAGACTTCCCGTAAGAAACGGGATGACCAGTAAAGTGCATCGTGTATTGCAGCCTTGGTCAACCAATGGTTTACCTCAAAGCGAGATCACCATCGCAGAACAACTTAAAAAAGGTGGTTACGGAACAGCAGCTTTTGGTAAATGGCATTTAGGAGATAAAGAAGAATACCTTCCTGTAAACAATGGTTTTGATTACTGGTACGGTGTTCCTTACTCTAATGATATGGATATCACTTTAGAGATGAATGAACCTCAGGATTACTGGAATTTCTGGAAGTCAGAAGAGCGTAAAGAAATCAGTAGTTTCAACATTCCGCTGATGCGAAACACAGAGATCATCGAGCGTCCTGCAAACCAGCATACCATAACCAAGCGCTACACGAATGAGGCTATTGAGTACATTAAAGAGCATAAAGAAAATCCGTTTTTTATCTATCTAGCGTATAACCTTCCACACGTGCCATTATTTGCTTCAGAAGAATTTGAAGGAAAAAGCAAACGTGGATTATATGGTGATGTCGTAGAAGAGATCGATCATAATGTAGGTCGGGTAATGGAAGCTCTTAAAGAGCAAGGAATTGCAGAAAATACTATTGTGGTATTCACTTCAGACAATGGTCCTTGGTTAGTAATGGACGAAGAGGGCGGAAGTGCCGGCTTACTCCGTGACGGAAAAGGATCTACTTGGGAAGGTGGTATGCGCGAGCCGGGAATCTTCTGGTCTCCGGGTAACCTCAAACCGGGTATCGTGACAGAATTAGGTTCTACTATGGATTTGTTTACAACCTTTAGTAAACTCGCTGGTGTTGAACTTCCTGACGACCGTATACTGGATGGTGAAGACTTAAGCTCAACACTTTTTGAAGGAAAAGAGAGTCCTCGAGAAACGATGTTTTACTACAGAGGAGACGAACTTTACGCGGTACGTTACGGTTCTTATAAAGCACATTATGTGACGCAATCTGCTTATGCTGAAGATCGTGAGGCGCACGAAACACCATTATTATACAATGTAGATGTAGATCCTTCTGAGAAGTATGAGATATCTGCTAAACATCCCGAAGTGATCACTGCGATCAATAAAATAGTAGAAGAGCATAATAAGAATTTAGTAAAAGGTCCCGATATGTTGAAAGACTGGGATTACAACCCTTTTGGCGGTTAAACTAGTGTGTTAAATCCGGGCTGCTTATAGCAAGTAGCCCCGGATTTTTACGAGAAAATTTTTTCAACACAAACTACAAGGTTTGAATTTTTTTACTCAAATCTGAATGCTTCACCAAGAAGCTATTGAAAATAAAAATTATATAATGAAATTAAATTACAAGAATATATTCAGCCTGCTTTTTGTGGTCTTAGGAGTCGTTTCGATTCAAGCACAAGAAGAGGAAAAGTTAGCCACTCAGGATTCTGTTGCTATACAGCAGGATGTTGTAAAAGATGGTAATGCCAAAGAAAGCGGCAACCGTAATGTGATGCTCAATGCAGAAAGTAATACCGGTCCCAGAGAAGTAAACATCGGCCTACCACCTTCTATAGGCGGAATCACAATTTTAGAAAATAACCTCCCGGTGGTGTATTGGTTTTGGCCAGAAATGTCTACCGGAACCTGGAGACAAAGTGTAGGTCTAGAACGCACCGGTTTGCTTAAAATGGATGGTCTTGCCAATACTATGGGTGATCTTGGCTTTGGGGTGAATTCGTACACGCAAAAAGGGACTAAGGAGTTTAAAGGAAAAGCAAAACTTTCTGGAAGTCACTTTGGCTGGTTTCAGGGAGACATCAATGTTTCAGGGCCTATATCAGAAAGCGGGTGGAGTTATTCTGCAGGTGCATTTGTAAACTTTGATCCGAGTACGTATGATTTAGGTTTCAACAACTATGCAGATCAAACTCAGATTTATCGCATAGGACTTACCAAGCATTTTAAGGAAAATAAGGGGGATATTACATTTGCCTACAAGTATTCTAATTCCTATTCACTCACCAACTATGCGGTTTTTGAATATGGTCCTAACGGGGAAGCCAGAGAACTTGATGACTTTACCATTGGTCGCGATTCCTACTTACCACGAGATGGCAGACTCAAGTTTTTAGATATGGTAAGTGGAGACAACTATTGGGCAGATATGGATGGTCAATCTGCTACTTCAGAAGCACATAACTTTGATATTTTTGGTAATTATCTAATGGATAACGGTTGGAATTTTAAATACTCAACCCGACTTCATATCGCTGAAGCTTCTTTGATGTACAGTGCGCCAATTAGTATTTTTAATGCAGGTGCCGGTAGCAATTTTACGTTTGCAGATACGGGTGAAGCATATACCGGTCAGGTAGGTACCCAACTGGCAATGAATTCTCCCCGAATTCCCACAACCACGCTAATGGGAAGATTTTCAGTAGAAAAACAACTAGGAAACCATGACCTTACGTTTGGAATGCTAGAACAATATTACACGGTCGACGATTACCATTCTAACCGTTCCTTCTTTTTTCAATCTGTAGAGCCACAGCCCAGAAGACTTATAGGAACCAATACCGATGTAGACGGATTCTACAATTACAACGTGGGAGGGGAGTACAACAACGGTTTTGAAAACAAACTCTCTATTTATGGTTCAGATTCCTGGAAGGTTAGCGATCGCTTAAAGTTAGATTATGGACTACACCTACGCTATCATAAAATGAAAGGAGATCATTATACCACTCCAAGAGCTGCGGGCTTAGTACTTGATGAAGCAAACAAACAGCAGTTTGATCACGATTGGTTTCACGTAGCAGGTAAATTTAACGCGACTTATAATGTCCTAAACAATTTTGGTATACTTGGTAGCTTCCTGTATACCGAAGAAAATGGTCTTTTGGGAGATTATTCCGGAGCTCCTTATCCTAACTTGACAAAAAGTAAAAGTCCGTTGGGAGGTCTTGGGGTGTTCTGGAACACAGATTATATCCAGTTGGTTTCTCAAGCGACCTATTTGAACAAGAACAATTATTTACAACGTTTAAACCTTGTAAACCCTAATGATGATACCGAGTCTGTAACCAATACGATCTACTACGATATCCAGACGATAGGATGGACCACAGATTTTGTTTTAAAGCCTTTTAAAGGTTTCAACTTGCATTACCTGATCACACTTCAAGATCCTGTATATAAGAAATTTAATTTCACTGCATTCGATAATGAATACGATTACAATGACAACAGCGTACAGCAGATCTCCAAAGTATTGATGGAAATAGACCCGAGTTATACCTATAAAGATTGGAGATTTTGGGCAAGCTTCAGATATTTTAGTAAGCAGTATGCTAACCTTACTAATGCGCTTTATTTCGCAGAGCGTTGGGAAACCTTTGGTGGTATCAACTACAAATATAATGAGCACATCAGTCTAGGTGCGACGGTGGTAAACTTCTTAAATCAGCGCGGTGCTAAAGGAACCATTAATGGTGCAGAACTTATTACAGAGCCAGACCCGTATTACGGAAGGTTGTTAACCGGTTCTTACATTAGACCATTTACAGTTCAGGCATCAGTAACTATTAATTTTTAATTCTCAAACGATGAAACAGAATATTAAAACAGTAGCCTTGTCGCTCGTTTGTGTATTGGGCGGAATTTCGCTTTCAAATGCACAAAAAGCGCCACAATTAGGAAAAGCTTCTTTAGATGAAGTGATTGCAGCAATGACTGCTGAAGAAAAAGCTGAGTTATTAATTGGTCCGGGAATGCCCGGCTACGCGGGCTTAGTTCCCCTAGAAGGCGAGCCAGACGTTCGTGTTTTAGGTGCTGCCGGAGGAAATGCAGGCATCGAACGTTTGGGAATTCCGGAGACTGTTTTTGCAGACGGTCCCGCGGGATTGCGTATTCAGCCAAAAAGAGAAAATGATCCTAATACGTATTATGCGACAGCATTTCCGGTAGGAACTTCATTGGCTTCTTCCTGGAATACCCAATTGATCGAAGAAGTAGGAAAAGCAATGGGAGAGGAAGTAAAGGAATATGGCGTAGATGTATTGTTGGCACCGGCGTTAAATATTCATAGAAACCCGCTTAACGGAAGAAATTTTGAGTACTATTCTGAAGATCCTTTGGTTGCCGGTAAAATTGCTTCAGCGTATGTGCGCGGAATTCAATCGCACGATGTGGGGACTTCGGTGAAGCATTTTGCTGCAAATAATCAAGAAAGCAATCGTCTTTCTGTAAATGCACACGTGAGTGAGCGTGCTATGCGTGAGATCTATCTACGCGGTTTTGAGATCGCCATAAAGGAAGCCAAGCCTTGGACGATTATGACCGCTTATAATAAGATTGATGGCACTTACGCGTCTGCAAGCAACGATTTGTTAAAAACAGTCTTAAGAGAAGAATGGGGTTATGAAGGTTTAGTAATGACCGACTGGTTTGGTGGTTATCCGGGTTTTGAGACCATCACTGATACTACGAGATCAAGTGATGTTGTCGCACAGCTAGAGGCAGGTAACGACCTGATGATGCCGGGAACTGTAGCTCAAAAAAATGCATTGATTAAAGCGCTAAAAGATGGGAGTATTGATGAGGCAGCTGTAAACGCAAGCCTAAAACGTATTTTGAACTACATCTTAAAAACGCCTACCGTTGCCAAATACAAGTACAGCGATAAACCAGACTTGAAAGCGCACGCTGAAGTTACCCGAAACGCTGCTACCGAAGGAATGGTGTTACTGAAAAACGAAGGCGATGTATTGCCATATACCAACAAATCTGGAACACTTGCTGTTTTTGGCGATACCTCCTATGATTTTATCGCAGGTGGAACCGGGAGTGGTGATGTAAATGAAGCCTATTCGGTTTCTTTGATCGAAGGTCTAACCGGAGCCGGTTATCAGATCGATACCGATTTACAAAGCGCGTATGTGCCTTTTGTAAAAGAAATGACTGCAAAAGAAATGAAGCGTCGTGAAGAAAATGGTGGTTTATTGGCAGATGTGCAACGTATTCCTGAGATGCCTTTAGACAAGGATCTGTTGGCTAAAAAGGCCAAGGCTTCTGAAGTTGCCGTAATTACCATTGGTAGAAACGCCGGAGAGCAACACGATAGAAAAGTGAGTAATGACTTTTACTTGGGTCAGGATGAGGTGAAAATGATCAATACCGTATCTGAAGCTTTTCACGCAGAAGGGAAAAAAGTCATTGTGATCTTAAACATTGGCGGCGTGATCGAGACTGCAAGTTGGAAGGATAAAGTAGATGCCATTCTATTGGCTTGGCAAGCCGGACAAGAAGGAGGAAACTCTGTAGCCGATGTATTTTCGGGAGTAAAGAATCCTTCAGGTAAATTGACGATGACCTTTCCTGTAGATTATAACAATCATCCATCTGCAGCCAACTTCCCAGGTTTTCCTGCACACGATCCTAAAGAGGTATTTTATGAGGAAGGAATTTATGTAGGATATCGTTATTTCAACACGTTTGGTGTTAAACCATCTTACGAGTTTGGTTTTGGACAATCGTACACGACTTTTGAATATGCAGATCTAAAATTGAGCACAACGCGTTTTACAGACGAACTTGAGGTTTCAGTAAAAGTGACCAATACCGGAGCTGTGGCAGGAAAAGAGGTTGTGCAAGTATATGTTGCTGCTCCTGCGCAATTAGCAGATAAACCTTCAGAAGAATTGAAGGCGTTTGGCAAAACCGAAGTATTAGAGCCGGGACAATCAGAGACGCTTAGCTTTAAACTTACTGCTAAAGATCTGGCTTCATTTATCGATGCGCAAAGTGCCTGGGTTGCAGAAAAAGGAACCTATACCGTTAAAATAGGAGCTTCTTCTCTAGATATTCAACTTAAAGAAGATTTCACGATAGCAGAAGATATCACTGCTGAAAAAGTGAATAACGCATTCGACCTTGATGCTGAAATGGAAACCTTAAAGAATTAATTCAGCATATACTAATATACTATTCAAGTATTCTTAAATTAAAAAAGTCCCATCTTTTAGAAAGGTGGGACTTTTTCTTTATTTAAAGGGTTTTGTGTTTACTACGATGATCCCCTTTATGCTCACTGATCTTGAAAACTCTTTCCTAAAATAAGATGTTTAAATAATACGCTTCTTAGATCATCAAGAACAATGGGTTTGGTTAGATAGTCATCCATCCCGATTGCCAGACATTTTTCACGTTCATTTTTTAAGGCGCGGGCCGTAAGCGCAATAATTGGCGTGTGAGCAGGAACTTCCTCGAGTTCTCGAATGGCTATAGCGGCTTCAATTCCGCTTAGAATAGGCATTTGGATATCCATAAAAACGATATCCGGTTTGTTTTTCTTGAATTTTTTTATGGCCTCTTCTCCATTCACGGCCGAAATGAGCTTCGCATTAGGAGCGATTTTTTTCAAGATGGAATTTGCTAAAAACCGATTTACGGGGTTATCTTCTACAATCAGAATTTTAAAGGCTTCGGTGGTAGTTTTAAATGTCTCTTGATCTTTGTTTACAGGATTTGTTTTCACAGTGCCAATACCTTCTAGCAATTCATAAAGCTGATTGATCTGAATAGGTTTGGTGATGTTATAGGCAACACCGAGTTCCTTACAGGATTTTTGAATCAATTCATCCTCTGTAGCACTATGAAGCAAGATAACAGGAAGTTTTTCTGAATTCAATTTATGGGTGTTGCGTATCTCTTCTATAAGACCAATTCCATTTAAATAAGGCATATTAAAATCGACAATGGCTAAATCAAAATCATCTTGCTCCCCAAGTGTACTCAAAGCATCAATGGCGTCTGTACAAAGCACAGTCTCGATGGAATTTACAGCCAACATTTGCCCGAGAATCTTGCGGTTGGTTGCGTTGTCATCTACAACAAGAACCTTTTTGATCTCTTTTATGTTATGAGATTTGTAAATAGGCTCTTCTTCTGTTTTGAGTTTAAGGTCAAAATAAAACGTACTTCCTGTTCCTTGTACACTATTAACTTTTAGTTTACTACCCATTAGATTAAGCAGTCGGTTGCTAATGGTTAACCCAAGACCGCTTCCTCCATATTTTCGTGTAGTGGAAACGTCTTCCTGATCAAAGGCATTGAATATTTTGTTTATGTTTTTAGGATCTATACCTATTCCTGTATCTCGTATTTCAAATTTAAACTCGGCTTCATTTTCTTGAGCAATTGTATTACTTGCTGTAACGGTCAGCGCTACTTCGCCTTGATCTGTGAATTTAACTGCGTTTCCTAACAGGTTGATCAGAATTTGCCGTAGTCTTATGGAGTCTGCCTGTACAAAGCGTTTAACATCCGGGGAGATTTGTAACAGCATCTCAAGCCCTTTTTGATGCGCCTGATGTTTGACAATGTCTACTGTTTGCGTACAGAGTTCTATCAAATCTGTGCGCTCCTCGTTCAATTCAAGTTTACCGGCTTCTATTTTTGAAAAATCGAGAATGTCATTAATTAGATCCATTAAAGTATTTGCAGAGTTATGCACGGTTTGCATATACTTTTGTTGAAATGGTGCCAGAGAGGTTTGCATAAGAAGATCGGTAAAGCCTATGATACCATTTAAGGGTGTACGTATCTCGTGACTCATATTTGCCAAAAATTCTGATTTTGATCTATTGGCTGCTTCGGCTTTCTTTCGAGCTTCGACAAGAGAATATTCCATCTCTTTAAGGTTTGAGATGTCTATGGCTACGCCTAAATAACCGAACACGTCACCTGTTTCATTATGAACGGGTGTGATCACCAATTTTACCGGAAAGGTCGAGCCGTCCTTTCTTTTATACGTCCATTCTGCATCATAGAATTTTTGATGGTCTGCTTCTCGTTCTATAAATTCTTCTTCGGTATGAAAGGAAGAAACGTTCATTCTACCTACAACTTCTTCTGCGGTATAGCCCAGTAAATTTTCAGCCCCTCGATTAAATTTCTGAATGATTCCGTCCAAATTCGTTTCCATTATAGAGACTTTGGTAGTAGCATTCATGAGTTGCTGAAATTCGGTTAAACTTTTCTGAAGTGCTTGTTCTGCTTTGACTCTTTTTGAGAGGTCAGAAATTTGACCGATTAGGTATAACGGAGTTCCTTGCTCATCAGTAACTACCGAAACATTGAGTAAGCCATGAATAATCTTACCAGAGCGGTGTACAAAGCGCTTTTCTATACTATAGGTGTCTATCTCGAGATTGATGAGCGCTTTTAGCTGTTTAGAATCCTTCTTCAAATCATCGGGATGGGTGAGTTCGCTAGAGCGTTTGTTAATGAATTCTTCTTTTTTGTAACCAAAAATACTAGCGAGATTTTGGTTTACCATCAACCAATCTCCCTCAATACTCACCATACCCATTCCGTTAGGTGAATATTCAAAAGCTGTTGTAAAGCGTTTTGCGTGTTCCTTGGCTTTAAATTCTAAATGCTTACGTTCGGTTATATCTTCTACCTGACTAATGATTCTATCCTTGATTCCATCTTCCCCTTTTACTAAAGAGACCGAAAGCCTGCACCAGATCTCAACCCTATCGATTCTATAAAATTTAGCTTCCATCTGGTAACTATCAATTGCTCCCGCAATCAATTGAGCTCTGTAATTGATAGCTTCTTCTAAAAAATCAGGATGAATAAAATTTCTAAAGGTCAGTTTCAACGCTTCATTTAACTGTTCTTCCTGAAAGCCAAATATTTTGAGACTCGCAGGATTTGCTAAAAGCAGATGCCCATCTACGTGAACCAGAATGATACCTATGGCAGAATTTTGAACGATCTTTTCAAAACGCTCTTTGGTTACGTTATAATCCAGTTGAGCGATCTTACGCTCATTAATATCTTGAAAAGCGCCATAGAGACGAACGCAAACGCCCTCTTTAAATTCAGCCTTTCCTAAAGCTCTTACCCATATCTCCCGGTTTTTTGCGGTTACCAGTTGCAATTCTGCATCCCAGGGAGTGCCAAATTGTATCGCCTTTTGTACCAATTCTGAAATAGTATCCCGACTTTGTCCTTCTTTATAATAATTGATTCCTTCTTCTAGCGTAGGCTCGTAGTCATCAGGCACCTCGTGAATCTTCTTTGTTACGCGCGTCCAGGACACTTTGTTGTTTACTAAATCTACTTCCCAACCACCTACGCGGGCCAGTTCACTAGCTTCATTAAAGAGTTTGCTAATATCACTAAATCCATCCAGGACTTGAAGCGATTCTGATTTTTGCTCGTAGCGTTGAATTTGATACAAAAGACCAGGCTGGTCATTGATCGTTACTTCCTGAAGGAAGATGTTGACGAGAATAGCATTGCCAGTTTTACACGTAAAGGTCTTCTGCAGGGGAGTCTCGGGAAGTTCAGACTTTTGACTCACCTCACTCAGTATAGCTCCAATAGTTTTTTTTAAGTCTTGTACTTCTGCAGACGTAGCATTGAGTTCCAATCCTAAGAACTTAAAAAAGGAAGCACTTACCCACAGTTGGTTAGACGTTTTTTGGGGTTGCAACCAAATACCACAAGCAGCAGTGGCTGTAATTTCACTAAGCAGCTGTAAATTGTTTGCAATGGTTTTTTTAAACCAAGCCTGCGATAAAAACCGGATGTTTCCCATTTTGATAAAAATGTCTGCTAATCAGTGATAATTTACTCAAAATAATCCTTAAAATCATCAATTTGTTATTTTTTGGCTGTGTAGTCTTTCTTTTAATCAAGGATAAAATTAATAAATGAACCAAAGTGAAGAGACTGTAACAAATACGAAATCTCTTGGTCTATCTTTATAGTTGAAGTTGCTGTCTAACCTTATTCCTTTTTTCATGCAAAAATTCTTATCCTTTTTAGGCTTATTATTTGTTGTAACTGTTTCCTTTTCTCAAAGTATAGAAAGTAAGATTGATCAACTTATAGTAAAAGAATTTAATAATACTGATGAGCCGGGCGGCGTATTTTTGGTCGCGGTTGAAGGCGAGTCAATCTATAGAAAAGCATTTGGGAAAGCCAATTTGGCTCTAGCTGTTGAAATGACTCCGGAACAGGTTTTTCAAATCGGGTCGATGACTAAACAGTTTACCGCCATAGCTATATTGATGTTGGAAGAACAGGGAAAACTAAGTGTTGAAGATCCAATTTCTAAATTCCTCCCAGATTATCCCAATGGAGATGCCATCAGCATAAATCAATTACTCACCCATTCTTCAGGAATAAAGGATTTTACTCGATTGAAACGTATTGCAGAAATTGCAGAAAAGGAAATGACGCCTGAAGAAATGGTGGCTTTTTTTAAGGATGAACCCGTTGATTTCAGTCCCGGTGATGCATTTCAATACAATAATTCTGGATATGTTTTGCTAGGTTATCTTATTGAGCTTATTTCGGGAGAAACCTATGCCGATTTTATAGAGAAAAATATCTTTGATGCTATAGGTATGGAGCATTCGTACTATGCCAGCGACCGAAAGGTAATTCTCAATCGCGCCTATGGATATCACCAAAAAAGTTATGGCTTCGTAAATAAAAAACCAATTAGCTTTAGTATTCCTTTCTCCTCAGGCGCACTGATGTCTACAGTAGATGATATGCTCAAATGGCAAAATGCACTTGATCAAAATCTATTGCTAAAACCGGAGAATTTAGCTAAAGCTTTTACCAAAAAGCAGCTGAGAACCGGAGAAGCTATTGAATATGGTTATGGTTGGCATCTTAAAGATTGGGGAGAAACCGCTGTGCGGGAGCACGGTGGCAGCATATTTGGGTTTAAAGCAATGGGGGTTTATATCCCAGGTAAAGCCATTTATGTAATTGGTCTTAGCAATTGTGATTGTCACTCTCCAACACAACTCGTTCGAGATATTGCCAAAGTGGTTGATGAATTGGTAGGAGAATGATTAAAAATTACTTGCATTGAGAAGTAAGACAGAAATTCTCTTTTGTGCTCAAAGACAAAAGATAAATTTCCTCAAAAAAACAAAGCCCCGTCATCAGTGCGATAACGGGGCTTTTTGCGGAGAAAGAGGAACTATCCGAATTTGCAGTTTTCAGCGTTGTTTCTAGGATTGAGAGCTATCTAAAAATGAACATCCACCGAATTAGCCCCTTTTTAACAATAATATTTGACTTAGGCTGATTTAAACAAGTAAAAAAACAGATTTAAATATTTATTTCAATTAATTGGAGATTTTAGGATAACTGTAAGTATTCTTCATCATGATAGGATGCTAGTGAGTCCGTCCTTACTAACTTTAATTTTATACAATTACCTCTAACTTTAGGGAGCATATTTGTTACTTATCAGTAAGATAATCCATTAATATAGTATTGTTCTACATTTTACATCGTTTTCGCATTCGTTATTTTTGGGATATTCATCATCGTATCAATGATGCTAAACCAAGTTTAATTAATTATGAGAAAAAAGTTTACCGTCTTAACTTTAGTCTTCTTCTCCATACTTTTTTGGGGATGTAGTACTAAAGAACATCAACAAACTGAATTAGATTTAGCAGGAACATGGAATTACCGTTTAGATTCTTTAGACGTTGGGATGGCAGAAAAGTGGCAGTTGCAAGATTTTAAATATAAAATAGATCTACCTGCAGCATTACGTGATTATGATATAGGCAATAAGCCATCATTGAAAACGCAATGGACCGGAAGTATCTACGACAGCTCGTGGTATTTTAATCCAGCGATGAAAAAATATAGAAGTAAGGAATCTATCAAGTTTCCATTTTGGCTCACTCCTGATACACGATATGTAGGAAAAGCTTGGTTTCAGAAAACGATAACAATACCTGATAGTTGGAGCGGTAAGAACTTAGAACTTATGCTAGAGCGGCCGCATTGGCAAACTAAGGTTTGGCTAGATTCTACTGAAATTGGAACAGATAATAGCCTTTCTGTTCCACACAAATTTATAATTCCTGCATCTTACATATCCTCTGGGGAACATAAACTCACTGTACAAGTTGATAATGCAATACGAGATATTGATCCGGGTATTAATTCTCATAGTATTTCAGATCATACACAGGGAAACTGGAATGGAATTGTTGGGCAGATGAAGCTTGACGTTTTAAATTCAGCCTATTTCAATACTATCAAAATTTTACCGGATGTAAAAAACAATAAAGTAGCTATTACAGTTGATGCCAATGGAATGGAAAACAACATTAGTATAGCGTTTAAGATCCTCGATAAAGCCACGGGTAAAATATTGCAGAATAAAGAGCTTAAATGGAATTCGTCGAATGAGTTGGCAAATTTTACACTTGAAATGGGTGAAGATTACACGTTGTGGAGTGAATTTAATCCGGCGTTATACATTCTTGAAGCTACATTGAAAAATGATGAAAGAACCTTAGATACAAAACGTATAACTTTTGGAATGCGTGATTTTTCAATAGAAGATAAAAAGTTTACGATAAACGGAACCCAGATTTTTTTAAGAGGAACTACAGAGTGTTCTGTGTTTCCGTTGACAGGATATCCGCCAACTTCCAAAGAGGAATGGGCTACTATTTATGAGAAAATCAAATCTTTTGGACTCAACCATATGCGCTTTCATTCTTATTGTCCGCCAGAGGCGGCTTTTGAAGCGGCAGATGAAGCGGGAATTTATTTACAGGTTGAAGGGCCTAGTTGGGCAAAATATTCGACAACACTAGGAGATGGGAAGCCTTTGGATGATTATTTAATGAAGGAGACCAAACGCATTATAGATACTTATGGTAATCATCCGTCTTTTGTGATGATGGCTTATGGAAACGAACCGTCTGGCAATTATGTGCCTTATCTTGAGAATTGGGTAGATCATTTTAGAGAATATGACTCACAACGGGTTTTTACAGGCGCATCAACTGGAGGAAGTTGGTCTATTATAGAAAATAGTGATTTTATTGTACGTGCTCCACCACGTGGTCTGGAATGGAAAGACAAAAAACCAAATTCAACTTTTGATTACAGAACAAAGACTGAAAATCAAGAAAGACCCTATGTGACCTTTGAAATGGGGCAATGGTGCGCTTTCCCAAATTTTGAAGAGATTCCTAAATATAAGGGTGCTTTAAAAGCTAAAAATTTTGAGCTTTTCAAAGAAGATTTGAATGATCATCATATGGCAGATCTTGCAGATGAATTTTTAATGGCTTCCGGTAAACTACAAGCCTTGTGTTACAAACAAGAGATCGAGGCCACAATGCGCACGCCTAATTTAGCAGGATATCAATTATTAGGATTAAATGATTTTTCGGGTCAAGGGACAGCGCTCGTGGGAGTACTAGACGCCTTTTGGGATGAGAAAGGTTATATCACATCTGAAGAGTTTAAAGCGTTTAACGACAGGGTAGTGCCACTGGTAAGGTTTGATGCGTTTACATTCAAAAATACTGAAGCCGTACAAGCAACAATTGAAGTCGCTAATTTCAGTGGAAATGTTCTACAAGATGCCAAGGTGCATTGGAGCATAGAAAATGAAGAACAAGTAACTTTTGATGAGGGTTCATTTACAGTTTCAGAAATACCTGTGGGTAATGCTAATGTCATAGGAAAGATTTCATCATCATTTGAAGCGATCACTAAGGCTCAAAAACTTGTGGTTAAGGTGAGGGTAAATGGATTTGAAAACAGTTGGAATATTTGGGTTTATCCACAACAGATAAAAATTGAAAAACCGGAAGAAATTCTAATCGCTCATCAAGCAGATGATCAAGTTTTAGAGGCTCTAGAGAATGGTAAATCGGTACTTCTTTTAGCAGCAGGAAATGTTGAAAACGGTGAAGATGTAATACAATATTTTACACCTGCTTTTTGGAATACCTCTTGGTTTAGAATGCGACCTCCACATACCACCGGAATTTATATACGTGATGAGCATCCTGTTTTTAAGGCTTTCCCAACAGATTATTACAGCGATTTACAATGGTGGGAAATTGCCAACAAGCAGCAGGTGATGAACCTTGAAAACTTTGATCCAGAATTTGAGCCAATCGTTCAGCCCATAGATACATGGTTCTTAAACCGAAGACTGGCCATGCTGTTTGAAGCGCAAATAGGCAAAGGAAAACTAATGGTTTGCAGTGTAGATCTCGAGCAAAATCTAGACCAACGCATCGTTGCAAAACATTTAAAAAACAGTATTCTTAATTATATGGTTTCCGATGCTTTTAATCCCGAATCTAAAGTTGAATGGAATGTGGTTCAAGAACTTTTTGAAAAGAAAGAACGAGAAGGTTGGAAATCCTATGTTTCCGATAATCCGTAAGAGAATAATCTATTTTAGCAGAATGATAAAACAAAAAGCTTCAGCAATTACTGAAGCTTTTTGTTTGTTTTATTGGCGCCTACAAAGGATTTAAGATCTCAAAATAGTTTATTTAATTCATCATTTTAGCATGAATATGTGCTGATAAATGATAAGTATCTAATTCTTTTAAAGCATCAAACGCTTCTTGAGCTTCTTCTGTTTTTTGAAGTCCCATAGCTCCCAGACCTATTAAATAATAGCAATGGATCTTATTACGCACCTGCAAATCTTCTTCCCAGATCAATAGATCAGGTAGTGAAATCGCAAAATAGTCTAATTTCACTTCGTCTTCCATATGCTCTTTCCCGTAAGTGTATAATTTTTGGAATCGTTTTTCAGCTTCTTCTTTGTTGTTAAGCTTCAAAAACGCCAATCCCTGGTAAAAGATCTTATCGGGTTGCTGGTCGTTATAGAAAATTGCCGGACTAGGTTCTGAAATTCCTTGTGATGCGGTTTTCCAGCACTCAACGGCCTTTTCTGTTTCACCTAACTTATCATAAGCACATCCTAACCAATAGAAAATATCATTTTCCTGAGTGCCATATAATTTTCCTTCACCTAAATTGTGCGGATAAACCTGTGCAGCTTCCAAATGGCTTATTGCAGTTTGATATTCGTCATTTTTAAGAGCAATTTTTGCAAGCTCTACGTGGGTATTTACGTGTTGATAAGAAACTTTTCCCTCACCACCTTCCCAAGGATGAAACTGTCGATTTTCAATTAAGTCTAAAGCTTCTTTGTGATTACCTCTAAAGTTTTGCAGCGAAATATATTCTAAATAGAGATCGTCTCTAAAATTGGTTAGTTCCAGATTCTTTTCTAAAATTTCAAATCGATCTTCGATAGAAACATTGGTCTTTTTATAGAATTGATCTAACTCCATTAGAAGTCTAGGCTCGTTTCCATCAAGTTCAAAAGCATATTCTAATTGCGTTTTAGCAAGGCCTTTTTGATCGGTTTTGTTGTAATATAAAAGCGCTAAATTTCTATAGGCGATCGCATTTTTATTTCCGTGTTCGATCGATTGCTCCCAACAAACTTGTGCTTCTTTGTACTGCTTATTCGCATACCAGAAATTTCCTAAATAATACGCCGCACTGGCATCTTCGTTATCTACTTCTAGCGCTCGTTTTAAAACCAATACTTCTTCTAATCTATTTGGAAAACAGTAGTCTGATGATTGCTCTTTAGCTTCAGCAAAATACTTTTCAGCAGCTGCCGCATCTCCTAACTGATCATAGAAATAGGCTTTAAAATAAGCGATCATAGGATAATAATTCGCTTTGCCTTCAGTAAAAATAGAAAGCAATTCGATGGCAGTTTCAAATTCCCCGGCTTGTGCATAATCCAAAGCAAATTCGATATAGTTATGCTCGTAGTCTCTTAGTAAATCTTTAAAAAATGAAAGATCCTCTTCAGAATTACTAATCTTATAGTTCTCGAATAAAACTCCGAAGTTGAAACGATCGATCTTTAAAGAATCTTCAATAAACTGAAGCGCCTCATCTGTACGGCCTTTTTTACGGAGCAAAAGCACTTTCAAATGTCTTGCTTTGTGATTGTGCCAGTTAGACACCAATGCTTTATCTACGTGTTCTAAAGCCGAATCTACATCTCCTTTAAAACTATCGATCTGCGCAATGTTGAAGTATCCTGCGGCCTGCCATGCTGCATTCCAACAAGCTTTATAAAATGCTTCGTAAGCTTCGTCTTTTCTGCCTAAATAATTTAGGGTAACTCCTTTATTAAAATAGGCTTCCCCATCATAAGGATTAGGATTTCTTAAGGTTAAGGTCTCTATGGCTTTTTCAAAATAAGGCAATGCTTTTTCGAACTGTGCCTTTTTAAGATACCATAAGCCCATCGCATTATTACATCTTATATCCCCAGGCTGGCGCTTTAAAGCTTCCAGATAATAGGCCGTAGGATCGTAAGTTGCGTGGCGATATTGCTCAAGATGAAGTCCGTTTAAAAATAGTTCTTCAACACTATCAATAGCTTTTGGTTCTTTAGCTGCTTTTGCTGCTTCAGGAATTTCTCCTTCTTCATCATCAGATGGAGACCAGCTTACTAGGATTTTTCCCTTTTCAGTTTTAACCGTTAAACGCAGGTTTTTATAATCGGCTCCGTTTTTTTCAACAAGTTCTTCTAATCCATTTGCCGGATCAAGGTCTATTTCAGTTTCAAACAACACATTTTCTTCGGAAGTTAAAACCACTGTTGCTTTTGGGTATACTGAAGTTACGTGAACTTTTATTCTGAAGCCATCTTGCTCTTCTTCTAAATTGATAAGCGCTTCTTTGGAAGCATTTTTTACGACTCCTACATTATAGTAGGGCATAAAATACTGCTTAAAGCTCTTTTCTTCATACGGCTGAAGCCAAGAAAAATCGGGTTGATTATCGGTATAAACACCACACATCAATTCGATATACGGCCCATCATTATCGGTTAAATTTCGGTCCCAGGCTTGTCCAAAATCCCCGTTACCCCAGGTCCATTGTTTCTTTCCTGGGGAAACGTGATGATTTGCCACGTGTAGTAATCCTCCTTTAGAATCGTTTTCATAACCTCCTACAAAATCATATTTAGAGGTAATTGCCATATAGGAAGTTGGAACCGGAATATTTTTATATTGGGAAATATCGCTTCCCGGAGCATAATCTACTTTGTAATATTCTCCTTTTGCTATAGGAAATTCTGAAACGTCCCTTTTTCCGTGGTCGAAAACCGCGTTTACATCAGGTGGAAAAACCGACTGATAATGATCGTTTACCGCCACTGCCGGATTAGCCCACCATAAAAAAGTTTGAGGATGAACCGTACGGTTATACAACTGACCTTTTATTTCTAAATAGGCTTTATCTGGATGCAGCGTAAACCCTGCCATTCCTTTAGTTCTGAACATACGTTCCAACTCACTCACCCAAACAGTTACACTACCATCTTTATTTTCCTCGATGTAAGAATCTGTTGCGTCATACGTACTAGGGCGGTGGTGTTGTGGCCAGTTAAACTCAATTCCTCCTGAGATCCATGGGCCTGTTAAACCAACTAAAGCCGGTTTGATCACGTGATTGTAATATACAAAGTGGCGCTCTCTTATCTTATCCCAAGCCATTTGGATTCTTCCGCCCAATGCAGGGATCACCATAAGTTTAATATAGTCATTCTCAATATAGATGACCTGCCATTCTTTATCTACCGGCTCATCGCTAATTTTCTCTATAACAGGATGTGGATATACCGCGCCAGAACTCGCCTGATATACTCTTTTTTCAATAAAAACAGGATATTTTTCGGGGTCATACACTTCATACGTAGGTATGCTTACGGTATCCCTCCATGCTTTTACATCATTCATTTTTAAATACGGTTTAAGGTCATTTCTAAGTTGATGACCAGATTAATTATACTTTATAAAGCGCCGTGATCTTTTCGGCAGCTAATTGATTTTTTGGTTTGAATTGGTCAGAAACCATATACTTTTTTAAGCTGTAAAGCAATTGCTTTGCTTCTTTACGATTTTCGAGATCAGAATGTAGATCGATACCGGAAACCAGTAATTTTCCTTTACCTACTTTAACCTCAAAAAGCAATCCCAGGCTGCGATTTTCAAACCAGTCGTCTACAATACGAACTATAGGCTCTATCTCGCTATTCAGTTCATCCATAAGTAGTGCGTCGCTATGGCTAATCGCATCCCACCATTGCCAGTTAGAATGATATTCTGTAGGAAACTCAGCAAATGCAGGATGGTCTGGGTTACATAAAATACCTAGCGTATGCGGTTTTTGGCCATTTGTCCATGAGGTGTTCCAGAAAATACTAGAGAATCCTAATCCTATATCTCCACCTTTTTCAGGTAGAACAGCGCCTTTAGTAGGGTTGAGCAAGACGCTGCCTCCATTTTCTAAGAATGAAATTGTTGCAGCATCAAGCTGCTCAACAACACGTAATTCTGAGTTCTTAATCTCGTTAAGCGTTGCAGGATACACCCATATATCCCAACTGTTAGAAAAGCCACCTACGTCAACACTCAGGTTTAACTGTTTGGGGCTGTCTACAGCACTCAAATCAGCGGTTATTCTCCCTAAACTGATTCCATTACCTACAGGGATGTTTGTAGTAGGTAGATACCCTTCTTTGATGATGCTTCCATCCATCGCTTCGAGCTTCCAGTGTGGTTTTGCATTTTCAATAGAAGTAGCGCCAAAATGAGCGATTTCTACATCGGCCTCTAAGGTTTCAGAATTTAAAAAAGTACGTTGTGCTAGTCGAGCCAAGGGTACTGTTTGACCGCTAAATGCTCTAAATTCTTCTGGAGTTACATACCCTTTTTCGTCCCAAAAAGCATCAAGAACACCCACAAGCGCGGTTCCTTGCCCGGGAAAGTCGTGTAGGTCTAATAATTGAAAACCGGCGAATCCTTTGGTGCGTAGCGCAGCTTCGATATCTGCTTTGTAACATAAAGTTTGCAGTTTTCCTGAGGCTAATAGTAAGCTATCTGCCAAGTGTCCCAAACCATTCTCGTTTAAAGTTTCTTCAAAAATCTCAAGATTCTTCGGTTTTAAAACACCGGTGTATTTTGGTATTTCTTTGTAGTTAGGATAAACACACCACTGGCCAATTTCGTGACTTACTACAGGCATGGGGATGGTATCTATGATATGCTCAAAATCAAAAACCGTTTGTGGCGCTTCTTTATTTATGATGCTATTTAGGTTTTGATTCCATTGTTGAATACGCGGCTTGGGAGTATTAAAATAGTCGGCATTTTCGATAAATGGCCAGCCGGCAGCACTGGTATAAACTTTGGTGCTGTCCTGACCTTTAAAATGGTCTACAAAATCTATTAAATATTCTTTGTGGTGATCACCGCTTGGTTCATTTCCGTAGGCCATCATTACAAAAGAAGGGTGATTTCCATAATCGTCAAGTATTTGCTGGGCTTCTTTGTAAAGCCACTGGTCTATAGGTTTATCATCACCAATTTTTGCCCAAGCCGAAGCTTCTACCTGAAGGTAAATACCGGCTTCATCTGCAGCCTTAAATGCAGCTTCCGGGGGGCACCACGAGTGAAAACGCATATGATTTAATCCATGGCTTTTTATGATAGAAAAAATGCGTGCCCATTCTTTTTTTGTTGTTGGCGGATAACCGGTAAGCGGAAAAATGGTACATTCTAAAGTTCCGCGAAGAAAAACAGGCCGATCATTAATTGTAAAACGGCTGCCTTCTGCTTTAAATGAACGCATCCCGAAATTCACTTTTTCAGTATCAATTCCTAAATCAGATTGTAAACTCACGGTCATCTGATAATGATCTGGTGAAAATTCATCCCATAGTTTTACATCCTCACCCATAGGATAGGTTATTGTGATCTCTTGATCATCTTTAATGCTGAAACTTTGTTTAACAGAATTTAGCTCTTGTTTATCATCTTGTACTAAGGCTGCCTGAAGTGCAAGTTGAGCATCGATCTTTTTTTCTGATGTATTTTTAATGTTGGCTACAAGTTGTACTTGTTTGTTAGCTACATCAGGGTAAATCTTTAATTTTTCAATAAAGAGTTTAGGCTTGGCATAAAGTTCAAGTTTTCCTACCAAACCGTTCCAGTTAGATTGGGTATTATCGGTAATACTGTGGGCGTCGTTTCCTACTTCAATATCCTTAACACGGTTGTCAACGCGCACCGTTAAGGTATGTTGACCTGTGCTTAAGTCTTGTGGAAGGCTATAAACGTGTGCAGTTCCAAGCGTGTTTTTAGTTCCGATTTTTTGATTGTCTACCCAAACGCTTGTTTCCCAATGCGTACGTTCTAATTTTAAGAAAACACTTTTGTTTTCCCAGTCTTTTGGGATGTTTACGGTCTTTTGATACCAAGCAGCACCGGTATATTTCTTTGTTGGATTTAACCAAGAAGGAAACTTAAAGTTCTTTTTCTGTCTGTATTTTTCATACTTAGGTGATTTGTAGAAAAGACTGTCATTCCACATATTACCCGTCCAATGGGTATTTATATCTATTTCATTTCCGTAGTCGTTCTCAGCCATAGAACCCGGAAGTGTAATAGTTTGCTCAAAATCTATTGAATACCAGTTGTTCTTAACTCCCTGATCTAAAGAATCTACTTTAAAACTCCAGGTTCCTGAAAGGTCTAGCTTATCCTTTGAAGTTGTTGTTTGAGCAACAAAGAATTGGCAACTTATACAGAAACAAAGGATTAAAAAATACGATGTATGTTTTAAAGTCATAATTAAGATTTTTTAGATTAGTAAATTATTGTATTCTAGTCCTCACCGGTTAGTTCCAATTCGATTTCTTCTAAACTTTTACCTTTGGTCTCTGGTAATTTTGACTTCACAAAAAGAAATCCTGAAATACAGATGATGCTGTAAATCCAGAAGGTGCCATAAGCTCCCAAAAGATCATTTAGAATAGGGAAGGTATAGGTGAGAATAAAGGAAGCCACCCAAAGTGAAAAGGTTGCGACAGACATCGCTAAGCCTCTAATACGGTTAGGAAATATTTCAGAAAGAACAACCCAAGTTATTGGTGCTAGAGACATTGCATAAATCGCGATCGCAACAATTACGAGAATAAGAACCGGTAAACCACTAAACTCAAAGAAGTAAGCTCCCCCAAGTAAAGCGTAAGTTATGGCAAGCCCTAAAGAGCCAAAGAGCATTAATTTTCTACGTCCCCAGCTGTCAACCGTACGCATGGCTACAAAGGTGAACAGTAGATTTACACTTCCTGTAATGATGATATTAAATAGCATATCGCCTACGCTGTAACCGGCTGCCGTGAAGATCTCGTCTGCATAATTGAAGATGATGTTGATACCGCACCATTGCTGAAAGAAAGCAAGTACGATCCCAATGATCAAAATAGGGCGAAGTTTTACATTTTTCAATTCGCTCAAATTCACTTTTTGCTCCGCATGGGTAAGGGTTTGTTTCATATTTGAAACTTCAGTACTTGCGTATGCCGCACCACCAATTTTTTCTAGGGTATTTAATGCTTTGGCTGCTTGATTTTTCTTTACTAAGAATCGCGGACTTTCAGGAACTAAAAACATCAAGACAAAGAATAATCCAGCGGGAATTAATTCTGCCCAAAACATATAGCGCCAAGCAGTTTGACCGTTCCAGGAGTTTAAAATATCAGAATCTGTAAATGTACTTGGTATATTTTCTGCGATCGTGAAGTTTGCTATTTGTGCAGCCAGAATACCTATAACAATGGTAAGTTGGTTTATTGCTACAAATTGACCACGGTATTTAGTAGGCGTGATCTCAGCAATATACATAGGGGAAAGTGTAGAGGCGAGCCCTATCCCTAAACCTCCAATCAAACGATATAGTATAAATAACGTAAAATCATTAACGTATCCTGTACCAAAAGCAGAAATGGTAAAGAGTGCCGCAGCTACAATTAATGGATTTTTTCGCCCAAATTTATCTGCAGCAATTCCAGAAGAGATCGCTCCAAAAACACAACCTATAAGTGCGCTACTCATAGCCCAACCTTGAAGCGATGGTTGATCACTTATTTCATAGAATAATTCGTAAAAAGGCTTCGCACCACCTATAACTACCCAGTCATAACCAAAAAGGAGACCTCCCATAGCAGATACTAAAGCGATAAATAAAAGGTAAGTGAAATTAAATTTTGTATTCATAAGAAAAAGGTTGGTATCAAATATATAATTAACTTTCCCTTCTAAAATGGATTAAAAAATCTAAAGGCTGGATTATTTTACTTTATATCTTTAAATATTCAACATCTCATTATGAAAGATTCACAAACTAAAAAGGAAGGATTTTTAGGTCAAAAAATGATCACTTTACCTCCTAACATTATAAATGAAGTAGAGCAAAACGGTTTGATAAACGGTTTTTATGCATCTGCGATTGGATATTATCCAAGAGCCAATAATCACGACAGAAGACGAAAATTTGGGTGTGAAGAGTTTATAATACTTTATTGTATAGAGGGCGAGGGGGATATAGAAATTGAAACGGAAGACTTTAAACTTAAGCAAGACACCTTTATAATTATTCCCCCAAATGTGCAGCATCATTATTATAGTTCTATAACCAAACCCTGGACGATTTACTGGGCGCATTTTAAGGGTGAAAAAGCAGAGACCTTATACAATAGATATTATACTGACGGACCTTATCTTACCAAAGTGTATCGTGGCAGAGAGAAGTTTCAGCAAAAATTTAGGCGTATTATCGCGGTAATGGAGATGGATTTTCAAAGCGCTACGCTCGATTTTTCAAATATTATGCTTTTTGACTTAGTATCAATGATGATGTTAGGAGAACGGTTTACGCCGTCTCGCGGGCAGGAAGACACGATTACCAAGTCAATAGATTTTATGAGTCAGAATATCTCAACAAACCTAAAGGTGGCAGAACTTGCAGAAGAACAAAACCTCTCGGTTTCAAGATATTCAAAATTATTTAAGGAGAAAACAGGATACTCAGCAATACAATACTTTTTAAAACTGAAAATAGAGAAAGCCTGTCAAGAATTATACTTCACAGATATTTCGGTCAAAGAGGTGAGTTTAAAATTTGGTTTTGACGATCCTTATTATTTCTCGAGGGTTTTTAAAAAAATAATGGGGATGCCACCTTCTAAATACAGATACCTATATAAAAAGAAAAGTTTATCCAACTAAATAAGATTCTACAGGTGTTATCAACTACTCAATGCACATAAAGTAAAATCGCCCATTACTATATTAAGGTATTACAACGTTGTAGGTTTGAAAATTGCTACTGTAAGAAGGTGATTGTTTCGATATTGTGATTTTTCAGCATAATATCCATGTTTTTGATAAAATTGTCCATTTTGTCCAGTTTAACGTTTCCTTAATATTGTTTTATAAGCATAGCGATAAAAAGCTTGGTTATAACTATTAACTAATTCAATATTAAAACGTATGAAGTTATTACTACAATTTACCGGTCAATATAAGCTACTGGCTTTAGCAGCATTTTTGTTGTGCGGTAGCCTGTCTTTGATGGGGCAAACCACAGTTACCGGAACAGTAACAGATGGGGGAACAGGAACACCGCTTCCGGGCGTTAACGTCGTTGCGGGAACCAAAGGAGCCATCACTGATTTTGATGGGAAATATGAAATTAGCGTTCCAGCTGATATTGCTTCAATTGTATTTTCTTCTTTAGGATTTGCTACGAAAACGATTGATTTTAATGGGCAGACCACATTAGATGTAGCCTTAGAACCTCAAACCGAAGCCCTCGAAGATGTTGTTGTTGTGGGATATGGTACAGTAAAGAAGAGTGACCTTACCGGTTCTGTTTCTTCTATAGATGGAGAAGCTATAAAGGAAATACCGGTAACATCGGTGGATCAAGCCATTCAAGCGCGTGCCCCGGGTGTTCAGGTGACACAAACCTCTGCAGCACCAGGTGGCGGTGTGTCGGTGAGAATTCGTGGATCAAACTCTATTAACAGTGGTAGCGAACCTCTATATGTTGTAGACGGATTTCCTATTTATCCAGATAATGGCGCCTATGGCGCAGGAGGAAACAGACAATCTGCAAATGTGATGGCCTCAATAAACCCTAACGACATAGAGTCTATTGAAGTTTTGAAAGATGCTTCGGCTACTTCTATTTACGGTTCAAGAGGTTCAAACGGTGTGGTTTTGATCACCACCAAACGTGGTAAGGCCGGAAAATCTAAAATAAGCTATGAAGGTTCTTATTCTTCGCAAACGATGTCGAATCCTATTGAAGTGCTTAACGGAGCAGAATATGCTACTTACCTCAATATACTTGAACAAAGCCAGGGAGGTGCGCCAATTTATTCACAGGAGCAAATCAATAGTTTTGGCGAAGGGACTGACTGGCTTGAGGAAATTACCCGTTCAGGTTATATTCAAAATCATCAGATTACCTTTTCAGGAGGTAGTGAGAACAACAAATATGCTTTAACCGGTAACTATCACGATAATGCAGGTATCATTAAGAAAACCAGTTTTAAGCGTTATGGAATACGATTAAACCTTGACAATTCAGCATTTAATAAATTCTTAGATGTACGTTCTAGTTGGTCTTACAACCGTACAGAGTCTAATAATGCTCCTACAGACCGTGGAGGTCCGGGTGGAACGATTATTACGGCTTTAGGCTTAGATCCTACGGCTCCTGTTTATAATGAGGATGGAACGTATGCTTTAGCTTCTTATGATGGTCGATTTCTAATCAATCCTTTACAGGAGTTAGAGTTTGCCACAGATATGGATATTACCAATCGCGTTTTGGGGAATACTACATTTACCTTCAATATCACAGATCATCTTAAAGCCAAAACAAGTATTGGTGCAGATATTCTTACAGTAAATAGAACAAGTTTCTTCCCTGTAGGAAATACGCGTATAGGTAGAGATAATTCGGGTGAATTAACGCTTGCTAATAGAAATTCTGCAAATATTTTGAATGAAAATCTGATCACGTATACTAATGAGTTTGAAGGTGGACATTTTATTGATGCAGTTGTGGGATACACCTACCAGCGTGAGGTAAATAAATTTTTTAGCAGTACGACTCGTGGGATCACTGCAGCATCTGTAGATCAAGCTACTTTACAAGGAGGGCCAGATATTTTGAGTCCGTTTTCTAGCAGAAGAGAATGGTTACTAGAGTCGGTTTTAGGTCGTGTGAACTACAACTATGACAGTAGATATTTACTTACATTAACTTTTAGACGTGATGGATCTTCAAGATTTGGTGCGCAGAATAAATGGGCCAATTTTCCATCCGTTGCTCTAGGCTGGAATATTGCTAACGAAAGTTTCTTTGAAAATAGTGGTATCGCAACGACAATGAATAAATTAAAGCTTCGAGGAAGCTGGGGATTGACAGGAAATTCTGAAATTCCTGTTTATAATTCCTTAGCAAATCTCAACGAATACAATTATGTAATTGGTGGTAGTTTAGTTCTAGGACTGGCTGATGGCAGGTTGAGTAATTCAGATTTAAAATGGGAAACGACAACCATGCGCAATATTGGCCTTGACGCTTCTTTCTTCAATAACCGTTTGAATCTGACTTTAGACTATTTCAACAATAAAACAGAAGACCTTCTATTATTTGTTTCTATTCCTAGCAGTTTAGGTTTTCAATCGATACTGAAGAATTCAGGTTCTTTGGAGAACAAAGGTTTTGAAGTAGGTCTTGACGGTTATATTGTGAACAACGATAACTTTAAATGGAATTTAGCAGGTAACCTTTCTATCCTTAGAAACAGATTAACAAGTTTGGGAGATAGTACTCCATTTTTCTCAAGCACTACAAGTGTACACTTAGGTGTAGAAGGTAGTTGGGTTGAAGCCGGTAATCCTATCGGAGTTTGGAGAGGATATGATTATATAGGCATTTTTCAATCAGCAGAAGAAATCGCTAACAACCCATCACGATCTGGAGATCAACCGGGTTATCCAAGATATCGCGATGTAAATGGAGATGGAGAGATCACTCCCGATGATTATACTATAATTGGTGATCCTAACCCAGATTTCACTTGGGGACTTAACTCCACATTTACCTATAAGAATTTTGATATGAGCATATTCTTTAGAGGTTCACAAGGTTTTGATGTGCGTAATTTACAAGCTTCAGAGTTGGGTGATGGTGTTCAAAAAATAAATCAGATCGCGAGTATTCTTACCGATTCGTGGACACCTCAAAATACCGATGCTACGCGACCTATAATCGATGGGAACAGGGATTTTGCAAACTCCTATAGAGATTCTGACTACTTCATTGAAGATGGTTCATTCATACGATTGCAAAATGTTTCTTTAGGCTATACACTCCCTAGTTTTTCAGAATTAATTACCCGAGCACGTGTTTATGTCAGTGGTCAAAACCTATTGACCATTACAGATTACTCAGGTTTTGATCCTGAAGTGAATAACCGCGGTCAAAATAACCTTAATAGAGGTGATGATTATGATGCCTATCCACGATCAAGAACCTTGACCGTAGGTGTTAATCTAGAATTTTAATTATTAAAATAATATTATGAAAAAGCTTATTAAAATAAAACATTGGCTGGGAGTAGTGCTACTCGTTGCTACTGTTACAATTTCCTGCTCAGATCTTGAGGAAAATCCAGATTTCACGACCCAAGAAAACTTTTTTACTACGGCAGAGCAATTAGAACTGGGAGTCAACGCGGTTTATGACGGTATTGGTTATGGTCGTGATTGGGAAAACCATTTTTATGACCGGTTTGTTTTTGAATGCCTGGTGGGCTATCAAGTAGGCTGGGAAAAAGGTCCTTTAAATTATCAGAATGGGAATGTATCTCCTGATGATGTTTACATTTCTATTTATTGGAGAATATCATACGAGAATATTAATCGTGCTAACGCTATCATAGCAAAGGCTGATGAACTCAAAGATGGTGGAGCAACTAATACAGCATTGATTGATCGGGTGAAGGCAGAAGCTCAATTTTTGAGAGCCTTTTATTACTTCAATCTAGTGAGGTATTTTGACAATATCCCGGTAACGACAACGCAAACGCAAAGCGATCAGGATTTACCTTCTAACGAAAACGGTAAGCGTGTAGCCCTAGATCTCATTCAGTCTGACTTAGCTATGGCAAAAGATATTTTACCAGAAAGCTATGATCCTGCAAATGCTGGTAGAGCAACACGATGGGCAGCAGAAGCCTTGCTAGTAAAAGCCTATCTACAAGATGAGAAGTGGACCGAAGCGTACACCACAGCCCAAACCATAATCAATGAAAGCGGAATGGCATTATTTGATGATTTTGCCGATACATTTTCTGCAGAAACAGAGAATAGTGGACCTCGGATTTTTGAAGCCCAGGTTTCTGCTTCGGCAAATGCAAGTGAAAACCAAGTATATCACGCACATTTTGTTCCTGCAGATTTACCCAATGATTTAGGAGGGGTAGGCTGGCATTGGCTTAATGCTACAAAAGATTTCCGTGAGAAATACGATCCTAATGACAAGAGAATTGCCGGTACTTTTATAGAGCAATATCCTACTAATCGTATACCACTCAATGCTGAAGGTGAACGCCCTGTGGTACGTTGGAGTGAAGATGCTCCTTATAACCTAAGTCGTTTTGGAGGTATTGTACCTGCAGATGCAGATCCTAATAATCCAGACGAGCTTATTTTCTCTGCCGGTTGGTCTGCTAAGTATACCGAAGTAGGAATTTCAAATGCTTATTTGACTGAAAAGAATATTGTTTATTTAAGATATGCAGATGTACTTTTAGGACATTCAGAAGCTGCTAATGAAAGCGGAACAGGAGACCCTTATTACGGTATTAACGAAGTGCGCAGAAGAGCGGGCTTAGACCCGCTTTCGGGATTAAATCAAAGTCAACTCAGAGATGCAATCGTTGAGGAGCGTGTTTTAGAATTTGCCATGGAGTGTGAGACGTATCCAGAACTTAAACGAAAAAGTACCTATGGCGGCTCACCAGATTATTTAGGAGATTATATTCAGAATTTTATAGATATGTATGGTGTAGACCGCACATTGTCTCCTAAAGACTATGTCTTACCACTACCATTAAATGAAGTTTTAGGTAATCCTAATGTTACTCAAAATCCAGAATATCAATAGGTATTGTACATAAGTGTGATTGTTTGTAAAACCTGTTCCTCTAAGGGGCAGGTTTTATTATATTAATATCAAGTTTTTTTAAGAGCCTTCTGCTATGTTTCAACAGTGTTTTCAAAATAATTTTTTGATGTTTTTTTGTTTCTTAATGTTGATTTCTTGTAATAAGGAAAAGGAGCATTCAGCAACAAAAGAAACGGAAGCGTTTCAGTTATTCAATCGGATTCCTAGTGATTCTTCAGGAGTAAATTTTATTAATGAAATAGAAGAAAATGACAGGTTTAATATGGTCGATTTTTTCTATGTGTACAACGGAGGCGGTGTATCTGTGGGAGATTTGAATAATGATGGTTTACCAGATTTATTTTTTACCGGAAATAGGGTTGATGATGTGCTCTACATCAATCAAGGCAATTTAAAATTCAAGAAAATCAAACAGGCAGTAGCTGAAGCAGAATCAGGCTGGTCAACCGGAGTAACGATGGTAGATATCAATCACGATGGTTTTCTTGATATCTATGTGTGTAGGTCAGGTAATTACCCTAAAGAACAACGCAAGAATCTATTATTTATAAACCAAGGTGACCTTACTTTTAAAGAAGCGGCTGAAGTTTACGGTCTTGCAGACACAGGTTATGCTACTCAAGCCGCATTTTTTGACTATGATAAAGATGGCGATTTAGATATGTATCTTTTAAATCATACAAATGAACTTCGTTCACCCAACAACATCACCCCATTAGTAGCTGACGGCACGGGCTTAAGTAATGATAGATTATACCGTAACGAAGAAGATAAAGGAAAAGGTATTCGGTTCACAGACGTTACACAACAATCCGGGATTGTTAAAGACGGTTTAGGTCTCGGCGTAAGTATTGCCGATATAGATAAGGATGGATGGCTTGATGTTTTTGTTACTAACGATTTTCTGGCTAATGATTATATATATGTAAATCAAGGTGATGGTACATTTAAGGAACAATCAAAAAAATGGTTGGCTCATGTGAGTCACTTCAGTATGGGAAATGACGTAGCCGATATAAATAATGATGGCTTGTACGATTTAATGACCGTAGATATGAGGCCACCAGATAACTTTCACGAGAAAAAAATGTCTGGACCCTTGAATTATAATTTATTTCAGCGCGCTTTAGATTTTGAGTATTTACCGCAATATATGCGGAACACATTACAAGTAAATACAGGTAAAACCCCTGAAAAGGAAATCCATTTTGCTGAGGTTGGTCAAATAGCCGGAATTGATGCTACAGATTGGAGTTGGTCTCCGCTTCTAGCAGATTTTGATAATGACGGACTTAAAGATCTATTCATTACCAATGGTTATTTAAGAGATATTACAGATCTTGATTTTATAAACTATACAAGTTCATTGTCGAGTGAAGTTTCTCAGGATCAGTTAGATTCATTGCTGAAGCAAAAAGCTAAGGAGATGCCCTCTTTAAAAGTACCCAATTTTATATTTCAAAATAAACAAGGATTGCATTTTAAAAATAAAACTGACCAATGGGAATTTGAGCAATCCACGATGTCCAATGGAGCAGCCTATGCAGATCTTGATCAGGATGGTGATCTTGATTTGGTAGTAAGTAACATTAATGAACCCGCATCTATCTATGAGAATCAAACCAATACACTTGAGAATAACAACTACTTAGACCTTCAGCTTCTGGGTGATGCGTTAAATCCAAGAGCTCTAGGTGCTGAGGTATATCTATATCAAAATGGAACAATTCAAACTCTTACCCAAATGGTAACCAGAGGTTATCAATCTTCGGTAGATTATGGTTTGCATTTTGGTTTGGGAAGTGAAACAACGATAGATAGTTTGATAGTAATTTGGCCTGATGGAGGAAGACAGAAACTAACAGATGTGACAGCCAATACGTTAAAAAAAATCACAAAAGACGACGGACTGAAAGAATCCATTCAGCCGAAAAAGCGTGCTACTGTATTCAAGAACATCACCCAAGAATTGAATATTGATATAACACATGAGGAAACTGTTTATCACGACTTTAACCGAACCTATTTATTACCGCATAAACTATCAGAGCAAGGACCAGGCATCGCAGTTGGGGATGTTAATAATGATGGATATGAAGACTTTTTTATAGGTGCAGGCTATGGCCATAGTGGGCGTTTATTTTTAGGTTCGGTATCAGGATCGTTTCAGGGGCAATATATAGATACCGATAAAGAACAAATGTATTACGAAGATACCGGCGTCTTGTTTTTTGACTATGACAATGACGAAGATCTCGATTTATACATAGCCAGCGGTAGTAATGAATTTTATGAAAATTCAGAATATTATCAAGACCGATTATACATCAATGATGGCAATGGAGATTTTACACGCGTTTCTGGGGTACTGCCACAAATGTACAACAGTACTTCTTGTGTGCGTGCCGTTGACTTTGATAAGGATGGAGATTTGGACTTATTTGTAGGGGGGAGATTAAGTCCACTTAAATATCCATTTCCGGGAACCTCGTATCTGTTAGAAAATCGGAATGGTAAGTTTATTGATGTTACACAAAACCGTGCACAAGGCTTGAGAAAAGCTGGGATGGTGACCGATGCATTGTGGACCGACTTTAACATGGATGGAGCTTTAGATCTTATTGTTGTAGGAGAATTTATGCCCATTACATTTTTTGAAAATAAAGACGGACGCTTAAAAAATGTATCTTCACAAACCGGTTTGAGTCATACTTCAGGATGGTGGAACACGATCAACGCAGGAGACTTTGATAACGATGGTGATGTGGATTATATATTGGGTAACTTAGGTTTAAATGCTAAGTATAAAGCCTCAAAAGAAAAGCCGATTACTATATATGCATTAGATTATGATCAAAACGGAACCATTGATCCCATTTTAACAACGTATCGGGAGGGCAAAGAATACCCTGTACACTCACGTGATGACTTGATCAAACAGGTACCTGTGTTCAAGAAGAAATTTCCAGATTATACCAGCTACGCTCGAGCTACTTTAGATGACATTCTAACGCCTGAAGAGCAAAGTCGCGCATATCGGGCTAAAGCCTTTGAATTGGCCTCTATTATCTTGATTAATAATGGAGATGGTAAGTTTGAGAAAAGAATACTTCCTGACTGGGCACAGATCGCACCTATTTATGGAATTACGGTTTTGGATGTAGATAGCGATAAAAATCTAGATCTTGTAATTTCTGGTAATGACTTCGGTACAGAAGTAGGAGTGGGACAGTATGATGCGTCACAAGGACTTTATTTGGAAGGGAACGGAACTGGTAATTTTAAGCCTTTAGCGGCTTCTTTGACTGGCTTGGCGGTTTCCGGTAATTCTCGAGGCGTAGCACAAATAGTAATAAAGAACGAATTCGTACAGTTATACGCGGCTAATGCACAAAAACTTAAAGCTTACGAGATTTCTGTAGAAAAGGATGTACAACTCTTAGAAATACCCGAGGAAAGTATACGTGCAATGATTAAGTTCAAAAATGGTAGTACTCGAGTTCAGGAGTTTTACCACGGAGTTGGTTACTTCTCTCAATCGTCCAGAAAACTTCAATTAACCGGTGACGAAAAAGAAATCATTGTGTTTGATAAAAACCTGAAAGGCAGAATTGTTTTAGAAATGAGGTAAGACCTATTTTAATCTTTTAACTCTAAGCTGATAGATCGGAAATTTCTATCAGCTTTTTTTGATTTATAGATTACAGTGATATCTTCATTGCTCATTTAGTTTAATTCCTCTTCTCAAGTTTTAAAACTTCCCTCGTTAGCTTTTTATATTCCCTTAAGCAGCATCGCTGTACTTCTCTTTTTTTGAAAGC
>CESC01013190.1_pt1 | contig 90618 bp, 82 predicted proteins | sample 531131 | NCBI WGS metagenome assembly CESC01 (sample SAMEA2621295, study PRJEB7988) | marine metagenome | biome: marine biome (ENVO:00000447); feature: mesopelagic zone (ENVO:00000213); material: "saline water (ENVO:00002010), including plankton (ENVO:xxxxxxxx)" | depth 800 m
TTTAAACTTTTAAAAACTGTCAACCTATTTTAGGACGACTCAGAGACAGATATTTTACAAGTCTTCTGCAGATGCTATCATTTCTGCGATGTCTAACACCTGTACACTATCTTCTTTTTCTTTATTCTTAACACCATCGGTCATCATTGTATTACAAAATGGACAACCCGCGGCGATCACTTCTGATTTGGTCTCGAGCGCCTCTTCTGTACGAGCAATATTTACATCCTGAGTACCGGGTTCTGGCTCTTTAAACATTTGTGCCCCTCCTGCCCCGCAACAAAACCCTTTGGTTTTACAACGTCGCATCTCTACAAGTTCTACTTCTAGTTTTTTTAGAAGGTCCCGTGGCGCTTCGTAAATACGATTGGCCCTTGCTAAGTAACAAGGGTCGTGAAAAGTAATACGCTTACCTTTAAACTTTCCGCCTTCGACGGTAAGTCGGCCCTCGTTGATCAAGGCTTTTAAAAACTGCGTATGGTGCAACACCTCATAATTTCCGCCTAAACCAGGATACTCATTGGCAATGGTATTGAAACAATGCGGACATGCAGTAACGATTTTTTTTACCTCATATCCGTTCAAAACTTCAATATTGGTAACCGCCTGCATTTGAAACAAAAATTCATTTCCCGCACGTTTAGCAGGATCTCCTGTACAGCTTTCTTCGGTACCGAGTACTGCAAAGTCAACTTCGGCTTTTGCTAAGAGTTTAACAAAGGCCTTTGTGATCTTTTTGGCACGATCGTCAAAACTTCCGGCGCAGCCCACCCAAAATAAAACTTCTGGGGATTTGCCCTGAGCCATATATTCGGCCATCGTAGGTACCTTGATCGCTTCTGCCATAATTTAATTTTTAGCTCTTATTTAAAAGAATTAATCTTTAAAGACCTCAATAGTTACATCTTTCTCTACAAGATCTGTAAACTTCCCTTTGTAACGTGTAGCACGTACCAGGTGATTGTCTATCCAGTGGTAATTACCTCCACGTGGTTTCCCCATCAACAAACTGTGATAATTGAAACCGTGCTCGTTAAGCCAGTTTTCGGTCACTTCGCGATGCTCTTCAGTACGTGAAGTAAAGAAGCAAATAATATGACCTTCATCATACCACTTGTTTAAAGTTGCTAAAGCATCTGGAAACGGCTTACAGGTCGCCATACGCTCTGGCTCTTCGTTAGGAACATCTTCTGTGATGGTTCCGTCTATGTCAATGAGGTAGTTTTTAACACCTTCTGGCAAAACCGGACTTACGTGTTCTCCGTCTTGCAGCTTGTCGCTTAACATTTTGTCTACTTCCTCTTTTTTCATGAGTTCTCTATTTTGATTTTACTGGTTGGTTTACTAATTCTCGTTGATCCAATTGGCTCTATCCATTTGATTAAACGGCCAAGGAGCTGCATTATTTTCGATATTGGTCATCGCATTATTCAAGTCTGTTGGCGCAGCACTTTGCTCCATTACGAGGTATTGACGCATGTCCATAATAATAGATAATGGATTAATACCTACCGGGCAAGCTTCAACACAAGCATTACAGGTCGTGCACGCCCATAATTCTTCTCGGCTAATATAGTCATCTAATAATTGCTTACCATCTTCTTTGAAGGTTCCTTTATTAGCATCTATATTTTTACCAATATCTTCAATACGATCGCGCGTCGCCATCATAATTCTACGCGGAGATAATTTTTTGCCGGTTTGATTGGCAGGACATTCGCTGGTACATCTACCACATTCTGTACACGTGTAGGCATTAAGCAATTGTGCCCAACTTAAATCTGTTGCCTCACTCGCTCCAAACTTCGCAGGAACCTCTTCCTCTGCACCTTCCTCAGGCATTGCATATGGATCAGCATCAGGATCCATCATCAATTTTACTTCATTGGTAACCGCCTCTAAATTGTCAAATTGTCCCTGAGGTTTCAATCGTGCGAAATATGTATTAGGAAAAGCAAGCAGAATATGTAAATGCTTAGAATAATATAAATAATTCAAAAAGACCAGAATTCCTAAAATATGAATCCACCACGCCGCTCGCTCAACTAATATTAATGATGCAACGCTCATATTCTCAAAAAGCGGTGCGATAAACTGACTTACAGGGAAAGCTCCTACGATGCCTTCTGCACTTGCATAATGCTCGGCACCTTTGGTTTGTAAGCTTAGATCTGCTGCGTTCATTGTTAAAAACAAAAGCATCAGTACAACTTCAAAATAAAGAATGAGGTTCGCATCTAACTTAGGCCAACCTTTCATCTCTCTATTCAAGAAGCGTTTGATATGAAGTATGTTTCGGCGGATCCAAAATATGATCACACCTACTAGTACCAAAAGCGCAAAAATCTCAAAGACTCCAATCAGGAAATCATAAAATCCTCCGAGGAAACTAAAAATTCGATGCGTACCGAAAATCCCATCGATGATAATCTCGAGCACTTCAATATTTATAATGATAAAGCCGAGATACACTAAAACGTGAATGATACCGCTCACCGGGCGCACGACCATTTTATATTGACCCAGAGCGATCTTGGCCATGTTCTTAAACCGCTGCCCTTTGTTATCACTGCGGTCTTCTTCACGACCTAACTTAATGTTGCGAATTAGCTTTTTGATATTGAACACAAAAAAACCAACTCCTGCCAGTAGGGCAATAACAAACAAAATATTAGGTAAATACTGCATAAGGTTTATCTAAGTGAATCTTTAGGCTCTTCGTAAGGTCCGGGATTTTTTCCAAATACTGAAAAGTGTACGTAACGTTTTGGATTAAGTTTGATGTCTTGCATCAACTCTTCCATTTGCTTGGTAGCACGCTCTAGGTTATTATACATCTGGTCATCGTTGATGAATTGTCCCAGAGTTCCTTCGCCGTTTTCAATTTTTGAAGAGATGCTTTCAAAGTCTGCAAGCACGCTTTCCATACGCAAGACAAGTGCATTAATGTCTACTTTAGAAAGACTATCGCTTACCTTATTAAAGTTGGCAGACATCTCATCAAGATTGGTAAAAGTACGGGTGAGCTTTTGATCGTTATCTGCAAGTAGTTTGTTTAAATTTTGGGAAGCCTGATTAAAATTGGTTGCAGTTTCACTTATTTGAGCAATCGTTTCCCGTAGATTCTTTCTGGTTTTTTGATCTAAAACATCAGAAACGCCAACCAACACAGAATCTGTGCTATTGATCACTTCTTCTACTTTTGCCTGTAAAGGTGTTAAACGCTCATTAACGAGTTCAAAAATACCTTCATCAATAGTGCCTTCAAGCGTGTCTCCTGATTGTGCAGTTTCACCTCGCTCATAATCCGGAACAATAGACAGGTTTTTACCGCCTATGAGTCCGCCACCATAAATTTGAGCTTTACTACTTGTTGAGAACTGAAAATCATTCTGAACATTAAAAGTGACCAGCAAGTCTCCTCTTGAATCTGCAAAATCTATAGACAATACCTTACCTACTACAAGGCCATTTATTGTGACATTTGAACCCGGTGATAAGCCTTCTACGTTATCGTAGATGGCATAATATGTACGGTCGTTATTTAAAAGATTATTCCCTTTTAAAAAACTGTAACCGAAGATCAGCAGAGCTATGGCCACTACCGCCAGAAGTCCTGTTTTTACTTCTCTAGAAATGTTCAATGTAATTTTTTTTTGATGAGCCTCAAATTTAGGAATAAATTCTATTAAGGCTTTACGCCCTAACTTTTATTTATAAAATCATTAGCGTTTTGCTTGATTCCATTTTTGAAGGCCACAATGTATGCCGTAGTATAACCTTTAGCCTTGGCTTCCCGAAGCATACGTTCTATTTCGGTATAATTTGAAGTGTCGCCGTAGTAGTATTTATAAAGCTTGCCTTCTTTACTGCGCTGAATACCTCGCAAGCCTTTAAAGTTATAAGGCTTTGTTTCTAAACTTCTGCTACTAGCCGCTATTTGTACTTTGAAAATGGCATCTTTAACCACCACATCGTTTACCTCTACTGCAGGCACTACTTTTTTAACGCCTAAAAAATCATTAGTGGTCACATTCTCTTTATACTTTACCACCGCCTGTGCTACTGCGTGTGCAATATCACGCTGACCTTTTGAAGAATTAAGATAACGCCCTTCTTCGGTATTGGTGATAAAACCGGTTTCAATAAGAATACTAGGCATAACGGTTTGGTGCAAAACCACAAATCCCGCCTGTTTGACGCTTCGGTCTTTGCGGTGCAATTTCTGACGGAAATTATCTTGCACATAACTCGCAAGCTGAATACTCTGATCTAGAAATTCTTCCTGCATCAAGGTCAACCCGATAAGTGATTCGGGAGAATTTAAATTATACTGTGCATATTTCTCCTCGTAGTTGTCCTCCAGATAGATCACCTCGTTTTCGGCCTTTGCTACTTCAAAATTGGTTTTGTTTCGGTGCAATCCTAAAACATAGGTTTCGGCTCCTGAAGCCTGTGAATTATGCGCGTTACAATGCACCGAAATAAACAAATCTGCTTCCGCTCTGTTAGCAATCGCACCACGTTCATCCAATTCAACAAACACATCGGTTTTACGCGTATAAACGATTTCTATATCTTTTTGTTTTTGCAATTCTTCGCCTATAAGCAATGCGATTTTAAGCGCAATATCTTTTTCAAGGATTGCTCCTCGTGCATTTTTACCCGGATCTTTACCACCGTGTCCGGCGTCTATCACCACTACAAATCGCTTAGAGTCAACAGGCTTAAGATTAGCTAAAGCTCGCTGAAAAGGAAGTGTAATTAAAAATACTAATATATAGATTGTTGTCGTTCTCATATTTGGGTAACGTCTTAAAACCACCTTGTATTTTGCAAATTGCAGGCCAGATTAAATTATAGGTAGCGCTTTAGATTTTATCATTCATCAAAAATCAAAAAAATTAGAACATCACTAAAGTTTTAAGCGCACAGATTTAATGCGCATTACTTTAGGGCTTCTAAAAAATAGATGTAATTTTGGCACTTTGAAATTTGCCCTTACATTTACAAAAATAGTATTAATCCCATTGCAAACAAAGATCCTTTCCGTACTGCTCATTTTAGGCTTAAGCCTTATTTGCTATGGGTCTTTGTGGGCTCAAGACCTACCGATTAATACTTTAAAAACGATCCCTGCAGACACGGCAAACATAGACAACCGACTCAAGCCTACCGGGTCTTTACTTCCCGAACAAGTTACAGAACAGCAACAAGATAGTACGCTAAAAGATAGTATCGCAGCTCCTCGCGAGGCGCTTACCGATATTGTAAAATACAGCGCCACAGACTATTCTACTTTTGACCGCCGCGAGAATAAGCTTTATCTCTACAATGAGGCAAAGGTTGCTTATACCGATATTACCATCACGGCCGGTCAAATAATTGTAGACAACAATACCAACACGGTTTTTGCTAAAGGAATAACCGATTCTACGGGTTATAACCAGCCGCCTGTTTTTGTTCAAGGCCCAAATACCGTAGAACCCGATTCGATCAAATATAATTTCAAGACCGAAAAAGCGCTTATTTACGGTTCGCGTACACAGCAGCAAGAATTTTATATTAAAAATGAAGTAAGTAAACGGGTGAACGACTCTGTAGTGTTCATGAAAAATGTGCGCTTCACCACCAGTGAAAATGAAGACGACCCCGAATATTATTTTTATGCGCGCAAAGTAAAATTTGTACCCAACAAAAAGATTGTCACCGGTCTTGTGAACATGTTCGTATATGATGTTCCCATACCCTTAGGAGTACCGTTTTCTTATTTCCCTATGGAAAAAGAAACCAGCGTTTCGGGATTTATTATGCCTTCTCCCGGGGAGAATAATGAGCGTGGCTATTTCCTGCAGAACGGGGGATATTATTTTGCGGTAAACGATTATATGGATCTCACCTTAACAGGAGATTATTATACTAACGGAAGCTACGCCTTACGGGCAGCCAGCAGTTACAGGAAGCGCTACAGCTTTAGCGGAAACGTGAACATTCGTTTTGAACGCCTGCTCAACAGTGAGCGCGGTTTACCCGACTTCTCTGAAACCAACACCTATAACATTCAGTGGTCACATAGTCAGGATACCAAGGCGAGTCCTAATTCGCGTTTTTCTGCTTCGGTAAACTTGGGAAGTAGCAATTATTTCCAGCAATCTACAAACATCGATAACACAGCGAGTAGATTAACAAATACTTTGAGCTCTTCGGTTTCTTATTCTAAAACCTTTCAAACGGTTCCGCAGGTCAATCTGGCGTTAACCGCACGACATTCTCAAAACACCCGAACGCAAGCAATTAATATGACCTTGCCCAGTGTACAGCTTAACGTAGATCGAATTTACCCTTTCGCACCTTCTTCAGGCAGCAAAAAGGGCTTTTTTCAAAATATAAATTTCAACTACAGTATGAGCGGCGAAAACCGCTTTGAAACCACAGATAGTTTATTTTTTACACCGCAAATGTTTAGAGATGCTGAGTTAGGCGTACGCCATAGTATCCCTATCACTACCAACTTTAAACTGTTCAAGCACTTTAGTGTTTCGGCAAGTACAAACGTTCAGGAAAGCTGGGTTTTTGAAACTATCGATCAGCGTTTTGATCCTACGCTACGCGAAATTGTGCAAGATACCATAGGTGGTTTTGATCGTTTTACAACTTATAATTTTAGCACCAGCGTAGGTACCACGGTTTACGGGCAGGCTAACTTCGGCGACGATAAAAAAATACAAGCCATACGGCATACGATGAAGCCTTCGCTTTCTTTTAATTACAACCCGGGTTTTGATCAATATTACGAGACGTTTCTCGCGTCCGAACTCAACAACCCCAATGGAAATTTAACCCGTGAGGTAAGCTATTCTCGATTTGAAGGTGGTTTTTATGGTGCTCCAAGTAATTTTAGCTCTAGTGGAGTAAGTTTAAGCATCAATAACACCGTTGAGGCCAAAGTACGAGACAAAGACAGTACGGCTGTAGAACCCAAAAAGATCGACCTCATCAGCAACTTGGCGATCTCGACAAATTATAACTTTCTGGCAGACAGTCTAAAATTGAGTCCGGTATCAGTGCGTGGTACCATTCCTATTATTCAAAGCAAATTAAGTGTCAATTTTAATATGATCCTTGACCCTTATGCGCTAAATAACAATAACAGACGTATTGACAAACTGAATATCGCCAACGGCGGAAGCTTATTTAGACTTACCAATGCGAGTGCCAACTTTGGCTATTCCTTCAGCAGTAAAAGCTTTGGAAAGGAAAATGATGACCGTGAAGGAGAAGACACGCAAACAGCCCGTAACGGCGGGAGGCGCGATAACCTCCTTGGTGAAGACAGCAGGCAGCTTCAGAATAAATTTAACGATACCGAAGGTGCAGATGAAGACCCTGATGAAAATCAAGAACTTTACAACTACACCATCCCTTGGAATTTACGTGTGAATTATAATGTGAATTATGGGAATGCGGCACGCCAAAATGCGATCACTTCGCACGCGATCAACTTTAGTGGTGATGTAGAATTGGGCGAAAAATGGTTTGTAGGAGCTTCATCGGGTATTGACCTGACCACAGGCAAATTCACTCCTACGCAATTGCGTTTTGCTCGGGATTTAGAGAGTTTTAATATGACGTTTGCCTGGACACCCTTTGGCACCTATGCATCTTGGAACTTCTTTATAGGAATCAAATCTAGCGTGTTGAGCGACCTCAAATACGAGCAGCGCCGTACGCCAGACCAACAACTTTAAACCAATCTAAAAAACCAAATACGATGAAAAAAATTATCAGCACAACCAACGCTCCGGCACCCATAGGACCTTATAATCAAGCGGTTTTTGCAGGCGATACGCTTTTTGTAAGCGGTCAAATTCCATTAGATCCTAAAACCGGCGAACTTGTAAGCGGGGATATTGCTGCGGAAACCAAAATGGTAATGCAAAATTTAGAAGCTATTTTAACCGAAGCCGGACTTACTTTTGAAAACGTGGTTAAAAGCTCGATCTTTTTAAGCGACATGAACAGCTTTGCTCAAGTAAATGAGGTTTATGGAACCTTCTTTAATGAAGAAACAGCTCCTGCGCGTGAGACTGTAGAAGTTGCAAACCTTCCAAAATTTGTAAATGTGGAGATCTCAATGATCGCGATCAAATAACACAAGAGGAAAAAACACGTATATCAAATATTTGGCAGTAGCCCATAAAAAAAGCCTGAAAGAAAACTTTCAGGCTTTTTTTATTGAGTAATGATAGTGCATTACACCATCATATAATTTTTGTGATAAGCTACCAAACCTTCGATAGGACGCTTCAATACTTTTCCTATTTTAAGATCGTATTCTTCAAGAAGCTCTTTGAGTTCGCTTTGTAGATAGAATGCAATCGATCCTACAAAGTGAACAGGAATTTCTCTAGCGTTATCAAACTGAAGAATTTGATGCTCTATAAATAATTTAAACCCTTTGCGTATTAGTTTTTTACAGTAATCGTGATCTTTATTGGTAATCACAAAACGAGCAAACTGTGCTAAATAGGTGTTTGGGTTAGGCATTTTGTATAAATGGTTCTTTATACTTTCTGCTGTTAAATCAAACTGCTTAGCAAATTCATAAGCGAGTTCCTTTGGTATTTTATTGAAATGGAAATCACGCAGCAATTGGCGACCAAAATAGTTACCGCTTCCGTCATCCATCAAAATATATCCTAAAGAAGTTACTTTCTGCTCGATATTCTCACCATCATAAAGACTACAGTTAGATCCTGTTCCTATAATACAAACAATACCAGCTTCATCTTTTTTAGTAGTAGCATAAAGTGCGGCATAGGTATCTTCTTTAATGTCGATTTCCTGAGCCTTATCAAAAAAGTCCTGAAATACACCTTGAATTAACTCCTTGGGTTTCTGAGTACCGCAACCGGCCCCATAAAAGTGAACGTGCGTTACATCGTGACGATGCTTGTACAATTCATAATTGTTGATGATACGCTCTGTCAAGATTTCTGCAGACAACACTTGTGGGTTAAGCCCAAAAGTTTGTGTTTGAAAAATCTCTGCACCTTCGGCATTTAATGCGATCCAGTCTGTTTTGGTCGATCCGCTATCTACTAATAATATCATGTGTTTGTGAGAGTTTAAAAAACCCTTTAAACCCGAGGAGGTTTAAAGGGCATATATTCAGTTAATACGATTATAGTGAATTAACGTATTCCGCTAAGTCAACTAACTTGTTTGAATATCCAAACTCGTTATCATACCAAGAAACGATCTTGAAGAATTTAGAATTCAATTCGATACCAGCACCTGCATCAAAAATACTTGTACGTGGATCACTTACAAAGTCCTGAGAAACTACTGCTTCTTCAGTATAACCTAATACACCAGCCATTTCACCTTCAGAAGCTGCCTTAAAGGTCTTCTTGATGTCTTCATAGCTCGTATCTTTAGAAAGTTTTACCGTTAAATCTACTACAGATACATCTGGAGTAGGAACACGGAATGCCATACCGGTAAGTTTTCCTTTTAATTCAGGAATTACTTTAGTTACTGCTACTGCAGCACCAGTACTTGCAGGAATGATGTTTGCTAATGCAGAACGACCACCTCTCCAGTCTTTCTTAGAAGGACCGTCTACAGTCATTTGAGTTGCTGTAGTTGCGTGAACAGTTGTCATTAAAGCCTCTTCAATTCCGTATGCGTCGTTAAGCACTTTTGCTAATGGAGCAAGACAGTTTGTTGTACAAGAAGCATTAGAAACGATATTGTTATCAGCAGTTACGTCTTTGTGGTTTACACCCATAACAAACATAGGCACGTCTTTAGACGGTGCAGAGATCACAACTTTCTTAGCACCTGCTTGCAGGTGATAATCTGCAGTTTCCATAGAAGTAAAGATACCTGTACATTCTGCAACAACATCTGCTCCTACTTCATCCCACTTAAGGTTTTTAGGGTCACGCTCTGCGGTAATACGTACTGTTTTACCATCTACCACAAGATTACCATCTTTTACCTCAACAGTACCATCAAAATTACCATGTACTGAGTCGTATTTTAAAAGGTATGCAAGGTGCTCAACGTCTAATAAGTCATTAATCGCCACAACGTCTACGTTATCACGTTTTACAGTTGCTCTAAAAACGATACGACCTATACGGCCAAAACCATTAATACCTAATTTTAAATTTCCCATTGTATTTACTATTTGATTTGTATTACTAATTATGTGGTCATTATTTCAGACACACGAACGAGTTCTTTATTTATATGCGTTTTTCCTTTGATCGCTTTCTCAATCGGGTAGAGCTCCATCTTCTCGTGTTGAATTCCTACCATGTAGTTGCTTTCTCCGGCTAAAAGTGATTCTACAGCTTTTACGCCCATTCTACTAGCCAAAACACGATCGTAACAACTTGGAGAACCTCCACGTTGCATATGCCCCAAAACCGCGACACGTACATCGTAACCTTCAAGGTTTTCATCTACGTAATCTTTGAGTTCAAATACATTTTTCCCGGTCTTATCTCCTTCAGCTACTACCACGATACTAGAAGTTTTACCACTGGCTTTACTGCGTAATAAAGATTCTAAAAGACGATCTAAACCTAAATTCTCTTCAGGGATCAAAATCTCTTCTGCCCCTGCTCCGACACCTGCGTTAAGTGCAATATGGCCTACATCACGCCCCATCACCTCTACAAAGAATAAACGGTTGTGCGAACTCGCTGTATCGCGTATTTTATCGATAGCCTCTACCGCAGTATTTAATGCTGTATCGTAGCCTAAAGTTTTATCTGTACCACTAATATCATTATCAATAGTACCGGGGATTCCCATTATAGGAAAGTTGTATTCTTTATTAAAGATAAGACCACCGGTAAAAGTACCGTCTCCTCCAATAACGACAAGGCCGTCAATATTGTTCTCTTTTAAATTATCAAAGGCAATTTTTCTACCTTCGGGTGTTCTAAATCGGTCAGAGCGTGCCGATTTAAGCATTGTACCACCTCTATTAATGATATCGCGTACGCTTCGCGCATCCATAGGTTCAAAATCTCCATCAATCAATCCCTCATACCCACGGTAAACACCTACGCAATCTATTTTATGATATGCACAGGTACGTACTACTGCACGTACGGCTGCATTCATTCCAGGGGAATCTCCACCAGAAGTTAAAACTCCGATTTTTCTAATTTTTTGTGCCATTTACTGTTGAATGAGAAGTAAAAATAGCAATTGAATTGCATATTCCTAAGCCATTCTTAATGAAATTCGTGGCTTTCGCAATTTCAATCGTTATCGTTAACAACTATTTTTTAAAAGTGGATAAATTTGGGGTATTTATAATCTAAATAGGCTGTTTTTAGTAGATTAAAAATTTAGATATCCTCAAAATATCATATTCTCAAAAGAATTTAAAATCTACCTATTGCTCGAAACCGTTGTAGGGAATTTCAGAATCTGGTTGAATAACCTTGATTTCTTCTTCGACCTCCCGAGCTTTACCCTTAAAAACTTTTTGAATCAGTTCTTTAAAGGTATTAAAGTCTACCGAATAAGATAATCCTGCACCTTGCGTATAGCCTTCGTTGTTTCGAGCTACAAATTGAATGTCTGTCTGGCGGTTGAAAATGGTGGCCCGCAGACTTCCGTCTTCATTCAATAGGAAATTCACCTCAACATCACCCACAACCGCTTGCTCGCTGATGCCTCCCACAGGTACACCCACTTTACCATTGATCAATACTTTCTTTGAAATTTGGGTAGAAAGCGTAAAACCAAAACGCCCTGAAGTTTGTAAATCTGGACGATTATCGGCCTGCACATAATCTAGTCCTACATTAAATTTACCATCCTCATCAGATAGTAGATCATTAAAAATGCCCGAAGCGGTTTCTATCAGGTTTCCGTAGGCTGCAGATTGCGCATCTATACCGCTCTGGCTAAAAAACGCCCCTTGTGTAACTAATGAAAATGCCTGAAGCTCTCGAGTGGCTCTGTTGTCAAGACGATAAGCCAGCTCTGAAGTTACGATAGAGCTCGTATTCGGGAATTCAAAATCAAAGGTGATTTCCGGCTGTACGAGTTCGCCGTCCAAATTGATGATCACATCCACCGGAATCTTTCGGTTAATGGAAGGATTTTCAAGCAAGATCGATGGGTTTGCTTGTGTATTATAGACTGCACTGATATCAAGCAAGGCTTCTGTAGGATTTCCGTCCCAACTTATTTTACCTTCCGGCAGAATATTAAATTGTTTCTGCACAACTCCACTATATCTAAAGTTGTAAGTCCCTGAGTACGGTGTAAAGTCACCAAACATATTGAACTTACCGTTGGTATTGATCTGTATAAGCAAATACCCTGCTCCGCGTCCTTTTAAAGTACTTCCGTTTACCTCATCCACAACGATCTCTACTTCAGCATCGCGTGTAACTTCAAGATCAAAATTTAACTCGAGCCCTTTTATTTCTTCAATAACCACTTCTTCACCTTCCAGGCGCGCCTGCTTTTCTTCGGGACTTAGAAAGTAAATATTGCTGTTGTCGCCAAAAGATTCTGTATCACTCAGCGGAATTTTAAAGACGGTTCCTTCTTCGGTAGTCGCTGTCACGTCGATCACGAGTTCATCTGTAGGACCGGTAAGACTGGCTTCTCCGCTAATGAAAGCCGTACCATAATACAAGGCAAAGTCGTCGGGTTCTGTATCTAGAACAACAAGTCGGTTTGTATTGACATCCAGGTCTAAATCCCAATCTCTAAAGTATTGATGACTTATAGTACCGCTCAAGGTTCCGGTTGTTTTATACTTGGTATCTACCAATGCAACAGAACCAAACCGAAATTCCTGATTGTCGAGGGTTACCCGAGCTGTACCTCTAAAGTCATAGTCGGTATTTAAATAGGGAATCCCCAAACCGGCCTCGCGCAATAAAATTTCGCCATCAATATCCGGATTGCGATAGTCGCCCGTCACGCGGGCGCGACCACTAGCCAAGCCACGAATTTTTGAGATCACGTCGCCTCCCAACGGACTAAATGCTTTCATATTTAATTTACGCAGCTGCACATCAAGATCTATCGCCGGGTTTTCTGCCGCGACGTTAATCGTTCCTAATGCCGAAAGGACTTCGGTATTATCGTTATTTAAATGGGTGTCTATTTGATAATTGGTTAGACTTTCATCGCCTTCAACCGCCAAATCCAAGTCGCCCATCAATATATCATTAATGGTGAAGTTTGCAATATTTACAGAGCTATTGGGCAAATACACGCCTTCCTTTTGAAGGATATCCAGATTCCCATTCACTAAACCACGCAAGTCTAAACTGTCTATATAAGGTGTGATGTGAGATAAGCGTACATTCTCAAAATTTGTTTTTATATCCTTATAGGTACTGTCTTTAACAGCACCTTTTAAAGAAATGCGCTCCTCTTCGTGAGACAAGACCAATTCTTTAAGTTCCCAATCTAAAAAGTTGTTATCAAAAACAAGCTTGTTATCCTTATTATCTGTCTCATTTAAAAACCACTCGTTATTTTTAAATTTGAGACTACTGCGTTTAAATCCAATTACCGAATTATTCTCTTCGTTGATCGTATGGTAAAAACTCAAGTCATAATTATCCTGCTTTTGCGGACCTCCTTTAAATTCTGAACGTATAAAGAGTGTATCCTTTAAGGTTACATTGATCAAATTGAAATCACTCACGCCATAAATTCCTGTACCAATACTATCTGCCTCTACGTACGCATTGAAGAGCGGATTTTTATTATCTACGCGTACGTTTATTGCTTCGGCTAAAACTCCAAAAGCTTTTATGCGCGGTGATCTGAAGGTTAGCTTAAATTCTGAATCATCTGAAACCACACTACCCCGCACAAAGGTATCGGGCTCTAATTCGATATCAGGGACCAAAACCTCAACAATCTTACTGTAAATCTGAATATTGAAATCCATAAACTGATTTTCAGTGATTTTTCGCGGCTCATAATTGGTATACAAACTTCCTACTGCATTTTGAAATAAGGCTTTTAGATCTCCTATTTTAAACACTCCTGAAACCTGTCCCGAAATAATATCTGGTGAATTCATCGTGATCGTGCGTATGCCACGTCTAAATCCTGAAGTGATCACAAAATCCTGAAATTCATACAGATCATTTGAATTTTCAAAGCTTGCTTCGGTAAAAGCGATCACACCACCTGTATCATCGATGTTAGTACCTCGCATATCCATCACCACTTTTCCTTTTAAAACTGCTGAAGTATCTTGTAAGAAATTGAGCTTTCCTAAATCGATATGGTCAATCTCTGCGGTAAAATCATAAGTGTGTATTTCATCTGAAACATCTATAAGACCGTCAAAAGTAAAATTTGCATTAGGATCTCTTACCGTAAGGCGACCGTCAAAATTGGGGTTTTGCAAATTACCGGCTACAGTTATTCCGCGATACGTATAGTTATTATAGGTTGCAGAGCTAATAAGCCCCTCTACTCTTGTATCCAAAGTTTCAGCTTTAACTCCAGCCCCGTTTACACGTACATTAAAAGTAATGTTCTTCAACTTAGGAACCTTTAATAAGCGCCCCATATTAAAAGACTCTCCGCGCAACATCCCTACATAAGATGCGTTTTGAATATTTTGAGTGTTTCGCAGATCAATATCGGTTTCCAGAAATCCAAGATCTGTTTGAATATTGCTTTTGACATAGACCGTGTTTTCGGTGACGTTAAGTACACCATTAAGATCTACAGTTCCTAACCGCACCAATTCTTTAGGCAGGTTATTTCCCAAAATGTTGGGAAGTAAGGCCGTCAGGTCAAGATAACTCGTTTTTAACTGCCGGTAGTTTCCTTCAATATTAAAAGCATTAACATCACTAAGAAGTTGTTCAAACTTCACGTCACCTTGCACTCTACTGGTATTGAACCCCGCTAAATCAAAATTGGTTACTCTAAAATCATTCAACGTTCCCTGCATTATCCCGGAAAGCATTATTTTCTCTCCTGCACCAAATTCAGCATAGAACGCTTGTAAATCTGTAGTTGAAATTTCGCTTGGCTCAAAATCAATATTGAAAATCACCCGATTATTAAAATCCTCAAAGGCATTATTACGGGTATCAAGGTATACATCTCCTCGTATCACCGAGTGTTCTGTTGAAAGCACCATCCCGTTGAGTATGATTTCGTCAGGACTGTATTTAAAGTCGGCTTCTAGACCTCTCAAGTGATAATCCCTGTCGGCATCAAACCTCAACTCCTTAATCTGTGCGGAAACCGTCACATCGTCAAGATCAAAGTCTTCAGCTAAAAGATGCAGATCTCTATAATTTATAACCTCTGGTGTGTCAAGATCTTCATCGACAAATTTGAAATGCATATGATCGATCTCAACTTCAGAAGAAGATAATTTGAAAGGCGTGCCTCCGGTTTTCCCCGTGTTAAATTTCTGCGAAAAAATATACAGGTTATCATTTTCTTCTCCTTGATATTTTTTCACATAGAGTTTTGCCTCATCCAGAAAAACACCACCTAAAGGCATTTCATTTTTGATCAAGGCACGTATGCTCAGCAAGCTTGTCTCTACCGTTTCGGCATAAATCAAGGTGTCTTGATGATGATCTGCGATATACACGTCTTTAATGAGCGCATTCCCGTTATATTTTAAACGTATTTTTTGAATGGAAATATCCGTACCATAGGTTTCGTTCAGCGCGCTGGTCACCTTTTTTGCAACCGAAGTCTGTACCGCAGGAATCGAAAAAATAATTAAAAGCAATGCAAAGACACCTATTAAAATAAATAGGGTTCGCGTAATTATTTTTCTAAATTTTCTGATACGTTTTTAAGTTTTAACTTTGTCCCGCTTTAGCTTCATAACAGAAAACTAAAGTCTAATTTTATTGAAACAGTACGTGTGTACTTACAGCATAAACATTACTTTTTGATGTTGCATTGCTTAGAAATTAATAACTGAGATAAACCTCAACATATTTAATCCCTGTTTGGGTAAAAGTACATTAACATTCCCTATACCTAGCGACCTAATGTCAAAAAATAACACCTATATTCTTGCTATAGAATCTTCTTGTGACGATACAGCGGCTGCTGTGCTTCACAACGACAAAACCCTTGCAAATGTTGTGGCGGGTCAGGCTGTTCACGAGCAATATGGCGGTGTTGTTCCTGAGCTGGCATCACGCGCACATCAGCAAAATATTGTTCCTGTGGTGCACGAGGCGTTGCGCAAGGCAAATGTAAAAAAAGAAGCGCTTAATGCGGTCGCTTTTACCAGCGGTCCCGGACTTATGGGCTCATTACTCGTAGGAACCTCTTTTGCCAAATCTCTTGCGATGGGATTAGACATCCCGTTGATCGATGTGAACCATATGCAAGCGCATATTCTTGCACATTTTATTGAAGAAGAAGGTTATGACAAACCCGAGTTTCCGTTTTTAGCAATGACGATTTCCGGTGGACATACGCAAATTGTTCGGGTTGACAGCTATTTTGAAATGACTGTCATTGGTCAAACCTTAGACGATGCTGTAGGTGAAGCTTTTGATAAAAGCGCCAAAATTCTTGGCCTCCCTTATCCCGGCGGGCCCTTGATCGATAAGTACGCGCAACTGGGAAATCCTAAAGCGTATAAATTCACAAAACCCAAAGTAGGCGAGCTTGATTTCAGCTTTAGCGGACTTAAAACTGCTGTTTTATATTTTTATCAGAAGGAGATCGCTGCAGATCCTGAATTTGTAGATAAAAATCTGAATGATATCTGTGCTTCCATTCAGTATACGATCATCAATATCTTGATGGATAAGCTCAAGAAAGCGGTAAAACAAACCGGGATTAAACACGTTGCCATCGGTGGGGGCGTTTCAGCCAATAGCGGGATTCGCAAAGCACTTAAAGAAGCTGAACAAAAATATGGCTGGAAAACTTTTGTGCCCAAATTTGAATATACCACAGACAACGCTGCAATGATCGGTATTGTGGGCTACCTTAAATATCTCGAAGGAAAGCTTGCCGAAACCGGTTATACAGATACTCAAGTAATGGCGCAATCACGACTTAAAATTTAAGTATGCAACTCTTTTATCATCCTGAAATTGCTGCAGAAGCTAAAGAAGCAACTTTTCCTAAAGACGAGAGCAAGCACATCGTAAAAGTACTGCGCAAACGTACCGGTGACGTACTCGATATCACTAACGGAAGCGGAAACTTTTTTAAGGCTGAAATCATTTCGGCAAGTCCGTCAAACTGTACGGTTAAGATCTTAGAAGTAACCTCAGAACAGCCACTGCCCTATCACTTGCATTTGGCGGTTGCGCCAACAAAGTTGAATGATCGTTTTGAGCTTTTTCTCGAGAAAGCGACGGAAATAGGAATTTCTGAAATCTCTCCTATCATTTGCGATCATAGCGAGCGCAAGGTCATTAAAGAAGAGCGTTACGAGCGTATCATTCAAAGTGCGATGAAACAGTCTTTGAAAGCGCATATTCCTAAACTGAATGAAGCGCAATCCTTCAGTGATTTTTTAGAGACTACAAAAACTTTCAACGGAGATCGCTTTATCGCGCATTGCGAAGAAACCAACAGATTTTCACTGAAGCAAAAACTTCAGCCTAAAAGAGACGTTTTGATCTTGATAGGTCCCGAGGGAGACTTTTCGCCCAGCGAAATCCAACAAGCGACTCAAGCAGGATTCAGCCCCGTAATGCTTGGAGAAAGCCGTTTGCGCACCGAAACTGCTGCGATTGTAGCCACGCACAGTGTTGCCTTTGTAAACGAAGTTTAATCAAGACATTATTTGCACCAAAAGTTCTTTGAGCAAATCTCCCTGCGAAAGATTGTAAGCGCCAACACCTTTACTTTTTACATCAGCCGTGCGTAGTAAATTAACGATGTGACTCACTTTTTTCATCGGGTAATTGCGCGCCGCATCTACATACTGACTCACAAAATAAGGGTTCACTTTAAGCGCTTTTGCAACGGTGCCTTTGTCTTTACTCGGCAGACCGTGATAGATCAATAAATTTTGAAAGAAGCTAAAAAGCAACGCAATGGTCACGACCATAGGATTATCCTTAGGGTTTTGACTAAAATAATTGATAATACGATGTGCTTTTACCACATCTTTCTCACCAATAGCACGCTGCAACTCAAAGTTGTTAAAGTCTTTGCTGATCCCAATATTTTCTTCTACCGCAAGTGGGGTGATCGTGCTGCCTTCGGGAAGAATTAGTCGAAGTTTTTCTAATTCGTTATTGATCTTTGATAAGTCGGTACCAAGGAATTCTACAAGCATATGAGCAGCTTTGGGTTCTACGGTGTAGCCTTTGCCAGACATTACACGGCGAATCCAATCGCCCACTTGATTTTCATACAGCTTTTTACTTTCAAAGATGAGTCCGCTCTTGGCGATTTCCTTATACACGCGTTTGCGCTTGTCAAGCTTTTTATACTTATAGCAAAACACCAAAACGGTGGTAGGCTGCGGATTTTCGGCGTAAGCCTCAAGTTTGTTCTTGCTTTTATCGGGTTGCGACAGAATTTCGCGCGACATATCCTGAGCTTCCTTTACGATCACCACTTGACGCTCTGCCATCATCGGGAAACGTTTGGCTTGCGATAATACATCATCCAGAGACACATCGCGACCGTAAAGCACCATTTGATTAAACCCTTTTTCTTCTTCGGTCAACACATTATCTGCAATATAGTCTGCGAGCTGATCTATATAATAAGGTTCTTCCCCCATTAAAAAATAAATAGGTCTTAGATTGCCTTTTTTAATATCCTTTACAATGCGTGTAACTTCTTCTACCAAGGTTGTATTGAATCTCTTTTTTTATATGCTTATCCCGATGGGGACGAAGTTTTAAAACTGATGCAGGCCTAAAAATTCCGAAGGTTGATTACCTTTGAAACGATGCAAGAATTGAATTTTCCTCCATATGCCTTCAGGCTCAAAAGTAGCGAAAATAAACCGCTTATATTTGACCCCATTCGTAAAAAATTTGTGGTACTCACCCCTGAAGAATGGGTACGCCAACACGTAGTAAAACATCTTTTGAGCGTTTATAAATACCCTTTATCGCTTATAAATGTTGAGAAAGAATTAAAGATTAACAACACCTCAAAGCGTTATGACGGGGTTATTTTTAATCCTGACGGAAGTATTTTTCTAATTATTGAATGTAAAGCGCCTAAGGTTAAAATCACACAAGAGACTTTTGACCAGATCGCGCGCTATAATCTTGCGGTAAAAGCAGAATATTTAATGGTTACCAACGGTCTCAATCACTACTATTGTCAAATGGATTATGAAGCTAAAAAATATATCTTTTTACGAGATATCCCGGTTTACAGCTTATGAAAACAGCCATCGTCATACTCAACTGGAACGGTAAAAAACTGCTTCAAGAATTTTTGCCCAGCGTCATCAAGCACAGCGCGCATTTAGCAAGCATTTACGTCGCCGATAATGCTTCAACCGATGCTTCTGTCTCTTTTATACAAGCTGAATTTCCGCAGGTGAAGATCATTCAGAATACTTCAAATGGCGGATATGCTAAAGGTTATAATGATGCGCTTCAACATCTGGAAGAAGAACTTTTCATCCTGATGAATAGTGATATTGAAACGACTCCGGGATGGTTAGAACCTATGATCAAGGCTTTTGAAAGCGATAAAAATTTGAGTGCTGCACAGCCTAAACTTTTAGACTTAAAAAAGAAAACCCATTTTGAATATGCAGGCGCCGCCGGAGGATTTCTCGATTCTCTGGGCTATCCTTTTTGTCGCGGACGCATTTTTGACACCTGCGAAAAAGACACCGGGCAATACAATGATACTTTAGAGATTTTTTGGGCGAGTGGTGCTTGTCTAGCTGTGCGCAAGTCCGTTTTTTGGGAAGCCGGCGCGCTAGATGAAAACTTCTTTGCGCATCAAGAAGAAATCGATCTTTGCTGGCGGATAAAAAATTTGGGATATTCCATTAAATACCTAGGAGCAAGTGCGGTGTATCATTTAGGCGGAGCGACTCTGGAACAGATGAATCCGAAGAAAACCTACTTGAATTTTAGAAACAACCTGATGCTTTTGCTTAAAAATGTAGCCGGATTTAAAGTCTACCCTATTTTATTTACGCGAATGTGTCTCGACGGGATCGCCGCTTTTAAATTTTTAGCTGAAGGAAAACCGAAGCATTTTACAGCGGTGCTCCAAGCACATTTCAATTTTTATGCCCAAACTCCAAAACTGCTTAAAATCCGTAGTCATACCGCCGGAAATCGGCCTTACGCCAAAGTCAAATCTATCGTCTGGGCGTATTTCATACGGCAAAAGAAGCACTACACCGACCTATTTTAACAAAATTTAAAGTATTGTTAAGGTTGGGCAATTGGGCACTAATTTTAATAAATTTGACGTTACTAAAAATTAAAGATAACAACTAAAATTATGAGAAAATTAATGATTGTATCGGCATCAGCGCTGGTACTTCTTTCCTCTTGTGTATCTCAGAAGAAATATGCGGCATTAGAGGCTAAACAAAAAGAAACGCAGGATATGCTTAATACAGCTACCGTTAAACTTAATGCTTGTTTAGCACAAAGTGAAACGATGAAAGAGCAAATCACTGATCTTAGAAACGCGAATAATAATCTCATCAATACTCAAGGAAATTTAACTACACTTTCAGCAAAAGGTGCTGAGAACTTAGAAAAATCTCTTGAGCAAATGAAAGAAAAAGATCTTCAGATCAAAGCTTTCCGTGATGCGATGAACCGTAAGGATTCTGTAACTCTTGCACTTGTTACAAGTTTAAAAGGAGCTATCGGTAACTTAAACGATGAAGACATCGAGATCAATGTTGAGAAAGGTGTGGTTTATGTTTCTATCTCAGATAAACTTTTATTCAACAGTGGTCGTTGGGATGTAACTAACCGTGCTAAGGAAGTTCTTGGTAAAGTTGCTACTGTAGTGAAAAACAAGCCAGACATCGAGTTTATGGTAGAAGGTCATACAGACAGCCAGCCTATCAGCACTTCTGTAATCGAAGATAACTGGGATCTTAGTGTGAAGCGTGCAACAAGTGTAGTACGTATTCTTCAAGAAGAGTTTGGTGTACCACCAGAGCGTATGGTTGCAGCAGGTAGAAGTTACTACGTGCCTTTAGCAAGTAATGATACTGCAGAAGGTCGTGCGCGTAACCGTAGAACACGTATTGTTGTTCTTCCTAAGCTAGACCAATTCTACAAAATGATTGAAGAAGGAATGCCTAAAAACTAAGAACAGTTAGTTTTAAAATATTAAAACCCGGTCTTGCGACCGGGTTTTTTATTGCTTCCATCAAAGGCTTTTCTATTTAAGGTTTGTATTTAAATCGTAAGCTCTCCTTTTCCTTCTCTTAATACAACAGCCTCGCCATTTGTCAAATCGATCACGGTAGACGGAATATTACCTCCATAACCACCATCAATCACGACATCTACAAGCTTGTCCCATTTCTCCAGAATTAATTCAGGATCTGTAGTATATTCGATCACGTCATCTTCATCATAAATTGAAGTTGAAATGATAGGATTGCCCAGATGACTCACAATTGCGCGTGCAATGTTATTATCTGGCACACGTATTCCCACGGTTTTCTTTTTCTTAAAAACAGTAGGTAAGTTGTTATTTCCCGGAAGAATGAATGTGTAGGGTCCCGGCAATGCGCGCTTTAATAATTTAAAAGTTGGCGTATCTATCTGCCGCACATAATCTGAAAGATTACTCAGATCTTCACAGATGAATGAAAAATTTGCCTTTGCTAATTTCACTCCGCGCAATTGCGCAACACGTTCGAGCGCCCGATTGCTTGTAATATCACAACCTAAACCATAAACCGTGTCTGTAGGGTAAATGATCACCCCATCATTTTTTAAAACCTCAACAATGCGCTTGATCTCGCGCTCGCTTGGGTTTTCATCATAAAGTTTTATAAACTCTGCCATTAGCTGTTATGCTTTCTCTACTTCGCTTTCTAATTTTAAAACAGTAGAACCATCTTCCTGTTTAATTAAAAGTGCCTTATTTCCTTGTTCTCCTTTTCGGGTGATTTCACTACCGTCAATAGTTTTGGTAATTTCTTTAGAATAAGACGCTTTAACCTCACCGGTTGCAGTCCCGTTACCCCATTTCCATTTTACAGTACTTCCTTCTCGTATCATAGTTTTTCTTTTAAAGTTAGATGAGAACTGAAGGAAACCATAATTTTCTAACAGAAGATTAACGTGCACTGCATAAGAAAACTTAAAATTAAGCGTTTCAGCCCGCCCAAGGTTGATACTTATGAAGTAAAGCCTGCACTTTTACCTCCCATAACTTTTCAGCCTCGCGGTTTACGGAGTGTTCGGTTTCGGCATCAAACTGACTTTGCATTTTGCGCCGGCTGCTTTCGATTTTTTTATAGATCCTCTGTATTTCTGCTTTAGAATTTCGAGTGAAGTGAAATTCAGCTACCGCTTTGCGAAACATTCGCGCGTGTACTTCAGAAATATCAAAATGCGTTTGCTCGTGCTTTAAGGTAAATTCATCAATAAGTTCTGGTTTATACCAAGACAGTTTCGGATAGAAATTGGCTTTAATGATCGATTTGGATTTATCAATAATCCCAGTGCTTTTAATCGTAAACCGATGACTGATCCCGGTATTAGAACTGGCTGAAAACGCGCTGCCTTTTGAAGGTAATCCCTGAAAATCAGACCAGCTCAACGTATGTCCATCGCGCCACGACATACGTGCAGATTTTCGCTGAAAGCCAAATAAAACAAAGAGGCAAAATCCTATAAGAACAAGCGGTTTCATCAGGTTTTTTGCTTTTTCTTTTTAGCTGCAGGAAACAAAATGTTATTCAAAATCAAACGATAGCCGGGGCTTGTAGGATGCAATTTCAATTCGGTTTTAGGGTCACCTACACGATGCTGATAATCTTCAGGATCGTGACCGCCGTAAAAAGTAAAAAAGCCTTTCCCTTTTACACCGTGTATATAACGTGCTTCGCCGTTGGCTTTATTCTCTCCCAGCACCAAAACATTGGCTTTGATCTCTTCGGGATTATAGGCTGTGGTTTGCCCCATAAAGCCTTTAACCAAAGCTGTGTGGTTTTGACAAAGCATTGTAGGCACCGGATCCCATTTTGCTGAAAATTCCTTGAGACTAAAATAATCGGTGTCTGCGGGAACTCTACGAAAAGGCGTGGTATCTATACTGCTGAATTCATATTGCTGCGGATTTTTGACCAGTGTAAAGTCGGTAAATGCAAAGGTACGATCATAACTGATTTTAGCTTGATAATTTGCATCTGAAGCATCTCCGTCAAACATCGGCTCGCAGATATCAACACCCGTTGCCGAAAGCGCAATATCAAAGCTATCGGTCGCGCTACACATCGCAAACATAAAACCGCCTCCAATGACATAATCACTGATCTTTGTTGCCACGGCTAGCTTTTCTTGAGAGACTTTATCATAACCTAATTCTGTAGCTAAGGCTTCAGCTTGTTTCTTTTCTTCGATATACCAAGAAGTCGCTCTGTAGGATCCATAAAATTTCCCGTATTGACCGGTAAAATCTTCATGATGCAAATGCAACCAGTCATAAAGTACGAGTTCGTCTGCCAATACTTCCCGGTCGTAAATTTTGGTATAAGGAATTTCAGCATATTCTAAAACCATAGTCACGGCATCATCCCAAGGCACCGAACCATCTGGCGTATATACCGCGATTTTAGGCGCTTTCTCCAAAACGATCGCCTCCATATTTTGGGACGGACTCTCGATTTCTGCCAGAATAGCTTCGGTTTTTGCATCGCTTAAAACCTCAAACGACACCCCGCGAATCATACATTCTTTTTGGAGTGCTTCGGTATCGGGCAGTAAAAACGCACCTCCACGATAATTGAGCAACCATTTTACTTTTTGCTGCTGGTTGAGCGTCCAATACGTGATTCCGTAGGCTTTTAAATGTTCCTTTTGACTTTCGGCATCCATAGGAATCAAAACATAGGAAGCGAATGCCGGAACAATTAAAAAACTAAAACAAAGCGACAGCCAGAAACGTCTAAATAAAAAGTATGATTTCAATCTCAAAAGTCTTGTATTTTATGCTGTTGAAGTTACAACGATTCAAAGACTATGCCTAGTATTTAGAGCACTTGATTGTTTAAATACTATTGAGAGACAATACCCTTTGGTTGTATCAATAAAAAAAGGAAGTCAAAACTGACTTCCTTTTCTAATATCTTTCTTTAGATTCTAGAATGGAACCTCATCTTCTCCACTCTTATCAAAACCACCATCATTCATCGAGCTTCCAAATGCCTGATCAGGCGTTGGGAAACTGTCTGGAGTAAAGGTATCATCGTTAGCCGCAGCATTTTGATTCATCGCAGACTCAAACTGGTACGGAGTGCTAAAGTCATCAAGGTTGTCAAATTTACCAAGGTGTCCTAAGAACTTCAGCCTGATGTTTTCCAATCCACCGTTACGGTGTTTTGCAATGATGAATTCGGCTTGACCTTCTGTTGGGCTGCGCTCCTCATCATCCCACTCATCAATTTTATAATATTCCGGACGGTAAATAAAGGATACAATATCGGCATCCTGCTCGATCGCACCCGATTCACGGAGGTCAGAAAGCAGCGGTCGTTTACTTCCCCCACGTGTTTCTACCGCACGTGATAACTGTGATAGTGCGATTACCGGCACCATCAATTCTTTTGCAAGTGCTTTAAGGTTACGCGAGATCATCGAGATCTCCTGTTCCCGGTTCCCACCTTTTTGACTACCTCCTGCAGTCATCAACTGCAAATAATCAATAATGATCATTTTGATCCCGTGTTGCGAAGCCAGACGTCGCGCCTTTGCTCGTAAATCAAAGATGGAAAGCGAAGGCGTATCATCAATAAATAAAGGTGCTTTTTCTAAGCTTTTTACTTTAACATTAAGCTGTTCCCACTCGTGTTTCTCAAGTTTACCGGTACGTAGTTTTTCTGAAGACAAGCCGGTTTCTGAAGAGATCAAACGCGTGATTAACTGTACTGAAGCCATTTCCAGCGAGAAAAACGCTACGGGAATTCCCTGACCAACTGCAATGTTACGCGCCATGGAGAGCGTAAGTGCCGTTTTACCCATACCAGGACGTGCAGCAACAATGATCAAGTCACTCGCCTGCCAGCCCGAAGTTAATTTATCAAGACGATCAAAACCAGAAGGTATACCAGAAAGTCCTTCTTTATTTGAAATTTCTTCAATTTTCTTTTTTGCCTGAATTACCAAACTCTGCGCCGTTTCAGAACTACGCTTGATGTTACCTTGAGTTACTTCGTAAAGTTTACTCTCGGCGTTGTCGAGTAGGTCGAATACATCGGTAGTTTCATCGTAAGCTTCTTCGATAATTTCGTTAGAAATTTTGATCAAGCTCCGCTGAATATACTTCTGAAGAATAATACGGGCGTGGTATTCAATATGCGCTGATGAGGATACTTTTTGCGTTAATTGAATCAAATAATAGTCCCCGCCAGCTTGATCCAATTTCCCCATTTGCTTCAACTGCTGAGAAACCGTTAATAAGTCAATAGGCTCCCCATTTTCAAACAAGGCACGAACCGCATCATAAATGTGTTGATGCGCATCTTTATAGAAAACTTCAGGGCTTAAAATATCTATAATTTCATCAACCCCTTTTTTATCAATCATCATCGCACCTAAAACAACTTGCTCTAAATCAATAGCTTGAGGCGGTAATTTACCACGCTCAAGGGAGATCACGTCTTTTTTAGGATTAATATAATTAGGTTTAGTCTGCAGATTTTCCATAGAGGACGAATGTAAAAAATTTGTTAAGGCGGGTTCAACTTTTTGCAGCTGTGGTTATCCACCATAAGTTAACAAATAGCATGTTGATAACTAAATAATCTTGTTAACAAGCATAAAAAAAACCGGAGAGCAAATCTCCGGAATTTTGTCGCAAGTGATGTTTAACTGTTTTAACCTTTAAACACCCCCATATTTGAGTATTTATCCATACGCTTTTCAACCAAATCTTTTGGTGATAAGTTTTTGAACTCATTAAATGCTTTTAAAATCTCTTCTTTTATTGTAGAGAAGGTCGCTTCTCGATCGCTATGTGCTCCCCCTAATGGTTCTTTTACGATCTCATCAATAAGCTTTTGCTTCTTCATATCTTTTGCGGTAAGCTTCAATGCGTCTGCTGCTTGCTCTTTAAACTCCCAGCTTCTCCATAAGATCGAAGAACACGATTCTGGCGAGATCACAGAATACCAGGTATTCTCAAGCATCAACACCTTATCTCCAACACCTATACCTAAAGCACCGCCACTTGCTCCTTCACCTATGATCACAACAATGATGGGCACTTTAAGACGTGTCATCTCAAGAATATTACGCGCAATTGCTTCTCCTTGCCCACGCTCTTCAGCTTCAAGACCAGGATAAGCTCCCGGAGTATCAATGAAGCATACCACAGGAAGATTAAACTTCTCTGCGCTCTTCATAAGACGCAATGCTTTGCGGTAACCTTCAGGATTTGCCATACCGAAATTACGATACTGACGTGTCTTAGTATTGAAGCCTTTTTGCTGACCGATCAACATAAAACTTTGATCCCCTATTTTACCTAAACCACCTATCATCGCCTTGTCATCTTTAACATTGCGATCGCCGTGAAGCTCTAGAAAGGTATCGCCACAAAGCGCTTTGATATAATCTAAAGTATAGGGCCTGTTAGGATGACGTGACAACTGTACACGCTGCCAAGGTGTAAGATTTTTATAAATCTCTTTCTTGGTATCGTTGAGTTTTTTCTCAATTTGCTTACAGGTATTGGTGACATCTACATCACTTTCCTCTCCTATAAGCGAGCATTTTTGAAGTTGTTCTTCAAGCTCTTTAATGGGTTGTTCAAATTCTAAATATTCCATTTAGGGGAAAATTTTAGTTAGCTGACAAATATAAAGGTTTTAAAAAGCTTCTCCCAAACCCTTATCGGTTTTTAGCCGGTCTATTTTTAATTTGTTTCTAAATTCTTTAATGCGCGTGCAGCCTTGCGTCTGCGGGCATTCTTTAAAATTCCGTTTAAAATCACGGTACATAAAATGAGTATTGCGCCCAGATAAAAGCCGGTATTCATTTGTTCGGCATCGCCTAAAATGAGAAAAGCTAGGATGATTCCGTACACGGGTTCCATATTTGTGGTGAGCATAATGGTGTATGGCGTTAAATGTTTCATCACTTTTACCGAAGCGATAAACGCATATGCAGTACAAACGGTCGCAAGTATCAAAAGATACACCCAATCCATTTGCTGTAGTTGAAAAAAGGAAGCATCAAACGTTCCGCTAAGCGCCAGAAAAACGGTTATAAACAAGGCTCCGGTGAGTAATTCATAAAAAGAAATCATCACAGAATTGTGCTTTTTTGCAAACTTGCCATTGAATAGCGTAAACAACGCAGCTAGCAATGCAGAAATAAGCGCGACAATAATTCCTTCAGTATAACGCGTTTCTACCTCAAAAATGAGATACAAACCACAAATTACAAGCAAGCCAAAAACGAGCTCGTACCAGATCAACTTCCGTTTATAAAAAATAGGCTCTAAAATACTCGTAAAAAAAGCTCCTGTGCTCATCATCGCCAAAGTGATCGAAACATTTGCGATTTTAACCGCACCAAAAAAGGTTAACCAATGCAAAGCGATAAGAACTCCCACACCTGCCAGACCTAAAATCGTTTTGCCTTTCGCCTTGAGCGAAATCCCTTTAAATTTTATGTAGCCAAAAATGACTATCGAAGCAATGAGCATACGGTACCAAACCAATGCCGTTGCCCCAATACTGATCAAAGCACCCAGAACTGCCGTAAACCCCCAAATAAACACAATGATGTGAAAATGGAAGTAACTTTTAAGACTATCGTTTTGCACGGTTTAGAAGATATATGGCTAAGATACCAAAAAGCACATTAGGCAACCACACGGCAACCATTGGAGAAAAGTCAGATTGCTCTGAAATAGTACCAAAAACCTTATCAAAGAAGATAAAAATAAACGCTAGAGAAATCCCCAAGGCTAGGTTGATCCCCATTCCACCGCGGCGCTTCATAGAAGAAACCGCGACTGCAATAATGGTCAAAATATAGGCGCTCACCGGCAAACTGTAGCGTTTATATAGCACCACCTCGTACCTATTTATCGCAGAAGAACCTCTGGCTCGCTCTTTATCTATAAACTCTCTCAATCGAGGTGTCGTTAGGGTTTCAGCGATATATTCAAGCGGCGTTAAATCTTCAAGATCAAACGAAAACAAGGTATCTAACTTAGGCTCTGAAATTAAAATATCCCCTTCTTTGCCTACAATTCGTTTTTTGTAACCATTGAGTCGGTACAAGGTATCTTCAGGTCTGTAAACAATGCTTCGTGCCTGTATTTTATACTGAAGGGTATTATTCTCAAAATGCTCCAACGTAAAGTTTTGCCCCATTTTACTCGAAGGCGTAAAGCGGCTTACATAAATATAGTCGTTATCATTAATCTGGCGATATACGTTTCGGGTTTCACGGGCTGCTTTACCATTTTTGAGATATTCATAGGTAAATTCATTAAAACCCTGACTCGCCGCAGGCGCCAGATAAGTTCCTAAAATATAAGCGCCAACACATACGATCGTTGCCCCGATAAGGTACGGTCTCAAAAACCTATAAAACGAAACACCACTACTTAAGAAAGCGATGACCTCGGTATTGTTTGCGAGTTTAGAGGTAAACCAAATTACCGATAAGAATAAAAATAACGGAAACAGCAGGTTTGCAAAGTAGATGGTGAAATCTAGATAATACAGTGCGATCTCTACAAACGGCACTTCATTAGCCAGCATCTTATCGATCTTCTCTGCCAGATTTACCGTGATCCCAATAGGGATAAACAACAAGAGCATCGTGATAAAAGTACCCAGATAACGCTTAAGTATGTACCAATCTAGGATTTTCATCTAGAGTCTCTTATCCATTTGTTTTACCATTTTTTCTTTCCAGGTATAAAAATCACCTGCAATAATATGTTTGCGTGCTTCTCGCACCAGCCACATATAAAAACCAAGGTTGTGAATCGTACCTATTTGACGGCCTAAAATCTCATTGACACTAAATAAATGTCTTACATAAGCTTTAGAATACGCGGTGTCCACCCAAGTCGTTCCGTCTGGGTCTAAGGGAGAAAAATCATCTTCCCACTTTTTATTTTTAATATTTATGGTTCCGTGTTGGGTAAACAAGGTTCCGTTACGGCCATTACGCGTAGGCATCACACAGTCAAACATATCTACACCTAACGCAATATTTTCTAAAATATTGATTGGAGTTCCCACACCCATCAAATAACGCGGTTTATCTTCCGGAAGGATATCAGTCACAATTTCGGTCATCGCATACATCTCTTCCGCAGGCTCCCCTACCGAAAGTCCGCCAATGGCATTACCTACCGCGCCTGAATTGGCTATATATTCTGCAGATTGCTTCCGTAGATCTTTATACGTACTTCCCTGAACAATAGGAAAAAACGCCTGATCATAACCATATTTCACCGGCGTCTTGGCCAAATGATCAATACATCGATCCAACCAGCGATGCGTCATATGCATAGAACGTTTTGCATAATTATAATCGCAAGGATAGGGCGTGCATTCATCAAAAGCCATAATAATATCGGCCCCGATACTTCGCTGAATTTCCATCACCCGTTCTGGCGTAAACATATGAAATGAGCCATCGATGTGTGACTTAAACTTGACACCTTCTTCTTTGATCTTTCTATTTGCTGAAAGCGAATACACTTGGTAACCACCACTATCGGTAAGAATGTTTCGGTCCCAATTCATAAATTTATGCAACCCACCTGCCTTCTCGAGAATTTCGGTTTGTGGTCTTAGGTATAAATGATAGGTGTTTCCTAAGATAATGTCTGGATTTATATCTTGCTCAAGCTCACGTTGATGCACCCCTTTAACGGTAGCAACAGTTCCCACCGGCATAAAAATGGGGGTTTCAATGGTTCCGTGATCTGTCGTTATTGCTCCTGCACGTGCCTTGCTGGCAGCGTCTTTTGTAACAAGATTAAATTGCATAGTATAATTTAGAGCGGCAAAGATAAAACTATTTAATAGATAGTGTTTGCTGCAAATCCCGCATAATAAGTGCGGATTTTACACTTAAAATATAAAACTTCTTAAATTTCCTTAAAAGACTAGTAATATATGGGTTATTGATTGTAATACCTGTCTAAAATGGGTATTTTTGAAAATCAAATTTTAACTTAATCAAAATGCCAAACACAAAACAATTAGAAGATTTTGTCTCTCAGGTAAGAAGAGACATCGTAAGGCAAGTACACCAAGTGAGTTCTGGGCATCCGGGAGGCTCTTTAGGTTGTACAGAATTTTTTGTAGCCTTATACCAAGAAGTAATGAAACGTAAAGAAGGTTTTGATATGGACGGAAAAGACGAAGATCTATTCTTCCTGTCTAATGGTCATATCTCACCGGTATTTTACAGCGTTTTGGCTCGTTCTGGCTATTTTCCGGTTGAAGAATTAAACACGTTTAGAAAAATAGATTCTCGTCTGCAAGGACACCCTACTACGCACGAAGGACTTCCGGGAATTCGCATCGCGTCAGGATCATTAGGACAAGGAATGAGTGTTGCTTTAGGTGCTGCTCAAACCAAAAAACTCAATGGTGATGACAGTCTTGTTTATTCCCTTCACGGTGATGGTGAATTGCAAGAAGGTCAAAACTGGGAAGCGATCTTATATGCTGCTGGTAATAAAGTAGATAACCTTATTGCAACAGTTGACTTAAACGGTCAGCAAATTGACGGTAGTACGGATGACGTTTTAAATATGGGAGACGTTAAAGCTAAATTTGAAGCTTTTGGCTGGGATGTTTTAGACGTTGAAAAAGGAAATGATATCGAAGCGATTATCGCTGGTCTTAATGAAGCAAAATCACGCACCGGTAAAGGAAAACCTGTTTGTATCTTATTACATACCATTATGGGACACGGTGTTGACTTTATGATGAATGGTCACGCGTGGCACGGTAAAGCTCCTAATGATGAGCAATTAGAAAAAGCACTAGCTCAAAACCCTGAGACTTTAGGCGACTACTAATTGGTACCCATCAAAAAGAAACTATTAACCTTAAAAATTACCCCGAATATATTTTACTCATTACTGAATAAAATGGGGTCAGAAATATGAAAAAATTCACAAATTCAGGAAATATAGATACTCGTTCTGGTTTTGGTGCAGGTATGGACGAACTGGGAAAAACTCATGAAGATGTTGTTGCCCTTTGTGCAGACCTTACCGGATCTTTAAAATTGAACGACTTTGCTAAGAATCACCCAGAGCGCTTTTTTCAAACCGGTATTGCAGAAGCTAATATGATTGGTATGGCTGCCGGTATGACTATAGGCGGAAAAATACCTTACGCTACTTCATTTGCAAACTTTGCTACTGGTCGTGTTTACGATCAAATACGTCAAAGCGTTGCTTATTCGGGTAAAAATGTAAAAATTTGTGCTTCTCACGCTGGTCTTACGTTAGGAGAAGATGGTGCGACTCACCAGATTCTAGAAGATTTAGGTCTTATGAAAATGTTACCGGGAATGACTGTGATCAATCCTTGTGATTTTAACCAAACTAAAGCCGCTACCATCGCGATTGCAGATCACGAAGGTCCGGTTTATTTACGTTTTGGTAGACCTAGCGTTCCTAACTTTACCGAAGCTGACGGAAAGTTTGAAATTGGTAAGGCATTACACCTTGTGGAAGGTTCTGATGTAACTATTCTTGCAACCGGTCATTTGGTATGGCACGCACTAGAAGCTGCCGAAGAACTTGAAGAAAAAGGAATCAAAGCCGAAGTGATCAACATTCACACCATCAAGCCGCTTGATGATGAAGCGATTCTAAATTCAATTAAGAAAACCCGTTGCGTAGTAACCTGTGAAGAGCACAATTACCTAGGTGGTCTTGGTGAGAGTGTATCTGGTTTACTTGCTAAAAACGATCCTGTTTATCAGGAATTTGTAGCAACCAACGATACTTTTGGAGAGAGCGGTACGCCTGCTCAACTTATGGAAAAATACGGTCTTAATACTAAATCTATAGTAGAAGCCGTTAATAGAGTGCTAGCTAAGAAGTAAGCACTTTTATACTAGATTCCTAAAAATGTTTACTTCTATCGGCTAGAATAAATCGATCGTAATTGATTAAATTTATTTAAACCGCTCTTAACAGGGCACAACTTAACCGTTATGAAAAGAACATTTTTAGGAATTTTATTTTTAGTCGTGTCGTTTGCACACGCGCAATCAGATCCGGGTTTTGGTATTAAAGCCGGGCTTAACTACGGAGGCACAGGAGACATTACAGTCTCTGCGGAAAATGCTTATAAAGATCCAGGCAGTGACATAGGATATCACGTTGGAGTTTTTGGCCGTGCCGGAGAAAAACTTTATATCAGACCAGAACTTGTGTACACCAAACTTAATTCAACCTACGAGGATGACGATTTTAGCATGCAAAAGCTAGATCTACCCGTTCTTGTTGGACTTGAAGTTTTAGGTCCTTTACAGGTTTTTGCAGGTCCTGCATTTCAATATATTCTAGATACAGAATATGATGGGATTACGCTAGGTGATGTTAAAAACGACTTTACGGTAGGTTTGAATATCGGCGCAGGTTTAGCTTTAGGCAAACTTGGAATTGATTTACGCTATGAGCGTGGTTTTGGAGACAATGAAGCTGAGTTCTTAGATAATAATGGCATTATCACTAGAGGGGATCGTATTGACACAAGACCCGATCAATTGATCTTAAGCCTTTCGCTTAATTTATAATAGTCGCACAATTGTTGAAATAAAAAAGGCCCGTTATCAAGTTGATAACGGGCCTTTTCTTTTATGTGATATGTATAGCATTTAACTAATCTCAGGATCTAAGTAATCTGGAGTTCCGTCATTGTCGCTATCTGGAAATGGTAAAACTAAATTACCATCTTCATCTAAATTTATTTCTTCTCGGGTAGACGTCCCATCACCGTCATCATCAGTATCCAAATAATTAGGAACGCGATCTCCATCGGTATCATCTCCTAATTCGTTTACATAATTATTTCCGTTAATATCTTCCATCCAGTTAGGTACTCCATCTCTGTCATTATCGGTGTCCTCTACTGCACGAAACAAATCAAAGGTAAATACCAAATCTGAATACGAACCAAAGCCAGGTCCTGACCCGTTAAAATATCCTAAACCACTTGGAATAAAAACAGCCCCTATTCCATAGTCATTTCCAAAGTCAAAAGTTCCGTCAGCATTTTGAGTAAACTGAGTTCCTGCTTTTAATTCACTAACCCCATTTGCAAAACCAAAAACAACTTGAGATAAATCAAACCAAACCGGAGAAATTGCAACATCAAAACGATTGCCACCTACTACACGACCTTCATAATTTAAGAACGTAGAATCTGCAAATGTAGGTTGAACACCCTCGCCCTCACGTGCTTTTAAAATGTAAAGCTCGTACTCTGTTTCTTCAAAAGTATATTGGCGGGTAATGACCTGACTAGAAAGCGGCGTCTTGTCTGCATTATCACCACTTATCGTATCAAAGCGTATTTTGTAATCAAAATCTGCAGGTGGTGTTTCAAACTCCTCGTAGTTATAAAAATGAGTATCTAAATAGGCGGTCAAATTTGCCGAACTTTCTACCTGCACTTCCCCCCGATCACGCACCTCAATTTCTACGGTATTGTCATCATCGTTTTTACAAGAGATAAAAAATACTAGGCCCATTGCAGCCAAAAATATGTTTCTCATCATAGTCATCATGTTGCTTTTAGGTCGCGCAAGATACAATTTTACGCTATTTTTGTGTTGTTAAAAACGAGCTTTAAAGCAATAGATTATGCGTGTTGATAAATATTTGTGGTGTGTGCGGTACTTTAAAACCCGTTCTATCGCTACAAATGCCTGTAAAAAAGGACAGGTAAAAATAAATGATGTTGCAGTTAAACCCTCTAGAGAAGTTTTTCCTTCAGATACGATTCAAATTAGAAAGAATCAAGTGAATTATATTATTGAGGTTTTAGACCACCCACCAAGCCGTGTTGGTGCTAAATTGGTTGGTTTGTATTATGTTGACAAAACTCCTGCAGAAAATCTTGAAAAATTAGATTTACTCAAATATTCTAAAGACTATTATCGCAAAAAAGGTACCGGACGTCCTACCAAGAAAGACCGTCGCGACCTAGATGATTTCTACGAAAAAGACGACTTTTTTGAAAACTGATTTAAACAAATTGTATTGGGAAGACCGTTATCAAAACCAGCAAACAGGTTGGGATATCGGTTCGGTTTCTACACCGCTGAAAGAATACATAGACCAGATCGATGATAAGAACATTCAAATTCTTGTTCCGGGAGCCGGCTACGGTCACGAAGTACGTTATCTGGCGCAGCAAGGCTTTAAAAATGTAGACGTTATTGATCTATCTGTATCGGCGTTGACTCAGTTAAAAAAAGCCTTACCAGATACTACAGCTTACCAACTTATCGAAGGGGATTTTTTTGAGCATCACACCTCCTATGATCTTATTTTAGAACAAACTTTTTTCTGTGCTTTAGAACCTGATAAAAGACCCGATTATGCTGCGCATGCAGCTTCTTTACTTAAAGATTCAGGAAAGATTAGCGGAGTTTTATTTAATTTTCCGCTCACGGAAAAAGGCCCTCCGTTTGGTGGCAGCTCTGAGGAATACAAGAAGTTGTTTTCAGAATACTTCAACATCAAAACATTAGAAGCCTGTTATAATTCGATAAAACCACGATTGGGCAACGAACTCTTTTTTATCTTTGAAAAATCAAATCAAGAATCCTGATGAAAACCGAAGTGCTAACCATTTTAGATCACCAAGACATTCAAAATAAAATACGCCGCATTGCGTATCAAATCTACGAAAGCAATGTTGACGAAAAAGAAATTATTCTCGCCGGGGTGGTTCAAAACGGCTATGTTATCGCAGAGCGTCTCAAGGTGATTCTTGAAGAAGTTTCTGATCTAAAATGTGTTTTGTGCAAAGTAAAAATGAACAAAACAGCACCACAAGGCACGGTAACCACCTCTCTTGATCCTGCCGACTATCAAGATAAATCACTCGTACTTATTGACGATGTTTTAAACTCTGGAACTACTTTAATTTACGGTGTTAAGCATTTTCTTGATGTTCCTCTGAAACAATTCAAAACTGCAGTTCTAGTCAATAGAAATCACAAGAAATATCCTGTAAAAGCTGACTTTAAAGGGATTTCTTTAAGCACCTCATTAAATGAGCGGGTAAAAGTGCGCTTTAAACCAGAGCAAGATTCTGCTATCTTAGAATAACTTAGTCTTTAAGGCTTTTATGAGTTCGTCTACACCTTGCTCCTTCACCATTATTTTTACTACTGCTTGGTTGTAGTAAAAGCTGCGTTCAAAAAGGTGTTTACGCACAAATTCCTCGAGTTTTTCAGGCGTATCCTGATGCTTCAATACCGGGCGATGTTCCCGTTGTGACCATAAGCGGCTTGCAAGTTCTTTTACCGGAACGTTGATATAAACCGAAGTTCCTTCTGCTTCATTGATGCGTTGCATCGCGTCACCATAACAAGGAGTCCCTCCACCAAGACTTATAACACTATTATCATATCCTTGTAAAAGTTCTTGTAAATAAAGGGCTTCCTTTTTTCTAAAATAAATCTCACCCTGCTCATTGAAGATCTCCGAGATGGATTTACCTTCCTTTTCTTCTAGAAAATCATCAAAATCGATGAAATTCATATCCTGTTCCTGAGCCAAAATCTTACCTAAAGTAGATTTCCCTGAGCCCATATAGCCGATTAAATAAATTTTCATTCTTAAAAAATACTGATTTTCAAAAGCCTATCGAAGCTTCTGCAATTTTATTCAAATTTATCACAAAAAGGCTTGTGTAGATTAAAAAAATGGATGTATATTTGCAGCCGCATTTAAGGAAAGACTTGGTAGCTCAGTTGGTAGAGCATCTCCCTTTTAAGGAGAGGGTCCTGGGTTCGAGCCCCAGCCAAGTCACAAGCAACATAAACCAGATTTTGACGTCTGGTTTTGTTTTTTAGAAGCTTTTTTACCAGACTTGGTAGCTCAGTTGGTAGAGCATCTCCCTTTTAAGGAGAGGGTCCTGGGTTCGAGCCCCAGCCAAGTCACCAAAATTAAAACCAGATTTTACCATCTGGTTTTATTTTATAGTAATTTTGAATTAAACAGACCCGGGTGCTGAAATTGGTAGACAGGCACGGTTGAGGGCCGTGTGTACTTCGTACGTGTGGGTTCAAGTCCCATCCCGGGTACAACTAAACTAAAAAAGCCAGTGAACTCAAATTCACTGGCTTTTTCTTTTATATCGAGTTTATTTCTGTTTTTAGAATGCAGAAATACTTGTAATTGCTACTCAGAAAACTCTTCATCGCTTACAGGCTCAAACCATACTGAAGCTCCCATTTCGGTATTTGGAATCACAAAAATATGCGTCATAGCCTCTTCTTTTGAACCACCGCGCCAGTGTTTTACATTCTTTGGCACCTTAACCACATCTCCCTTAGCAATAATTTCTTTAACCTGACCTTCGATCTGGTGATATCCTGTTCCTTCAGTTATCATTAGAATTTGACCGCTGGGATGGTAATGCCAGTTGGTACGCGATCCTGCTTCAAACGTAACACTACCTGATTTTGTAGTATAGGTTGAATCTTCGGGAACCAATAAATTCATATAAACATCACCGACAAATTTTTCTTTTGAAGTAAGATTTCCTTTTTCAAAAATCGGTGTTTCAGCTTGCTCTTCTGTTTCTACTTCGGCCTCCTTTTGCTTGCTTTCTACACAGGAAAACATGGTTAACAATAAAACAGTAACGTAAATTGCAATGTATTTTCTATTCATAGTTGCGTGGTTTTAAAATTCTTTAATTGCGTCCTCTATTCTCTGATCCCCTTCGATCATTTCAAAAGTAGCATTCTGGGCAACATCGTCGTTGAGCACGTGAACTAAGGTGTAAGCAACATCGTCTCTTGTAACTTCTCCTCGCTCCACATCTAGAGCCGCTTCAATCTTGCGTGTTCCAGCTTCATTAGTCAAAGCTCCGGGACGCACAATTGTGTAGTTTAGACCGCTATTTTTTAAAAAATTATCAGCATTTCGTTTAGCCTCTAAATAATGCTTTAGGGAATCGCTACTTTCAGGATTGTCTGCATTGATCGCACTAAGCATCACAAACTTTTTGACATTTGCTTTTTTACTTTCATCGATTAGATTTTTTGCTCCTTCCTGATCAACATCAATAGTTTTATCAGGCCCCGTATGTGCGCCAGAACCTGCAGCAAAAATAACTTTATCAATTCCCTTAACTGCACGAGAAAGATCTTTTTCCAGATCACCAAGCACCGTATCAACCTCCTGAATCTTAAACTGTTTTTGCTGTTCTTGTTTACCCACCATAGCTACAGGATTATAATATTGTGATTCTCTCAAATAGCTTACTATCAATTTTCCTGTTGTACCGTTTGCACCGGCAACTAAAACATTTTCTTTGCTGGTCTCCATATTTATCGTTTTATTAGATTGAATTTTTATTGAAGTTCAAGTTATCAACTACCGCCAAAGGCTGCGCATAGATTAACGGCATTTAACGCTGCAAACGCCCTATCTTAGCATAGTATTAAGATGTCGTTAAAGGCTTTTCTAATTTGGCTCTTTACTCCTAATTTTGCAGTATGAAAACAAGTTTTGGCAACCTTACAGATTCTGAAATTCCTGTGCTAATCGATTTTTTTGCGACGTGGTGTGGACCATGCCAAACGCTTGCGCCTATTCTTGAAGATGTAAAAAAGGATTTAGGCGAAAAGGTGAAAATCGTTAAAGTAGATGTTGACAAGAATCAAGCTTTAGCTCAAAAATTTCAGGTGCGTGGTGTGCCCACGTTAATGCTTTTCAAAAACGGCAAACAAGTGTGGCGCCAAAGCGGTGTGCTTAGCCGTGCTGACATTAAAAATGTGATCGCAAGTCATTAACGCTTTAAAGTGAAATGCCCTCGGTATTCTAATTGTCGTTCTTGATAACGGTAATAGATACTGAACCAATACTCATTGCTAGGCATATCGACACCGTTATACTTCCCATCCCAATTCAAATTATTTGGATTTAAGCGTTTGAGCAATTTCCCGAAGCGGTCGTAAATCGAAACCTCATACAGCAATACATTTTCTTGAAAATCAACACTCCATAAATCGTGATACCCATCTCCATTGGGTGTGAAAAACGCAGGCGCATCTATTAAAAATTTCCCTAAGTCGGTAACATCTTCGGCACTATAGATCATAAGTTCGAAGGACTCCTGAGCACTGCAGCCTAGTTCATTTTCAGCATACATATACAACCGAACAGGAAAACTAGAAAAATCAGCAATTGTAATTTGCTCACCCGGTCTATACACAGTCCCCTCACCCAAAGCCTCGGTTGTAAAAACCATATTATCAGGAATAGCTATACCTGTAATGTTAGGCAGTGTAAACGTATCAACAGCTACCACATCTTCGATAGCGTCAATAACTGGAGAAGGCGTAACTTCTACTGTAATTTCAGCACGTGCGGTTTGATAAGGCGCTACTCGGTCTGCATCGGTTACCACGCATTCTAAAACCGTAGTACGGTCAAAAGTCGCCGTAAAATTAGGCTGAGTGCTCAATACCTGAGAACTTCCCACTTCATACCATTCATACGTAAAAGTCCCTATTGCTTCATTAGGATCTACCGTACTTTCTACAGTTAGCGTTTCTCCAGAACATACCGGGCTCACCGCATTCAACTCTAAATTTAACTGACACAAAGTAGCCACAGTCACTTCGGCAGCACCAAAAATGCTTCTTCCTGAAAAAAGATTTGAACAAAGCGCAGAAGTCGCACCTGTAGTCACATCAACAACGCGTGTGTCTCTACCACCGGTAGCGATCATTTCATAATTTACGTCTCCCGCACAAGGATCTCCCTGTATTACGGTAACCACACCAAAAATATCTGCAAAACCTCCGGCATTCATTGAACCTATCAATTCGCTTGAAGAAGGATTTTCGATGTCCACACGCACTAAACCACCCCCGGTTGCCGATAAGAAGAGTTCGCCTTCATAAAAAGTAAGATCTCCGGCTGAAGCATAACCTGTTGCGCCTAAAAGTGTTGCTGTTAAGTTTTGTACGTCAATTCGATATAAAGAACCTGTGCTGTCACCAGAAACCGCGAGTAGCGTACCTTCAGATTCTCTAACCAAAGAGTTTAAATAAGCCCCGCTAGTGCCTATAAAGCTAAGCGCTCCCAGTGGCCGCATTTCTTGAGCAATCAAATCTATAGTGTAAATATTGGAATAGTCTACACCGTATAAAGAGGTTGGGGTATCGCCTTCGGCTATATCACCAAGCAGATAGTTATTTTGAGTAACTACATCCTGCACACTACAAGTGTCAAAATCAGCTAAAACAATCGATCCGTCAGACATACAGAGATATGCCGAATTAACGCTTTGCGCTTTAGCATGAAAGCTAGAAAGCACAACAACTAGGACTAATAAACTTTTATAAAACATTAACGAGAGTAATAACTCCTAAATATACTATAAACAAGTTGACAAACTACAACTTGCGGAATCCGTACCTATTTAGCACGAATTTCACTAATGCCAATTCCCAACGCCTTCTCATAACTCCTTAAAATGCGTAATTCTTTTGAAGTCACCAATGCTAACGAAAGTCCTTCTTTACCTGCTCTGGCCGTACGACCGCTTCGGTGTGTGTAATATTCTTCCTGATCTGGCATTTGATAATGCACAACAAACGTTAAATCCTGAACATCAATACCACGTGCAGCAATATCGGTAGCTACCAAAACGCGTAAGCTTTCATTTTTAAAAGCACGCATAACTTTATCGCGTTCTTTTTGTAACATATCGCCCTGCAGAGCTTCTGCAGCGATATTTTTTGCTATAAGCTGCTTAGCTAGTTTTGCGGTAGCCGCTTTAGTTTTGCAAAAGATTATACCGCGCTCTCCCTTTTTAGTTTTTAGAAAATCTAATAAAATCGGAAGTTTATCAACCTCTTCGCATTGCAAAAATTTATGCTCAATATTTTTATTAACCACATCGCGGCTTATCTGAATGCGATGTGCATCTTCTGCCATGTGTTGATTTACAATTTGCTTGATCCCGTGTGGCATTGTTGCCGAAAACAACCATTTGTTCTCTACATTACGCAAATGACTCAGAATATCATCTAATTGTTGCTTGAAGCCCATACTTAGCATTTCATCTGCTTCATCAAGCACTACGGTATTTACCTGAGAAAGATCGATTGCCTTACGACTCAACAGATCGATCAATCGGCCGGGAGTAGCCACGACAATCTGAGTAGGCCGACTAAGATTCTTGATCTGAATGTCTATTTTTTCACCTCCATAGACGGCTTCGGTAAAAATTTTATCTGTGTATTTTGTGAATTTGAATAGTTGTTTGGCCACTTGCTGACTCAACTCTCGCGTTGGGCACAAGATCAACGCTTGAATACTTTTCTGATTGGGATTTATCTGTTCTAAAATAGGTAAACCATAAGCAGCCGTTTTTCCGGTACCGGTTTGTGCTTGCCCAACGAGATGCGTGGCTCCCTCAAGAAGTAAAGGGATCACTTGAGCCTGAATTTCGGTAGGTGTTTGAATACCAAGTTCATTTAACCCTTTTATCAAATTCTTGTTGAGCCCTAAGCTCTTAAAATTTTGTACCATGCTGTGATTTTAGAGTTGCAAAGATACGCAAGCAGGTAGCCAAATGAATGCAGATAGCTAAAGTTTGATCTACAATTGATTAATCATTCTTTTTAAATCTTGACTATCACAAAAAATGATGCAATAAATCTTGTATTTTTAAACGACAAAAACACCACTATGCGCGCCCTTTACCTTTTTCCACTTGTTATCTTTTTTGTGAGTATTCAGCTTATTGCACAGGACAAACCTGCTTATGCTTTATTTGATAGCAGCGGAAAACCTACAACCTACCAAGCTATGCTTGACACCTTAAATAACAGAAAAGATGTGATCTTATTTGGTGAAATGCACGACAATCCCATTGCGCATTGGCTGGAATTGGAAGTGACTCAAGATTTGGCTTCTACCAAAACACTTATTCTAGGAGCCGAAATGATCGAGGCAGATAATCAAAAGCAACTGAATGCTTATTTAAGCGATAGCATCAATTTAAAACAGCTCGATTCTACCGCACGCCTTTGGGTAAATCATAAAACAGACTATCAACCCTTGGTAGATTTTGCTAAGAACAATTCCCTACAATTTATTGCTACAAATGTTCCCCGAAGATATGCCAGTATGGTTTACAAAGAAGGTTTTGAAGTATTAGACAGTTTGCCTTCTGAAGAAAAAGAATGGATTGCTCCGCTGCCTATCGCTTTTGATCCTGAACTGCCACGCTATCAAGAAATTTTAAAAATGATGGGAGATCACGGCTCTCCTAAACTGGTTATGGCTCAAGCTATAAAAGATGCCACGATGGCACATTTTATCTTGCAAAACATAGAAGAAAACAAGGTTTTTATTCATTATAACGGTTCGTTTCATAGCGATTTTCACGAAGGAATCTTGTGGTATCTCAAAAACGGAGCGCCTAAATTGAATTATACCACCATCACCAGTGTTGCTCAAAAAGACCTCGATACGCTTGAAGAAGCTTATCTAAATCAAGCTGATTTCATTATCGTTATTGATGAAGATATGACTAAAACCTATTAGAACTCCTTTTTAAGCTTCTCATTTTCAAAATTCTATCCTTAAACACTATAACGTTATAGACTAAAATAATTGTAAAATTTTCAAGATTAATAGTATTACTATTAAATTAGCGATTAAAATATTCTTTTATGGATGAGTTACTTCGTAACTTGAAGATCACTATCAATGACAACGTCTATTTAAAAGACCCGGAATCTTCCTCGTTAGGAAGACGCATCGTAGAACATGGCATTCTACTCATCAATGATTTAGGCTTTGATAATTTCACTTTTAAAAAACTCGGAGAGCGTATAGAATCTAACGAGAGTTCTGTATACCGGTATTTTGAGAATAAGCATAAATTTTTGATCTACTTAACCAATTGGTATTGGGGCTGGAAAGAATACCAACTGGCTTTTGCAACTGCAAACATCCACGATCCTAAAGAAAAATTAGAACAAGCGATAGAAATATTAACGCGCGAAGTAGAAGAAGATCATTCGTTCAATCATATTAATGAGGTGGCGTTAAACAAAATCGTGATTAACGAGTACTCTAAATCCTATTTGACTAAAGAAGTTGACGATGAAAATAAAGAGGGATATTTTGTGATTTATAAACGGCTCACCACACGCTTAAAAGAAATGATTGCCGATGTGAATGAGGGCTATCCGTATCCTGCAAGTTTGGCCAGCACTATTCTCGCAGGATCTTTGCACCAACACTTTTTGAAAGATCATTTTACCTCGTTGACCGATTGTAGTAAAAAGACTTCACCTTCACAGTATTTTATACACCTCACTTCAAACTTATTAAACTCCTAATTATATATGGATTCTAAAACATTAACGCCCTGGCAACGTTTTGTACGGCTTTTAAAATTAGAGAAGCAAGATTTTTTGCAGATTCTCTATTACGCCATATTTGCGGGAATTGTGAGTCTCTCGCTTCCGTTAGGGATTCAGGCTATTGTAAATCTTATCCAAGGTGCACAAATCACCACGTCGTGGATCATTCTTGTGATTTTGGTTACCCTTGGCGTTGCTTTTGTTGGCGCACTACAATTGATGCAAATACGCATACTTGAAAACATTCAGCAGAAGATCTTTACACGCGCTTCTTTTGAGTTCACCTATAGATTTCCTAAAATTAAAATGAGCGAACTCAAAGATTATTATCCTCCGGAATTGGCCAATCGCTTTTTTGATATTCTTACGATTCAGAAAAGTTTGTATAAACTGGTACTTGATTTTCCGGCGGCTTTGGTACAGATCATCTTTGGTCTTATTCTGCTTTCCTTTTATCATCCGTTTTTTATTTTCTACGGAATCTTACTCATTTTGCTTATTTATCTGGTATTTAAATTCACAGGAAATACCGGTTTGCAAACGAGCTTGAATGAATCAAAATATAAATACAAAATCGCGCATTGGATTCAAGAAATCGCGCGTGCTCTGGTAAGCTTTAAACTTTCAGGAAGATCGAGTCTGGCATTAGATAAAAACGATGCTTTGGTAAGTGATTATGTAGACTCGCGTGAAAGTCACTTTAGAATTTTACGCATTCAGTTTATACAAATGATCGCGTTTAAGGTTTTGGTAACCGCAGGTCTTTTGCTTATAGGTGGAATTCTGGTACTCAATCAACAGATGAACATTGGTCAATTTGTGGCTGCAGAGATCATTATCGTTCTTATCATAGGTTCTGTAGAAAAGCTCATCTTAGGATTAGAGAATTTTTATGACTTGCTTACCGCGTTGGAAAAGGTGGGACAGGTCGTAGATAAGAAACTGGAAGACCAGGAACTTTCTAAACCCTTTGAAGCAGAAGATAATCTTCACTTAGAACTGCGCAATGTAAGCTATGAAGATCACGCCGATGAAGTCACCATACTCGACAAAGTCTCTCTTAAAATCAATCCAGGAGATCACGTGCTTGTAAATGGCCCTAACGGATCTGGCAAGTCTACACTGCTTAAGATCATCGCAGGAATTTTAGAACCAACTAGCGGGGAATTCTTTATCAACAACAAATCGGTTAAAGGTATTCAGTTGAATCATTACCGGGCATTACTTGGGCAATCTTTTCCTGAAGAAACTCCTTTTGAAGGCACCATTCTCGACAATATCACGTTTGGTGATAAAACGGTTCCTCAGAAAAACATCGACTGGGCGGTTGAAAAAATGGGCCTTGCTGATTTTGTAAAAGATCAACCCAACGGACTCAACACCTTGATCAAGCCAGAAGGACAGCGTTTATCAAAAACGATTGCAGATAAAATCGTGATGGCGCGTAGTATCGTGCGCAAACCTAAACTGCTTATTCTCAAAGAACCACTCACAAAGTTTTCGACAGAAGAAAAAGAACGCATTGTAAACTTTTTATTTGATAAGTCAAATCCGTGGGCCATCATTGTTGCCAGTAAAGACAAGGCATGGCAAAATTGCTGCGAGAGAACCTTATGGCTTGACTCCGGTAAACTTTCAACTTCAAATTAGAAACCTATGCTTAATATATCTCAAGATAAAATAAACGAAAAGGTTGATATTTCGGGCTACAAGGCATCAAAGAAAGTCCTTGAGAAAAAGCATTATGCTTACTTCAACCGCTTTTTAAAGGTATTCAGCATTATTCTGATCATTGTACTTTTTCTACCGTGGACGCAGACGATCTCTGGTATAGGTTATGTCACCACCCTAACCCCAGAACAACGCCCGCAAACCATACAATCTCCTATCCCCGGCCGTATAGAAAAATGGTATGTACGTGAAGGTGATTTTGTAGAGAAAGGAGACACTATTCTCTTTATTACTGAAGTAAAAAATGAATACTTTGACCCAAACCTTGTCGAACGAACCGATCAACAGGTACGTGCAAAAGCAAGTTCTGTTGAATCGTACAGAAATAAAGTAAACGCTTTAGGAAATCAAATTGAAGCCTTGCGTAATGAACGCGTTCTAAAACTGCAACAAGCAGAAAATAAACGTATTCAGGCCGAACTTAAAATCAAAAGCGACAGTATCGATTTTGAAGCTACAAAAACTAATCTTCGTATTGCAGAACGTCAATATGAGCGTACGTTAGGTCTTCAACAAGAAGGTCTAAAAGCGGTCACCGATGTTGAAGAAAAACGCTTAAAACTTCAGGAAGCTCAGGCAAAAATCATTTCTCAAGAGAATAAATTACTTGCAAGTCGTAACGAACTGCTCAATGCTCAAATCGAGCTAAATCGTCTTGAAGCGACCTATGCTGATAAAATTTCAAAAGCACAAAGTGATCAAGCTACTGCCCTTTCTACACAACTTGATACTGAAGCAGCGGTAAGCAAATTAGAAAACACCAGAACGAATTATGAAATACGCAACGCGTTATATTACGTACGTGCACCGCAAAGTGGATACATTAACAAAGCTATCATAGGCGGTATCGGAGAAACGTTTAAAGAAGGGCAACAACTGGTAAGCATTATGCCTTCTGACTTTGACATCGCCGTTGAAACCTATGTTAAGCCTATAGATTTACCCCTAATTCATAACGGCGAAAAAGTACGTATTCAGTTTGATGGTTGGCCATCTATTGTGTTCAGCGGTTGGCCTTATAATTCCTTCGGAACTTTTGGAGGTAAAGTAGTCGCTATTGAACGCTTCATTAGTCCTAACGGAAAATACCGCGTACTTCTGGCACCAGATCCTGATGAGCAACCTTGGCCTGAAGCCTTACGTATAGGCGCCGGCGCGAGCACCTTGGCACTTCTTGAAGATGTGCCTATCTGGTATGAATTATGGCGAAAACTGAATGGCTTCCCGCCAAATTACTACACGCCTAGTGATTCTAACGATTCAAAAGAAAAAGATAAGAAATGAGAAAGCCTCTAGTTTTACTCATACTACTCCTCTACGGTTCTGGGCTTTTTGCTCAAGATCAGGAACTGCAAATCTTAAGCTTTGAAGAATATATAAGCTTGGTAAAGCAAAACCATCCGGTGGCTAAGCAGGCAAACCTTATCTTAGAAACCGGGGACGCAAAACTGCTTAAAGCCCGTGGTGGGTTTGATCCTAAAGTAGAAGTAGATTTTGACCAAAAGGTTTTTAAAGAGACCGAATATTACAATTTACTCAACGCTACTTTTAAAGTCCCAACCTGGTATGGTATTGACTTAAAAGCGCAGTTTGAAGAAAATGAAGGCTATTATTTAAATCCGCAGAAAACCGTACCTGAAAACGGATTGTATACCGCAGGAATTTCGGCATCTTTAGGACAAGGTTTATGGATTAATGAGCGTATGGCTACGCTTAAACAGGCAAAGGTTTACCGGCAACAAGCTCGTGCAGATCTCGACCTTGCGGTAAACCAGGTTTTGTACAATGCTGCTATCGCTTATTTTGACTGGCTTCAAGCTTATAAAAAAGTACTGCTCTACGAGCGTGCCTTAGAAAATTCAATCATTAGATTTAGAGGAATCAAGCGAAGTGCGCTCGCAGGAGATATTCCTTTGATCGATACTACCGAAGCTAAAATAAGCGTTCAGAGCAGGGATTTGAGCCTGAGAGAAGTGCGCTTAGAATACATTCAGAAAAAGCTAGAATTGGCCAACTTCTTATGGCTGGGTAACAATATTCCTGTAGAACTGCAAGAAGCCGTCTATCCGCAGGAAGATTTACAATACGTAGTTGATGAAACCCTTAAAATCACAGGCTTTGATATTGCAAACTTTCAGATAGAAGAACATCCTAAAATGCGTTCGCTTGCCTACAAAGTACAAGGTCTCGAGATCGAAAAGCGTTTGAAAGGAAATAAGTTGCTTCCGGTGATTGATGTTAATTATAATTTTATCACTTCAGAACCTGATAATCTGGATAGCTTTTATACCCAAAATTATAAAGCCGGGCTACACTTTAAAATGCCTTTATTCCTTCGGAAAGAACGCGGAGATCTTCAACTTGCGAAGCTTAAACTTCAAGATTCTGAATTAGAATTAACCAACTCCAGACTAGAATTGCAAAACAAGGTGAGAGCCGTGAATACAGAACTCATCACGCTTAAAGAGCAGAATATCGTAGCTGAAGAACTTGTCGTGAATTACGCCACGATGCTCAATGCAGAAGAGCGCAAATATCAGGTGGGAGAAAGTTCAATTTTCTTGATCAATTCGCGCGAGTTAAAGCTTATTGATTCACAATTGAAACAAATCGAGATTACCTATAAATTACAAAAGGCTAAAGCCAAGCTATTCAAAACGCTTGCTACCAATCCAGATAATATTTAGAAGACTTTTAATTGCCTGAATTCTTTGAGGTATTATTCTACCTAAAAATGGTTTAAACCCACCATCTAAATACCGCGATTTTCTCGCTAATCTTCGTAACTTTGCGCTCCAAAAAAGAGATTAATGATCATTGTAAAAACCAGAGAAGAGATAGAACTTATGCGTGAAAGCGCATTAATCGTTTCAAAAACTCTAGGAGCCCTTGCACCAGAAGTTAAACCAGGAGTAACCACGCTCGAACTCGATAAAATTGCAGAGACCTGCATTCGCGATCACGGGGCTGTACCCGGATTTCTTGGTCTGTACGACTTTCCCAATTCGCTTTGCATGAGTCCTAATGAGCAAGTGGTTCACGGTATTCCTAATGACAAACCTCTTGAAAATGGAGACATCATCTCTATTGATTGCGGCGCACTCAAAAATGGATTTTATGGTGATCACGCCTACACCTTTGAAGTAGGTGAAGTTGAACCGGCAACAAAAAAACTTTTGGAAGTTGCTAAGGCATCACTTTACAAAGGAATCGAGCAATTTAAGTTTGGCAATCGCGTAGGTGATGTGGGCTATGCTATTCAACAATATTGCGAAGCGCACGGCTACGGAATTGTACGCGAACTGGTAGGTCACGGTGTTGGTGCTTCTATGCATGAAGATCCCGAAATGCCTAATTATGGTCGTCGCGGTCGTGGTAAAAAATTTATTGAAGGTATGGTCGTAGCGATCGAACCTATGGTCAATCGCGGTACACACCGTATTAAACAGCATCGTGATGGCTGGACGATCACCACACGTGATGGGGAGCCAAGTGCTCATTTTGAGCACGATGTTGCATTAGTTGATGGAAAACCTGAGCTTCTTTCTACTTTTAAGTATATTTATGACGCCCTAGGAATCGTAAGTGATGAAGAAGACGCTTTTAGAGCGCAACCTATAACCAATTAACTAACAAAATACCAAGTGCCATGCAGCTAGAAACTTGGATCGACTACCGTGAAGAAAACTGGGAAGAAGGCTATAAAATTGGGCTTTCAAATTACGGTCAAGTACGTAGTTACAATAAAAACCCTAAAGGAAATATTATCAAAGGTGGGCATATTAACGGCTACATCACGGTAAACATTAAACTCGCAGGTGGTAAACGTCGCAACTTCTATCTGCACAAATTATTGGCAAAAGCATTTCTTAAAGCCGGTGAGAACGAAAAAGCTGTTCTACATCTCAATCACGACAAGACAGACAATCGTATTACCAACCTAAAATGGGCAACGCATAAAGAGCGCTATGCGCATCAAAAAACAAGTCCGTTAGATATAAAACGTCGTACCTCGGGAGAACGCCATTACACCAAATTAAGCTATGCTGAAGCTAAAGTGCTCAAGAAAAAATTGCTAGACCCTAACCGTCGTACACGCTTAAAAGTATTGGCAAAACAGTTTGGCGTTTCTGAAATGCAATTGCACCGTATCAAGACCGGTGAAAACTGGGGTGATCTTCAAGTATGATTGCACAGCTTTTTAAACGTGTTCTAAATTTAGTTCCCAGACCGCTTTTAATCCGTTTGAGCTATGTTGCACGTCCTTTTCTGGCGCTTAGCTTGCGCGGAGACACCTATCAAGACCCCATAGACGGAAAGACTTTTAAAAAGTTTTTACCTTATGGTTACGAGAATCAACGCGAAAATGTGCTCTCCCCTTCTACGCTTTCTCTCGAGCGCCACAGGTTGCTCTGGCTCTATTTAAAGAACGAAACAGATTTTTTTAAAGCTCCTAGAAAAGTGTTGCACTTCGCACCGGAACAAGCTTTTTACAAGCGCTTCAGAGCCATGAAAAATCTCGACTACACTACTACAGACTTAAATTCGCCGCTGGCAGATGTGAAAGCAGATATATGCGACTTGCCATTCGAAGATGATTCTTACGATGTTATTTTCTGTAACCACGTCTTAGAACATATTCCCGATGATACAAAAGCAATGCAAGAGCTTTATCGTATTCTAAAATCCGGCGGAATGGCTATTTTACAAATTCCGCAGGATTTGCAGCGAGCAGATACTTTTGAAGATAACAGTATCACAGACCGAAACGAACGTGCAGCAATTTTTGGGCAATACGATCACGTGCGTATTTACGGTCGCGATTATTTTGATAAATTACGTACTATCGGTTTCAAAGTACATGAGGTCGATTATACCGCGCAGTTAGATGCTGCAGAAGTTGATAAATACCGACTTGCAAAAGGCGAGATTTTACCGGTTTGCTTTAAATAATATGTATGCTCAAAAACTATATCTTCTTACTTGTTTTAGTTATTTACAGCAATTGGACCTACAGTCAAGCTAATGATTGTACCGATGCAATAATTCTCTGCGGAAACACACCCGTTGGCGTTGAACCAAACGGTGTTGGTTTTGATGAATTCAGTTTACCGGGGAATTTTGTCCCACCTTGCTATAATTTCAATAATGCCACCGTGTGGTTTGAGATCAATATTGAAGAAGGAGGAAGCTTAGGCTTTGATATCGTTCCTGAAAACGGAACCGATGATTTTGACTTTGCAGTTTATGGTCCGGTGACCGATTGCGCCAACTTAGGTATGTCTATCCGCTGCAGTAGCACCAACCCTCAGGCCGCTGGAGTAAGCGCTAACACCGGTTTAAATTCCACCGAAACAGACCTCTCAGAAGGACCTGGTGGTGACGGCAATGGTTATCTTCAAGAATTAACAGTTAATGCCGGTGAGCGCTACTACTTGCTTGTTGATCGCGCTCACGGCGCCGAAGGTTTTGAAATTAATTTAAATGGAACCGCCAAATTACCAGAAACACCCGATTACAATACCGTTCAGGATCTTGAGGTTTGTGATGATGATGGAAACGATGATGGTTTTTATTCTTTTGATCTATCAAGTCACGCTTCAACTATTATAAGCGGACATCCGGATTCTGAAGTAAGTTTTCACGCATCATTAGGTGACGCTAATTTAAATCAGAATAGCCTACCTAACCGCTACACCAATACCCGCGCAAATTCTCAAACTGTTTATGCTCGTATAACCAGCAGAACAGGACCCTGCTCTTCTATCGAAGAATTTGATCTTATTGTAAACAGAAGTCCGGCTTACAACAATCCCGACCAACTTTATATTTGTAATGCTTCAGGTATTGAAAATTACGATCTCACAGCCTTAAATGAGCAAATAACTCAGGAAGGTACCGATTTAGATATCACCTATTACAGGTCGTCTATTGATGCGTTTACTAATCGCGGTGCTATAACTGCTGTAGATGTTCCGCAAAGCGGAATTGAAATTTTCTTCACTATACGAAGTAACGCTACAAGCTGTGTCGTTACCGATAGTTTTAGAATCGATTATGAGTTTGGCCCTACCTTAAGCCAACCCAGTACAATAATTGCGTGTCGAGATGGGAACAACGCCCTTACTTATGACTTTTCAAATATTGAAACCGAAGCCCTAAATGGTCTTGATCCCGATGATTACGACACGTATCTTTATGAGTCCATACAAGACCGCGCCAATGACAGCAACAGATTACCGCTGAACTGGCAAGCTTCAGCAGACTCAAGAACTATTTATTTTAGAAGTATCAATCTCTTGACCGGATGCTATTCTGATGGCTCGTTTGACATTTTAGTTGTTGATCCTCCAGTGTTCCAGCTTGCTGAAATTCACTATTTATGTATCGATGACCCTAATCCATTTACGTTAGCGATCGCTTCCGGATTTGCGTTTTATGAATGGAGTACTGGTGAAAGCGGCGCCAATTTAAATGAGATTGTTATTGATCAACCCGGCGTGTATGACGTGACGGTTTACAATTCATATGGCTGCAGCACAACAATGTCAACTGAGGTATTTGAGTCTGAAAGAGCCACAATAACAGAAATAGAAGTTGTAGGCTTAAACTACCCTCAAAATGAAGCCACGATCACAGTAACCGGACTAGGATCGTATGAGTTCGCTCTTGACGGTGGTCCTTTTGGGTCCAATCCTACTTTTGGCGGTCTTTCAAGAGGCTATCACAACATTGCTGTTCGAGACATTAATGGCTGCGGAACGGTGGTTTCTCAAGCCTTCTTAATTCTTGATTACCCAAGATATTTCACACCTAATGGCGACGGAATTCACGATCAATGGGAGTTGATAGGTTTAGAAGAATATCCGGGTGCTATCGTACGTATATATAACCGCTACGGAAAACTTTTGAAAGAGTTAGGCGCACAAAATGCCAGCTGGGACGGCACCTACCTAGATAAACTACTCCAAGCCGATGATTATTGGTTTGAACTTCTTTTACCGGAAGGAGCGCGTGTTACAGGTCACTTTAGCTTAGTTAATTAGAAGGTACTAAGTACTGCTGAAAATTAGCTGACATAAAAACCTGAACACTGTCTGCTTCAGTTTGCGTATAAAGCAAGTAGGCATCAATTCCTGCTACATTTGCCAGTACCTCTTTGGCACGTTCATAACCCAAGGCCATAAAAGCAGTTGCAAAGGCATCGGCTTCTGCGCAGCTATTTGCTATTACCGTAGCACTGAGCACATCACTTTTTTCTGCCAAACCCGTTAATGGGTTCACCGTATGCACATACCGCTGACCGGTCACAGTATCAACACGAAACTTGCGGTAGTTTCCTGAGCCCGCCATCCCTTTATTTATTAACGTAACCGCTTCGGTGTAATCACGATCGGTTACCGGCGCATTAATGTTTTCTATTCCTACACGCCAAGGCTTATCCTTATCCAGGTTTTTTCCCTTTGCCAACAATTCCCCTCCCAATTCGATCAAGTAATTTTCTACTCCGTTTTGTTCCAGCATAACTCCAATACGATCGATACAATATCCTTTTGCGATACTGTTGAAATCAAGATAAACCGACTGATTCTCTTTAAGGATTTTCCCTGCTTCAGAAATTTTGATTTTATCCAAACCTACATAGGCCTTTAAAGAATCTAAAACCACACTATCAAGCTGTTTGAGCGGTTTTCCCGGACCAAAACCATAAGCATTTACCAAAATACCAACGGTTGGATCGTAATAACCCTTAGTAGCCTGATACACCGTTCTGGATAAAGCCAGAACTTCTTTAAACATCTCATCAACAACAACCGAAGTATCTCCGGCATTTATTCTCGAAATGTCAGAATCTGGTTGATAAGTGCTCATCGATTGATTAATCGCAGTAACGGTTGAATCAAATTTTTGAGCAACTTCAAAACGTTCATTTGCGTAAAACTGCACTTGATAGCCGGTACCTAAAGCTTGCCCGCTTAAAACCACCAATTTTGGTTCTGATTTGCAGCCAATCATCAATAAAACAACAACTAGTAATGTTAAAGATCTCATCATTCTATTTCTTGTAAACCATTATAAATTACCGTGTAAGCATCTCCTTTTTCCACAGGCTTACCATAATCTTCAGCACTACCTAAACCTACACCCGCGTAAAAAGTTCGGGCATTAAACTTATCGGCATGTAGTTTCATTTCGCTCATAAAACCTTCGTCATAGGTATTGGCGTTTTCAGGATAGCCCACCGCACGTACAATAACAAAATGCAGCTTTTTATTCTTTAAAGCCACAAACTGAGGGTTACGCTTCAACTGGCTATTCACCCCTAAAAACTCAAAACCTTGCTCTTCTAAATCCTTCCCTACGATATTCATCGCAAGGTTATGAAGCTCCTGTTTATTTAATAATTCTGCCATGCTACAAAGATACTACGCTCTAAATTATAGTAGAAAAAAAGCCGCTACTTTCGTAACGGCTTTTGCATTTTATAAACTTTAGAAGATTAACCTCCAAAGTCATCAAAACGAATATTCTCATCTGGGATACCAAAATCCTCTCCCATTTTTTGAACTGCTTTGTTCATTAATGGCGGCCCACAGAAATACAATTCTATTTCTTCTGGTTCATCATGCTTGCTCAAATACTGCTCAATTACAGCGTTGTGAACAAAACCAACAAAACCGTCACCTTCACTATGAATGTCTTCTTTTACCTTCCAGTTATCCTCTTCTAATGGCTCAGAAAGCACTAAGTAGAAACTGAAATTTTCAAACTCTTTTTCTAAGTCATAAAAATGTTGAAGGTAAAATAGCTCACGCTTAGAACGACCACCATACCAATACGTCACTTTACGACCAGTCTTTAAGGTTTTGAATAAGTGATATAAATGCGAACGCATTGGCGCCATACCTGCTCCACCACCTACATAAAGCATTTCTGCTTCAGACTCGTTGATGAAGAATTCACCGTAAGGCCCAGAAATAATTACTTTATCACCTTTCTTTCTACTGAAGATATAAGAAGAAGCTACACCAGGATTTACATCCATCCAACCGCCTTTAGCACGATCAAATGGTGGTGTTGCGATACGTACATTCAACATAATCTCGCGTCCTTCTGCAGGGTAAGAAGCCATTGAATACGCACGCTCTACAGTTTCGTTATTTTTCATCACAAGTGGCCAAAGTTTAAACTTATCCCACTCTTCCTGAAACTTATCTGGAGTCTCGTGCTCTTCTGGATGCGCAGTAATATCAATATCTTCAAACTTCACTGTAGTTTCAGGAATTTCGATTTGAATATATCCACCCGCTTTATAATCCATATCTTCAGGAATTTCAACAACGAATTCCTTGATAAACGATGCTACGTTGTAGTTACGTACAACAGTTGCTTCCCATTTCTTAATACCAAATACCTCTTCAGGGATTGTGATATTCATGTCTTGCTTCACCTTTACCTGACAAGCAAGACGTGCTCCTGCTGCTAATTCTTTACGGGTAAAGTGTGGAGTTTCGGTAGGTAGTGCTTCACCACCACCTTCTAAAACGTGACACTCACACTGAATACAAGTACCACCACCACCACAAGCAGATGGTAAGAATACTTTTTTTCCACCTAAAGTAGAAAGTAATGAACTACCTGAATCTACTTCAATTTCTTTCTCTCCGTTGATGGTAATTTTTACCGGACCTGATGGAGATAATTTTTCTTTTGCAAAAAGTAGTAATCCTACTAACACAAGTGTTAGTACTAAAAACGCTACTACAGTTGCTGCGATAACTCCTCCTGTACTTGCTGCTAAAAACATATTTACTTGTTGTTTATTTCTTGAGATACTTCAGCTAAAGATTCATCCTCTTCAGTCGTATCTTGACTTTGAACTTCTACTTTTGCTACCTCATCAGTCGTTTCGGTTTTCTCCTCACCTCCGGTAAGCATTCCTCCAAAACTCATAAAACCAATAGCCATAAGACCTGTAATGATAAAGGTAATTCCCAATCCTCTCAAAGGAGCAGGCACATTAGAATATCTAATTTTCTCACGGATAGCAGCAATTGCTAAAATCGCTAGAAACCAACCTATCCCTGAAGCAAGACCATAATTGAATGCCAGACCTAAAGTTTGAATATCTCTAGACTGCATAAATAATGATCCTCCTAAAATCGCACAGTTTACAGCAATAAGCGGTAAGAAAATACCCAAGGAGTTGTATAATGATGGTGCAAATTTTTCAACTACAATCTCTACGAGCTGTACCATTGTTGCAATGGTCGCAATAAAGAGAATGAAAGATAAAAAGCTCAAATCATAATCTGCATATTCTGGTCCTAACCACGTTAAGGCTCCCGGACGCAATACATACTGATCTAATAACCAGTTCATAGGTACTGTTACTGCAAGTACAAAGATTACTGCAGCACCCAGACCCACAGCGGTAGAAACTTTTTTAGACACTGCCAAGTAAGAGCACATCCCAAGGAAGGTGGCAAATACCATATTGTCTATAAAAATTGATTTAAAAAATAACTCTACGTGTTCCATTTTTTTATAATAAGAAGTTAGAAAAGAGGAAAACCTCCATTCGTAATCTTTAGTTTTCTTCGATTAACTCTTTGTTTCTAGAACGCTGTACCCAAATGATGATTCCCACCACTATAAGTGCCATTGGCGAAAGCAACATAAAACCGTTGTTTTCGTACCCAATTGCATAAAGTCCTGTTTTTGCGATTGGATCTCCTAGTACTTTAAATCCTAATAAGGTACCCGAACCTAATAGTTCTCTAAAGAAACCTACGATAATCAAGATCAACCCATAACCGGCAGCATTACCAATACCGTCTAAGAACGATCTGTAAGGACCGTTACCTAATGCAAAGGCTTCAAAACGTCCCATAATGATACAGTTGGTAATAATAAGACCTACGAAAACCGAAAGCGTTTTACTCAACTCGTAAGCAAATGCCTTAAGCACTTGGTCAACGATGATTACCAAAGCTGCTACAACAACCAGCTGTACGATAATTCTAATTTTTGACGGAATGATATTACGCATCAAAGAAATCACGACATTACCTACTGCAAGTACAAACACTACCGAAAGTGCCATCACTATCGAAGCTTTTAACTGAGCTGTAATTGCAAGCGCCGAACAAATACCTAATACCTGAATGGTAATTGGGTTGTTATCTGCTAGAGGATCTAGAATGAGACCTCTGTCTTTTTTAGATAGTAGTGCCATAATTATAATTTAATATCTTTTAAGTAAGGTATATAAAGCTTAACGGTACTATTGATCATAGCAGTCACACCGTTACCGGTAATGGTTGCTCCAGCAATGGCATCAACTTTTCCATCATCCTTACGTTCGTTTAATGGGTCGTTATTTCCTTTTGCTACAGTGATCCCTGAGTACTGCGTACCGTTCATAATTTCTTCACCGGTGAAGTCATCCATAAAATAACGCTCCTTGATGTTTGCACCAAGTCCTGGAGTCTCACCTTTGTGATCAAAGAATACACCTTGAACAACATAATCAGCATCAAGAGCCACAAAGCCCCAGATCGCATCCCAAAGTCCTTTACCGTAAAGCGGTATAATGTAATAATCTTTACCTTCTTTTTCTCCTACGAACAATGGAAGCTTACGCTCTGACATATCTTTGCTTAATTCACCTTTAAGGTCAATCAAATATGCAGAACTATCTTTTTTCACTTCTCCGTTCTGGATAACCAATTGTTCTTTGATATATTTTGAAAACTCAGCCTCAACCTCGTTTGCCGGAATAAAATTCACTGCGCCTTCAACATTCTCATTTACGCCCATAGCATAAAGGATGTTCTGTTGCTTTTCAAAGCGCTCATTCTCGGTAATCGTTGGCTTCAAGCTTGATGCGGTAAAAGCTAATAATGCTCCCACTACAAGCACCATCACTATAGCAAAAATTATCGTGTAACTGTTTTTATCTGTATTTGCCATTATTAAGCAGTTTTAAGTTTTAAACGTTTCATACGTTTTTTAACGTTTGCCTGTACCACGTAGTGATCAATTGTAGGTGCAAAAACGTTCATTAATAAGATCGCTAAGAATACACCTTCTGGATATGCAGGGTTAAATACACGAATCATGATCGAGAAGAACCCGATTAAGAAACCGTACCAATATTTACCGGTATTGGTTTGTGATCCAGAAACAGGATCTGTGGCCATATACACGATACCAAAAGCAATTCCTCCTATGATCAGGTGCTCCCAATATGGAGTACTCATCAATCCATAGAATTTACTTGATTCTGTTATCCAACCAGCATCTGCAACACCGTTAAAGATCAATCCCATTACTGCAGCTCCAACGATCGCACTTAGAATAATTCTCCAGCTTGCGATCTTGGTAAACATTAAGAACAAACCTCCTAGTAAAATCAAGAATGTAGAAGTCTCTCCTACAGAACCAGGAATAAACCCAAAAAACTTATCAGCAAAATCATATACTACAGAAGAATTCTGCGCATAAGAACCTAAAATTGTTTCTCCTGAAATCGCGTCTGGAGTACCTACTGCTTCTTTAGCTCCGTGAACCCAAACTTTATCACCACTCATCCAAGTAGGATAAGCAAAGAATAAAAAGGCTCTAATCGTAAGTGCAGGATTCAAAATATTCATCCCGGTACCTCCAAAAACTTCCTTACCAATTACAACACCAAAAACAATTGCAACAGCAAGCATCCATAATGGGATATCTACCGGTACAATTAAAGGTACAAGCATACCTGTTACAAGATATCCTTCTTCTACTTCGTGTCCTTTGATTACAGCAAAAATGAATTCAACTAAAAGTCCAACTCCATAAGAAACAATCACTAATGGAAGCACCGTAATTGCACCCATCGTAAAATTGTCCCAAGTAAAAAAGTTACCAAAAAGGCTTGCTTCTCTAACAATTCCATTTGCTGCATCAACTGCCGCATAATGTTGGTAACCTGCATTAAAAATACCCCATATTAAAACAGGGATAAGCGCCATGATCACCGTGTTCATGGTACGCTTTAAATCATCTACGGCTCTAATATGAGCTCCGTTATGCGTGGTTTCATTAGGCGTATAAAGAAAGGTGTGCAATGCATTAAATGCAGGCGCCATTTTCTTGCCCTTGAAATCCTCTTTAATTCCGTGTAATTTTTCTTTTAATCCCATAGCTTTTATCCTATTTCAGCGTACATTAAATCAAGTCCTTTACGAATTATTGCTTGGTGTGGTTGTTTTGACACACAAATAAACTCGGTAAGCGCGAAATCTTCAGGAGCTACTTCATACATCCCTAAAGCTTCCATCGCATCAAGATCTTGTACCATACAAGCCTTTAATAATTGCAATGGGTAAATATCCAAAGGAAAAACCTCTTCATAATTACCAGTCACTACAAATGCACGATGCTCACCATTTGTATTGGTATCTAGATCGTATTTCTTATTTGGGAACAACCAAGAGAAAGTTAAAGCTCTTGATGAAGAAATCTTGTTGAATACCGGCTTATTCCACCCAAAGAGTTCGTAATCATCTCCTTCAGGAATAGCAGCAAATTCATTGTGGTAGTACCCTAAATGCCCGTCTGCATTTACTTGATCTCCAGTTAACACATTTCCTGAGATCATACGTACGTTATCACCTTCAATACCTGCTGAATATGCAAATGTTGAAACTTCAGCTCCTATCTTAGTCTTATAATATTTAGGCGCTTTAATACCAGATCCTGAAACTGAAATCACGCGCTCAGGGTTAAACTTCCCGGTTAAGAAAAGCTCTCCGATGATCGCTAAATTCTCAGGCGCTACGGTCCAAACGGTTTCTCCTTTATTTATTGGAGCGATTTTATTGATTTGCGTACCTACATTTCCACAAGGGTGTGGTCCTGAAACCGTATGCATCTCTACTTCGCTTATGTTAGCAAAAACAGAATCTGAAGCTTTACCTACTCCTAAATAGATCTTACCTGAAGTCAATTTACTCAACGCGGTAATTGCAGCCTGTATATATGCTTCTTTACCCTTCAGACTAAAATTGTAATCAGGCGCCAATGGAGCACTGTTGTGTCCTGAAATAAAAATAGCATCAGGAGTCGTCTCTGTGTTGGCAATAATATCATAAGGACGCTGCTTGATAAATGGCCAAAGACCAGATTCTAGCATACGCGCCTTGATCGCCTCGGCATTTGCAGCATTTACATCAAGCGTAGGAAATTCTACCGTAGTATCCTTACCATCTGCTTCAATTACTAAATGTGTAATAACGCGTTTTGCTCCTCGTTTAATTTCAGTAAGTGTTCCACTTACAGGTGAAACAAATTTGATACTTTCATCTTTTTTAGCGTAGAAAAGTGGCTCTCCTGCTTTTAGGCTAGCTCCTTCTTTATATAACATCTTAGGTGTTACCAGATGAAAATCTGAAGGCTTGATCACATAAGTTCTTGATTTTGGTGCCTCGGCGATCGACTTTTCAGCCTCGCCCACCAATTTAATATCAAGACCCTTTTTGATCTTAATGTCTTTTGACATAGGAAGTATATGTTAAAGTTCTTGTTATTCTCAACCCTTTATATGCTTGAATTGAGGTGTGCGAATTTACAAATTTTACAAGCTTCTAACACAAACTATAATATAAAAATAAAGCGGCATTATTTTCGTTACATTTGAAGGCGCTCAAACCGCTTATAACACCTAGTTTTAGACCTTATTCAGACTGTTTCCAAATAAGGGCTGTTTGCTTCGTTCACGGCGCTTTAAACCTGAAATTTCAAAATGAAAACGTTTTCGACATTCTTACTCTTGGTGCTCTCACACTTCGCTTTTAGTCAGGTAGCTGTTGAAGTTGCTGCACCACCTTACATAAAATCGGTTCAATTTTATAGCAATACGTCTCAAAGTCAGCTCCCGGTATTGCGACTTGGTGACCCGCTTAATTTAAGTTTTGATGATATTATAGGTGATGAAGCAGACTATTATTACACCATTACACACCACAATTATGACTGGACACCTTCGGTACTTGCTAAAACCGAATATTTAAAAGGAGTCGATGACGTGCGCATTATGAATTATACAAATTCGGTAAGCACACTTCAACTTTACACCCATTACGAACTTCAAATCCCAAACCAATACACTACTGCTTTATTGAAATCTGGAAATTATCTGCTTAGTGTTTTTAACAATGAGGACGAACTTATTTTCTCACGTAAGTTTATGATTTATGATCCTCAGGTAACGGTAGGTGTAGAAATTTTACGCACGCGAAACCTTGAATACATCGAAGAAAAACAAGTAGTAAACTTTAATGTAGATGGTGGCGACCTCATTCTTATTAACCCGGAAAACACGGTCAAACCGCTTATCATTCAGAATAACGACCTCAAAAGAGCCATCGGTCCTATCAAACCACAATTTAGCATTGGTAATATGCTGCAATACCGTTATGATGAAGAGACGTCTTTTTTTGCCGGTAACGAGTTTTTTGACTTTGACAACAAAGACATTCGCGCCGCAACCAACAGAGTTCAATATATCGAACTTATAGATTTATACCACAATTACCTCTTCGGAAACATCACGAGAGACAATACAGTCTACACATACAACCCTGACCTGAATGGTAATTTCAAGATCAATACCATTCAAGGCGATGAACCCAAGGTTAATGCAGAATATGCCTGGATTCATTTTAGTCTAGATCATCCACAGCGCGCATTAGATGAAGAAATTCACGTCTATGGAAATTTTAACAATTATGTGATCGAAGACGCAACCAAAATGCAGTATAACCCTGAAAGCAAGCGCTATGAATTGCCCTTACTTTTAAAGCAAGGCTATTACAATTATCGCTATGTTGTAGTAAAAGATGGCAGCTTACTTCCCTTTAATCCTGTAGATGGAGATTTTTGGCAAACTGAAAATATCTATGATGTCCTTATATACTATAGAGCTCCCGGCAGCCGTTTTGATGAGCTCATAGGTCGCGGAAATGCGCTTTCAACTTCTATTTCTAATGTGCGTCGCGATTGATTTCTAAGAAAATCGTTTTATCTTTAAATTGTGAATGACAAACTAGAACAATCTTCGAGAAAATCACTCAGTTATCGCAGTAATGAATGCCTCAATTGCGGGCATCCTCTAGAATTAAGCGACAGATACTGTTCCTACTGCGGGCAACTCAATTCTACAAAAAGGTTATCCTTAGGTGATTATGTAAATGAGTTCATCATAAGTATTGTGAATTATGATTCTCGTTTTAGATATACGGTTAAAGATCTACTTTTTAAACCCGGCGTGATCACTCGCAATTTCACCTCCGGTAAGCGCATGCGTTACGCAAACCCCTTTAGGTTTTTTCTAAGCGTAAGTATTATTTATTTTTTGATCAGTGGTTTTATCGATTTTATGCAAATCAATGAAGTTGAATCTGAAAACAATTCTTCGCTTCAGAATTTATTCAATTTTCAAAAGGATAAAGACAAGCCGGAAATCGCATTAGATTCGATTGCCTATTACAAAGACCTTGCATTAAAAACCAAAAACCAAGACAGCTTAGAGCGTCTTCCTTTTGTATATGCTCGTGAACAAAGCTTAGACACGACAAATTTCTTTGAACGCAGCTTTTTTAAGTTTAAAATGTTTCAAGGTTTTTCATTACAAACTCAAATCAAAAATCCTTATCAAGCACTTGATAGCCTAGAGTATTCCAAAAGCAGATTTAATATTTGGCTGTATGAGCGAGAAAATGGCTTTGAACGCATACAAGAAAATCCTGTAGAATTTGGTCAGTATTTGGCTGAAAAAATTCCGGTGTTCTTATTCTTCCTCGCACCGATTTTCGCTTGCTTTTTTCTCTTGCTTTATTTTAAAAGATACTCTTTTAAATACATTAAAGAAGAATTGAAAAACACCAATCACAAGGTATTTAGTCGGTTGTACAAAATCCCGTACCTAGGTCCTTTTTGCTTGAACCTAATAGCCTGCTTCAGGAAGTTCTTTGTGGTAAAACGCAAATACAACTATATGGAACATGTGATCTTCATCTTTCACATTTTCACATTCCTCTTTTTAGTATTACTCATTTTATTAATACCTGAATTCCTAATAGGCTCCGAAGTTCTTTCCGGAATTTTCATCCTGGTAATCGCTCCGTTTTACTTTTATAAAGCTCTACGCAATTTCTACAAAGAAAGTCGTTTACGTACAATTTTTAAGTTTTTCATTTTAAATAGCGTATTTTTATTGCTAGGTTTAGTTGTGGGTAGTGTATTTTTTATACTCACTGCTGCATTATATTAAATTATGGTCGAACAAGTAACCAAAGGCATTCGCGTCTCTGTAGACACTTATTTTGAAGGCTCTTTCTCAAAAGAGGGACTGCTCTTCTACGCTTTTGGTTATAAAGTAAGCATCACAAACAACAGCACAGACACAGTACAACTCCTAAGTCGCTCTTGGGATATTTACGACGCCTTAAATGCACAAGAGAAAGTTATAGGTGAAGGTGTGATCGGAAAAAAGCCGGTACTCAACCCTGGACAAACACACACCTACTCTTCAGGTTGTTTGCTACGCTCACCTTTTGGCGCGATGAACGGTTACTACACCATGATCAATTTTACCAATTCCTCTCAATTTCAAGTATACATCCCTACCTTCAAATTAAGTGCAACACATTTGCTTAACTAGCAGGATTCGACAAATTCTTTCTACAAATTCACAAGCCACTTCGAGTAAAGTTCTTGGCCATTCGTTCAAAACAAATTTTCTATTTCAAGCCAAACCAAAGGATCTAAAATCCATTGGCGATACCAAAAAATACTGTAGTATTCCGCTAAGGTATTGCCTTTTATATTTTGTAACTTTAGCGGATTCAATGTTCAAGAGAACAATTAATAAAAAATCAAAAAAATAATTATATGTCAAAAGGATTTTTTGAAGTACCTGTTGCGATTAACGAGCCTGTAAAAAGCTACGCGCCAGGAACTCCAGAACGAGATGAAGTATTAACCGCTTATAAAGATTTATACAACAGCACTATTGATGTGCCACTTTATATAAATGGAGAGAAAATTGAAACGGCCAATACCGCTACAATGGCTCCGCCTCACGATCACCAACACATTTTAGGAAACTACAGCCTTGCTGAAAAATCACATATTGAAGATGCTATTGCAAGCGCATTAGAAGCTCGCAAAAAATGGGCAAAAATGCCTTGGGAACAGCGCGCTGCAATATTTTTGAAGGCTGCAGAACTTATACAAGGGCCTTACCGCTACAAGATTAATGCAGCTACTATGCTGGCGCAGTCTAAGAATATTTTTCAAGCTGAAATTGACTCGGCTTGTGAGCTTATAGACTTTTTACGTTTTAACGTACAGTATATGAGTGAAATTTATTCTGAGCAACCAGAATCTTCAGCAGCTGCCTGGAACCGTGTAGAACATCGCCCACTCGAAGGTTTCGTTTACGCTATCACTCCATTTAATTTTACTGCGATCGCAGGAAATTTACCGGCAGCTCCGGCACTTATGGGTAACACCGTTGTTTGGAAACCAAGTGACAGTCAGGTGTATTCTGCTCAGGTAATTATGGAAGTTTTTGAAGAAGCAGGTGTTCCTGCAGGTGTGATCAATATGGTGATGGGAGATCCTGAAATGATCACCGACACGGTTTTAGCGAGCCCTGACTTCGCCGGGATTCACTTCACAGGTTCAACACACGTATTCAAAAATATCTGGGCCAAAATAGGTGCAAACATTCACAACTATAAAACGTATCCTCGTATTGTAGGTGAGACTGGTGGTAAAGACTTCATCCTTGCGCATCCAACTGCAAAACCTCAACAAGTGGCTACAGCTATTTCAAGAGGAGCGTTTGAATTTCAAGGGCAAAAATGTAGTGCTGCAAGCCGCGTTTATGTTGCCAAGTCGATCTGGTCTGAAGTAAAAGATGCTTTATTAAAAGACATCAAATCTTTCAAAATGGGTTCTCCGGAAGATATGAGCAACTTCATAACTGCTGTTATTCACGAAGGCTCTTTTGACAAACTGGCCAAATACATTGACCAAGCTAAAGAAGATAGCGAAGCAGAAATTATTGCCGGTGGAAATTACGATAAGTCAAAAGGGTATTTTGTAGAACCTACAGTTATCGTAACTACCGATCCTAAATATACCACGATGACTACAGAACTTTTTGGACCTGTGGTAACGATCTATGTATATGAAGATGCAGATTGGTCAAAGACTTTAGAACTTGTAGACGATTGCGAATATGCCTTAACTGGTGCCGTTCTAGCAGCCGATAGATATGCGATCACCGAAGCTACAGATGCGTTACAAAATGCAGCGGGTAACTTCTACATCAATGATAAACCTACAGGAGCTGTTGTTGGTCAACAACCCTTTGGTGGTGCTCGTGCATCTGGTACAAACGATAAAGCAGGAAGTGTGCTTAACCTATTGCGTTGGGCTTCTCCTCGCTTGATCAAGGAAACATTTGTAACTCCAGAAGACTACAGATATCCATTCTTAGGAGAATAAACGACCTCAGGAGATAACTCAATAAAGCTATCGTATTCAACGCGATAGCTTTATTTTTGATCAAACCCCAATGTTAACTAAACGTTACCTAAAGTTAACCTTAAGGTTAATTGAATTTGTTTTTTTAACTTTGTATAGAATCAAAAAGGAAGAACCATGACAACGACGGAGGATAGCAAGATGTATGTACTGAAAGTAAAATATTCGGTAATCGATGTGTCAAAAAAGAAAAGTAAAAGAAGAATTACGCGAAAAAAAGAGAAATTATATCTCGTGCGCGATCCTGAAAGTATCGACGATAAATTAAAAGAATTGGAAGATACATTACTTGAGATCGATCAAGAACAACGCGCCACGCTTATAGAACGCGCGCAGGAATTTCTAAGAAAATTTGGTACTCGATGCAACCGCACGTACCTCAATATGCTACGAACTTAAGATTAACCGCCTAAAGGCAAGCCTCGGGGTTTTAAACCCGTGGTGGTACCAATAAAAAATGCGACTCCATTTGAGTCGCATTTTTTATTTATGTTTAGTCTAGCCCTTATACTTCAACGGTAAATGCACCACCTTTTTGGTTTCAAAAAATTCTTCTTCAAAGTAGTCGTTTAGATCATAAATGGTTGCCGAAGTATAAAGCTTCAATTCTTCAGTTAAATCCCCACCTTTCAGATATAGAATTCCGTTTTTGAGTTCGTGTTCACTTTTCTTTGCAATTCTGCCTTTGATCCATCGCACAAAAGTTTCCATCTGAGCCACAGCCCTGCTTACAATAAAATCATATTGCCCATCAATATTCTCAACGCGATCGTTTGTGATCTTCACATTGCTCAACCCTAAGCCCGCTGAAACTTCTTCAACAACTTTGATCTTTTTACCGATACTATCTACCAGATGAAATTGCGTTTCAGGAAATAATATCGCCAATGGAATTCCAGGAAAACCACCTCCCGTTCCAACATCAAGAATAGAAGCTCCGGGATTGAATTTTTGCACTTTCGCTATTCCCAAAGAATGCAAAACATGACGCAAATAGATCTCATCAATGTCTTTACGAGAAACTACGTTGATCTTTAGATTCCAATCTTGATACAAATCGTTCAGTTTTTCAAACTGATTTAACTGAGTATCACTAAGATCTGAGAAATAATGCTTGATAAGCTCCATATTCGACTTTTATGGCAACAAAATTAGGATTTCGGGCGTTAAATTAAAGGATTTTCAGACCTTAAAACGATATAAATCTTATTTTTGAGGTCGCGTTAAAAAAGACTTAAAAAAAAATGCTTTTTTACGCTAAGCTTTAAATTATGGAGAATACAAAGACAATAAAATTTTCGAGAGTAGATTCGGCAAAATTCTTCCGAACCCTCAACAAGCGTGTAAACACGTACTTTAAAGAGAACAACGTAGAACGAACAGGAAACTGGAAATTGTACTTGAAAACAATTATTATGTTTTCGCTATTTCTGACGCCTTACTTCTTATTACTGAGCATCGACTTACCGGGCTGGGCACAATTGCTTCTTACGATCGTAATGGGTGTTGGTATGGCCGGCGTAGGTATGAATGTAATGCACGATGGTAACCATGGCTCATTCTCAAAGAAAAAATGGGTAAATAAAATTATGGGAAGTAGCATCTACATTCTTGCCGGGAACGTTTATAACTGGCAAGTACAACACAATGTGCTTCACCATACCTACACCAATATTCACGGTCACGATGAAGATCTTGAGGCGGGTCGTATTCTAAGATTTTCAAAACACGCAAAATGGTATAAGCATCACCGTTTTCAACATTTTTACTCAATCTTCTTATATGGTCTATTAACTTTTAACTGGGCGCTGACCACAGATTTCCTTCAAATGAAGCGTTATCTGAAACGTAAATTATCCTATGGAGAATTCCCAAATCCAAAATTGGAATGGACTAAACTCGTGATCACAAAACTCATCTATTTAAGCATCTGGATCATTCTACCATTACTTGTTTTAGATATTGCCTGGTGGAAGGTTTTATTAGGCTTTTTTGTGATGCATTATACTGCCGGAGTAATTCTAAGTGTGGTATTTCAATTGGCACACGTGATTGACGAAGCAGATATGCCGCTTCCTGATCAAACCGGAACGATGAAAAACACGTGGGCAATACATCAGTTATTTACCACAGTGAATTTTTCTACAAAAAATAAAGTTGTGAACTGGTTTACCGGCGGACTCAATCATCAGGTTGAGCACCATATTTTCCCGCATATCAGCCACATTCACTACACTAAGATTTCAAAAATCGTTAAAGAAACGGCTCAGGAGTTTAACCTACCCTATAATGAGTATAAAACGACGCGTAAAGCGATCATTGCTCATTTTAAATATTTAAAAGAGATGGGGATGCAACCCGCTCTTCAACCTGCTTAATTATTTACATTTTTTAAATGGATACACTTACCAACCAACTATCTGATAGAATTAATAATCTGGCTGCTTCGGCTACACTTGCTATGGCTGCAAAAGCGCGTGAGTTACGTGCTGAAGGAAAGGACATCATTGGCTTGAGCCTTGGTGAACCAGATTTTAACACACCAGATTTTATTAAAGATGCAGCGATACAAGCTGTAAACGACAACTACAATTCATACACACCGGTTGACGGTTATGTTGAGCTGAAAGATGCCATCATTACAAAATTTAAGCGCGATAACAATCTTACTTATGATCGCTCTCAAATTGTAGTTTCAACAGGAGCTAAGCAATCACTTTACAATGTTGCTCAAGTATGCTTGAACCCGGGAGACGAGGTGCTGCTACCTTGCCCGTATTGGGTAAGCTATTCAGACATAGTAAAACTTGCTGAAGGTGTACCCGTAGAAGTTGAAACTTCTTTGGATACCGATTTTAAAATGACTCCAGAACAGCTAGAGGCAGCAATCACACCAAAGACCAAAATGCTTTGGTACAGTTCGCCGTGTAATCCGAGTGGATCTATTTATAGCGAAGCTGAATTAAGAGCCCTTGCTGATGTGCTTCAAAAGCATCCTCAAATTGTAGTAGTAAGTGATGAGATCTATGAGCATATTAATTATGTAGGAGGTCACGCAAGTATGGCGCAGTTTGAAGATATGTACGACCGAGTGGTAACGGTAAATGGTGTTGCAAAAGCTTTTGCAATGACAGGATGGCGAATAGGTTACATAGGCGCTCCGGCATACATCGCGCGTGCGTGTAACAAAATTCAAGGACAGGTAACCAGCGGTGCAAACTGTATTGCTCAGCGCGCGGTAATCACAGCCCTAGAAGCTCCTGTGAGCAAAATTCAATATATGGTTGATGAGTTTAAAGAGCGTAGAAAATTAATTCTAGGTCTACTCAACGATATTGAAGGTTTTGAATGTAATGAACCTGAAGGCGCATTCTATGTTTTCCCTAATATCTCGCATTATTTCGGAAAAACACTCAACGGAACAACGATTAACAATGCTTCTGATTTTGCATTGTATATCTTAGAGCAAGCCAATGTAGCTACAGTTACCGGTGAAGCTTTTGGTAATCCTAACTGCATCCGTATTTCTTATGCAGCAAGTCAAGACCAAATTAAAGAAGCTTTAGCCCGAATTAAAAAAGCAGTTTCCTAAAAAAAAATTCAGCTTTATAACACAAAAAAAGCGACCCAATCGGGTCGCTTTTTACTTTTAAAATTATCTCTATTACATTTTAGGTAACAGCACTGTATCAATCACGTGAATCACTCCATTTGATTGATATACATCTGCAATCGTAACCGTGGCTACATTTCCTGCTTGATCTTTAATTTTAACCATATTTCCATCAAGCATTCCCCATAACATTTGTCCGTTAACGGTGGTCCACTCTGCGGTTCCACCACCTTCCTTTATATCTTTAATAATGTCTGCTGCAGAATTTTTGCCCGCGATTACGTGATACGTCAAAACACCCTGTAAAGCCTTTTTATTTTCAGGTTTTAAAAGAGATGCCACCGTCCCATCAGGAAGCTTTTCAAATGCAGCATTTGTAGGCGCCAATACTGTAAAAGGCCCTTCACTTTGCAAGGTTTCTACAAGACCCGCAGCTTTTACCGCAGCTACTAAAGTAGTATGATCTTTTGAGTTTACGGCATTCTCAACAATATTTTTTGAAGGATACATTGCAGCACCACCCACCATTTTTGTTTCCTGTGCAAAAGTTGCGGTACCTGCGATCATAAAAAGACCTAAAGCTAAAGCTGGTAATAAATTTCTCATTTTCATAGTGTAAAGTTTTTTAGTTACAATACACTTACGTGGAGAAACTCACCTGCGGTTTTTCAATTTTCAGGCTTTAAGAAAGTATTAACTATTAAGAAGGGATGGCTAATTTGGTCTTCAGATCCTCCATAATCATATCAGCGTGTATACGAGTATTTTCTATAAAGAGTTTACTCGTTTTAAGACCGCTATTGATAACTCCCGCTACGTATACATTAGCAAGCGGAGTTTCTAAAGTCTCTTCGTCGTGTATGGGTCGCTTGTGATTTTCTTCATCTACAGGAATACCAAGACGCTCAAACAAACTGAAGTCTGGCGTATAACCTATCATCGCTAAAACGAAATCATTCTCAAGTTCCACCTCTCCTTCGGGAGTATTTAGGATCACACTATGCGGTTTGATCTCTTTTACTGTAGTTTCAAAATACGCTTTGATCGATCCTTCTTTAATTCGGTTTTCGATGTTGGGTTTGATCCAATATTTGGTTTTAGGATAAATCTCATTACTGCGAATGGCCATCGTAACCTCTGCTCCTTTATAATAAGTTTCTAGGGCCACATCACAGGCAGAGTTTGCTGCACCCACCACTAAGATCTTTTGATTTACATAAGGATGCGGACTATCATAGAAATGCTTCACCTTAGGTAAGTCCTCTCCGGGAACATTCAACATTCTTGCGGTATCGTAAAATCCGGTAGAAACAATTACTGCTGAAGTTTTAAATTCTTCCTTAGGGGTTTTGAGCACATAGCCATCGCTGGTTTTAGTCATTGCCTCTACGGGCGTATAAAGCTGTACATTCAATTTCCAGCTGTCATAAACACGACGATAATATTCTAAAGCCTCTTTACGTGTAGGTTTATCATTATGCGCCACAAAAGGCACATCACCTATTTCGAGCAGATTTGAGGTAGAGAAAAAAGTCATTTGTTCAGGAAAATTATACAGTGAATTTACCAGAACGCCTTTTTCTAAAATTATATAATTGAGTTTTGCTTTTGTGGCTGCAATTCCGCAAGCAAGACCTATAGGGCCGCCACCTATTATGATAAGATCGTAATTTTTCAAAACAATTATTTTTGGGTTGGTTGGGTTTAGTCGAAAAATAAAAGCAACATAACTTCTAACTTCAACTAAATTTAAAGCTTCACAAAGTTAACCCTTACTAGCGATTACGCCAAAAGAACGGCGTTAACAGAATCAAAACAGTGAAGAGTTCAAGTCGGCCGATCAACATTAAAAATGCACACCACCATTTTCCTAAAATCGGCAGGGCATCAAAATTATTTACAGGGCTTAAAATCCCAAAAGCAGGTCCCACATTACCCAATGATGAAGCTGCACCTCCCAAAGCTGTTGGAAAATCGAGTCCCATCGAAGCCAAACCACAGGCACCAATGATCCAAGCCAAAAGATAAAGGATAAAGAAGGCCAGAATATTAAATACGATCTCTTTTTTAACCGCTTTACCGTTGTGACGTACCGGTAAAATAGCATTTGGGTGCAGTGTACGTTTAAACTCGAGTACGCCATTTCTGATGATCATAAGATGGCGCACTACTTTAATTCCTCCTGAAGTAGAACCCGCAGACCCTCCTAAAAACATCAAACCAAAGAAAATAATTGTCGCAAACGGTGCCCACATTGTAAAATCTGCTGAAACAAAACCGGTGGTCGTAATAACAGATATCACTTGAAACAAACCGTGTCGTATCGCGCTCTCATACTCTCCAAACACCATTGGATGATCTATTGAAGAAATTGATACATCAGCGCGTAATATGATTATAAATACGACAAGCACTGTGAACCCCACAGTAAAGGCTGCATATAATTTAAACTCTTCATCCTTCCAGACATTGCGCAGCTTTCCTTTGAAGGCGAAATAACTCAGAATAAAGTTGGTTCCCGCCAAAAACATAAACAGAATGATAATATATTGAACCGCCGGATTATCATTCCAATAGGCGACACTGGCGTTTTTTGTACTAAAACCACCAGTAGAAAGCGTACTCATCGCGTGATTTACTGCATCTAAAAATGACATTCCAGCGATTTTTAGAAGTATGGTTTCAGCTACCGTATAGCCAAAATAAATGAGCCATAAACGCTTTGCGGTATCTGTAATTCTTGGGTGCAATTTATCGGCATTTGGGCCGGGTGCTTCGGCAGCAAAAAGTTGCATACCACCTATTCCCAGTAAAGGCAAAATGGCAATTGCCAGAACAATAATTCCCATCCCTCCTATCCAATGCGTGGTACTACGCCAGAACAAAACTCCGTCAGGTATTGCTTCAATATCATTTAAAATCGACGCACCCGTTGTGGTATACCCACTTATGGTTTCAAAAAAAGCATTGGTAAATGAAGGGATCGCACCTGTAAACAAATAAGGCAAACAACCGCTCAATGACATGAAAATCCATCCAAAGGTAACAACGATATACCCTTCCCGTTTTTGAATTTCCTTTTTATGGTCTCGGGTAAAGAACATAAAAACCATCCCGAGAAAAATCGTTAACAAACCAGCAGAAATGATCCCTAAAGCCACCGAAACCTCATCATAGAAATAGCCAACAATTGCAGAAATAAACATAAAGCCCCCGTTAAACAGAAGCAATACGCCCATTAAATGAAAAATGATTTTTAGATTGAGTCTGGGTCTGTTAGGCATAGAGTCTTAGATAAACATGCGTTCTACTTTGTTGATCGATCGTAACAGGCAACACACCACAATACGATCGCCTACTTCGATACGATTTTCTCCAAGTGCAATAATACCTTTTCCGTCTCTAACAATACCTCCAATAGTCGCCGATCTAGGAAAATCTAAATCCTTAATACGTTTTCCTATGACTTTAGAATTAGGCTTAGCGCTAAATTCTAAAAGTTCAGCATTCATATTATTGAGTTTGGTCATTGCGACCACATCGCCCTTTCTTATGTATCTAAAAATATTATTGGCTGCAAGTAACTTTTTATTGATCAACGTATCGATACCAATACTGTGAGAAAGCTGAAAATAATCCATATTCTCGACTAAGGCGATGGTTTTTTTAACGCTTTTAGACTTCGCCACCAAACACGACATAATGTTGGTTTCACTGTTTCCTGTCACGGCGATAAAAGCGTCCATATCGTAGATATTTTCTTCTTCAAGAAGTTCTACGTTTCTTCCGTCCCCATTGATCACTAAGGTTTTAGGTAAATTTTCGGCAAGATCATAGGCTTTATCATTATCCTTCTCTACGAGCTTGACCTTAAAATTATGCGAGCAAAGATCACGGGCGGTCTTGTATCCTATTTTACTTCCGCCTAAAATCATTACATTTTTAATCTCCTGCTTCATCTTACCGGTAAGCTTATAGAGTTCATCAACACCCTCTTTTACCGTCATAAAATACACCTGATCCCCTTCTTTAAAAATGGTATCACCTCGCGGAATTAACGTATACTGTGTGCCTTCACGCTGAATTGCAATAGGCATAAAATGCAACGTAGGAAAAATGCGCGCTGCCTCTTTTACACTTTTCCCCACAAAAGAAGCGGTTCTGCTCAAGGAAGTTCCTACCATTGTAAGCGCTCCGTTCTCGAACTCGTAACTGTCGTTAAATGCCGACTGATTGAGCAGCAATTCTATCTCTGAAGCTGCTAGACTTTCTGGCGAGATCAATTCATCAATACCAAATTTCTTAAAACCGGCTACCTCCTGATTCTCTATAAACTCTGTATTTGAAATACGTGCGATGGTGCGATTTGCTCCCATTTGTTTTGCAAGCACACACACTGTAATATTGGTGGTTTCACTAGAGGTAACTGCAATTATAAGATCTGTCGTATCTATACGCGCTTCTTTTAAAACTGCAATCGAGGTAGAATCTCCACGTATGGTTCGTATGTCAAGATGCGTATCGGCGTACGCAATACTATCTTTATCAACATCTATAAGCGTGATATCTTGTGATTCAAAAGAGAGAAGTTTGGCTAAATGAAAGCCTACCTCCCCGGCACCTGCAATTACAATCTTCATAGTCAATTTTAAAGTAAACTACCTTGGGGCAAGTCCGCAAGGCATTTGGTTTGTAGACCGCAACACGAATCATCGAGTTCCTGCGGCGCTCACTTTGTGAGCAAAACCTTGCAAAGATAGGAGAATTAATAGAGATAACTTTAATTATAACAGCCTTCTAAAAGAGCAGGCCTCATCGACTAACAAATAGTATATTTGCCACTAAAATTAAAATATGAGCGGCAACGTTAATCCGTATAAAGATTCAGACCAGTCAAAGCGCGAACAAGTAGAGCGCATGTTTGATACCATTTCTAAAGAATACGACGGACTCAACCGTGTGATTTCTTTTGGAATTGATGTAAAATGGCGTAAGAAAGTGGTAAACAAAGTAGCTGCCACAAAACCTAAGCGTATCCTGGACGTCGCAACAGGAACCGGTGATCTCGCTATCAATCTGGCTAAAACCGATGCCGAAGAAATTATAGGTCTTGACATTTCTGCAGGAATGCTCAGCGTAGGAAAAGAAAAAGTTGCTGCAAAAAACCTGGATGATCGTATCAAAATGGTTCAGGGAGATTCTGAAAATCTTCCGTTTGAAGATGATTATTTTGACGCCATCACCGTTGCCTTCGGAATTCGCAATTTTGAAACCCTAGAAAAAGGTCTGGCTGAAATCCTACGCGTTCTTAAACCCGGCGGAATTTTTGTGATCCTAGAAACTTCAGTACCTACTAAGTTCCCGTTTAAACAAGGCTACGGATTGTACACCAAAACCTTACTCCCATTAATTGGTCGGGTATTTTCAAAAGATCGCGATGCTTATGGGTATTTAAGTGAAAGCGCTTCTGTTTTTCCCTATGGTGAAAAGCTCAACAATATTTTGAGAAAAACAGGGTTTACTCATGTTGAAGCCAACCCACAAACGATGGGCGTGGCCACAATTTATTCGGCATCAAAGTAATTCTATGCACAAACTACCGGTTTTTGTCTTTCTTATTATACTCTCAGCATCAACAGCGCAAGCGCAATTTTTGACTCGGGAGCGCATTCTTAATGATGAGAATTTTGACAAAAAACCATGGAGTTGGGGATACTATTTTGGCATCAATCGATACGACTTCAATTTTGATTATAAAGAAGCTAGGCCTGATATTTTTGTCGAGCAAAACTACGGTTTCAATGTAGGACTGCTTGGGAACAAACGTATTAATGAATTTTTAGATTTACGCCTGGAACCCGGTTTGGTTTACAATGCACGAACACTGTTTTATCTTGATATTCCGGGAGAAGAAAATGATAGAATTCGCGAACTCAATTCGACCTATATACACTTCCCTTTATTATTAAAATTTTCAACCAAGCGACTTAATAACTTCAAACCATTTGTTGTGGGCGGTTTTAGTTACTCGCACAACTTATCGAGTAATGAGAAAAATCCCGATGACAACAGTTCGGGACAATTTAGAATGACCAACAATACCTTTTACTATGAGGTAGGATTTGGTATTGACTTATATTTACCTTATTTCAAATTTTCACCAAGTATACGCGGTGTTTTTGCATTGACAGATGAACTGGTTAGGGATGAAAACCCAAACAGTTTATACACTTCAAATATTGAAACCATGCAATCTCGCGGTATATTTTTAAACTTTACCTTTCAATAATGTGGGAAGCAGATTTATATAGAGAAAAACACGGCTTTGTCTTTAACTACGGGAAAGACCTCATTAGTATGCTTAATCCGCAAAAAGACGAACGCATACTTGATCTGGGTTGTGGTACTGGTGAACTCACTGCTGCTATTGCCGAAAGCGGAGCGCAACTTGTAGGTATTGATGCTTCTCAAGAGATGATTGATGCAGCAAAAGCGCAGTTTAAAAACATTGAATTTATAACCGCTCGCGGAGAAAGTTTTATAGATCAAGAACGCTACGATGCGATATTTAGTAATGCAACCCTGCATTGGATTTTAAACCCTGAAGCAGCAATCTCTGCGATGTACAGCAATCTAAAAATCGGCGGAAGATTACTTTTAGAAATGGGAGGCGCAGGAAATATCGACACCATTATCAAAGCTTTGAGTAGAGTTTTAGAAGAAAAAGGTTATTTTAAGCAATCCAGAACGATCAATTGGTACTTTCCTAAATTGGGAACCTACTGCTATTTTCTTGAAAAATCGGGCTTTCAGGTAACTTTTGCGCATTTATACGAGCGCCCTACTAAATTGAAAGATCCTGAAACAGGCATTATCGATTGGCTCAAAATGTTTGCTAAACACTACTTCACAGACATTCCTGAGCATGAGGCAGACGCTATTAGAAAAGAAGTTCAGGAAAATGTGCATGAGGCGCTATTTCAAGACGGTCATTATTATGCAGACTACAAGCGCTTACGTATTTGCGCGATCAAATAAATTTTCCTGAGGTAAGTCTCAGAACATTTAATATCGACGATCGAGAAAATCTAACCGCGTTTAAATTCGCTTACTAAAATAGCTCCGGCAATGGCTACATTAAGGCTTTCGGTAGTGCTTGAACCAAATTGGGGTATGCTTATTTTTTGCTGAATTTTTTCTGAAACTGCCGCCGAAACTCCATTAGCCTCGTTACCTAAAACCAAAATCGCTTCCTCTGGCAATTGGGAGCGGTAAACATTTTCTCCATCCATAAACGCGCCGTAAACCGGAAGCTTTTGTTTTGACAAATAAGTTTCTAAATCGGTATACACAAGGTTTACACGTGTTAATGATCCCATCGTCGCTTGCACCACTTTAGGATTAAAACAATCTACCGTCTGTTCAGAACAAATAAGATGCTCAATACCATACCAGTCGCAAAGCCTTATCAAAGTACCTAAGTTTCCCGGGTCACGCACCTCATCAAGTACCAACTGAAAGCCCGATTTTATTTCTAAACGCTGTTTTGGGATTTCAAAAAGCGCCAAAGCCTTTTGTGGTGTTTTTAAAAACGATATTTTTTTGAGTTCTGCAGGTGAAACCTCAGTTGTATCCTGATCTTCAAAAACACCTTCAAGCGCATAAAGACTGTGTAATACGTAGCTCGAATCTAGAAATTCGCGTATTCCTTTAATTCCCTCTACAACAAACAAAGCGTTTTGCTGTCGGTACTTTTTTTGAGCCAGACTCGTTATTAATTTTATTTGGCTTTTGCTAACCACGTCTAATGTGTATTTTTGAAGTTATTTTTATAAAAAAGCCCTTGCAAAAACTTTCCGCAAAAATAGGATTAATTATCATACTACTGTCTACCCTGGCAGCTTGTGATGCGGTAAAGCGAGTACCCGAAGGCCGACTTTTATTAACCGAAAATGAAATCGTAGTCAATGGCGAAGTAAATACAGAATACAACATCAACAATATTCCTTATTTACAGCCCAACAGCAAAGTGCCTTTGCTGGGCACACCTACGCGGTTATACATTTACAATTGGGCGCGACCCAATCTAGATTCCATTCTTCAAGCCAAACTTAATGACAATAATCAACGTACTTTAAATTTTTGGACAAGCATTCTATCTCGCAAACAACTTGACCAATACATAAAATTTAAATTGGGGTTTAATGAAGTGCTGCGCGATTTTGGAGAAGAACCTGCCATAATTACTGAGAATCTCACGAAGCGCTCAGCAGAACGACTCACAGAATACTACAACAGTAAAGGATGGTTTAATGCCGAAACAACCTATACGATAGAAAAAGACAGCGCCAACAAACGCGGAAAAATAGTTTATGCAGTTGACACTAAGAGACCCTATATCATTGATTCTGTAAAAACATTTATCAAATCCCCAGCAGCAGATTCAATCTATCAAGCACACAAAGAAAACGCGTTTATAAAAAACGGAGCACAATATGAACTGCTAGACATCAATGCAGAAACCAGCCGTATTACCGAATTGATGCGTAATAACGGTTTGTTTCATTTTGATCAGGAGTTCATCAGTTTTGTAGGCGATTCGGTTAATACCAATCATCGGGTAAATTTAGAGCTAAACATCAGAAACCGCGAAATACGCGGGCGTGATTCGGTTTATGAACTCCCTCTACAAGTGCATAAAATAAGCAAGGTAAAAGTCACTACAGATTATGGTTATTCCCTGCGCAACGATACCTTTACAGACAGTTTAGAACGTGATGATCATTATCTATATGCTTATGATAAGATCAGATACAAACCCAAACGTCTTATAGACGCTATTTTTATTGAGCCGGGCGAAACGTATAGCGATGAGTCCCGCAATCAAACATTAATACGCCTGAGTCAACTAGGAACTTTTAGATATCCTGACCTTCGGTTTTCTGAAGATCCCGATGATCCCGACGGAACTGATCTTGTTGCAAATATTCTGCTTACGCCCCTGCCTAAATTCAATTTGAGAGCAGATTTTGATGTTTCTACCTCAAATATTCAAACCTTCGGGATAGCAGGTGGAGGTTCTTTACGCATACGTAACGTTCTTGGCGGAATGGAAACCTTGCAAATTTCTGGACGGGCGAGTATAGGTGATTCCAGGACTGCTGCGGGCAGTAACAGCCCAGAGCTTTTTGATATTACTGAAATTGGCGCAGATATCAGCTTAACAATTCCGCGTATCTTTTTTCCTATTCGCACCGGTTTTATCGCTCCAGAAATGTCCCCTTCTACAAGTTTTACTACCGGTATAGGAATTCAACAAAACATAGGTCTTGACAAGCAAAACATCACCGGCGGCATCAATTACAAATGGACACCTTCAGCAAATTTAAATTACCGTTTTGACCTTTTTGACATTCAATATATTCGGAATCTAAACATCCCTAATTATTTCAATGTCTATGAGAATTCGTACGATGAGTTGAACGCTATCGCTTTAAACTATCCGGCTCAAGCGGGTTCTTATTATAATGATGCGGGCAACCTCTCGATACCTGATGGCGCACTTGGATTTATTAATGAAGTACAAAACCGAACAATTGGCGTCACCACAACCGAGTTTAATGATGTCGTGAATATTGAAGAACGCCGTCAAAGATTGACTGAAGATAACCTGATACTCGCCTCGAGTTTTACCTATTATAAAAATACCCGAGACAATCTTTTTGATGATGAATTCACCAGTTTTAGAGCCAAGCTCGAAGTTGCAGGAAACACCCTGAGTGCGATAAGTAATTTGATCGGACTTGAAGAGAATGAGAACGGTTCGTCAAGAATTCTAGGGGTAACATTTTCTCAATATGTAAAAACCGAATTGGATTTTATAAAGCATTGGGATTTTGGCAGTGATAATATTCTTGCTTTTAGAGCCTACGGCGGAATCGCGATCCCATACGGAAACTCCAATAGTATTCCATTCATACGCAGTTTCTTTGGTGGTGGCTCTAACGATAACCGCGCTTGGCAGGCCTATAGATTAGGACCTGGTAGCACAGACAGCCCAAACGACTTTAACGAAGCAAACATGAAGCTTGCTTTTAATTTAGAACAGCGCTTTACCTTTCTGGGCGATTTAAAGGGTGCCATTTTTACAGATGTTGGAAATATCTGGAATGCTCTAGATAATGTAGAAGACCCACAAGCTACCTTTACAGGCTTCCAAAGTTTAGAGGATATTGCGGTAGGAACCGGTTTTGGTCTACGCTATGATTTTAGCTTTTTTGTATTGCGGTTTGATGTAGGTTTTAAAACCTATGATCCTGCTTTACCCAATGGCGAACGCTGGTTTAAAAACACAAATTTTGCCAATGCCGTCTACAATGTGGGTATTAACTATCCTTTCTAATCAAATAAGCTGGTTAAACCCCAATTATTTATTAATTTTATGCCCTTTAACTAAGTAAACAACAACCTATGAGTCATAGTATCAAACCTGGAGTTGCTACCGGAAAAGAAGTTCAGGCTATTTTTAAACATGCAAAAGAAAACGGTTATGCCCTACCGGCAGTAAACGTTATTGGTTCTAACACTATTAATGGTGTTTTAGAGACCGCTGCAAAATTAAATGCGCCTGTTATTCTTCAATTTTCTAACGGAGGAGCCCAGTTTAATGCAGGAAAAGGATATTCTAATGACAATCAACAAGCAGCAGTTGCAGGAGCAATTGCAGGAGCAAAACACGTTCATGAATTAGCAAAGCGCTATGGTGCAACTGTAATCTTACATACAGACCACTGTGCTAAAAAACTTTTACCTTGGATTGACGGACTTCTAGACGCTTCAGAAGAATATTATAAAGAACACGGTCATTCTCTTTTCAGCTCTCATATGATCGATTTGAGTGAAGAACCAATCGAAGAGAACATTGAGCTTTGTAAAAAGTATCTTGAGCGTATGAGTAAAATGGAAATGACTCTTGAGATCGAACTTGGTATCACCGGTGGTGAAGAAGATGGTGTAGACAACTCTGATGTTGACGTTTCTAAACTATATACACAGCCAGAAGAAGTTGCTTATGCATATGAAGAGTTGAGCAAAGTAAGCGACCAGTTCACTATCGCTGCGGCTTTTGGTAACGTTCACGGGGTTTACAAACCTGGTAACGTAAAATTGACTCCAAAAATTCTTAAGAACTCTCAGGAATATATCACAGAAAAATATGGTGTTGAAGAAAATCATATCGACTTCGTATTCCACGGAGGAAGTGGTTCTACTGTAGAAGAGATTCGTGAAGGTATTAGCTACGGTGTTATCAAAATGAACATCGACACCGATTTACAGTGGGCCTTTACTGAAGGAATTCGTGAATATTTTGATGCAAATGCAGACTATCTTCAAACACAAATAGGTAACCCAACCGGAGAAGATAGCCCAAATAAGAAGTTTTACGACCCACGCGTTTGGTTACGTAAAGGTGAAGAATCTTTTGTTGCGCGATTAGAAAAAGCGTTTGAAGATTTGAATAACGTAAATACTTTGTAATTTCGCATCCGCGAAAAAGAAATTTTAAAACCTCAGGATTTATATTCTGAGGTTTTTCAACCTTTAAAAACAGCCTCTTAATTTTACGAGGCAACCCCTAAAGCTTAAAAACTAAAAAGCACAAATTATGGCTTGGTTTAAACGGAAAGAAAAAGGAATACAAACTGCTACCGAAAATAAAAAAGATGTACCTAAAGGACTTTGGTACAAATCTCCTACCGGTAAAATTATTGACGCAGAAGAGCTTGCAAAAAACTTTTATGTAAGCCCGGAAGATGATTACCACGTAAGAATTGGTAGTAATGAATATTTCTCAATACTTTTTGACGATAATAAATACAAAGAGTTAGATAAAAACCTCACTTCTAAAGATCCTTTAAATTTTGAAGACACCAAGAAGTATGTTGATCGTTTAAAAGATGCCGAGTCAAAAACAGGCTTAAAAGACGCTGTACGTACTGCTGTAGGTAAGAGTATGGGTAAAGACCTTGTTGTTGCCGCAATGGATTTTAAATTCATCGGTGGTTCTATGGGTTCTGTAGTAGGTGAGAAAATCGCGCGTGCCGCAGATTACTCGCTTAAACACAACGTACCACTAGTAATTATATCAAAGTCTGGTGGTGCACGTATGATGGAAGCTGCACTATCCTTGATGCAATTGGCAAAAACTTCTGCTAAATTGGCGCAACTTGCCGAAGCAAAAATTCCATATATCTCATTATGCACAGATCCTACAACCGGTGGAACAACAGCTTCATTTGCAATGTTAGGAGATATTAATATTTCTGAGCCTGGAGCTTTAATTGGTTTTGCAGGACCACGTGTAGTTCGCGATACAACCGGTCAAGAATTGCCAGAAGATTTTCAAACTGCAGAGTTCTTAAAAGAGCACGGATTCTTAGATTTCATCTCACACCGTAAAGAACTTAAAAAGAACATCAATCTTTATATAGACTTGATTCTTAATCAGGCAATTCGCAATTAAAAAAAGTTAGGTTAAGATTGATAAATTAATTGTATCTTTGCCGGCTCAACGAGATAGCCTCGTTGAATACATAAAAACTATTTAAATAATATTGGCATGTATCTTACTCAAGAAAAGAAAGATGAAATTTTCAGCAAGTTCGGTAAAGACAAAAACGATACCGGATCTGCGGAAGGACAGATTGCGTTGTTTACACATCGCATCAACCACTTAACGGGACACTTGAAAAAGAACCGCAAAGACTTTAACACAGAGCGTTCTCTAGTAAAATTAGTTGGTAAGCGTAGAGCATTACTTGACTATTTAACTAAGAAAGATATCAATAGATATCGTGCTATCGTTAAAGAATTAGGTTTAAGAAAATAATTCTTATTTATAAAAGGGGCTGTTTTTCAGTCCCTTTTATTTTTAAAATCTGTTTGTTTCAGACTAACATTTGAAGCTTCAGTAAAAATAAAAACCATATTTTTGGTTAAGTCCCGAAAGGGCAAAGAAAGCTATCCTTAGGTTTTTCATTGGTCAAACACTACACACAACAACACAACGACCTTGCCGCTAACCTTTTTGGTTTGCAGCTTATGTTTAACAGTATCCTCGATGTAGGATACAGATGAAAAATCAAAATATGATTCCAAAGACTTTCAAAGAGGTCATTGACCTTGGTGATGGTAGAGAGATCTCTATCGAAACCGGAAAATTAGCAAAACAGGCACATGGTTCTGTTGTTGTTCAATCCGGTAAATGTATGTTGCTTTGTACCGTAGTTTCAAACTACAAGCAAAGTGATGTTGATTTTCTTCCGTTAACGGTAGATTATCGTGAAAAATTTGCTGCTGCCGGCCGCTATCCTGGTGGTTTCTTCAAAAGAGAAGCACGTCCAAGTGATGGTGAAGTATTAACGATGCGTCTTGTAGACCGTGTACTTCGCCCATTGTTCCCAAAAGATTATCACGCAGAAACACAAGTTATGATTCAGTTGATGTCTCATGATGACGAAGTGATGCCTGATGCTATGGCGGGTCTTGCAGCTTCTGCAGCGATTCAACTTTCAGATTTCCCATTTGAATGTGCGATTTCTGAAGTACGTGTAGGTCGTGTAAACGGTGAATTTATCATCAACCCTTCTCGCGCACAGTTAGCAGAATCTGACATCGATATGGTTATTGGTGCTTCGGCTGACTCTGTAATGATGGTTGAAGGTGAGATGGACGAAATTTCTGAAGAAGAAATGACCGAAGCCATCAAAGCTGCTCACGAGGCTATTAAAGTTCAGTGTGAGGCTCAAATTCGTCTTGCGGAAGCTTTTGGTAAAAAACCAACCCGTGAGTACGAACCAGAAGTTGAAGACGCAGAACTTGAGAAAAAAGTTTACGATTTAACGTATGACAAAGTGTATGAAGTAGCCAAAGCTGGTTCTTCTAAACACGAGCGAAGCACTGCTTTTGACGCCATTAAAGAAGAAGTAAAAGGAACCTTCTCAGAAGAAGACCTGGAAGCGTTTGGAGATTTGATCTCTAAATATTTCTACAAGGCTGAAAAGGCTGCGGTACGCGATCTTACCTTAAATGAAGGTTTACGTCTTGATGGTCGTAAGACTACTGAGATTCGCCCAATTTGGTGTGAGACTGATTATTTACCATCAGTACACGGATCTTCGATCTTTACACGTGGGGAAACTCAGGCGCTTGCTACTGTAACTTTAGGTACTTCGAGAGAGGCTAATCAAATTGATATGCCATCTTACGAAGGTGAAGAAACATTCTATTTACACTACAACTTCCCTCCTTTCTCAACCGGTGAAGCGCGTCCTATTCGTGGAACGTCTCGTCGTGAGGTAGGTCACGGTAACTTAGCACAACGTGCGCTTAAAGGGATGATCCCAGCAGATTGCCCGTATACCGTACGTGTTGTTTCTGAGATTTTAGAATCTAACGGTTCTTCTTCAATGGCAACTGTTTGTGCAGGTACCATGGCGATTATGGATGCCGGTGTAAAACTTAAGAAACCAGTTTCTGGTATCGCAATGGGTCTTATCACTGATGTTGAAACTGGTAAATACGCTGTACTTTCTGATATTCTTGGAGATGAAGATCACTTAGGTGATATGGACTTTAAAGTAACAGGTACTGCTGACGGTATCACTGCTTGCCAGATGGACATTAAGGTAAAAGGTCTTTCTTATGAGATTCTTGTAAAAGCACTTCACCAAGCACGTGACGGACGTTTACACATCTTAAATCACCTTACCGATACTATTTCAGAACCTCGTGAGGATGTTAAAGATTACGCTCCTAAAATGGTTACTACACGCATTGCTAATGAATACATTGGTGCGCTTATAGGACCTGGCGGAAAAGTAATTCAAGAACTTCAGAAAGAAACTGGAACTACGATTGTAATCAATGAAGATCCAGTAACCGAAGAAGGAATAGTTGAAATTCTAGGTACAGGAACTGAAGGTATCAACGCAGTTCTTGCTAAAATAGATTCAATCACTTTTAAACCAAAAGTTGGTGAATCTTATAAAGTGAAAGTGATCAAGATGCTTGACTTTGGTGCTGTCGTAGAATATCTTGCTGCTCCGGGTAATGAAGTACTTCTTCACGTATCTGAGCTTGCTTGGGAACGTACTGAGAATGTAAGCGACGTGGTTAATATGGGAGATGAATTTGAAGTAAAATACTTCGGAATCGATTCTCGTACACGCAAGGAAAAAGTTTCTCGTAAAGCACTTCTGCCAAAACCTGAAGGTTACAAAGAACGTGCTCCTAGAAATAATGACAACAAAGACCGTGGATCTCGCGACAATAGAGGCCGCGATAACAGAAATAAAGATCGCAAAAGAGATTAATTTCTGATAGATTTTATTGAAAAAGGGAGCTAAATGCTCCCTTTTTTATGTTTTTTGAGTCAAATCGCTGAAAATTAAAATTCCTGCTTAATTCAATTTATTTCCTTTAAAAATATTTTTTGATTCATAATATTTGGATATTACCTACTACAACTGACATAAAACTGACAGATGTACAGCATTTGGCAGAAAAACTGCCAAAAAGGAACTGCGAAATCCGCAATGCTTTTTTAACATTTAGTTAGCAAACCTTTCTTAAGCTTCATAGGGTGTACGCTAACAGGCTTTTTCCTATCAATATTCTAGGATACTTCCTCATTTTCCGAGTCTCGCATGATACTTGCACTAAATAGGGCGAACTAATTAATTAAAAACTATTTAATGAAAGTATTAGTATTAGGTGCTGGCAATATGGGACTTACCTATGCCGAAGGAATGGCAAACTCCCCATTTTTAAATAAGCGCAAGCTTATGATCTTTGATGTCTCACCTCAAAAAACAGAAGCTTTATCAACTATGGCGCAGTTTGATGCTTATGACAGCATTGAAGAATGTGTGCCACAAGCTGATGTTATTTTTATTGCGGTAAAACCGTACCACAGTCAATCTTTATTTGACAGTATTAAACCCTACATAAACCAAGATCAACTCTTTGTATCATTAATGGCGGGTGTAACTATAAATACCATTCAAGAAGGGTTAGGAGTAAAAAAAGTTATACGTACTATGCCTAATTTACCTGCCAAAGTAGGTAAAGGAGTGACTTCTTTTACAGAATCTAAAGAGGTTAGTAGAGTGGAATTATTGACTGTTAGAAGTCTTTTAGATACTACTGGTGAGTCAATACACGTAGAAACAGAGCAATTTATTGATGCTTCTACTGGTATTTCTGGTAGTGGTCCTGCATATGTGTTTTATTTTATGCAGTCTATGTTAGAAGCAGCATTAAAAATGGGCTTCTCTCCAAACGATTCAAAAGTATTGGTATCACAAACCTTTGAAGGCGCTGTAAAACTATTTAATGAATCTAATCTTACGCCTGAAAAGTGGATGGATCGCGTTGCTTCAAAAGGTGGTACGACGCGTGCAGCACTAGATTCAATGGAAGATAATAACGTTAAAGAATTAATTAAAGAAGCTGCATATGCAGCATTTGACCGTGCAACAGAACTCGGTAAAGAAAAATAAAACTATGAGCACAAAACGTGTAGTTATAAAAGTTGGAACTAATGTAATGACCAATAGAAACAACAGAATTGTTGGGCCTGTTCTTCATGAGCTTGTGAGACAAATCGCAGAGCTTTATGAAAAAGGTTACCAGCCTGTTTTAGTTTCTTCAGGTTCTGCAATTGCAGGTAAAGAAGTCCTAGGAGAATGCAATTATGAAGATGCTTCTACCCGTAGACAAATATTCTCTTCAGTTGGGCAACCTCGTATGATGCGTCACTATTATACGCTATTTAATAGCTTCGGTATGCATTGCGCTCAATTACTTGCTACTAAGCGTGATTTTGCGCCAGGGAAGCACCGCGAGAATATGATTAATTGCTATGAAGGTCTTTTGTCTGAAGGTATTATTCCTATCGCAAATGAGGATGATGCGGTTTCATTAACCATGTCAATGTTTACTGATAATGATGAGCTCGCAAGTCTAGTAGCCGAATTAATTAATGCAGATGCATTGATTTTACTTACAGATACTGATGGTTTATACACAGGGCATCCTGATGATGATGAATCAGAAAAATTGACGGAAGTACACCCTGAGCAGAAAGTAGAACAATACGTTCAAGAAAATAATAAAGCTGAAGGTGAAGGACGAGGAGGAATGAAGTCTAAGCTTAAAATCGCTAAAGAAACTGCTCGCAAAGACATCACTTGCTTTATTGCTAATGGTAAAAAACCTAATGTGATTGTCGACCTTCTGGAAGGCAAAGAAATTGGTACTAAGTTTCAAGCTTAAGTTTGAAATAGATTAGTTCATTCAATTCAAATTAATAAAAGAAAAAAAGTAAAATGCAATTACTCAATTCAGATATAAAAAATAAAGTTCTTGATTCAATGATGAATATTATTGAGTCTAGAAAAAGCGAAATTTTAGAAGCGAATAAAAAAGACTTAGAAGCTTTTAATCGTGACGATCAAGCCCTTTACGACCGTTTGGTTGTAAACGATGCAAAAATTGCCGGAATGATTCAGGCGATTAAAGAAGTACGCGATCAAGAAGATCCTGTAAGTCAAGAAATTTCAAATACAACACTTGATAGCGGTTTAAAAATCATCAATAAGACGGCTCCATTTGGAACCATTATGATCATTTATGAATCGCGTCCTGATGTGACTATTGAAGCTGCAGTTCTAGCTTTTAAAGCAAACAATAAAATTTTGCTTAAAGGTGGTAAAGAGGCGCATCATAGTAATGTGGTTCTTGTAGACTGCTGGAAGCAAGCTTTACGCGAGAATGACCTTGATGAGTCTTGGATCACTATGTTACAAATGAATCGTGAAGAAACTCAGGCGTTCTTAAAGAATCCTGATCAACCTTTAGATTTGATTGTTCCCCGTGGTGGTGAGCGCTTGATAGGCTTTGTAAAAGAGCACGCCAAATGTGCTGTTTTGGTAAGTGGTAGAGGAAATAACTTTTTATATGTACATCCAAAGGCAGATTGGGCCAAAACCATTGAAGTAATCATCAATGCTAAAACCGATAAAATATCTGGATGTAACGCGCTAGATAAAGTATTGGTAGACAAGAAAATTGCTGATTATGAAGCTAAGATTCAAGAATTAGATCAAATTCTTAAAGCCAAAGGTGTCGAGGTATTAGCAGACGAAGCTTCAAAAGAAGTTCTTAGCGATAATACCGTGATTCCTAATGAAGATACGTGGTATGAAGAATTTTTAGCAATGAAAATCGTACTTGGTGCAGTAGACAGCATGGATGAAGCGATGAAGAAAATCAACACCTACAGTGGAGGACACTCAAGCGCTATTATGACTACAGATCAAGAAGCTGCTACAACCTTTATGGAAAACATAGATACTGCTGCAGTTTACCATAATGCATCAACACGTTTCACCGATGGTGGACAAATGGGCGTTGGTGCCGAGTTAGCAATTAGTACCGATAAATTACACCATAGAGGACCTTTAGGTCTTAAACAATTGGTGACCAATAAATATTATGTATTCGGTGATGGGCATGTAAGAGTCTAAAAGACTGATTTACAAACAAAAAAAAGAGGAACTTTTTAAACTAAAAGTTCCTCTTTTTTTTGTTTTTTGTAGAAATTGGATACAATTAATAGATATCTCTTAAATCTTTAAAAATCAAAGTTTTCCTACAAATATAAACATATATGATTCGTATAAAATCATTATTTTAGCATTTAAACGAAATTAGCTATTCGTTTAAAGCATAACACACCCAATGAGCTCATTTATAGATCGTCTTTTTACGCATAGGGCTAGCAGAATAAATCAGAGTCCATCTGACACTGATCCGATTAAAAATTTCTTTGATTATTTGATTGGTCAAGGAACACCTGGAGCGCGCCTTAAGCTTATTGAATCTAAGCTTGAAAACTTTGAATTTCCAGAGGATCAGTACCTCGCTGAAATTTGTGTTGCAAGTTTTTATTTAGATCTTGAATATTATTTACTTCATCACGACTCGCGATACATCAGCACAGAACAAAAGCTTAGACAAGAAATTAAGCTCAATTTTCCTTCGATTACAAATTCTGATGCGTTTGCTCCACTTTACGTAAGTGGTAAAAATCAAGAAGTAATCTTTGCGCAGTTTTTTCTTATAATCCTTCTGAAAAAGTTTAAAGATGAAGACCCTGAGCTTACTAATACTATTTCTTGGCTCAATGCACTTACAAAGGCATTCAAAGCTCCTGTTTCAGATGATATTGTTAAACAAATCAACACCTTTAGAAGAATTAAGGATGATGCGCTGAGAATCAATCAGGAGTTTGGAGAGTTATTTGGGCAAGATTTTGTCGACTCGGCCTTTTCTGGAACTAAAGAAGAGTTCTTGAGCTTTTATGAAAAAATACCTGCCGTCGTTTCAATTAATGACATTATTCCGCAGCTATTTACTTCCTTACTTCATGAGTCTCCTCAAAAAAACTTCTTCAACACTCCGTTAGAACCCACTGAAGTAAACGAGGAAAAGGTTGATTCTGCCAACGTGCCTAAAACAACTCACGTAGATGTTTTAGAGAATTTGCTCGATGGCTACATTCTTTTTGATGCACAGGGCACGATTAAAGATTGTAACACACTCAGCACAAACATTTTTAGCCTTTCTAAAAAAGAATTAAAAGGAAGCTCTATTTACACACTGCTTCCGAAAGATGTAACCAATGCTTTAAAAAGTGACATCAGTTCGTTGCATCAAAATAAACTGCCCAAATTACTGGGCAACCGTAAAGAAGTTGATCTTAAAAACAAAAAAGGAAGTATTGAACCTTATGAAATAAGTTTCAGCAACAACTATTCTGAGCCGGTTGAAACCTTCAGTATTTTTATACGCGATATCACGCAACGCAACGATACTTTACGTGCAAAAGCAAGTGCAGAGCGCGCCGCTGAAGCAAAGTCTACCTTTTTATCCAATATGAGTCACGAAATACGAACTCCTCTAAACGTGATTCTTGGACTGTCTGAATTACTCATAAAAAATGGTTTAGACGATAAAAAGCTGCTGGAGAAAAATCTTGAAGGAATCTCTTTTTCAGCAAAGAATTTGCTTTCTATAGTTGACGATATTCTTGACTTTTCAAAAATTGAAGCCGGAAAACTCTCTTTACAAGCGCTGGATTTCAACTTAAAAGAAGTCTTATCTAATCTCACAAATACGTTTGAAATTAAAGCACGTGAGAAGGGGCTTCAGCTTATTACCACAATAGATGAGCGCATCCCTGACATTATTGTTGGTGACCAATATCGCCTCAATCAGATCATTACTAATTTAATTGGCAACGCCATTAAATTTACCAAACAAGGTAAAATAAACTTGGAGCTTCAATTGATCGAAGAAACGACAGATGAGGTCACAATCAACTTTATTGTTACCGACACCGGAATTGGGATTCCCAAAAATCAATTGCCTTATATCTTTAAGAGTTTTTATCAGGTAGATGAGCCTGAACACGCCAAAATTAATGGAACCGGCCTGGGGCTTTCTATTACTCACGAGTTGATCAATCTGCAAGGAGGTTCGTTATTTGTAGAAAGCGAACCCGGCAAAGGTTCAAGCTTTTATTTTAAGCTGAATTACAGCAAGAGTAAGCGACAAATAATTCAAAAACTAGAGAAACATTCAGACACTGAAAATCAAAGTCTAAAAGGTTTAAGAGTACTGGTTGCCGAAGATAATAAGATGAATCAATTCTATATTCGTCAATTACTACAAGGCTTAAACGTTGAAGCCGATATCGCTGAAAACGGCGAGGAAGCTGTTGCGATTTACACCAATAATAAAGCAAACTACGATCTTATCTTGATGGATATGCATATGCCTGTTATGAACGGAATCGATGCAATCGCTTTGATCAGAAAATCTGAAAAAAATCTTCTAAAAAAAGTACCCATAGTGGCTTGTTCTGCAGATGTTTTTCCTGAGGCCCGTAAAAATGCCATCAAAGCCGGTATAGATTTTTACCTTACAAAACCCTTAAAAGAAGAAGCGCTGAAGGAGGTTTTATATTGGTTAGTTTCTGAAGATACCGAGACCCAAAAACCTGTCCCAAAAAAGGATCTTGAAGATACTACGCCCGAGAATGAATCTACTTCTGTAGATATCCAAAACCTTTTTAAAATCTTTGATAATGATAAAGATTTTGTGATCTCGCTACTTGAAGTCTTCATCACCGAAACACCTGAAGACCTAAACAGTCTGCGTAATTGTGTTGAACGCGAGTATTATCCTCGAGCAAGTACACTTGCGCATAAAATGAAATCAAGCTTTATGAACCTTGGGATGACGCAACCCGGTCATCATTTGCAAAAAATTGAAGCATATATAACCAAGCCTGACAAGTTAGAGGATGCTAAAGCGCATTTAAAAGCTTTTGAAAATTTGTATAATAAAGCACTCTTAGATGTCAACCTGCAGCTTATCAAATTAAAAGAAGGCTAAAACCCAATCTTTTACCGAGAAAAAATCGCACTTCAACCAAGTGTTAAAATTTTCTAAAAAAATTTAAAAAATTCTGTAACCTTTCTTAGTGATCCTACGTATAATAAGTGTATCTGTCCAAAACAGTGGCAGAGCATTTAACATTGAGTACCGGTAATTCCGGTGGAACTATTTTTTAATACGTGATAGTCCTATGAGACAACTTAAGATTACAAAACAGGTTACAAACAGAGAAACCGCTTCACTTGACAAGTATTTACAAGAAATTGGTAAAGTAGATCTTATTACTGCTGATGAAGAAGTAGAACTTGCCCAACGCATCAAAGCAGGCGATCAACGCGCTCTTGAAAAATTAACCAAAGCTAACCTGCGTTTTGTGGTTTCTGTTGCAAAACAATATCAAAACCAAGGCCTTACCCTACCCGATTTGATCAATGAAGGTAATTTAGGCCTCATCAAAGCTGCACAGCGTTTTGATGAAACACGTGGTTTTAAATTCATTTCTTATGCTGTATGGTGGATTAGACAATCTATCCTTCAAGCCCTAGCTGAGCAATCGCGAATTGTACGTTTGCCTTTAAATAAAATTGGTAGCATCAATAAAATCAACAAGACTTTTGCTTTTCTAGAGCAGGCCAATGAGCGCCCGCCTAGCCCTGAAGAAATCGCAAAAGAGCTTGATATGACCGTAAATGAGGTAAAAGAATCTCTCAAGAACGCGGGCCGCCACGTGAGTATGGATGCGCCTTTGATCGAAGGAGAAGACTCTAACCTTTATGATGTACTACGCTCTGGAGAATCACCTAATCCCGATCGTGAGTTATTAAGTGAATCTCTAAGTACCGAAATTGAACGTGCTCTAGAGACTTTAACTCCTCGCGAAGCAGATGTGGTTCGTTTATATTTTGGTCTAGGACATCAACACCCTATGACTTTGGAGGAAATAGGAGAAACCTTTGATCTTACCCGCGAGCGTGTGAGACAAATTAAAGAAAAAGCGATCCGTAGATTAAAGCATACCTCAAGAAGTAAAATTTTAAAAACTTATTTAGGTTAAGTCTTTTTTACAAGAATTCGTTAAATATGGGGTGTTTCGCTAGGTTTTTACTAAATTGCATTATAATTGTAACCCCAATAAAATATTTAAAGTAACAACAGTTCATCATAACTGTTCGTTTTTTGATTGATGAATGAATCCCCGGCTGATTACCGGGGATTTTTCATGGTATCAATTTGAGCTGATATAAATCTAAATTGACACCACTTCTAAAGCAGCAATTCTTAAATTTACGCTATAAATAAAATTTGATATGACTCCTAAATACCTTGCTC
>CESC01033535.1_pt1 | contig 88701 bp, 75 predicted proteins | sample 531131 | NCBI WGS metagenome assembly CESC01 (sample SAMEA2621295, study PRJEB7988) | marine metagenome | biome: marine biome (ENVO:00000447); feature: mesopelagic zone (ENVO:00000213); material: "saline water (ENVO:00002010), including plankton (ENVO:xxxxxxxx)" | depth 800 m
ATTCAAAATCATTTTACAAACCTAAGAGCCGACAAAGGCAGGCTCATGAGGCATTGCACGGAAACGAATTTTCAATTTCGAGGCAAGTCTTGGAGTATTAAAACCTTTAGCGGTGCCAATAAAGCGCATAAAAAAACCGGCTTCAAGCCGGTTTTTAAATATGATATTGTTGCAAATTACATTTGCTGATTAGCAACAATAGAAATTTCTAATTCGATATCATCGTTGATGAATTTGTCACCAAGGTTATCAAAAACAGATTTAGAACCGTAGTTTACATCCCAATCTGTACGATCGATAGTGAATGGCTCAGACTTTAAAGTCATTGTGTTACCAGAAACTTCATAAGTTACAGGAAATTCAATGTTCTTTTTAGTTTCTTTTAAAGTCAAGTTACCTGCCATCATTTTCTTTCCGTCTTCACCTTCAGTGATTCCTGTGATTTCAAATGCAGCTGTTGGATATTTTTGAACATTAAAGAAGTCACCTTCTTTACCTTCAACAGTTCCTTTTAAGTGATCTTCAAGACTTGCTTTTTGATCTCCTTCTAAATCTTGAACCGTGATAGAAGTCATATCGATAAGAAAGCTTCCGCTTATTTGATCACCTTCAACACGTACAACTCCAGATTCAAGACCTACAATACCATCGTGTGTTCCGGTTGGTTTTTCACCTAACCATTTTATTTCAGAAGCTTCTTTGTCAACCATATATTTGGTTGCTTCTGCAGTTGCCTCAACAGCAGCTTCAGCTTCAGCAGCTTCAGTTTCGTTTTTCTTTTCGTCTTTACAAGATACTAAAGCTGTAACCATCGCAGCCATAGTAAAAAGCGTTAAAAATTTAGTTTTCATTCTATTTACCTTTTTTAGTGTTAATTGAGAGCTCAAAATTAACAGAAGAATTGGTTTTACCTCTTAAATAAACTATAAAATATATCGGTGACATTTTGACATTTTTGTAGAATTGGCAGTACTTTTGCCGTTTGCAAAGCAAATTAGAAAAACAATGAGTTCAGAAAATAAAGAAGAAACACTTCACGAGAACGAAGAACATAAAGCACAAGATGTGCAAAGCGCAGAACAAGAGGCTGAAGACAATGCTTCTAGTGCTGAAGCTGCTGAGACCAACGAAGATGAGTTGGCAAAATATCAAGCTGATTTAGAAAAAGAAAAAGATAAATTTTTGCGTCTTTTTGCTGAGTTTGAAAACTATAAGCGTCGCACAAGTAAAGAACGTGTTGAGCTGTTTAAAACTGCCGGTCAAGAAGTGATGCAGGCGATGTTGCCTGTTTTAGACGATTTTGACCGTGCGATGGTTGAGATTGAAAAAGCAAAAGACAAGAATCTTGTTAAGGGCGTTGAGCTTATAAGTAATAAGTTGAGAGAAACCCTTAAGGCAAAAGGTTTAAAGCAGATGGAGGTGCAAGCCGGTGATGCCTTTGACGCAGACGTACACGAGGCGATTACTCAAATTCCCGCTCCACAGGAAGATTTAAAAGGCAAGATCGTTGATGTTGTGGAGAAAGGCTATGAGCTGGGAGAACGTATTATACGTTATCCTAAGGTTGTAGTTGGGCAGTAAGTGAAGATTAATATTAAAGATTGAAGAAGAGACAGGGATGAAAGAAGATTATTACGACATACTAGGCTTAAGCAAGAATGCTACCGCTGCAGAAATAAAAAAGGCATATCGTAAAAAAGCCATCAAATATCACCCGGATAAAAACCCCGGAGATACTGAGGCTGAAGAAATGTTTAAGAAAGCTGCGGAAGCCTACGAAGTTTTAGGTGATGAGAATAAGCGTGCACGTTATGACCAGTATGGTCACCAGGCCTTTGAAGGCGGTGGCTTTGGCGGTGGCGGAGGTATGAATATGGACGATATCTTCAGTCAGTTTGGCGATATTTTTGGAAGCGCTTTTGGCGGCGGAGGCGGCTTCGGCGGTTTTGGTGGCGGTTTTGGCGGCCAGCGCAGAACCAAAGGAAGTAACCTGCGCATTCGCGTAAAACTTACCTTAGAAGAAATTGCCAATGGTGCCGAAAAGAAAATCAAGGTTAAGCGTAAAAAGCAAGCCAGCGGAACAACTTATAAAACCTGTTCAACGTGTAACGGTACCGGTCAGGTAACACGCGTTACCAATACGATTTTAGGGAGAATGCAAACCGCTTCACCGTGTACTGCGTGTGGAGGTAGCGGTCAGATGATCGACTCAAAACCTAATGACGCCGATGCACAGGGAATGAAGACCGAAGAAGAAACGGTTTCTATCAAAATTCCTGCAGGTGTTGTGGATGGCATGCAATTAAAGGTTACAGGAAAAGGTAATGAAGCTCCCGGTAACAACGGTATAGCCGGAGATCTCCTTGTGGTTATTGAAGAGGCAGAACATGAAACCTTAAGCCGTGAGGGTGATAACCTGCATTACGATTTATACATAAGTATTCCGGAAGCTGTTTTGGGTACGAGTAAAGAGATCGATACGGTTACCGGTAAGGTGCGTATCAAGATCGAAGAAGGTGCGCAGAGCGGAAAAATATTACGCTTACGCGGAAAAGGAATTCCTTCGATCAACGGTTATGGTAAAGGGGATTTACTGGTTCACGTAAATGTTTGGACACCTAAAACCCTTAAGAAAGAACAGCGTGAATTTTTTGAAAGCATGCTTGAAGATGAGCACTTTACTCCTCAGCCCCAACGCGAGGATAAATCCTTTTTTGAGAAGGTAAAAGATATGTTTTCTTAAATTTTAAGATGTTATTAAGAAAAAAGTGTATATTTGAATATCACTAATCACTAGTTAGTGATATTTTTCTTTTTCATAGCAATTTTTTTCCCATCCTTGATTCACATTAAGGGTGGGTTTTTGTTTTTTAGGCTTTTATGGTTGGATTTTGATACTAAATAATTCTTAAGTGCTCCCTGAGCTCTAAGGTTTTCAATATCTTTAGCCCTTATTGGCGCCATCAAGGGTATAACACCCCAAGGGATGCCTTGAAATTAAAATTTGTGTTTAACGAATGCCTTTTGGGATGGCCCCGAGGCAGTTTACTTTTACGCGATCATCGAGATTTAAATTCTATGACAGACCTTTTAGTCGCAGACCATATTCATAAAAAATACGGAGGATACACCGCACTCAATGACCTTTCTATTTCGGTTCCTAAAGGAAGTATTTTTGGGCTTTTAGGACCTAATGGAGCGGGTAAAACGACGCTCATTCGTATCATCAACCAAATCACCATGCCTGATACGGGCAAAGTGTATTTAGATGGAGAGGCGCTAGATCAAAAGCATATCATCAACATAGGTTATATGCCTGAAGAGCGTGGCTTGTACAAATCGATGAAGGTAGGAGAGCAGGTTATTTATTTGGCACGTCTTAAAGGATTGACAAAAGCAGAAGCTAAAGAACGCAGTGCCTACTGGTTTAACCGTCTTGGGATGATGGACTGGTGGAATAAAAAGATTCAGGAGCTTTCAAAAGGGCAAGCGCAAAAGGTGCAGTTTATCGTTACGGTTTTGCACAAACCCAAACTGCTTATTTTTGACGAACCCTTCAGTGGTTTTGATCCTATCAATGCTACGTTGATCAAAGACGAAATCTTAAAGTTACGTGATGACGGAGCCACGATCTTATTTTCTACGCATCGTATGGAATCTGTGGAGCAGATGTGCGATCATATTGCATTGATGCACAAAAGCAATAAGGTGCTCGACGGGCGCCTTTCAGATATTAAAAGAGCGTATCGTACCAATACCTTTGAAGTAGGGATTCAAACTGCAGATGATAGTGTTCAAAGTCTTGAAACACTTAAGAAAAATGTACTCGAGAGCGCAAGCGATGATTGGCAGCTTAATCCTGCGCAGTTTAAAACTATTAACGAGAACGACCTCAAACTTCAAGTAAAAATCCCATATGGCTTGAGTCCTAATGATCTTTTAGGCTTCCTTGCAAATAAAGGGACGATCAACCATTTTGTGGAGGTAGTGCCCACAGCAAATGATATTTTCATTCAAACCATAAACGCAAATTAATGGGGTCTTTAGCATTAATAATCAAGAGAGAATATAAAGCCCGCGTAAGCAATCGCTCGTTTATCATCATGACTTTTTTGAGTCCGTTGATCGTGGTTGGGATGATTATGTTAATCACGTATCTCACGCAACTTAATCAAGCCGGAAAGCAAACTATTGTGGTGGTTGATGAGAGTGGGTATTTTTATAAGGAATTTGAGAGCACTGCCAAGATAGATTATCTCGATCTTTCTCCACAAGGGCTGGAAACCGCCAAAGATTTGGTGGAAGAAAATAAATACTTCGGCTTACTTTATATTCCTGAAAATGTTAAGAAAAACACCTCTGGCGTTCGCTTTTACGGCAATGAAGCGCCGGGAATTTCTACAATTGAAGGAATCGAAGAGCAAATTGAAACCAAACTTACTAACGAGAAATTACTAGATCGCGGGGTTGATCTTGATCTTATAGATGCTTCAGAAACTCAAATAAGCATAACTATTGAGGATTTTGCCGGAGAGCGAACTTCAAAAATTTCAAACTGGATCAAAGCCGGTTTTGGAGGTGGTGCCGGTTATCTTTTGATGATGTTTATCATCATTTATGGCAATATGGTGATGCGCTCTGTAATTGAAGAAAAGACCAATCGTATTATCGAGGTGATCATTTCTTCGGTAAAACCTTTCAAATTGATGATGGGTAAAATTATGGGTACCACGCTTGCGGGAATTACACAGTTTATGATCTGGCTGCTGATTGGCGGTGGTTTACTTACCTTTTTAAGTCTGTATCTGGGCTTAGAGGGTGGTGCTCCCAATGCCGCGGTGGGCAATATGGCCACAACAGATTTGGACAAAATCGAATTGATCCTTCTGGATGTGCTTAATCTGCCACTTCTGGAGCTGGCGTGTTTCTTCCTGATCTATTTTATAGGAGGATACTTTTTATACAGTTCGATCTATGCGGCCATTGGAGCTGCGGTTGATAGTGAGACCGACACTCAACAATTTATGTTGCCTATTATAATGCCGTTGATGCTGGCGATTTACGTTGGCTTTTTTGCCGTGATCGAAAATCCAGACGGTTCTATTGCGACCATTTTCTCTATGATCCCGTTGACCTCGCCTATCGTAATGTTGATGCGTATTCCTTTTGGAGTGCCGTGGTGGCAGTTGGCACTTTCTGTGAGTATTTTGATCGCAACCTTCATTTTTACGGTTTGGTTCGGCTCAAAAATATACCGAGTTGGAATTCTGATGTATGGTAAAAAGCCTACCTATAAGGAAATTTTAAAGTGGATGAAGTACTAGCATGATTCAGGAGGATGTAAAAGAAACAGTAAAAGAAGGCGCCGAAAAAGTAAAGGACGTCATCGAAGAAAATGTGTGGGGAACCATAAAGGATTTTCTTAATCTGGGTATTCACTTTAAAACGGGGAATACACCTATAGATTTTACGGTTGGTCATTTACTGCTGGTGATTCTAGCGTTTATTGTGGCCACAGCTGCTTTGCGCCTGATACGCAGTTTTATCACGCGTAATATGGATCTTGAAAACGAACTCAAGTTCAAAAGCATTTTCAAGTTCATCAGGTACATCGTTTATGTCATTGTCGTGGTGATCACTTTAAGCGCTTCGGGAATTGACGTTACCGTATTGCTTACTGCTTCTGCTGCTTTATTTGTAGGTTTAGGTCTCGCCTTGCAGGATTTATTTACAGATATCATTGGCGGAATTTTCATTATGGTCGATAAATCCCTTTCCGTAGGAGATGTGATCGAGATCGACGGAAAAGTGGGTCGTGTTTTTGAAATTAAGCTGCGTACTACTCGAGCCCTTACGCGTGATGATAAGGTAATTATTATACCCAACCATCACTTCATCAACGAGATTGTTTTCAATTATACGCAGAATCACAAAACCACTCGGGAAACTGTGAAAGTAGGTGTCGCTTATGGAAGCGATACACAGCTGGTTCGTAAGATTTTGTTAGACTGCGCCAATAAGCAAAATGGTGTACTCAAGACCCCAAAGCCTACAGTGCTCTTTGAAGATTTTGGTGATTCTTCGTTGAATTTTGGCGTCTATTTCTTCATCAATGATAGCTTTTCAGATCCGCGGATCAAGAGTGAAATTCGTTTTAGAATTGACGAAGAGTTTAGAAAGAATAATATTACCATTCCCTTTCCACAGCGAGATGTACACTTTTACCCAACCGAAAACAAATAAGAAAACTTTTTATGTCAAAATATATTCTAGTACCTGTATTGCTTTTTGTGATGTTTACGATGCGATCGCAAACCACAGATATCGCCAGGGTAGAATATATGCACATTCCGTTTAGTAATTCTAATAATTCGGTTGGTCGGTTTAGAGCGCTTTTACAAGTTCCTATTCCGTTAGATAAAGAACTCAACAATATTCTGGTAGCCGGATTTGAATATCGAAACACCAATATCGACATCAAAGATGCGGTTCCTGAAGGTTTCAATATTCACGATGTAAGTACGCTGCATCGTATTTCGGCTTATGCGGGATATGTATGGCGTTTTAAAGAAAATTGGGTTTTTGGTGTCAAAGCCGGCGCGCGAATTAACTCCAATATTGCAGGCACTTTAGTTCCTGATGATTGGATTTATACGGCTTCAGTCTATGCGATAAATGATATGAAGAAAAATTCGCCAACTCAACCGTATCGCTGGATTTTTGGCTTGGATTATTCTTCAACTCCGGGGCGCAATTTTCCGCTTCCGCTAATTAATTACTATAGAGAATTTCATCCCAATTGGACGTATACCTTGGGTGTGCCTAAAACCAATGTGCGTCATTATTTGAATGATTCCCACAAAGATGCGCTGCAAGCATTTGTGACTTTGGATAACTTTTTTGCAAATATTCAGAACAATATGGTTATCGATGGCCGCAGGGCTGAAAATATTTCGATGACCATTATTCTGGCTGGTTTGGGCTATGAACATTTTTTTACAGATCATTTACTATATTATGCCTACGCAACACATTCCGTAAGCAATGATTTTAGATTGCGAAATAATGACCGGGATGATATTTACACGATAAATAGTGACAACACGTTTTATTTTAGAACGGGTGTGAAATTTAAATTTTAAGTATGTCAAAGATTTTAATCATAGAGGATGAGGCGGCAATTCGTCGCGTGCTTGTCAAAATTTTAACCGAAGAAAATAAGGCGTATCAGGTTGAGGAGGCCGAAGACGGTCTTGCTGGAATGGAAAAGATCAAAGACAACGATTATGATCTTGTGCTTTGCGACATCAAAATGCCTAAAATGGATGGTGTAGAAGTACTTGAGGCGACCAAAAAAATAAAGCCTGAAATCCCGATGGTCATGATTTCTGGTCACGGAGATCTTGATACTGCGGTAAATACCATGCGCTTGGGAGCTTTTGATTACATTTCAAAACCACCGGATTTGAACAGGCTGCTTAACACCGTGCGTAATGCTTTAGACCGAAAGAATTTGGTTGTAGAAAATACGCGACTCAAGAAAAAAGTAAGCAAGCAGTACGAAATGATCGGGGAGAGCGATCCCATCACCAAGATCAAAGATATTATTGAAAAAGTAGCGCCAACCGAAGCGCGTGTTTTGATCACCGGTCCCAACGGTACCGGTAAAGAACTTGTTGCGCACTGGCTGCACGAAAAAAGTGATCGCGCAAAAGGTCCTATGGTTGAGGTGAATTGTGCAGCGATCCCTTCTGAGTTGATCGAGAGCGAACTTTTTGGCCACGTAAAAGGAGCCTTTACTTCAGCAAATAAAGACCGTGCCGGGAAGTTTGAAGCCGCAAATGGCGGAACGATCTTCTTAGACGAAATTGGCGATATGAGTCTTTCGGCGCAAGCCAAGGTGTTACGCGCTTTGCAAGAAAGCAGAGTGTCTCGCGTAGGTAGCGATAAAGATATTAAAGTGGACGTGCGCGTGCTTGCAGCAACCAATAAAGACCTAAAAAAGGAAATTGCAGACGGTAAATTTAGAGAGGATTTGTACCATCGTCTTGCAGTAATTCTGATTCCGGTACCGGCGCTTAATGAGCGTAGAGATGATATTCCGCTTTTGGTAACTCATTTTGCCAATAAGGTTGCCGGCGAACAAGGTACAGCGGTCAAGAACTTTACAGATAAAGCAGTCGAAAAATTACAAGAATACGACTGGACGGGAAACATACGCGAACTGCGCAATGTTGTAGAGCGTCTGATCATTTTGGGTGGCAGTGAAGTTTCTGAAGAAGATGTCAAACTCTTCGCTAGTAAATAATCAGCATAAAAATTAAGGCTTATGAAAGCTTCAGATTATCAAATTACGGGACCCGTAAAACTTTCAGAACGCAAAACCCACGAGGATTTTGGGAAGACCAAAGAGCTAGAGCAGGAATTGGATGAGGTAAGTAAGAAGATTGCCGATATTCAAAATGCGATGTACGCGCACGGAAAATATGCTGCGCTCATCTGCATTCAAGGGATGGACACTGCCGGAAAGGATAGTCTGATTCGTGAAGTCTTTAAAAACTTTAATGCTCGTGGGGTAGTGGTGCACAGTTTTAAGACACCAACGTCTTTAGAATTGGGTCACGATTATTTGTGGCGTCATTACATCGCATTACCGGCCAGAGGTAAAGTGGGGGTTTTTAATAGAACGCATTACGAGAATGTTTTGGTGACGCGCGTGCATCCTGAATATATCCTGAATGAGAACATTCCCGGGATCAATGAAGTTTCAGATATTGATGAAGCCTTTTGGGAAAATCGTTTTGAGCAGATCAATAATTTTGAAAAGCACATCGCCGATAACGGAACGATCATCTTCAAATTTTTTCTACATCTCTCTAAAGAAGAGCAAAAGAATCGTTTGCTTAGAAGATTAAATAAACCGAATAAAAACTGGAAGTTTTCCGCAGGCGATCTTAAAGAGCGCGCCTTGTGGGATGAGTATCAGCAGTGTTACGAAGATGCGATTAATAAAACTTCTAAATTTCACGCACCTTGGTATGTGATTCCGGCAGATGACAAGCCTACTGCGCGTTTGATTCTGGCAAACATTCTTCTTGAAAAGCTTTCGTCTTACAAAGACATCAAAGAGCCGGAGCTTGATGAGAAAACTAAAAATAATATTGATGCGTATCGCAAACAGTTGGAATCAGAATAATAGTTGAGAACTTTATAATCTCAGCATTACATTTAATGAAACTATCAAAAATCGGCACGGAAGTGGCGATTTTTCTGTTTAATAGCGTAAATACCGCAAGAGAATATTATTTTTAGGACTCATCTAAAACACAACTAATTTTGAAAAGAATTTTTCTCTTCGTCATGTTGTTTGCAGGATTCAATTTGGTTTCTGCTCAAACAACTAAAGACTCTTTACAACTGCGTAATTTTTACGATTTGTCCTTGCTGAACGGGAACAGCTATCAGTGGCTTGACGAATTATCAAATGATATAGGTGCGCGTCTTAGCGGAAGCACCGGTGCAGAAAAAGCAGTGCAATGGGCAAAAAAAGAACTTGAATCAATCGGACTTGACAAAGTGTGGCTGCAGCCGGTAATGGTTCCCAAGTGGGAGCGAGGCGCGCCGGAAAAAGCACATATTGAAGGTCCTGACGGAAGCATAGAAGTTCCTGTTTGTGCTTTGGGTGGTTCTATCGCAACGGCGCCTTCCGGAGTTACTGCAGAGGTTGTTGAGGTGCAAGGTCTTGATGATCTGGCAAAATATGGCGAAGACCAATTGAAAGGTAAAATCGTTTTTTATAATCGCCCGATGCAGGCCGATCTGATCCAGACGTTTTCTGCGTATGGTGGTTGTGTAGATCAGCGCTATTCTGGAGCGCGAGAAGCAGCAAAATATGGTGCCGTGGGTGTTATTGTGCGCTCGATGAATTTAAGAATGGATGATCTTCCACACACCGGTTCTATGTCTTACGGAGACCTGCCTAACGACAAGCGTATTCCGGCAGCTGCGATAAGTACCAATGGGGCAGCGCTGTTGAGTAAACTACTTAAAAAAGACAAGAGCACACAATTCTATCTTAAAATGAATTGTAAGAATTATGAAGAAGATGTGCCTTCGTTTAATGTGATCGGTGAAATTACCGGAAGCGAAAAACCTAACGAATTTATGGTTGTTGGTGGTCACTTAGATTCTTGGGATCTGGGAGATGGAAGCCACGATGATGGTGCCGGTGTAGTCCAAAGTATGGAAGTGTTGCGCCTTATGAAAGCAGCAAACTATAAACCGAAACACAGCATACGTGTTGTACTTTTTATGAATGAAGAAAACGGTCTGCGCGGTGGTACAGAATATGCAAAAGTGGCGAAGCAAGAAGGAGAAAAACATGTTTTTGGTCTAGAGAGCGACGCCGGCGGCTTCACTCCTCGCGGATTTTCTTTTGACGCTGACAAGGCCAATTTTGAGCAGGTACAAAGCTGGATTCCGTTATTTAAGCCGTATTTAATTCACTTTTTTGAATTGGGTGGTAGCGGAGCAGATGTTGGTCCGTTAAAAGAAGAAGGAACTGTTCTTGCAGGATTGCGTCCAGATTCGCAGCGTTATTTTGATCATCATCACGCTTCTAACGATACATTTGATGCGGTGAACAAAAGAGAGTTAGAATTGGGAGCGGCGACGATGACCAGCTTGGTTTATCTTTTTGATACGTATGGCGTGATTCCTCCAATAACTAATGAGAAGCCGCTTAAAGACTAAGATTGTTGTTAAACTTCTACTAAGTAAAGACCTCGTTTTCACGAGGTCTTTTAATTTTATAGAAAACCAAACTAACAACTAAATCATGGCAATATTAGGCTCCATCATAAAAGGGATTATCGATATTTCAGATAAAGTAATTCCAGAATCCAATCCGCTTGAAGAACAGGAAGAGGTCTTAAAATCTTTATTAGAAAAAGCCAAAGACACGCAGTTTGGAAAGCACTATGATTTTGAGGTGATTTTAGAATCAGAAAACCCGGCAGCCCTTTTCGCAGAAAAACTACCGTATTTTGATTACAACAGTATTGATGAAGCCTGGTGGTCAAAATTACATAACGGTGAAACCGATGTCACCTGGCCGGGAACTCCGCATTATTTTGCTTTGAGTAGCGGGACCACAGGAAAAAGCAGTAAGCGCATTCCGGTGACCGATGAAATGGTTGATGCCATTCGTATGGCTGGGATCAAGCAAGTGGGGGCTTTGGCTCACTTTGATCTAGAGCCCGACTTTTTTGAAAAGGAAATCATGATGTTGGGTAGTTCTACAGATCTCGCAAAGCGAAATGGCCACGAGGAAGGAGAAATAAGCGGAATAAGCGCAAGTAATATCCCGTTTTGGTTTAGAGGCTATTACAAGCCGGGAGAAGATATTGCCAAGATCGAAGATTGGGATGAGCGTGTACAACACATTGCAGAGAAAGCTGAAGAATGGGATATAGGTGCCCTAAGCGGAATCCCAAGCTGGATCGAGCTGATGTTGGAAAAAGTTATCGAGCATCACAACTTGAATAATATTCACGAGATCTGGCCTAACCTTCAGGTGTATACTTCAGGAGGTGTGGCGTTTCAGCCGTATGAAAAGAGCTTTAATGCACTTCTTGGGAAACCAATTACGGTGATCGACACCTATCTCGCTTCAGAAGGGTTTATCGCATTTCAGGCAAGACCAGAAACCGACGCGATGAAATTGGTCACCGATAACGGTATTTATTTCGAGTTTGTGCCTATGAATCCTGATTACATCAACCAGGATGGTTCTCTGGTACAAGATGCGCCGGTAATAAGTCTGGCAGATGTAGAAGAAGAAACCGATTATATTTTGATCATTTCTACCGTTTCGGGAGCGTGGCGTTACTTGATTGGCGATACCATTGCTTTTACCAATAAAGAGCGCGCAGAGATCAAGATCACGGGAAGGACTAAATTCTTTTTGAACACGGTGGGTTCTCAACTTTCAGTGAATAAAATGGAAGCTGCGGTACAGGAACTTGAAGAGCAATTCGATATTAAAATCCCTGAATTTACTATTGCAGCAAAGCGTAACCCTGAAGATGATGAGTTTTATCATTATTGGTATTTGGGAACCGAAACTTCAGTTTCAAACGAGGAACTGGCAGATGCTTTAGATAAGAGTTTACAAGAAGCCAATAAGAATTATGGTGTCGCACGCAGTAAAGCGCTAAAAGGTGTGTTTGTAAATACGGTGAGTCCCGAGATTTTTTATGAATGGAGTGGTGCCAACAAGAAAAAAGGAGGACAAGTAAAAATGGAAAAAGTGATGAACGAAGAAAAGTTTGCCGAGTGGGAGGAATTTGTTCAGAAGCAATCAACTAATTAAAGCTAGTTGGTAGAATTTAAATTGTAATGGAATATTTCGTATTTGTTTTCTCTTTTACTATAATACTCTTGTGTTCATTCATAGTAGTCCTTTTATTAAAACCTATTTTAAATTTACTGAGTAAGCGCTTTTTCTGGAATTGGAATGTTAAAAATATATTGATAAAATCTTCAGCAACACTGTTTGCAATTACAATTATTTCATCTTTCTGTCTTTCTTATAGGATTGTATATCCCTCTGATTCCGAATTAATAGGAACTTTTGAAAATTCATTTAAATTAAAATATCCTAGTTCGGGAGTTATAATATCAAAAAAAGCAGATAGGGGATTTAACGACTCTTATACATACTTTACTATTAAAATTGATAGACAAAATGAATACGATAAAATAAAGTATGATTTAGTCAAGCAAAACTATAAAATAAGTAGTCATCATTCATACAATAGAATGAGTGATACGATTTATACCGTAACGAGATTAAACACCTTTAACATTCAGTTTATCAATGACAATGAGATTTTCTTTGAAGAAATTAATTGAATTTCTAATTAGAAATCACTCCTTGTTAATCAGTATCATAATCTCCTCCGGGGACAAATAAAGTTTTTTGATACGGGCTTTATACTTTGCTGAAATATGCGCGTGGTTGAGGATAAAGTCTTTTGTGACCAAGATGTATTTTCCCATACCGTGCGAGACGGCAAATGTGTCTGCCGCGCGTTCTGCTTCTCTAATAAATTTAGGGAAATACAAATATTTTAGTCCAAACCAGATCAAGTCTAAACTGCTGCGGTCGCGATAATCCATAATGTGTCCCAGCTCGTGACCTATCCATCCAATCAAAACATCTGAGGGAATATCAGTGATCTTAAAAGATTCAGATTCAATCTTTATTTTTTTACTGATGAAAATCACATACGACCTTTTCTTTCTTGGTTTTAGCAAGGATTTGAAAGCAGGTTGCGCCTGCATGGTAGACTTCTTAATGTCTTTCTTAAACCGAAAAGCAATAGGCGTTTCTGCAAGTTCAGGGTAATACGAGAGCGCTGTTTTTATTTCGTGCGAAATGCGTTCAGGTATTTCTTTGTTTTTGAGTTCGTGATCGTTGTGCATAGCTTGGTAAAATTACGCATAGCGCAAGCCTTCAGCTGTTAATTAGTTTTTAAAATGCAGCTCAGGTTAAATTTAAAATAAGGTTCGTCTCAAGTAAACTTGTTGTTGAACTTAAATCTTACTTTTGCAGTCCGCAAAAAAATACCGTTGTGCTATCAAATTATACTAAAGAATTTCGACAAAATTTAAAGATTGCTTACCCGGTGATGTTGGGGCAGTTGGGCCATATTCTTGTTGCTTTAGCCGATAATCTTATGGTAGGGCGTTTGGGAGCTGCACAACTCGCCGCAGTCTCTTTGGGTAACAGTCTTATCTTTATTGCACTAAGCTTGGGAATTGGTTTTTCTTTTGCGATCACGCCTTTAGTTGCTGAAGCCGATGGTGCAAATGATACACAAACCGGGCGCAATTATTTTCACCACGGGATCGTGATGTGCGCTTTAAATGGTATTTTACTTTTTGTCTTATTACTGCTGGCCAAACCTATCTTATACTATCTCGATCAGCCTGTTGAGGTGGTTGAACTCGCTATCCCGTATATGGATATTGTAGCATTTTCATTGATCCCGTTGATGGTGTTTCAGGCATTTAAACAATTTGCAGACGGCTTGTCAAACACAAGATATGCGATGTATGCTACTTTGGTTTCAAATGTGGTTAACGTGTTTTTCAATTTTATTCTTATTTACGGCTTTTGGATCTTCCCGCGTCTGGAGCTTGTTGGTGCCGCCTATGGAACCTTGATCTCGCGTTTCTTTATGCTGTGGATGCTGTATTATATTCTAAGCCGAAAAAAGAAGTTTCAACCGTATTTTGTGTGGACGCGTCGCAAAGCGTTTCAGCTTCCTATTTTTAAAAAGCTTTTTGATCTGGGCTTTCCAACGGCAATGCAAATGTTGTTTGAAGTGTCGCTTTTTACTTCTTGCATTTTCTTATCTGGAATTTTAGGAACCAACGCCCAGGCTGCAAATCAGATCGCGCTCAATCTTGCGGCGATGACGTTTATGATCGCAGTGGGACTTGGGGTTACCGCAACCATTAGAGTGGGCAATCAAAAAGGAAAAGCCGATTTTGAGAATATGCGTCGCATTGCATTCTCGCTGTTTTTACAGGTGTTTTTGATCGAAGCGGTTTTTGCCGTTGGGTTTATACTTCTCAAAGATATCCTCCCCACATTTTATATTGATAATGTTGAAGTGATCCTACTTGCTGCGCAGTTGCTTATTGTGGCGGCACTTTTTCAATTGAGTGATGGTTTGCAGGTGGTGATTTTGGGAGCATTGCGGGGATTGCAGGATGTAAATATTCCTACGTTTATTTGTTTTATCGCGTATTGGCTGGTTGGGTTTCCGGTGGCTTGGTATTTTGGTCAGGAAGATCAGATGGCAAGTCAGGGAATTTGGTATGGTTTGCTAGCCGGGCTTAGCGCTTCGGCGGTGTTGTTGTATATTCGTTTTAATTATTTAAGCCGAAAACTGATTCATCAGGTTTCCGAAGGAAAAACTACAGCAGGCTAATTATGAACGAACTCCTCACAGACCAAATTTTTGAAAATCACAATTTTGCTGAAAACCCATTCGTTGCAGATTTTGAAGATTGTGTATTCAGGAGTTGTGTTTTTGCGAAAGCCAATCTTTCAAAGCTTACGTTTACCAATTGTACGTTTGAAAATTGCGATTTGAGTGGAGCCAAATTGGTACAGACGGCCTTTCAAGAGTGTGAATTTTCAGCGTGCAAAATGCTAGGTATTGCCTTTGAAGCTTGTAACAGCTTTCTGTTTCAGGTATATTGTTCGCAATGTACGCTTGATTTTAGCAGTTTTTATCAAGTTGATTTGAGTTCGTCTCAATTCAGTCAATGTCAATTAAAAGAAGCCGATTTTACTGAAGCCAATCTTTCAGGCGTAGTTCTAGACGAATGCAATCTTGCAGGAGCCACGTTTGACCAAACCAATCTGGAAAAAACCGATTTTTCTTCGGCGGTAAATTATGAGCTCAATCCTGATGAAAATAAAATACGCGGAGCAATCTTCAGCAAAGAAGGTCTAGCCGGATTACTCAGTAGTTACCACATTAAAATTGTTTGATCTTGAACCCGGAAAGCCTTATCGAACTTGCCTATTATAAAATGCCTTTTGGTAAATATAAAGACCGTTATCTGGTAGAAATTCCGGAGTATTATTTTGGGTGGTTTAAGAAAAAAGGCTTTCCTGAGGGAAAACTGGGTTTTATGATGCAGCAAATGCACGAGATCAAAATCAATGGGTTAGAAGAGCTTATTTTTAAAATCAAACGACAATACCCAGCGCCTCAGCCTAAAAGAAAACCTTAAAAATTATCCTAAAATCCGCTTAAAAGGTTCGTCAATAAATCGCTATCTTTGCATCCCGTAGACGCGCTCTTCATGTTAAAAAGAGCTTAAAAAATAATCAGGATACAGATGGCAGATACAAAGTACATCTTCGTCACGGGCGGGGTTTCTTCTTCATTAGGTAAAGGTATAATCGCAGCTTCATTGGCTAAATTACTTCAGGCAAGAGGCTATAGTGTGACTATTCAAAAGCTAGACCCATACATTAATGTTGACCCGGGAACACTTAACCCTTATGAGCACGGAGAATGCTATGTTACCGATGATGGTGCAGAAACCGACTTAGATTTAGGGCATTACGAGCGCTTTTTAAATGTAAATACTTCTCAGGCAAATAACGTGACCACCGGTCGCATTTATCAAAGTGTAATTGAGAAAGAGCGCCGCGGTGAGTTTTTGGGTAAAACCGTTCAGGTGGTGCCGCATATTACCAATGAAATTAAAGAACGTATCAAACATCTTGGGAATACCGGAGATTATGATATCGTGATCACTGAAATTGGCGGGACCGTTGGTGATATTGAATCCTTACCGTATATCGAATCGGTACGTCAGTTAAAATGGGAATTGGGTGATGAGAATGCTTTGGTCATTCATTTAACGCTGGTTCCTTATCTGTCGGCTGCAGGTGAATTGAAAACCAAGCCTACGCAACACTCGGTTAAAACCTTGATGGAAAGTGGAATCAAAGCTGATATTTTGGTTTGTCGTACCGAGCATGAATTGAGCGATGATCTTCGTGAGAAGTTGGCACTGTTTTGTAATGTGCGTAAAGAAGCCGTGATACAGTCTATTGATGCGTCAACGATTTATGACGTGCCTAACTTGATGTTAGAAGAAGGTCTTGATGCGATCACGCTTCAAAAGCTGGGGCTGTCTCAAGACAGTGAGCCAGAACTTACGCGTTGGAATGAATTCTTACGCAGACATAAAAACCCAAAGGCCGAAGTGACGATTGGTCTTATTGGTAAATACGTTGAGCTTCAGGATTCTTATAAATCGATCTTAGAAGCCTTTATTCACGCTGGTGCAGAAAATGAGGTGAAAGTACGCGTAGTACCTATACATTCTGAATTTATTTCGCAGGATGTGATTCAAAATAAGATATCAAAACTAGACGGTTTACTCGTAGCTCCAGGTTTTGGTGAGCGCGGTATAGAAGGAAAGATCAAAGCGGTGCAGTATGCCCGCGAACATAAAATTCCGTTTTTAGGAATTTGCCTAGGAATGCAAATGGCAGTTATTGAATTCTCACGCAATGTTGCAGGATTAAAAGATGCCAATTCTACCGAAATGCAAAAAGATACTTCGGCTCCTGTAATCTCATTGATGGAAGATCAAAAAGACTTGAAGCATATGGGCGGAACTATGCGTTTAGGTACTTGGGACTGTAAATTGGCGGCAGATAGTATTGTTGCTGATGTTTATAAAAGTGAACTGATCACAGAGCGTCACCGTCATCGTTATGAGTTTAACGATAAATACAGAGAGACGTTAGAAAAGGCCGGACTTAAAATTACGGGTACAAATCCAAAAACCGGATTGGTAGAGATCATTGAGATGGAAGACCATCCTTGGTTTGTGGGCGTTCAATACCACCCTGAATATAAGAGTACTGTGGCGAATCCACATCCGCTTTTTGTGGCGTATGTTCAGGCTGCAGTAAAATACAGTCAATCAAAAAGTTCCGACAATGTGGCACAAAACTAATCTGTGGGATTGTTATTGCTTCTAGCCACTTAACTTAGCCGGGTTTCCCGTAAACTAAATTACATACGAATACAATAAGGCGTGAGCCTCGATGATTATGGAAGAAAAGAAATTTGACAAACAGTCAATAATTGGGTTCCTTTTAATAGGAGCTATTTTATTATTTATGCTTTGGCAAAACCAGCCAACTGAAGAAGAACTTGCTGCGCAGAAAGCACAAGAAGAACAGGTTGAAGCTCAGGAAGCAGCTGCAGAAAAAGCATCGCAAACCGATGCTGTAGTTGAAAGCACCACGCCGCAAAATGACTCTTTGGCATTAGAGCGCTATAAAGCTACTTTAGGAAGCTTTGCTTACTCAGCAACTTTACCTTCAGCGACAGATGATGTTACCGAATTAGAAAACGATGTGCTTGCGCTTAAAGTGAGCAACAAAGGTGGTTTTATTACTGAAGCACGTTTGAAGAATTTCAAGAGTTATGATTCTGTTCCTGTTTACCTAATTAAAGACGGAAACAGCCGATTCAATCTAACCTTCAGCACTACAGATAATCGCACGTTGAATAGTGAGAACTTGTATTTTGAGCCGTCACTTTCAAAAGAAGGAGAGAATCAAGTGCTGTCTATGAAGCTTAAAGTTTCAGATTCAGAATATTTAGAATACCGCTATACGCTGACGCCAGATGACTATATGATGGGCTTCGGCATAAAAACAGTAGGATTACAAAATGTAGTGAATACTTCGCAGCCTATCAATTTAGATTGGCAATTGAAGGGGTATCGTCACGCAAAAAGTATTACCTATGAAAACCGTTATACGCGTTTAACCTATGAATATGAAGAAGGCGATCACGACAAATTAAGCCAGACCGGTGATGACGATGCGATCGAGACCGATGTTGACTGGTTTAACTTTAGACAGCATTTCTTCAGTTCTATATTATTAACAGATCAGCCTTTTGAAGAAGTGCGTTTTTCTTCTAAAAATTTGGTTGAAGATGAAGAAGTTGATACCGTATATACTAAGCAGTATGCAGCCAATATGGCGCTGAAGCCAGTAAATGGAGAGCTTAATTATGCAATGGACTTCTATTATGGTCCTACCGATTACCAGATCTTAAACAATTATGATCGCGATATTGATGAAGCGATGCCACTGGGTTGGGGTATTTTTGGTGTGATCAACAAATACTTGATCATCCCGTTCTTTAATTTCTTGATCGCTTATTTCCCTGCAGGAATTGCTATTATTTTATTGACGATTTCAATCAAATTATTGCTTTCTCCGGTACAGTACAAGCAGTACTTATCTCAGGGAAAGATGAAGGTGTTAAGACCGGAGATCAATGAGATCAACGAGAAGTATGCAGATAACCCGATGAAGAAGCAGCAGGAAACGATGAAGCTGTATAGTAAAGCCGGCGCCAGCCCCTTGAGTGGTTGTATTCCCGGATTGCTTCAGATTCCTGTGTTCTATGCGTTGTTTACCTTTTTCCCTTCGGCATTTGCATTAAGACATAAGAGCTTCCTTTGGGCAGACGATTTATCGAGCTATGATAAAATTGCAGACTTGCCGTTCCATATTCCGTTTTACGGAGATCACGTGAGTTTATTCCCGATTTTGGCATCTATTGCAATCTTTATTTATATGACGATGACAACGGGTCAAAGTATGCAGCAAACACAGCAGCCGGGAATGCCGAATATGAAATTCCTGATGTATTTATCACCAATTATGATGTTGTTTTTCTTCAACAACTATGCGAGTGGATTGAGTTTGTATTACTTTATTTCAAACCTGATTACCATCGGAATTATGCTAGTGATCAAGAATTTTATTTTAGATGAAGATAAAATTCACGCGAAGATCGCTACAGCTAAGGCAAAGCCAAAAAAGAAGAGCAAATTCTCTCAGAAGTTTTCTGAAATGATGGAGCAAGCTGAAAAACAGCAGCGCAATAAATAATCTTTTTTGTCCCACCACAAATTGAAAAGCTTCAGTACCTTACTGAAGCTTTTCGTTTTTTAGAAATACGCTCTTTGTTTTCGTAATTTTGCACAAAAGTATTCGACTTAGCATTCAAATTGAACTGTATGAAAACCGTAGTAGTAGGCCTTAGTGGTGGTGTAGATAGTAGCGTCTCAGCATATTTGTTGAAGGAGGCCGGTTATAATGTGATTGGTTTGTTTATGAAAAACTGGCACGATGATTCGGTGACCATTTCAGATGAATGCCCCTGGCTCGATGATAGTAATGATGCCATGCTCGTTGCAGAAAAACTTGGGATTCCCTTTCAAACGGTAGATTTGAGCGAGCAATATAAAGAGCGTATTGTAGATTATATGTTTTGGGAATATGAGATGGGACGCACACCTAATCCTGATGTGTTGTGCAACCGTGAGATCAAGTTTGATGTTTTTATGAAAATTGCGCTCGATCTCGGAGCAGATTATGTGGCTACAGGACATTATTGTCAGCGAGGTGAGACCGAAATTGATGGGAAGCCTGTATATCAATTGCTAGCCGGAGCGGATGCTAATAAAGATCAGTCGTATTTCTTATGTCAGTTATCTCAAGAACAGCTTGCCAAAACCTTATTTCCTATTGGGCATTTGCAGAAAAGCGAAGTGCGTAAAATCGCAAAAGCGCAAGATTTGGTGACTGCAGAAAAGAAAGATTCTCAAGGTTTATGCTTTATCGGGAAAGTACGCTTACCTGATTTTCTTCAGCAAAAATTAAAGCCGAAAGAGGGCGTGATTGTAGAAATTCCTGCGGAACGCGCTCAGGAAAAAATTAACGATTTTCAAGAAGCTAATGATTCTGATGTCGCCGTGACTGATGTTGCTGTATTAGCTAAAAAACCAAAGTACAGCATTGCCGAAGGTAAGGTTGTAGGCAAGCATCAAGGGGCGCATTATTTTACAAAAGGGCAGCGCAAAGGTCTTGCCGTAGGGGGTACGCCAGAACCGCTTTTTGTGATAGATACAGACGTTGAAGAAAATGTGATCTATACCGGTCAAGGGAAAAACCATCCGGGATTGTTGCGCAGCGCGTTGTTTGTGCAAGAGGATGAGGTACATTATATCAGAGAAGATCTAAAACTTCAGGAAGGAGAAGTTGTAGAAACTAAAGCACGCATTCGTTACCGACAGCCGCTTGAAAAAGCCTGGTTGCATAAAGTGGAAGATGGGCTTTTTGTTTCTTTTGAAAATCCACAATCTGCGATTAGTGAAGGACAATTTGTAGCTTGGTATGATGGCGACGAATGCTTAGGTAGTGGCGTAATCTCATAAACTTTTATTTTGAATAGAATCACAGCACTTTTTGATATTGAATATCCACTCATTCAAGCCGGAATGGTGTGGAACAGCGGTTGGAAACTTGCCAGTGCAGTGAGTAATGCCGGCGGTCTGGGACTTATAGGTGCGGGTTCTATGTATCCCGAAGTACTGCGTGAACATATTCAAAAATGTAAAGCAGCAACTACAAAGCCTTTTGGCGTAAATGTACCATTGCTGTATCCGGATATCGATAAACTGATGCAAATCATTATCGAAGAAGGAGTTCAAATTGTATTTACCAGCGCCGGAAATCCTAAAACCTGGACTACGCATTTGAAAGATCACGGTATAAAAGTCGTGCACGTAGTAAGCAGTGTAAAGTTTGCGTTGAAAGCCCAGGATGCAAGCGTTGATGCTGTGGTCGCTGAAGGTTTTGAAGCAGGAGGCCATAATGGTCGCGAGGAGACGACGACTTTTACGTTGATTCCCATGGTGAAAGAGCAGCTAGAAATTCCTTTAATTGCCGCAGGTGGTATTGCAACAGGAAAGGGAATGTTTGCTGCGATGATTTTGGGAGCGGATGGTGTACAAATAGGTAGCAGATTTGTCGCTACACCTGAAGCAAGCAGTCATCAAGCTTTTAAAGATTTGGTAGTAGAGGCTAAAGAAGGCGCTACCGAACTTACTTTAAAAGAGCTTGCTCCCGTAAGATTACTGAAGAATAAGTTCTACACAGACGTAAAGCGTCTTTATGAAAGCACGCCGACCAAAGAAGAATTGAGCGCGCTATTAGGACGTGGAAGAGCAAAAAAGGGAATGTTTGAGGGCGATCTTGAAGAGGGCGAACTAGAAATAGGTCAAATCGCCGGACTCATTCACGAAATTAAACCCGCAGCAGAAGTAGTCGCCGAAATCATTACCGAATTTAAAGCGATAAAACTTCCGCAGTTATAAATAAGAAAGGCGCCATCGGCGCCTTTTTAATTAGTTAGTTATAGGTATTTAAACCGTTGTCTTTGTCCAAGACATCGACTCAAAGATGGCTTTAATTAAAGCATTATACTCCTTTTCAGAATTACCTTTTACGGCCATTGAGAAATCGGCATAAACCGGTTGAGAGTCTCCGGCTTCAGTCAATTGAATTAAGTAGTGATCTACTTGTGCAGAACCAATACTGTTCAATGCACGGTAAGAATATACTTCATAATCACCCATTTTCTCAGGAGTATTATTTTCAATCCTTTGCTCCAAAGCTTCATCAGTACTCATCGTCATAGAAACAATAAATCCGTCGGTTAGTCCACCATAAAATGAATTGTCTTCACCCGTATATCGAATCGTTAATTGATTTCCTTTACCCTCAACTGATGCGTGCTCCGGATGCAGAAAATTTAGTTTCCACCCGTTCATAAGGTTTGGGCTCTTGTATAAATCATAACCTTCGGGAACTAGGATCTCGGGTGGCTCGGGTTTTTCCGGTTGTTGCTCTACGACTTCATTTTGTGCCAAATCTTTCTTCGCCGTGTTGGTGTTGCAAGCAAATAATGCTAGTGATAAAATTGCCGTGCTTGTATATATAGATAAACGTTTCATCTTTTTAGATTTTAAATGTTTAGTACTAAGCTAGGGCTATATCCTACACGTCGCTGCTTAAGAAATATTAAAAAAACAGCGGTTCTGTTAAGCAATGTTAAGCTGAAAATCTAAAAATTCACATAATTTAAAATTTTAAATTACTGGTAATTAGATTCTTAAAAGAAAGCGTCAACGTTTTAGCCTGAGGTGTTAAAACTGAAGCAGAGCACTATACTTTTCAGGTGAGTTACAGGAATTTTCACAAAATCATCTCAGGAACGAGTTCTTCTTTTAAGCTTATAAAACTTTTTCCTGACTGTGTTTTTACAAATTTGTGCAAGTGACTTTCGTCTGTAAACCCAAAATCAAGACTGAGTTGTTTGGTACTCTGATGACCGTGTTTGAGTCGTTGTTTTAGAAGGTTAAAACGATAATCTTGTATGTATTTCTTAAGCGAAGTGCCAATATTTTTCTTGAATAGAATACCGATATAATTTGGAGAATAGTGAAAATACCGAGCGATCTCTTTTTGCGATACACTTTTTGGATCGTAAATATTGAGTTCGATGTATTCCAGCAAGGCCTCGGTGATGTCAGAATCTGCTCTTCGTTGTTGTTTTTTATCGCAATTGGGTCCGTTGCGATTGAGAACCAATAAAATAGCTTTGAAATGATGGTTTACCAGCTTTTTTCCTAAGAGCGCATTACGCTCATATTCTGCCACAATAAGTTTAAAGAGATCATCAACGATGTTTATGTCTTCTTTGTTTTTCAGCAGATTGCGCTTTCGGCTCCATTTTTTACTGAGTAGTTTGTCAATGTGTTGATTCCATACGGCAGGATTTTCACCGTCAAACGTATCGAAGTAGAGTTTGGTAAACTTGAAGTATACAAAGTTTGTAGGTTCCTCAATGATGAATTCGTGTTCGTCTTCAGGACCTAATAAATACAAGTGTCCTGCGCGATAAGGAACCAGACTGTTATTTAAATGGTGAATTCCGGAGCCAGACCTGATAAAGATAACTTCGTAATGATTGTGGTTATGCAATGGATGCGTCCAGACATCTGTAGTAAAGTCGTCTACAATTAATCTGTTAAACTGAGTATAACGTTTCATGATGTAAAATTACAGTTTAATGATATGTTTTTACAAGGACTTGTGTGTTAATCTGTTGTTATTTCGTAGTAGAAAATGTAAAGCTTTTGTCTATTGATTGTTTCAAAATTGAAATGCTTAGATGAGATCACTTAAGTACTATGAAAAATAAACACGCAGCATATACTTTAGCCCGATTGCCTATAGGGTTTAGTTTTTTGGGACATGGTTTTATTCGTATTCCTAAACTAAGCGCTTTTGCTCAGGGTATGACAAGCTCCTTTGCCGAAACCTATTTGCCGGTTGAACTCGTTAAGCCTTTCGCCCTTATACTTCCTTTTATTGAATTACTATTAGGAATCGCCCTTATCATTGGTTTTAAAGCAAGGGAGACTACTGCTGTGGGCATTTCACTCATTTGTATTCTCATTTTTGGATGCTCATTTCAGGAGAATTGGTCGGCTATTGGGATTCAACTGTTCTACGGTTTATACCTGGCCATCCTCTTCTTGTTTTCAGAGTACAATAAAGGACTATTGAGCAAAAGCAACTAACAACAAAAAATAGCTATGGATTTAAAGTTAAAAGGAAAATCTGCATTGGTAACCGGTTCAACAGCCGGAATAGGAAAAGCCATTGCAAAAGGACTTGCACAAGAAGGTGCGCACGTTATCATTAATGGAAGAAAAGCAAATGACATCGCAGAGGTTATTAAAGAATTAAAAAAGGAGACGGACAACAAGGAGATTACAGGAATCGTAGCCGACTTTGCTAAGAAAGAACACATAGATCATCTGCTTGAAGAGATTCCTGATGTTGATATTCTCGTGAATAATGTAGGGATTTTTAATCAAGTAGACTTTGAAAATATTACTGATGAGGAGTGGTTTGAGATGTTTGAAGTAAATGTGATGAGCGGCGTACGTTTAGCCAGACATTACTTTCCTAAAATGCTTAAAAAGAATGAAGGCCGTGTCATTTTCATCTCTAGTGAATCGGCGCTTAACATTCCAACTGAAATGGTTCATTATGGTTTTAGTAAAACCGCACAACTTGCGATCTCAAGAGGTCTGGCAAGACTGAGTAAGGGAACTAATGTCACCGTAAACAGCGTATTGCCGGGGCCAACCATGAGTAGAGCTAATGCCAACGACCTAAAAGAAACTGCTAAAGAAAAGAATACTTCGGTAGAAAAAGTTGTTGAAGCCTTTTTTGAAGAGCGCAGACCTACTTCGTTAATTCAGCGATTTGCAGAGACTGAAGAAGTTGCCAATATGGTCGTGTATGTAGCGAGTCCGCTTTCGGCAGCGACAAACGGAGCAGCATTGCGCGTAGATGGTGGTGTAGCAAACTATATTGTATAATTCTAAAATAACTGGATGATTAAAAAGATACAAATTGGTACAACAAACTTAAACGTGGCACCTATTAATTTAGGAGGAAATGTTTTTGGTTGGACCTTAGACGAAAAAAAATCATTTGAAATTCTTGATGCCTTTGTCGATCACGGATTCAATTTTATTGATACCGCAGATATGTACTCCTATTGGGTCGATGGAAAAGAAGGTGGTCAATCTGAAACTATTTTAGGAAAATGGATGAAATCTCTCGGAAACAGAGATCATATCATCATGGCGACTAAAGTAGGTGGAGAAACCGGAACACATCCTGTTGATACGAGTAAAAAACACATTCTGGAAGCGGTTGATAAATCACTAAAGCGTTTACAAACCGATTATATCGATCTGTATTACACACATTTTGATGATGAAAAAACTCCGGTAGAAGAGACGCTTGAAGCTTATGATGAACTTATCAAAGCCGGTAAGGTACGTCACATTGCTGCATCAAACATTTCTCCAGAACGATTAGAAGCTTCATTTGCAGCTTCAGAAAAACATAATTTACCTAAATATCAAGCCTTACAGCCGCACTACAATTTGGTAGAGCGAGAAGGCTACGAGAGCAACTATGCGTCCTTAGCCGAAAAATACAATCTTACCGTTTTCCCGTATTGGTCATTGGCTTCAGGATTTTTGACCGGGAAATACCGCTCTGAAGATGACCTTAACAAAAGCGTTCGGGGAGACAGTGTAAAAAAATATTTAGATGAAAAAGGTTTAGCGGTGTTGAAAGCATTAGATCAAGTTTCAGAAAAATACAATACTTCACAAGCGACAGTTTCTTTGGCTTGGTTGATTGCACAGCCTCATATAGGAGCCCCTATTGCGAGCGCAACCAGCGAGAAGCAATTAAAGACCATTTTTGAAGCCCCAAAATTAACCTTAGATAAAGAAGATCTTGACGCTTTAGATCAGGCGAGTAAGTAAGTTTTATGACTTATCAAAAAATAGAAAGGGGAACTTTTATTAAAAGTTCCCCTTTCTATTTGAAGGCTAGTTCAAATAAATAAGTTATTCATTGGCGACAATTTCAAACGAGAAAATGTTACAGAAACGCCCAGGGGTTTGTCCCCATTGCGTAGTGATTTGTCCAATGGTTATATCAGAAATTTCATCAACAGAAAATTCAAGTCTGTAGGTTTCCGGGTTGCTTACGGCGGTTGTGTGAATGCGTTCATAAACTAAAACTTCTGAGGCTGTGGTCACATCGGCTACATCTGGTAAGGTCATACCTTTGGCAACTACAAAGTACGATCCTCCTTCGTCACTCTCGCTATGGTTACTGTCACGTACCGAAACTTCTAAGGCATAATCACCGGGCTTAGCTTCTACCGTTTGATAGATTTTTCCGTTGGTAATGGCGGGAGCTCCCCATCCTGATTCAATATTGAAAATATTATTATTCCACTCATCCCATCCACCGTGACCTCCGGCGTGCACGCGTACAGGTTCTGTAGTAGTCCAGTCTTGTAGAATTCCCCATCTACCTTGTACCGAAGAAGCAAGGAAAGGTACTGCTGCATTAACTAGGGTTGGGAACGGCGGCTCTGGTTTAAAACTGGTATAGTCTGTATAAAACGTATCTATTGATACAGGAGAAGGAATAAACAGGCTGCGATAGCTGTAAGAAGCATTTCTCTTGAAATTTTCTATACGTACTTGATCATTTTCAATAGGTAGATAAATGGTTTCCATCTCACCGTCTGTATTCTCATACATGATTTCGGTACCAATCACACCTGTGGTAAGATCCATTCCTCCATAAACGATTTCTAGTTCATTTCGGCTTAAATAGTTGGTGTCTACAGGTCTGTTAAATAGTGTACTTATGTAAGGATCGCCATAAACCTCAGAACCTCCGGTTAGAATTACCGACCCGTTGCCTGAAGCATCAATCGTTTGCGCTTCAAATGTATAAAAGCCTTCTTCTAGGTCTTCGATAAAAGTAGCGATATGTTGCTCTTCACTGCTAGAGCTTACAGAAATGCTTTTAGCATCTGCTTTGTCATTCCAATAAATGGTGACTTCGGTGATATTTGAATTGGCAGGAATAGTACCTTCAATGAGTACTCTGTTCTTACCAGATTTAGCTGAAAACGCTTGGAGTTGAGCTACACTGGTTTCTTCAGGCCTTGCGGGCAAGGTGTCGTCTGAATCACACGAGAGCACACCCAAAGCGGCAATTAAAAAGAAACTGACAACCAGCAAAGTGTTAAAACGTAATGATAACTTCATATGTTACAATTATTAAAATGAACTTAAATTAGCGAAATCGATATCGCAAAACATGTAAAATCTTAAATATTTGTAAAATTAGGGAAGGATTTTTTAAATGGTACCCTGTGCTATCCTGCTTGAAGCGGTTTGATTTTCAGTGCATTGCTAAAACGTTTAACTGAGTGTTTGACCGGTTCTTTTACTGTATAATGGAGTTTTGAGGATTAGGAGCGACTTCTCACTACATCACCTAGAATATAGTCTTCAATGGTAATATTAGCGTTATTGGTGTGAAGTACACTTATTTCTCCTGTGGTTTCTAAAATAACCGCTTTTACCTGATTGAGTCTGATCACATTTGCTTCTCGTAATTTAGATTGCAGTTCAGCTTGGGTGACTTTACTGGCTTTCATGTTCTCTTCTAGAACCTCACCGTTTTCCATTAATAATAGAGGATCGTTGTCTATTAGATCTTCGGCTTTTTTAGACTTGAAGCGCAATAGGGTTACTGCATAGTTTAAGGAAAAAAGCGCAAGTAGTATGAAGGCGCCCAGAAGAATTGCCGGTTTACTAGAATTGATGCTCATCCCAATAATATTACCAATGGCCACTGTGATGACAAAGTCAAAACCGGTCATTTTACTAAAACTCTTCAACCCAAAAATGCGGGTAAGAATAACCACAAGCAGAAAAATAAAAAGAGTCCCCAAAAAGACTTCGGGGACCATATTTAGATTTTTAAAAAAGTAAGAGGTTTCCATAGGTTGTATTTTGGTTAGGTTGATTTTGAAGTTACATATACAAACCTTTTTAAAAGTCTTGTTACCTATTAAATAATCACTAAAGTGTAGCTAAGACTTTGCCAAAATCACCGCTTGATAGGGGGCAAGGCTTAGTGTTTTGGCAGTCTTTTTCAGATTAGAATAATTGTTGATTTTTAGTTCTGAAAAGCTGCTGAGACCTTCTAATTCTACTGAAGTTTGCTCTTGGCTAAAGTTGAGTACGATTAGAAACTGCTCGTCGCCTAAACTACGTGTGTACGCATACACTTGCGGATGCTCTGGAATCAAGAGTTCGTAATCTCCATAAATCAAAGCGTCTGCATTTTTTCTCAAAGCAGTCAGTTTTTTAAAATGATTTAATACCGAATTCTCATCGGCTTCTTCAGCCTGAGTATTGATTTCAGCATAATTAGGATTTAACGGTAACCACGGATTTCCAGTGGTAAAACCTGCATTTTCTGAAGCGTCCCATTGCATCGGTGTTCTGCCGTGGTCACGGGAGCCAAAGCGTAAATTCCGCATAAATGCTTCCATATCTTCATCTTGACTTTTTGCCTTTTTGTATCCGTTTATTGCAGCGATATCCTGATAGTCTTCAATGTTTTGAAGTTTTGGGTTGTTGGTCATTCCTAGTTCGTCTCCAAAATAGCAATAAGGTGTTCCACGCATAGTCAAGATAAATGTGTTGAGCATTTTTGCAGACGGAGCGCGATAGGGCAGACTATCATTAGCATACCTGCTCACCATACGGGCTTGGTCGTGATTGGATAAGAAAATAGAGATCCAGCCTTTATCGGCAAAAGCACTATCCCATTTTGAAAAGGTTTCTTTGAAAGTTGAAAGTTTGTAACCGTCTACTTTAGGAATGTCAACCCCGTCAAAGGCGTATGCCATATTGATCTCCTTACGATCAGCATCTACGAGTTCGTGCGCCTCTTCCAGCGTTCTTCCTGCGCCTTCGGCAACACTCATCACATCATATTTACTAAGAACCTGCTCATTCATTTCTTTTAGATACTCGTGCAAGCCATCTTGCATCGCATAATACTGAATGAAGTTTTTCTCAAAACCCTCGGGAAACTCAGGAAATGTAGTGTCTTTTGCTGCAAATTGAAATGCATCAAGTCTAAAGCCGTCAACGCCTTTCTCAGCCCAAAAGGTCATAATATCATAAACTTCTTGGCGCACTTTAGGATTCTCCCAGTTTAGATCGGGCTGTTTTTGAGAGAAATAATGCAGGTAATATGCATCGGTTTTCTCATCATATTTCCAGGCATTTCCTTCAGCATCAAAAAGGCTATAGCGATAAGGGGGGGCTCCTTTTTCTGCGGGCCACCAGTGGTAATAATCACGATAGGGATTGTCTCTTGAACTACGACTTTCTTTAAACCACGGGTGCTCATCGCTGCTGTGATTTACCACAATGTCCATCACAAGTTTAATATCTCTTGCGTGCATCTCAGAAAGCATCGTGTCAAAATCTTGCATAGTGCCAAAATCACTCATAATATTTCTATAATCGCTCACATCGTAGCCATTATCATCGTTGGGCGAACTGTAAATCGGGTTGAGCCATACGGCAGTAACTCCAAGATCTTTTACATAGTCTAGCCGGTTGATGATACCTTGTAGATCTCCTACACCGTCACCATCTGTATCCTGAAAACTTCTAGGGTAGATTTGATAAACTATGGCTTCTTTCCACCATTTTTTATCAATAGACTGTTCTTCTTCACGGGTAGGGATTGGCTCTTTTTTCTTTTCGGCACAGCTGTAGAGTGTCAGACTGATTAAACTCAGAAGTAAAATTTTTTTCATTGTTCTGGTGTTAATATGGTGATAGGTAGAATTTGGTCTTTTCTAAGTATTTGTTCTTGAATAGGGTATGACCCAATCTTATGGTTAAAATAGCGATTTAAAAGATCACTACAACGCTTTCGTTTCTTTTTTTATGCAGCTCGTAAATTATATTGGTTTGTTTCCTAAACGCTTTTATAAGTTTATTTTTGTTGTAAATATGTAACTATGACACCAGTTCAAGTATGGATTTCAGCAGCCCGCTTGCGTACACTGCCGCTTTCGGTTTCAGGAATAATTGTAGGTAGCGCGCTTGCTTACCACGCGGGAGTTTTTAGGTGGGATATTTGTATTCTGGCTTTGCTGGCGACTTTAGGGTTTCAAGTACTTTCTAATTTTGCAAATGATTATGGCGATGGAGTAAAAGGAACCGATAATCACGAGCGCATAGGTCCGGCGCGGGCGATGCAAAGCGGTCTTTTAACGGCCAAGCAATTAAAAAACGGAATGATTTTTACCGCGACTCTCACTCTTTTAATAAGTATTGCGCTTATTTACACGGCCTTTGGTTGGGAGCGCTTCTTAGAGTCTACACTGTTCTTTGTTTTAGGAGTTTTAGCGATTTTGGCTGCAATAAAATATACCGTAGGCAAAGGCGCTTATGGCTATCGTGGTCTAGGCGATTTGTTTGTTTTTATATTTTTTGGTCTGGTCGCAGTTGTGGGAAGCTATTACCTCTACGCGCTACATCTGGATTGGACGGTTTTTCTACCCGCATTAACGATTGGGTTTTTAAGTATTGCGGTGCTCAATCTTAATAATATGAGAGATCGTCTTAGCGATACACGAGCAAATAAAAATACGCTCGCCGTATTTTTAGGAGCAACTAAGGTCAAGTATTATCATTATTCTTTGATCCTGGGTGCTTTTTTAGCGAGTTTACTCTTCTTTTATCTCACAAACACATTCTTGTGGTCTGCAATCGCATTTGTGGTTTTTATTCCGTTAGGGAAGCATTTGATCCATGTTTCAAAAAATGAAAACCCTGCCTTGCTTGATCCTGAACTCAAAAAAGTGGCATTGGCTACTTTCTTCTTTTCGGTCTTGTTTACGTTGGGTTTTCTGTTTTAAATCTTTTTTTAACGAAAACTTATAGTAAAGGATTTTTTGATGTGCTTCTGCTTGACGAAATTTAGTTGCAAAAATTCACAATTATGAAAATTACCTACTACGGACAAAATTGTTTTGCCTTTGAAACTGAAAAAGCAACGATTCTTACAGATCCGTTTATTACCGGAAACGAACTAGCCAAAGACAAAGTTGACATTTCAACCTTAAATCCAGATTATATCTTTTTGACACATGCGCATCAAGATCATACCTTAGATGCTGAAGCTATTGCCAAACAAGCTGATGCTGTTATAGTGAGCAATTTTGAGATCGCAAATCATTACGGTGAAAAAGGGATCGAAACGCATCCTATGAATCACGGCGGGAGTTGGTCATTTCCTTTCGGAAAAGTAAAGTATGTAAATGCGATTCATACGAGTTCATTTCCCGACGGAAGTTATGGTGGTCAGCCGGGCGGATTTATTTTCAGTATCGACGGAAAAACTATTTATATGGCAGGGGATACCGCCCTTACAATGGACATGAAGCTCATCCCGATGGAGTTTGATCTTGACCTTGCGATTTTGCCTATAGGTGACAACTTTACTATGGGAATCAAAGACGCTGTTCTAGCAAGTGATTTTGTCGAATGTAAAAATATCATCGGGTGTCACTATGATACCTTTGGCTACATTGAGATTGATCACGAAGGTGCGATCAAAGCCTTCGATGCAGTTGAAAAGCAACTTACACTTTTAGAAATTGGTAGTTCGTACGAACTCTAAACACACCATTTTTGACAGCATCTTATAAAAAATTCGTTTTAAATTTTAAACGCCCCAGCGGGACTTCGCGGGGCGTTATGAATGTAAAGGAGACCTGGTTTATCAAAATTGAAGAACTGGGTAAGGTTGGTTTTGGAGAATGTGGAATCCTACGCGGACTCAGTATTGACGACCGTCCTGACTATGAAGAAACGCTAAAATGGGTTTGCGATAACATTCATCTTGGAGAAGAAACCCTTTATGAGCGGCTTACCGATTTCCCGAGCATTCAGTTTGGGGTAGAAATGGCGTTTAGGTCTTTTCGTGCTCAAAATCCTTTTGAACTTTTTCCTTCAGCATTTACTCAGGGAAAAGAAGGAATAGCCATTAACGGACTCATCTGGATGGGAGAACCCGATTTTATGCAGGAGCAAATAAGCGACAAACTTACCGCCGGATTTGATTGTATAAAGATGAAAATCGGTGCGATAGATTTTGATGCTGAAATTGAATTGCTTCAAGGAATACGAGACCGTTTTCCAGAAGAGGAAATAACACTCCGCGTTGATGCCAATGGTGCTTTTGCTCCAGACGAAGCGTTACAGAAATTAGAACGTCTTGCAGTATTAGATTTGCATTCTATCGAGCAGCCTATCAAACAACATCAGGAAAATGAGATGGCGCAGTTGTGTGCAAAAACACCTTTGCCTATTGCGCTGGATGAAGAGTTAATCGGTGTTTTTGGTTATGCCAAGAAAAAAGAATTACTGCAAAAAATAAAGCCACAATACATTATTTTGAAACCCAGTTTAGTTGGTGGCTTCCGCGGATGCGATACCTGGATTCAACTTGCAGAAGAGCAGGGCATAGGATGGTGGATTACTTCAGCATTAGAAAGTAATATTGGCCTCAATGCCATTGCGCAGTACACCTATTCAAAACAAACCACAATTCCGCAAGGATTGGGTACTGGCGCGTTATATACAAATAATGTATCTTCCCCTTTAGAAATTAAACACGGTGAATTGTGGTACGTACCGGAGAATCGCTGGAGTTTTCAATTTTAATTTATGTTTATAGCACAGGCGTATAAAGCGTTGCACGAGTTTTGGAGGTATCTGGTGGGCTCGGTTCTTATTATTATCGCATCAGTAATTGGTCAAATACCACTTACACTTGCCATTCTGGGAAAACTATGGATGGATAATGACGGCAATCCTGAAGAATTAGGAGACGCAATGGGCAGCCTCGATCAAGCTACGTTGATGGGGGTATTGGATAAAAACTTGACTTTGTTCCTTATGCTATTGTCTTTTGTTTTTGCTCTTGGCGGAGTTTTTCTTGCTGTAAAATATTTACATCAACAGAAGATGAAAGACATCATTACCACTCGAAAGAAATTTGATTGGGGACGCGTTTGGTTTGCTTTTATAATGATTACCATTTACACCATAGGAACTACATTGCTCTCCTATTTTATGGCTCCGGAAGAATTTGAAGTTACCTTCAATTTGATTCCGTTTTTAATTTTGTGTGTGGTTGCCATTCTTTTTGTGCCCATTCAAACCAGTGTGGAAGAATTTGTGTTTCGAGGATACCTGATGCAGGGTTTTGGTATTTTGGCAAAAAACAGATGGTTTCCCTTGGTGATGACTTCCTTTATTTTTGGAGGATTACATTATTTTAATCCGGAAATCGGTGCTATGGGTGACATTGTAATGGTATTCTATTTTGGTACCGGTTTACTTCTGGGAATTATGACCTTGATGGATGAAGGAATGGAGCTTGCTCTAGGCTTTCACGCAGCAAACAATTTAATTTCAGCCTTATTAGTTACCGCTGATTGGACCGCATTTCAAACTTATTCTATTTTTAAAGATATCTCAGATCCTACTGCCGGAATTGTAGACGTATTGCCCGTTTTTATAATTTATCCTATCTTTTTAGGGATTTTGGCTTATAAGTATAAATGGACCGGCTGGAAGGAAAAACTCTTTGGTCCGGTTGACAAGCCAAAAGAATTACAGCTTGACGATAATTTAGTGCCTGATTAAATTTAAAGTGATGTCTAAATATCCTGTACACCCAGAATTTCAACTTAACGGAACTTCCTATAAGGCTTCCGGGCTTAGAGATTTTGCTCAGGAGATTCAGAAAACAGGAGAACTTTATGAGCAAGAACTTGGCGAATTTATCCTAGACTGGCTCAATGATAAAGATTATGTTTTAGTCAATACTTCCGGTTCTACAGGAGCGCCTAAAAGTATTAAGCTTCTTAAAAAACATATGATCAATAGCGCTAAAGCTACAGGAAAGCGCTTTAAGTTAGAAGCAGGAACTACAGCTCTACATTGCTTGCCTACCCGTTTTATCGCCGGAAAATTGATGCTTGTACGCGCCGTAATTTTAGGTTGGAAACTCGATGTTGTTCCGCCTAAATCCAATCCGTTAGATCAGGTGTTGAAGCGTTATGATTTTTCTGCAATGACGCCTTTTCAGCTTGATAATAGTATTGCAAGAATGCATTTGCTGGCTAAACTCATTGTAGGTGGTGGGCCATTTTCCCAAACTTTAAAAGAGCTGGTTCAGGATTGCCCGACCAAAATTTACGAGACCTACGGAATGACTGAAACCGTAACCCATATCGCAGTACGTCGTGTAAATTCAAAAAAGAATAGAGAAACAGAACCTCCATTTAAAACGCTTAGCAAAGTCACCGTGAGTAAAGATGAGCGTGGTTGTCTGGTCATCAAAGCGCCAAAAGTTGCGACAGATCCTATAGTTACAAACGATTTGGTGGATTTGATTTCGTATAAGAAATTCCAATGGTTAGGTCGTATTGATAATGTCGTAAACAGCGGCGGCATCAAATTGTATCCAGAATCTATCGAGAAAAAACTGGCGCATCAAATAGATGTTCCGTTTATCATTGGTGCAGAGCAAGATGATGCTTTAGGAGAACGCCTAATTCTTGTTATAGAATGTGATAGTTTTGACGCTTCCCGTCTCAATTTTGAGGTTTTAGGAAAGTATGAAACTCCAAAACGTATCTTTTGTACACCTAAGTTTGTACGCACGCATAACGGAAAAGTAAAGCGTGGCGCTACCTTAAAGTCCCTTACTGCAGCCGAAGAAATTTAGGCACAATTTATGCTAATTTAGAAGCCGTACAGAATTCTTAGAATTAGGTTTAACTTAGTATCTTTAGCAAAAATTTATATTATGCGCTATATTTTTATTATCGCAATCACTTTATTTTCAATGCAGTCAATCTATGCTCAGTACGGGTATGGTAGAGGCTACGGGGGTTATGGCGGTTACGGTCGCAGCCGAATGAGCAGTATGGGAGCCAGTCAAACACCTCAAGGCCCTACCGAAGAACCTCCTACAGCTGCAGAAATTGCCGAAGAGCGTTTACCAGATTATGTTGCCGAGTTTGAACTTGACCCTTTTCAAACCGAAGTGCTGCGCACCTATTTGGAAGATTATTTTAATAATATAATGGCATTGCAAAAAGATCAAACCAAAGATCAGGAAACTATGCGTAAAGATTTTGAGCGTATGCAAAACGAGTTTAAAACCAATCTGAAATCTATAATGACCGAAGAAGAAGTAGAAAAACTCATCGCGATGGATTTTTCCAGTTCCGCAGTGCGAAAGCGAAAAAAGAAACGAGATAATTAATATAGAAAAGGTGCTTTAAGCACCTTTTTTTATTGGAGCCTAATATGTAATTTAGGTACGACTTTTAAATTCTCCTAATGCATAGATTTCTTTACCTAACTGTTTTCTCCATCTTTCTTTCTTTTACTACTTACGCTCAAATTTTACCCGAACGCGATCGTGCGGCTTTGGTAGATAAAATACTTGAAGAGCGTTTTAAACGTGTTTTGCCCGATGTGATGTCGCGTACCGGCATTGATATGTGGGTGCTTATCACGCGGGAGTATAATGAAGATCCTGTTGTGCGTACCATGTTACCGGCGACTTGGCTCAATGCAAGAAGACGTACCATGCTTGTGTTTTACTGGGATGAAGATCGATTCAAATTAGAAAAACTAGCGGTGGCCCGCTACAATATAGGTGAGAATATCACTTCGGCTTGGGATAAAGAAAAACAACCTGATCAATGGGAAGCCTTGATGCAACTCATAGAGGAGCGCGATCCGGAGAAAATTGCATTGAATTATTCTGATAACTACGGAATTGCAGACGGAATTTCCAAAACAGATTATGAGTTGTTTATGAAAGCCCTTCCTGAAACTTATAAAAACAAGGTAGTTTCAGCTGAAGCTCTTGCGGTAGGTTGGATTGAAACACGCAGCGCACTTGAGATGCAACTTTTTGAAGAGTTGGTGGGCATTACGCATGATATTATACAGGAAGCCTTCAGTTCAAAAGTCATAACACCTGGTAAAACTACGACCGAAGATGTGGTTTGGTTTTTTAGACAAAAGGTTACCGAGATGGGACTGGATACGTGGTTTCACCCTACAGTAGATATTCAGCGTTCTAATGAACCGCTTGAAAGTCATATCACAGCTTTTACAAATCATAGCGAAGGACAGGTTATTCAGCCCGGCGATTTGCTGCATTGTGATTTTGGTATTTCTTATTTACGACTGAATACAGATTGCCAGGAGCACGCTTATGTTTTAAAAGAAGGAGAAACGAAAGCACCAGATTTTCTAGAGGAAGCCTTCAAAAAAGGAAATCAAGTTCAGGATATTTTTACTTCAAACTTTGCTACCGGAAAAACCGGTAATGAGATTTTATTAAAATCCCTTGCTGAAGCTAAATCAGCTGGTTTGCAGCCGTCAATATATACACATCCACTTGGGTTGTACGGGCATTCTGCGGGACCTACAATTGGAATGTGGGATGCACAAGAAGGCGTTCCCGGTCCGGGCGACTATCCACTTTATGAGCATACCGCTTATGCGATAGAATTAAACACGACCGTAAACATCCCGCAATGGGGGAAAGATATTCGCATTATGCTTGAAGAGGATGGTTTTTGGGGACCTAAGGGTTTCAAGTACATCAACAAACGTCAGGAAGAACTGATCCTTATTGACTAGGCTTGAGCAGCCGCTTGCTTTGCTCTTTTCTTACGTAAGGCCATAACGCTAATCGATAATAAAATCCCTCCAAATGCGAGACAGGCTCCTACAAGTTCTGGCGAAGTGTAACCATATCCCGCTGCGATAGGCAAGCCTCCTAAAAAGGCACCTACAGCATTGGCGATATTAAAAGCCGCTTGATTTACCGAAGAAGCAAGCATTTCTGATTCTTTGGCCGATTTGATCATCAACATTTGAATGGAAGGCGCTGTTGAAAAAGCAAAAGCTCCTGTTACAAATACCATTAGCAACATCGCCCATTGAATAGGTGCAATTAAAGAAATTGTGATTAGACAAAGCGTCATCGCGCTTAATAAGATCGCAGTAGCTTTTATAGGTGAAAAACTATCAGCGAGTTTTCCTCCTAAAATATTTCCGCAGGTCATTCCTAGTCCGGCAAGCATAAGAATGAAAATGACCATATCGTTATCAAAGCCACTAACTTCGGTAAGCAAAGGTGTAATGTAGCTGTACCACGCAAAAAAGCCTCCGGTTCCTATGGCGGTAATGGCCAGAATAAGCCAGAGTTCGGTACGTTTAAAAATCTTTAAAGCTTGTTTGATAGGAATAGGTTCTGATTTTTCAATCTTCGGAAGCCAAAAGCGAATGGCAATTACGGTGAGTAAGCCTATAAAAACTACGATCATAAAGGTGTAGCGCCACGAAATATTATGACCTACATAGGTGCCTAAAGGAATACCAATAATATTAGCCACCGTTAGACCACTAAACATCATAGCTACGGCACTGGCCGCTTTTTCTTTGGCAACGAGTCTGCTTGCAACTACTGCACCTACACCAAAAAACGCACCATGAGGTAAGCCGGAAAGCAATCTGGAAATAAGCATTAAGCCGTAACTCGAAGCAAAAACCGATAGCGAGTTGAAGACTGTAAACCCGATCATCAAGGATAAAAGAATCTTTTTTGGCGAATAATTACCGGCAATTGCCACAAGGATTGGAGCGCCAATAACAACACCTAAGGCATAGGCAGAGATAAAGTGTCCCGCTTGAGGAATAGTGACGTTCAGATCTTTAGCCACATCCGGCAAGATTCCCATCATCACAAACTCGGTCATACCAATACCAAAACCACCTATTGCAAGAGCAATCAGACTCTTTTTAAACATAAAAAATGTATTTTTTTACCTGTCAAATATTTCAACAGGTCACAATTTTGCAAATATAGGATAGTTATTTGGGCTAATACTGTTTAGACTTAACCGATTTAGTCGAGTATAACTGTAAAAATAAAACAGGTTTACTATAGGTGTTATCTATAGTAAACCTGTTTTATTGGCGCCGCCAAAGGGTTTAATGCTCCGAGGCTTGTCTCGAAATTGAAAATTCGTTTCCAAGCAATGCCTCTTGAGCCCGCCCTGAGGTAGTTTACTTGACAATCAAGATTAAAAGGCTTGAGCTTTACCAAGAAGGAATACATTAAACCTGAATCACACCAAGATTGAATTTTTTCTCAATAGGTGCATGGTTTGCTGCTTCAATACCCGTAGAGATCCACTTTCTCGTATCTAGCGGGTCGATGATCGCATCGGTCCAAATACGAGAAGCGGCATAATATGGTGAAACCTGCTCGTCATAACGAGCTTTGATTTTGTCATAAAGTTCTTTTTCAACTTCGGGCGTGATCTCTTTGCCTTGTTTTTTAAGCGAAGCCGTTTCAATTTGGAGTAAGACTTTGGCAGCGCTGTTACCGCTCATTACCGCTAATTCAGCCGAAGGCCAGGCAGCGATCAATCGAGGATCATAAGCTTTACCACACATCGCATAATTTCCGGCTCCATAAGAGTTTCCAACTACAATGGTGAATTTAGGCACTACACTATTGCTCACGGCATTTACCATTTTGGCCCCGTCTTTTATGATGCCTCCGTGTTCACTTTTGCTTCCCACCATAAAGCCGGTAACATCTTGTAGAAAAACCAAGGGTATTTTTTTCTGATTACAATTGGCAATAAAACGAGTGGCTTTATCTGCGCTATCGCTATAGATCACACCACCAAACTGCATCTCGCCCTTTTTAGTTTTTACGATCTTGCGCTGGTTGGCAACAATACCTACTGCCCAGCCGTCAATGCGCGCATATGCTGTGATCAAGGTTTGACCATAACCTTCTTTATACTCTTCATATTCCGAATTATCAACCAGACGTTTTATAATTTCGGTCATATCGTATTGGTCGCTACGCTTGGCAGGCAGGATTCCGTAGATATCTTGCGGATCTTCTTTGGGTTTTGCGGCTTCGATTCGATTATATCCGGCTTTTTCAAAATCACCTATTTTACCCATTATATTTTTAATGCGTGTAAGTGCATCCCGGTCGTCAGAAGCTTTATAGTCGGTTACTCCACTAATCTCGCAATGCGTAGTTGCTCCGCCTAAAGTTTCATTGTCAACCGTTTCACCAATGGCGGCTTTCACGAGATAACTTCCGGCGAGAAAAATACTCCCGGTCTTATCTACGATCATCGCCTCATCGCTCATAATGGGCAGGTAAGCACCTCCCGCAACACAGCTACCCATCACGGCACTTATTTGAGTAATGCCCATACTGCTCATCACCGCATTATTTCTAAAAATGCGACCAAAATGCTCTTTGTCAGGGAAGATCTCATCTTGCATTGGCAAGTAGACCCCGGCACTGTCAACGAGATAGATGATGGGTAATTTATTTTCTATGCTTAGTTCTTGCGCGCGCAGGTTCTTTTTTCCTGTAATAGGAAACCATGCTCCGGCTTTTACAGTAGCATCATTTGCAACGACAATACATTGCTTTCCACTTATGTGTCCTATTTTAACCACAACTCCGCCACTAGGGCAGCCACCGTGCTCTTCATACATTCCTTCACCGGCAAAGGCAGCGATTTCAATAGCTTTTTCGGCGTCATCCAGTAGAAAATCAATGCGCTCTCTAGCGGTGAGTTTTCCTTTTTCGTGATGCTTAGCGATGCGTTTTTCGCCACCGCCCAGCTTTACTTTGGCCAAGCGATGCTTTAAATCGGAAACAAGAAGCTTATTGTGATCTTCGTTTTTATTGAATTTTAAATCCATCTATAAATTATATAAAGAGCATTCCCAGAGGCTTTAAGAATTAAACCGGAAACACTCACGTATTGTAAAATTGAATGTTAACGAAAATACGAAATCACTCCCTCATGAAATCGTTATACTTATGTGAAAAACGCGATATTTGCTTTTTAAACCAAAACCCAAGGACGCTTGAAATGCTGTTAAGCTTGAAAACGAGTTGGGTAAATTTTAGCTTCTGATGCCTGTCAGAGCTACAAACAAATTATTATGATGAATAAGAATACAGTACTAGGTTGGGCAACGTTTATAATGATCGTTGTAGGCTTAGGACTTATAGCATTAGGAGCCTTTAAATATTCTGAAGTTGCCGGTTGGGGATTTGCTTCAGTAGGTATAGGTTTCTTTGCAATCGCCTGGGTTTTTAATGCATTAAAAGGAAGAGTTTAATGGCAGACCAAGCGCTCAAAGAACAACTTCTAAAACACCTTAAGGGCGGCGAGGCATTTATGCCCGTAAGTGAGCTTCTTGAGAAAATCTCATTTAAAAAATCGGGTAAGCGCCCGGTGGGGTTGCCGTATTCCTTTTATGAGATTTTCTATCATATGGTGTATGCCCAGAAAGATATTTTGAGCTATTGCACAGCTGAAGATTATAAACTACCGGCTTGGCCACGCGATTATTGGCCTGATGCCAGTAGTGCAGTTTCAAAGGAGTCTTGGGAAGCGCTTAAAAATCAATTTAAAGACGATCAAAAACAACTGGCTGTGTTTGTCGAAACTGTAGATACCCATTTACTAGATGTGGTTAAGCACGGTAAAGAGCAAACGGTGCTACGCGAATTGATGCTCGTCATCGAGCACAACGCATATCATGCAGGGCAGTTAGCCATTATTCTTAGGTTGTTGGGTTTGCTTTAAGCCAAGAATTCTTGTAAGTTGAAGGATAAAATTTAGATTCAAAAAAATAAAACAAACGGAACATGAGTGACGATAAAAAAATAATATTTTCAATGACCGGGGTGAGTAAAACCTTTCCCGGTGCCAATACTCCGGTACTTAAAAATATCTACCTGAGTTTTTTCTACGGAGCCAAAATCGGAATTTTGGGGCTTAACGGTTCGGGTAAATCTACTTTGCTGAAGATCATTGCCGGGATTGACAAGAACTATCAAGGAGATGTAACTTCAGATAAAGAATTCTCTGTAGGCTATTTAGAGCAAGAACCACAGTTAGACGATGACAAAACGGTTCTTGAGGTAGTAAAAGAAGGAGCTGCAGATACGGTTGCAATTCTTGATGAATATAATAAGATCAATGATCAGTTTGGATTAGAAGAGGTGTACAGTGATCCAGATAAAATGGAAAAGCTGATGAACCGTCAGGCTGTACTTCAAGATGAGATTGATGCAAGAGGCGCGTGGGAGTTAGACAATAAACTTGAAGTAGCGATGGATGCGTTGCGTACACCACCTGCAGATCAAAAGATTGGTGTGCTTTCTGGTGGAGAGCGCCGTCGTGTTGCTTTATGTCGTTTGTTATTACAAGAACCTGATGTATTGCTGCTTGATGAGCCTACCAACCACTTAGATGCAGAGAGTGTTCACTGGTTAGAACATCACTTGGCACAATATAAAGGGACGGTTATTGCCGTAACGCACGACCGTTATTTCTTAGATAATGTAGCAGGATGGATTCTTGAGCTAGATCGTGGAGAAGGAATTCCTTGGAAAGGAAATTATTCTTCTTGGTTAGACCAGAAGTCTAAGCGCATGGCACAAGAACAAAAGCAAGCCAGCAAACGTCAAAAAACCTTAGAGCGTGAGTTAGAGTGGGTGCGTATGGCACCAAAAGGACGTCAAGCCAAGCAAAAAGCACGTTTGAGTAATTATGACAAGCTGCTTTCTCAAGATCAAAAACAAACCGATGAGAAATTAGAAATCTACATTCCCAACGGCCCGCGTTTAGGTACTAATGTGATCGATGCAAAAGGCGTAAGTAAAGCCTTCGGCGAAAAACTGCTTTATGAAGATTTGAATTTTGTACTTCCGCAGGCAGGAATCGTTGGTGTTATTGGTCCTAACGGTGCCGGTAAAACCACGATCTTCAAAATGATAATGGGAGAGATCGAGCCGGATAAAGGCGAATTTACTGTAGGAGAAACAGCAAAAATCGCATACGTAGACCAGTCGCACAGTAATATTGATCCTGAGAAAACCATTTGGGAAAACTTTAGTGATAAACAGGAGCTAATCATGATGGGCGGTCGCCAAGTTAACAGTAGAGCCTATTTAAGTCGATTCAACTTCAGCGGAAGCGAGCAAAATAAAAAAGTAAGTATGTTGTCTGGAGGGGAGCGTAACCGCTTACATCTGGCAATGACCCTTAAAGAAGAGGGTAACGTATTGCTACTCGATGAGCCTACAAACGACCTTGATGTAAATACTTTAAGAGCTCTTGAAGAAGGACTTGAGAACTTTGCAGGCTGTGCGGTGGTAATCTCTCACGACCGTTGGTTCTTAGATAGAATTTGTACACATATTTTAGCTTTTGAAGGGGATAGTCAAGTCTATTTCTTTGAAGGTGGTTTCTCTGATTATGAAGAGAATAAGAAAAAACGTTTAGGCGGAGATCTTATGCCAAAACGTATCAAGTATAAAAAGTTGGTGCGCTAATTACTGTAAAAAACAATTTATTGGCGCCGCCAAAGGGTTTTATACTCCGAGGCTTGCCTCGAAATTGAAAATTCGTTTTCAAGCAATGCCTCAAGGGGTTGCCCTGAGGTAGTTTAATAAGAAAACCTCACAGCTAAAACCTGTGAGGTTTTTTTTGGCACCGCCAAACAGAAACAAGTCCCGGGCTTGTTTCGAGGAAGTTTACTTTTAGTACTTTTAGAGAAACTAATAAACACAGATAATTTTGAGTTTTGAAAATATAAAAGCCATCGCATTTGATGCAGATGATACGCTCTGGGTGAATGAGACATTTTTTAGAGATGCAGAAGTTGCGTTTGCAAAGCATCTTGCTGCGTATGGTGACCAAGACGAGATCGTTCAAAAACTTCTGGATACCGAAATAAAAAACTTAGACACCTACGGTTACGGGATCAAGGGATTTACCTTGTCGATGTTAGAGACTGCACATCGGTTGATGGGCAAAAAGATGAATGCTGAAACCATAGATTTTATATTGAATAAAGGCAAGCAAATGCTCGCTGAACCTGTTGAGTTACTTCCGCATATTGAAGAAGTTCTAGGCCAACTTTCAAAAAAATATAAGCTGGTAGTAGCGACTAAAGGTGACCTGCTTGATCAAGAGCGTAAATTGATCAAAAGCGGCTTGATCGATTATTTTCATCACGTGGAGATCGTTTCAGATAAAAAAGAAACACAATACAAGAAACTGGTAAAACATTTAGATATTCAGCCTCAGGAATTCTTGATGATCGGTAACTCGCTAAAATCAGATGTTATCCCGGTACTTGCAATGGGCGGTCACGCTTTTCATATTCCATTTCATACCACGTGGTCACACGAACAGGTAGATGAGGAGATCAATCACTCAAAATTCAAGGCGCTTAAAAGTGCTCGTGAACTTTTAGATATTCTTTAGGTCTTATTGTCTGCGTGGTAAGAAGCTGCGCAGGGTATATATCACTGCGGCGATGCCCAATCCTAAAAGTAAACCTTTGCCAAAACTGGGTTGAAAAAACCAAATGCTTATAGCGATAACAGCCAATACACCAAAGAGAATCGCTGCGCGTTTATGTTCTGCCTTCATACTTCAAAGATACAGTTCTGCAATTTGTTTAGTAGGCTATTAATAAAAAATTAAAGCAGCTGTGTTTGACTTTTTTGTATGTTTGATCGCGATTTTTAAAGTGCATTTTAAAAGTTTTTTTCGTTAAAAAACAGTAAATTATAAAGGCTGTTTTATCACTTTTATACACTTTTGAAGCAGCTTTAACGTTTAAAAATAAAACAGAATCTAATCAATACTTATTTATGGAAAGTGAAAATAAAAACACCGGCATTAAGATCATTACCGGTATTCTTGCAGTACTTCTTGTGGTAGCAGGAGCTTTTGCTATAAAGTTGTACAATCAAGAAAAGAATACAAAGGCCGAGTTGACCGAAGAAAAGGAGCTCGTGCTTAATGATCTAAAGCAAATGGTTACCAAATATGACGCGGTGATCGAAGAAAACAACTTAAAAGATACCGAACTGAACCAAGCGAGAGACCGCATACAAGTTCTTATAGATTCGGTGCAAAAGATGGAAGCTAATATTTCTGTTTTGCGTCGTTATCGTGATGAGGTGTATAAACTTAAAAAGGAGCGTGAGTATCTTTTTGCCCAAAACGACAGCTTAAAGGGAATGAACAAAATGCTCGCTATGCGCGTGGATAGTACGACTTACGAACTTGAAGTTTCTAAGATGAAACGCGATAGTCTGGCGATGGTTAAAGAAGAGCTTGCAGAAAAAGTTGCACTGGGTTCTAGTCTTGCTGCTAACAAACTTGTGGGAACCGGAGTGATCGTGAGAAACAGTGGTAAACTGGTAGAGAATGATAACGCGCGCCGTGTTGATCGCATTAGAGCGTGTTATACAGTACCTCAAAACCGAATCGCAGAAGCCGGAGATAAGCAGCTTTACGTGCAAGTTTTAGATCCGCAGAATAACATCTTGGGAGAAAACAAGACGGTGACGATCGATAGTGTGACCTCGATCACGTATAGTGCGATCTCTAAGTTTTATTATGAGAAAACGGCTTTAGATATCTGTGAAAATGTTGCGCCAAGAGGTGACAAGTTTGCTGAAGGTTTATACAAAATCAACATTTTTGATGGTGGTAAAATGATCGCTTCAACAAGTCTGGTTCTTGACTAGGTAGCAATAGAAAAAGGATAAAAAGAAAAGCTTCGGAGAACATCCGAAGCTTTTTTTATTAACACCGTCAAAGGGTTTTATACTCCAAGGCGCTTTATTTTCCACCGTTAGCGCGTAAATCTTCTAAACAGAATTCACCAAAAGTCGGTAACCCGCTCATATCTGTACTGGTAGCATCTGCGACGGTTTGAAAATACATCAGGCAGTTTTCCTGATCGCAGTGTTTATTTGGTGTTGCGCCACCGTCGTCATCTGCGGTTTCATCTTCGTGATCACGCACCATTTCTGTACCCAGATTTACTAAACCAAATAAGTGACCAAACTCGTGTTCGGTTGTGATGGTTTCTAACTGGGTTAAACTTGGTCCCGTTATGCCGCGGCTAAATTCTCTAAGCGTTTCTCCAAAAATGATACACGAGGTATTGCGATAGGCTGTACCAAGAATTCTACTGTTGCCTTCGTCACTTTCAGAATTCTGATCTGCAAAAAAGACCCAGACGCCTAACTCGCTTCCTTCATTAAAAACAGTGCGATTGTCATTTTCTATCTCAACATATTCATCTCGATTGAGAGCACCTACTGTAGTTGCAGGAACTACCGTTTCAGTAAAACGTACACCGCCGGGTTTGTTAAGGCGGGCAGTAAAAAAACTTCTAAGATTATTCAGCGTATTTTCAGAAGGTCTAAAGCCGTCTACATAGGCGATCTCTACATTCATCGAGGTGAACTCTTCTGCACTCAAAAAAGCTCTGGCAGATGCTCCCAAGGATTGTCTATTTGCTGCCGTTGGATCTGGAGGTGTGGTCCCAGAATTATTAGTATCACTAGAGCAGGATAGTATTAAAAAGGCAAATAGTAGCGTAAAATAGGGGGTAATTTTCTGTAAAATCATTGTATTAATTTAGGTTTCGCTAAAATAACTAAACGTTTTAGCTTGAGCTCTTGTTGTAAAAGCTTTGTGATGTTTTTAATATTTACGCTAATTTTTAGGATTCAGTTTTTATCAAGCGTGCTAAAAAATCATAATGTGGCCCGTCACAAATTTTTTCGCAAGTAAAACCTGCTTTTTCTGCTTCTTTTTTTAAAGTTTTAAAATCTAGATACAACCAGTCAAAAGCTGCTGAGGTCTGGTTTTTATAGTTGATTTGAAAGGTGACCTCCCCATAATAATCACGACTTGCGTCACGCCAGTAACTCCCATCTTCTTCCTCATACATAAAAGCGATGTCTGAAGAGTCAACCAGAATTTGACCGTCGGTTTTGAGTAAAGAACGCAAATGGGTGAGATAGCTTTCAGTCTTTTTAAGCGTTTGAAAAATACCGGTGCCATTCATTATTAATAAAAGCGTATCGTAGCCACTTTCTCTATAATCTAAGATGTCTGTGATTTGTGTGCTCTTAACTCCGCGACTTTTACAAACCTCAATAGCTCCTTCAGAAATATCTAAAGCAGTAACCTCAATACCTTTATTTTGAAGGTATAAAGTGTGGCTTCCGGCGCAGGCACCAATGTCTAAGGTTTTTCCTTGAGCCAGTTGAAGCGCTTTTTGTTCCACTTCAGGCATTTCTTCATAACTGCGGAAGAGATAAGGAACAGGAATCTCATCATCTTCGGTAAGTGACGAGATCACTGTAATATCTTCAGAATACTTGTCGTTGTGAAAATCAAGTAAAGCTTGACCAAATATATCGGGGTTTTTAGAATCTTTTTTGGCCATAAACTATAGGGGCTTTAAATGCTTATTTTTGCGGTATGGATGAATTTATTGAGCAGTTGCCCAATCTGGCCAAAGATAAGCATAAAGAGACTGCTGCCTATTTTAAAAAGCTGAAGCGCAAACCGCCCAAAGATCTGGATTATCAGATGCAGGAGTTGCACGAGGAGGAGTTTGAGCGCACCGACTGTCTTACGTGCGCAAATTGCTGTAAAACAACAGGACCGTTATTTACCGATCGTGATGTGAGCAGGATCGCCAAGCATTTTAGAATGAAAGATGCGCAGTTTATTGAGACCTATTTGCGCGTTGATGAAGATAACGATTATGTATTACAGGAAGTGCCGTGTACCTTTCTGGGAGCAGATAATTACTGTATGATCTACGATGTGCGCCCCAAAGCCTGTGCCGAATTCCCGCATACAGACCGAAAGAAATTTCAGCAGATCACCAATCTAACCTTAAAAAATGTTGCGATTTGCCCGGCGGCGTATAATATCGTTGAGCAAATGAAAGAACGCATTAAACTGAAATAAGACGTATGAAAAGCATTATAAGTATTTTAATTCTAGCTTTTACAGCAACAGGTTTTAGCCAACAAATTGACGCCGATAAAAGTGCGTTTGCACACACGTTTTCTATTGTTGCTCGCGACGCTGAGACCGGAGAAATGGCTGTTGCGGTACAAAGCCATTGGTTTAGCGTGGGTTCTTTGGTAAGTTGGGGAAAGAGTGGAGTAGGAGTGGTTGCTACACAATCTTTCGTGAATCCTTCTTACGGTCCTAAAGGTTTAGCCTTGATGCAGGAAGGAATGTCTGCGGAAGCTGCACTTGCACAGCTTATCGCCGAAGATGAAGGGAAAGCCTATCGGCAAGTCGCTTTTTTAGATGTCAACGGAAATGCTTCAGCCTACACGGGTGAAAAATGTGTAGTTTATGCCAGTCAGATTACCGGAGATAATTTTTCGGTGCAGGCTAATATGATGTTGACCGATCAAACTGTTCCTGCGATGGCTGCGGCTTTTGAGAAGCATAGTAAACTTCCGTTAGCAGAGCGTATGGTTGAGGTTTTAAAAGCGGCCCAAGCTGCAGGTGGTGATATCCGCGGAAAGCAATCTGCTGCACTGATCGTTGTAGGACCAGAATTGGTTGAGAATCCGTGGGAAGAATATAAGATCAATTTGCGTGTAGATGATCACCAAAATCCCATTGAAGAATTAGATCGGTTACTGAAGGTTGCCCGAGCATACGAATATATGAACCGCGGCGATCTGGCTGTAGAAGCAGGTGATATGCCCGAAGCGTTAAAACAATATGGTACCGCCGAAACAATGTTTCCCGATAATTTGGAAATGAAATTTTGGAAGGCGGTAGCGATGGCCAATGACGGTCAACTTGAGGAAGCAAAACCTATTTTTAAGGCGATTTTTGAACAGGATGAAAATTGGCGCGAAATGATAGGACGCTTAGTAAAACCGGGATTGCTTACCGTGAGCGCATCAGAAGTTGAGCAAATTCAGAATTTATAATTCAACTTGAAGTTTTTTAGAAAGCATAAAAAAATGCCTGAGTACGTTACTCAGGCATTTCTATTTTTATATTTAATCGACTTTAGTCGTCTAGTCCACCGCGACGGTTTCCATCACGAGGTGTTGGCCAAGTCATTTGCTCACCAGATCTTCTGTTTATAGGAAGAACGATTTGCTCACGAGAAGTTTTTTCGTCGTCTTCACTTGCCATGTACGCTAAAACCGCAGTCAGGATCGCATTGTTTTGCACATCGTCCCAAACGATCTTATCATAAGTATCACGGTTGGTGTGCCAGGTGTAGTTCCAGTAATTCCAGCTTAACGAACTTAGGTTGAATGCAGGAGCACCAGCCGCTACAAAAGAAGCGTAGTCAGAACCACCACGACCAGGAGTTCCCGGGAAATGGGTTTCAATACGTGCTACTTCATCAGGAACAGCGCTTAACCAACTGCCTAAATAATCGTAAGCATTTAAGAATCCGTTTCCTGAAATATTAGCCACGCGACCTGTACCATTATCCTGATTAAATACCGCTTGAACACCCGCTACGATTTCCGGATGATCTTTTACAAAAGAACGAGACCCGTTAAGCCCTTGCTCTTCACTTCCCCAATGTCCTACGAGAATGGTGCGTTTTGGATTAGGATAAACTTGCTTTAAGATGCGCATAGCTTCCATCATTACCAAAGTTCCTGTACCGTTGTCTGTTGCTCCCTGGCCACCATCCCAAGAGTCAAAATGGGCTGAAAGAATCACATACTCATCAGGCTTTTCACTTCCTTTTATTTGAGCGATGGTGTTGAATGTTGGCATTTCACCCAATTCTTCAGATTCTGCAACCACTTTGATCACAGGCTTGTCGCCGTAATCTGCAAGACGGTAAAGCAGACCATAATCTTCTAAAGCGATATCCACCATCGGGATTTCTTCGGTATAGGCAGAAAATACTTTGTTTACACCAAAACCGCGTGACCAGTTGCTGGTAATCACACCAACAGCTCCTGCTTCTTCTAATATTTTAGGAAGTTCTCTTGAAGAATATCCTGTAGCTTTGATGCGCGCATTCCAAGCGTCATTAAGCGCATCACGGTCTTTTTTCATTTTCTCAAAAGACTCAGGAGTCGCCCATTCTTCCCAATTGTCGTCAGGTCTACCGGTAGGTTGTGGCATAGAAACCAAAACAAATTTTCCTTCTACCTGAGAAAGCATATTTTTAAAGCTAACCGAATCTTTAGCTTCCGGAAGCACTACAACTTCAGCCTCTACACCTTTTGATTTGGTTGCAGGAGACCAAGCCAACTGCATACCTTCAAGACTTACACTGCGCGGACTAACCAAATCGATATGGGTGATGCCACGATCCCAACCTTTCCAAACGCCCCACTGCTGATTTTCAGCTTCGATACCCCAATCGGTATAGGTGTCAACAGCCCAATCGTGCGCTTGTTTCATTTCTGGAGTTCCTACAAGTCGTGGTCCCACAACATCCAGAAGTTGGTGAGCAAGTAGTTTAAGTTGTGAATTTTCGGTTGCTTCTTTAACGATCGCGTCAACCGTTTCTTCTTGCGTTTGCGCAAAAAGGCCGGTGCTCAGACTGGCGCCAAGCATACATAAGTAAAACGTTTTTTTCATTAAAATAAATTTAAGTGCTTTTAAGTGTTAGACCTTAAAATTAAAACTTCGATTGGTTCTGCTGAATAAAAAGAGCGATTAATCATTCTCGCTTTTTACTTTTATCGAAAAATAGATTTAATCGAGAAAAATTCAGAATTAATCAGCAATCGCCGCAAAAACAATATTTCTTAACTTCCAAGAGGTTTCATCTCCACCTACTTGCTGTGTTTGCTTCATTATAATACCGATGAGTTGTTCTTCAGGATCAGCAAAATATTGCGTGTTGAAATAACCGCCCCACTCAAAAGTGCCTGCACTTCCATTACCGCCTTTGGCAGCACCTAGGTCATCAACTACACTAAACGCAAGGCCGTGATGTGAACCATTACCTTTCCAAATATCTCCAATTTGATTTTTTAGAATAAAATCGACGGTTGTACGGCTTAAAATTCTGTTTCCATTGAGTATACCTTTATTGAGGTACGTTTGAAGAAATTGCGCATAATCTACCGGAGTGCTTGAAAGTCCGGCGCCACCGGAGAAGAAAGTCATTTTTCCTTTTTTTGGATAATCAGGATCGTAAAAGGTGGTTGGGAAATCAATCCAATCACCTTCCTTCTTCGTTTGAACAGAAACCAGAAGGTCTCGTTTTTCTTTTGGGAGATAAAAGAACGTGTTGTTCATTTTTAAAGGTTCAAAGATTTCAGTTCTAAAAAACTCGTCAAGCGGCTTGCCGGAAATGATCTCAATAAAATACCCCAATACGTCGAGCCCTTCGCTATACGTGAAATTCTCACCGGGATTGTGATGCAATGGCAGTTTTGCAAGTTTCTTGACACTTTCTTCAATCGTGATTTTTTCAGTAGTAAAAAGGTCGGTGATGCCGGCTTTTTTATAGATCTTCTTAAATCTGGGGTCGCCATCGATAGCACCATAGCCAATTCCTGAGGTGTGCGTAAGCAAATGTCTAATCGTTATGGGACGTGCTGCCGGCTTGGTTGTATAGCTTCCGTCAGGTAATAGGGAATCTAAGACCTGAGCATCTTTAAACTCAGGAATGTATTTTGAAATAGGATCGTCAAGTTGAAATTTCCCACGCTCCCAAAGCATCATCACTGCAGTTGAGGTAATTGCTTTGGTTTGTGATGCGATTCTAAAAATGGAGTTCAGATCAAGGGGTTCACCTGCTGCATTTGCGGCTCCAAATGCTTTGTGGTATACAATTTTACCATTACGGGCAACCAGAGCGACCATTCCCGGTACTTGCTTTTGAGCGAGAGCCTCAAGCGCCATCGTATCAAGATAAGCAAGTCGTGAACTGCTCATTCCCGCGGCTTCCGGTCGCATCTTAGGGAGCAAGCTTTCTTGTTGCGCATAGCCGGAAATTTGAAAAAGGAACAAGCAACAGTAGATGGTACACAGATTTAAAATAGGTTTCATTGCGTAGATTGAATTAGTTGAAAAAAAATACCCCGGGAAAATCCCGAGGTATAAATTTAGACAAGTTTAGATTCTAAAAATAATATATCGTTTGCGTAATCATTTAATATTGCTCTTGGCTTCACCAAGTGTGATCACACGATTTGTACCCTTAATAGGTTTGCTATTGACAAATTGCTCTTCAATCAATCGCACTTCGTTATCTTGAGATTGATATTGTTCTAAGGTCAGTTTCAGCGTATGATACCCAACCATATTAAAGAGGATCGTGTCTTTCTTTTCTAGTCCGTGTGCTTGTTCAAAATAAAAAATACCGTCACTCTTTGAAGTAACCCCTTTTTTAATTGATTTTATAAAAACGTTCACGCCTTCAATTGGTTCTTGTGTTTTAGCATCGGTGATGGAGCCATAAAGGCGCTGGCCGTAAAATGGGATGCTGAAGAAAAACGCACAAATTAAAATTATAATAGACTTCATAGTTTAAATTTTATTGGCAAGACCAAAGGCTTTAATAGCCGAGCTTGCCGCGAAATTGAAAACCTGTTTCTAACGAATACCTTAGGGCTACCCCGAAGTATTTCGGATATCAAACGATATAGTGATTTACTACATCGTTATAACAGGTTGGGAAATTAAATAATTTAAACGTTTTAAAACGTTAACGCCGTATTTAATTGCGTTAATTAACGTAAAAATGCTGTTTTAAAGGCGCTAAGTTCAGCGTAAGCTCGATTAATCTAGCATTTTTATTGGCACCGCCAAAGGGTCAAATACTCCGAGGCTTGCCACGATATCGAACATTCGTTTCCAGACAATGCCTCATGGGTTTGCTCTGAGGTGGTTTACTGCTAGATTTTTGATATTGAATTTGTTGTGGAATTGTTCAATTGGAAATTCTGCGGTTTGAAACAGTGCTTAAGATCTATTTATATAACAAATACTTGCTGCGTAGTTTTTTGAACTGTTCCAAATCAATTTGCCAGCTTTGTTCTATCTCATCTAGAGATAATCCTGATTCGATTTGCTTTTGCAGTTGTGCAGTCCCTGCGTGTGCCGTAAAATTTTTAGTATTGAAGAATTCTTCTTTCTTCTCATAATTGCGATACGCGTCCACAATAAATCGCAGATCTACTTTTTGTAAAGGGGCTTGGTTTCTCAAGTCTAATCCGTTACAAGTTTGTCCTTTGAACTTGGGGTTTTTAGAACCAAAATTAGGTTGCGGAGTATAATTCAGCGTATACTTTTCTGCCGGAAGATATGGAGCGCCTATAATTTGAAACTGCATTTCTGTACCACGACCTGCGTTAAGCGTGGTTCCTTCACACAAACCTAAACTTGGATAAAGCATGACGGCCTGGTCATTAGGTAAATTAGGAGAAGGGCGCACCGGTAGGGAGTAATGCATATCGTGGGTGTAATTTTTCATAGGAATCACCGTGAGTTGCGGTGTGTTGTTTGTTTCTAACCAATTTTCTTCAGCCATCATTTGTGCATATTCACCAATGGTCATCCCGTGAACGAGCGGTACACCGGCGTGCATTCCTAAAAAGCTGGTGTGTTCAGCTTCCATAACGGGGCCGTCTACATAACTTCCGTTAGGATTAGGACGGTCTAAAACAAGAATAGGTATCGAAGCTTCCGCGGCAGCCTGCATCACGTAGTGTAACGTAGCGATATACGTGTAAAACCGAACGCCCACATCCTGAATGTCAAAAACTAAAATATCAATACCTACCAGCTGTTCTGGTTTAGGTTTTTTATTGCTTCCGTATAAAGAAATTACCGGTAAGCCGGTTTTAGGATCTTTACCATCTTTGACAGCTTCACCAGCATCGGCGGTTCCTCTAAAGCCGTGTTCAGGAGAAAATACTTTTACAATAGTGATGTTGTGTGCTATTAAAGAATCTACTAAGTGCGTATACTTTTTTTCTGCAGAAGTAGTTTGAGCTTTTAGAATAAGCGAACTTGGGTTTCCTACTACCGCTACTTTTTTGTCTTTTAATATAGGTAAGTAAGCTTCGGTTTGATTTGCACCCAAGACTAAAGCTTCCTTCAGTTTAGCGGTGCTACTATCAGTCGGATTAAAATTTATGGGTTGCTCAGCTTCAGTTTGATTTTTGGTTTCGGAAGCGTTTCCGCAGGAAATACTAATTACACAAACTAAAAAAAAGGTACTTTTGAATAAACGAAACGCCATAGGACGATTGAATTTTGAATATTTTACAGCTAAACGCATAATTGGCGCAAAGAAGTATAAAAGTACTGCTTCGACTCCTATAATTAAAATTGCAATCATCGCCATTGTTTTGGGAATGGTTATGATGATGATCACCATTGCGACGGGGGTTGGGCTTCAGCAAAAGATCAAAGAGAAAGTTTCAGCTTTCAATGGGGATATCATTATTTCGCAATTTGATGGAAATAATAGCGACATCACCTTAAATCCTATTCCTAAAAATCAACCGTTCTATCCTGATTTTGAATCGGTACCCGAAGTTACTCACGTGCAGACGACCGCAACCAAAGCCGGAGTTATACGCACCGCGACAGATTTTGAAGGCATTATTGTAAAAGGAGTAGGAGCAGACTATCGCTGGGATTATATGGAAGATTTTCTAATCGAAGGTCGTGTTCCCGATTACACCCAAAATTTAAATACTGAAATACTCGTAAGCAGCTATCAAGCTAATCGCTTAGGATTTAAAAACGGAGATAAGGTCATTGTATTTTTCTTGAAGGAAGATGGAGGCTTTCTAAACCGAAGATTTGATATTGTAGGGATTTACGATAGCGGATTTCAAGAATTTGATGAGAGTTTTCTATTTGCTGATATCAGGCATATTCAAAAATTGAACAAATGGGAAGAGGATCAGGTAGGCGGTTTTGAAGTTTTTGTAGACGACTTTGATCGTCTTAATGAGATTGGTACTGCCATTTATGAGCATACAGACTCGTTTTTAAATACTATGACGATCACACAGAAATACTATTCTATTTTTGAGTGGTTATCGCTTTTTGACTTTAATATTGCCCTTATCATTGTGGTGATGATCATTGTAGCCGGGATCAATATGATCGTTGCATTACTCGTGCTTATTCTTGAGCGTACTCCAATGGTAGGGATCTTAAAAGCTTTGGGCGCAAATAATTGGAGTATTAGAAAAATCTTTATGTACAATGCGCTTTATCTTGTGGGCGTTGGATTGTTCTGGGGGAATGTCATAGGCATTGGCTTATTATTGATACAAAAGTATTTTGGGCTTATTATCTTAAATCCAGAAACCTATTATGTAAGTGAAGCACCGGTTTATATCGATTGGTATTATATCGTGATACTTAATCTGGGTACCTTTCTATTGTGTGCACTTATGCTGTTGATTCCATCTTATGTGATCACCCGTATTTCTCCGGTGAAGACGATAAAGTTTGATTAGTGCTTCCTTTACAATTGAGAACGTTTTTATGATAATTGAGTAAGATCTAATTGAGCAACTTGCTGTAAGCCTGCATCTTTGAGGTGTAATTAAAACTTCAATTATGGAAACAGCAATACGCATCGCAATTTATATTCACGCTTTTTTTGGAGGAATAGGTTTGATTTCGGGAACCTTAAGTCTAGTAACCAAAAAGGGGAGTAAAATTCACAAAAAATCAGGGAAGTGGTTTGTTATAGGTATGTTGGTGAGCTTAGGACTTTCTTTACCTATCGCCAGTATGCCCGGGCATTACAGTCCGTTTTTATTTTTGATCGGACTTTTTACCATTTATATGGTTCTTGTGGGAAAACGTGTGTTACGTTTTAAACTTAAAACGGCACAAGTAACAAAAGCAGACTGGGCGATCACAATCACGATGACTATCTTGTCTTTAATGATGATTCTTTCCGGAGTTTTAAATGTTTTTGGAAACAAGATTCTTTTTATTTTCTTCGGAATAATCAGCCTTGTATTGTGTTTTCAAGACTTTAGGTTTTGGCGTAATCCCAGAAAATCAAAAACAGGCTGGTTGGCGCAGCACATTGGTAAAATCACAGGCGCTTACATTGCATCGGTAACGGCGTTTCTGGTTGGAGGTATGAAAGTGCAGGGCCTAATGGTTTGGATTCTTCCTTCGATTATAGGTAATGCGTTCATCATTTATTATATCATAAAAATACGTGGTGGATTTAAAAAGCGTAAAAAAGTAAATTCTTAAATCTAAGGTTGAAAACATCAAATTGTTGTTAAACCTTCAGTGAGGGTCGGTTTTTATCTATAATTTTTAGAAATAGTTTATCGGTTTTGGTTTTCAGTAGCAAATTCTTCAAACTGGTAGGCTTCAAAAATCGAACCTTATGCATTACGCTGAAAATATATTAGGAACAATTGGGAACACGCCGCTTGTAAAAATGAACAAGCTCACTGCGGAATTACCTTGCCTGGTACTCGCTAAGTATGAAACCTTCAATCCCGGAAATTCTACTAAAGATCGGATGGCGTTAAAAATGGTTGAGGATGCTGAAGCTGAAGGTCTGATCAAGCCGGGTGGGACCATAATCGAAGGAACTTCGGGAAACACAGGAATGGGATTGGCGCTTGCAGCAATTGTTAAAGGCTACAAAATGATTTGTGTAATTTCAGATAAGCAGAGTAAAGAAAAGATTGATGTGCTTAAAGCAGTAGGTTGTGAAGTTGTGGTTTGTCCCACAGATGTTGCGCCAGATGATCCGCAATCTTATTACAGTACTTCAAAGCGCTTAGCTGAAGAGACGCCCAATTCTTGGTATGTTAATCAATATGATAATCCTAGCAATACCAAAGCGCATTTTGAATCTACCGGACCCGAGATCTGGGAACAAACCGATGGAAAAGTGACTCATTTTATTTGTGGTGTAGGAACCGGTGGAACCATTTCGGGTGTGGGGAATTATTTGAAATCAAAAAATCCCAATATTAAAATTTGGGGTGTTGACACCTACGGCTCGGTTTTTAAAAAGTATCACGAGACCGGCGTTTTTGATGAAAATGAAATCTACCCATACATTACCGAAGGGATAGGGGAGGATATTCTACCAGAAAATGTAGACTTTGAAGTAATCGACGGCTTTACCAAAGTAACCGATAAAGATGCTGCGATTTATACCAGAAGATTGGCAAAAGAGGAAGGCTTCTTCCTAGGGAATTCAGCGGGAGCTGCAATAAAAGGATTGTTGCAGTTGAAGCAGCATTTTAAAAAAGGCGATATAGTAGTAATCCTTTTTCACGATCACGGAAGTCGCTATATCAATAAAATATATAATGACGTGTGGATGCGCGAAAAAGGATTTTTAGAATAACTTTAAATGAGAGTTATTTTAGCTTTCTTCACGATTCATCGTCATTCCTTGAATCATATAATCAGCATCTTCTTCACTACTTTTAACGATCATAGCAGAGCCGTTGTAAGTCATCGAGTTGCCGTCTTTGGTTAAAATGGTATATCTAAACGGAAGCTTTACGTCGGTTCCGTTAGCTCCTTTCACAACTTCAGGATTGGTGGTGTAGCTTACCGTAGCAGATTCAACATCGGCATATTTTTCGGCAAATTCAGAAGGCGTTGTGCGGTCGCTGTTGGTTTTTGCCAAGCTCTCATAAGCTTCATTATAGGTTCCGCGTTCAATGGCATCAAAATAGTCGTTGATGACTTTTTTTGCGCTATAGATTTCTGCTAAATCTTCAGGCGAAGTTTCTCCATCTTCCCCAGAGGTTTGAAACATATCTTCAGGAGTTACTTGTTGGTTTTGTGCTTCAAGTTCGATCTCGCCGTTATCTTCTGTTTTTCGGTCTCCGCAAGAGGCAACTAATACAGATGCCGCTAGGCCTAAGGTTAAAATTGAATTTTTCATAGTTGTTTTTTAGTTTTTTATAAAATTAGTCAGGCTTAAGTCTTGAGGCTATTAAGGTTATGCTAAAATTGCTTTAACTTTAAGCTAATGAAAGAGTCCTTTTTACATTACATATGGCAGTTTAGAAAGTTTGAAGGAGCTACTTCGAGCCAAATTTTGCTATCTGATGAAAATAAAAAGATTCAAATTCTTAATCCGGGTAGGTATAATCAATTGGCAGGCCCCGATTTTTTTAATGCTCAGGTGCGAATTGATGATCAGCTTTGGGCGGGCAACGTAGAGATTCACATTAAAAGCTCCGATTGGTATATGCATCGGCACGAGACCGATGCTGCCTACGATAATGTGATTTTGCACGTCGTTTGGGATGATGACTGTGCGGTTTATGATAAAGCCAATTTGCCAATACCTACATTGGTGTTAAAAAATAAAATACCTACTACATTGCTTCATAACTATCGCAATCTGGTCGAAATACAAAAGTCGGGCTTTATCAATTGTGAGACTTCTATCGCTGAGGTTCCGACTGATCGTTTAGAACATTGGCTAGAGCGTGTCTATTTTGAGCGCTTGGAGTACAAAGTGACTCAAGTGCAGCAAAAATTGACAGCGACCCAAGGCGATTGGGAAGCTGTGCTGTTTCAAACATTGATGCGCAATTTTGGTACTGTTATCAATGCTGACGCTTTTGAAGAGCTTGCTCAGAAAATACCTTTTAAAACAGTGCGTAAACTCGCGCGTCAAGAACAGCTTGAGCCTGTTTTGCTAGGTCTTGCCGGTTTGCTTAAACCGAGTCTAGATAGTCAAGGACTTGTGCAGTGGAAAGCAGATTTTGACTACAATCGAAAAAAGTTTGACCTTCCGGACGGTATTGAGCATCAGGTTCAATTCTTTAAACTGCGGCCGCCTAATTTTCCTACGATCAGGTTATCTCAATTGGCGATGTTGTACACCAAAAATGATACGCTTTTTTCAAGTTTAATGAACGCAAAGACACGAGAAGAGATTCAGGATATATTTAAAGTAAACACTTCAAACTTCTGGAAGACCCATTTTACGTTTGACAAATCACATACGCCTCGGGCTAAATATTTATCCAAAGCCTTTATAGATGTACTTATTATAAATACGATTATCCCGGTGCAATTTGCTTATGCTCGTGCACGAGGTTTAGATGATCAGGAGCAATTATTGATGCTGTTGGCGAGCATTCCGTTAGAGAAAAATAGAGTAGTTAAAAACTTTGAAGAAATACTGAAGTTTAAAAAAGATGCCTTGCACAGTCAGGCGTTACTCCATTTGAAAACAAAATATTGTGATTTAAATAGATGCTTACAGTGTGAAGTAGGTAATTTTTTAATTGCTAATGCTTAGCAACTATACTTTTATTTTTGAAGAGTAGTTGTATTTTGCACTTGAATAAAACCAGATCAAATGAAATTAATTTATGCGATACGGCACTTTTTTGAGCGAAACGGTTTTTATGTATCGTCAAGACTTGCAGATCGTTTAGGGATTCGAGCCAAGAATGTGCGCTTGTTTTTTATCTACCTGTCTTTTGCTACAGCAGGCTTGGGCTTTGCTGTGTATTTGGTTTTAGCCTTTTGGCTTAAGTTGAAAGATTTGGTTTATACTAAACGTACCTCTGTTTTTGATTTATAATTTATGCTGAAAATTTTTAGAAGCCGAATCTACGTAGCCATACTTTTAATCATAAGTATGCTGATGCTTGGTGTTTTTGGGTTTCGGTTTTTAGCGGAATACTCCTGGACTGATGCCGTTTATATGACGATGATCACCATTAGTACGGTAGGTTTTGGAGAAGTGCAGCCGCTTAATGATTCAGCAAAGATTTTTACGGTAATTTTAATTTTGGTGAGTGTGATCGTTTTGGGTTATGCCATTTCGATCATTACCGAATACATTTTGAGCCGCAGTAATTTTGAACTTATAAAACAGCGTAGTGTGCAAAAAAAGATAGACAGTTTAAATAACCATGTTATTGTTGTGGGGTTTGGTCGCAACGGTAAGCAAGCTGCCCAAAAACTTACTACTTACGGGAGGCCTTTTGTTGTGATCGAACGTGACGAGGAAATCGTGAATAAATTTCATTCTGATACCAATCTATTTGTCACCGGTAATGCAAACGAGGATGAGGTTTTGGTTCAAGCTGGCGTAAAGCGTGCTTCGACTTTAATTTCTGCGTTGCCCGATGATTCAGACAATTTGTTTGTGGTGCTTTCTGCGCGTCAGATAAATCCGCAGCTTAAGATCATCAGTAGAGCTTCAGAAGAAACCACATATCAAAAGCTAAAATTTGCCGGAGCAGATAACGTGATTATGCCAGATAAAATTGGTGGAGATCATATGGCTTCGTTAGTTGTAGTGCCCGATTTAGTTGAGTTTCTTGATAATTTACAAGTAGCTACAGAAGGTCGTGTGAACGTTCAGCAAATAACTTTTGAGGCGGTTTGTCCTGATTTAAAAACACGATCGATACGCGATATTGACCTGCGGAATAAAACGGGTTGCTCGATTATTGGATATAAATCGGCAGACGGTGATTATATCATAAATCCTGAAGCTTCGCTCAAATTAGAGCGAGGTTCTATACTTATTGTTATAGGAAGGCCTGAACAGATTGAAAATTTACATAGAGAATTTGCGATTTAGTGTTATGTTTACGTTTCGGTAGTGTGCAATACATATTATTTAATGATTGTAAGGCCGCTTCAATCACTAACTAAATATTTTGCTTGCGCATGAAACACAAATTATCCCTACTTGTTTTCCTATTCATTTCTTTTATTGGTGCTGCTCAGGAAGCAGCCGAAATAGGAATAGATGATCAGATCGATCAGGCTTTTGCACCAGTCTCTAGCTTCTTTTCAAGCGTGGTGTTCTTCACTGTTTTTGATATTCCTTTCGTACTGATTCTACTCGTTTTTAGTGCTTTGTTTTTTACTGTTTATTTTGGGTTTCCAAACTTTAGATATTTCTGGAGAGCGATTCAAACCGTTCGCGGGAAATATGAAGATATTGAAAATCACGGAGCCAAAGTTTTATACGGTGAAGATGGAATCGCTAATGGTGTTGATTTAAATGACGTAGATATTGAAGAGCACATCGAGACGCTTGATGACGATCTTGCTATTGATGGTGATATTGTTGATACTATAAGAGATGAGTCCTCAGCAGGTGAAGTAAGCCACTTTCAAGCCCTTGCAACTGCAGTTTCAGGAACTGTAGGAAACGGAAACATCGCAGGTGTGGCACTTGCAATCGCACTTGGTGGTCCCGGAGCTACATTCTGGATGATCGTTTGCGGACTTCTGGGTATGTCTAGCAAATTTGTAGAATGTACTTTGGGTGTGCAGTACAGAGATGTAGGAGAGGACGGTACTGTGTATGGTGGTCCTATGTTCTACCTGACTAAAGGTTTAAAAGAAAAAGGTTTTGCTACGCTGGGTAAAATAGCAGCAGTAGTGTTTGCTATCTTTTGTATAGGAGGATCTTTTGGTGGTGGTAATGCTGCTCAAAGTAATCAGGCAACCATTGTTATTAAAGAACTATTCAATCTGGAAAGTGCAGGAGCAGGATTCTGGATTGGAGTAGTAATCGCGATATTGGTTGGTATCATCATTATTGGAGGTATTAAACGGATTGCTCAGGTAACAGAGAAAGTGGTTCCGTTTATGGCAATTATGTACCTTCTTGCTTGTATTTATATTATAGGATCAAACTTCTCATTAATCGATGATGCTATAGGGCTTATAATTGAAGAAGCCTTTAATCCTACTGCTTTTGGAGTTGGGTCAATCATAGGAGTGCTTTTGGTAGGTTTTAAACGTGCAGCTTTTTCTAACGAAGCGGGAGCAGGTTCGGCATCTATTGCACACTCAGCAGTACGTACAAAGTATTCTGCTAGTGAAGGTCTTGTGGCATTGCTAGAGCCATTTATTGATACGGTTGTAATTTGTACAATGACTGCGCTCGTGATCATTATTTTTAACTTTGGAGGCTTTTTTGAATATGGAGGAGACGGTTCTGGAGCTGTGATCATTGATGGTTTGTCTTACGAAGGTGCAGGAATCACTTCAAAAGCCTTTGCAGAATATATTCCGTTCTCTAATATTTTCCTGACGGTTGCGGTAGTGCTGTTTGCAGTTTCTACGATGATCTCTTGGTCGTATTATGGACTTCAGGCGTGGAAATATTTATTCGGAAGAGGAAAAGCTGCAGATATGGTTTACAAACTTTTGTTTCTAACTTTTGTAATTATTGGTGCTGCGGCAAACATGAGATCGATCTGGGATTTTTCAGATGCAATGATCTTTGCGATGATCTTTCCTAACATGGTTGGACTGTTCTTCTTGTTTCCGGTTGTTAAAAAGCAACTCAACAGATACCTTGACGCAATTAAGCTGAAGAAGGAAGCCTTAAAATAATATTGAAGTTTTCTATAGAAAAGCCCAATCTGTATAACAGATTGGGCTTTATTGTTTTAGGATAATTGCTCTTGAGTTTTTGAAATTGCTATCGCAATAAATTCTAGATTTTTTAGCCTTAAAAACAAGCTTAGGTTTTGCTGCGAATTATGCAACGGAATTCTATTTTAACGGCATTTACCTTTGAAAAAGCCTATTTTTTTAGCATCTTGCTGCTTTTACTTCAAAAATTTTATTCAAATACAAAAGTACTTATGAAGAAAATTATGTTTTCCATTTGTTGTCTAATGTTTCCTCTTATGACATTTGCTCAAGAAGAGATGAGTGTAGGGGAATCGATTAATGCAGCTTTCGAAAAATATACCACCCCTATTGTAGAAACAATAATGTACCCGATTGTTATCGCCGGAAAAGAATTACCTATCGTAATTCTTATTTTGCTTTTAGGGGCTTTGTTTTTTACACTTTACTTCAAAGGAGTTAACCTAAGATATTTTAAAGATAGTATTAAAACCGCGTGGGGGAAATATGATGATCTTGATCATTACGTTCCTGCTGAAGAGGATATTGTTGTTGAGGACGGCAAAGTAAAAGATACCGTCAAGCTTACTGGAGAAGTTCAAGGAGAGGTAACACACTTTCAGGCCTTAACCGCTTCGCTCTCTGCAACTGTAGGTTTAGGTAATATCGCCGGGGTTGCTGTAGCTATCGCAATTGGTGGGCCAGGAGCAACTGTATGGATGATCATTGCCGGACTTTTAGGTATGGCATCAAAGTTTGTAGAATGTACGCTTGGTGTAAAATACCGCGAAGTTGACGAGCAAGGTAAAACCTACGGAGGACCAATGTATTACCTTTCAAAAGGTTTGAACGAACTCAAAATGACTTGGCTGGGTAAAATTTTAGCCGGCTTTTTTGCTATAATGTGTATTGGTGCTTCTTTTGGAGGAGGAAACATGTTTCAGTCTAATCAGGCTTCTTCACAGTTGATTCAGATGACCGGTTGGGACAGTCCTAACGCAGGATTATATCTTGGGATCATCATGGCTGTGATTATTGGTCTTGTGATTATCGGTGGAATCAAGCGTATTGGTTCTTTTACAGAAAAAGTGGTTCCTTTTATGGCGATCATTTATGTATTGGCTGGTTTTATCATCATTGCGATTAATGTAGATATGGTAGGTTTTGCACTGGGCCAGATCTGGGACGGGGCGATGGATCCTAATGCTGCTTTTGGTGGTGTAGTAGGAGTAATGATTGTAGGTTTTCAACGTGCAGCGTTCTCTAATGAGGCAGGTGTAGGTTCTGCTGCAATTGCACACTCTGCAGTTAAAACACGTTACCCTGCAAGTGAAGGTCTAACGGCTTCTTTAGGACCGTTTGTTGATACTGTAATCATTTGTACGATGACCGCAATTGTAATTATTATTACAAACGCAAAGCACAATCTGTTTACTTACGGAAACCTTGATGCGGCAAGTAATGTGATGCTTAATGAAACCAATGAGCCTATTAATGGTGTAGATCTTACTTCGGTAGCCTTTGATTCGGCAATTCCTTACTTCTCTATCGTGCTGACTATCGCGGTAGTGCTGTTTGCGATTTCTACGGCGATTTCTTGGTCTTACTATGGGCTTCAGTCTTGGAAGTTTTTATTCGGAAAAGGAAAAGTAACCGATATTGTTTATAAAGTACTCTTCTTGGTTTTTGTTATTGTGGGAGCTTCATCAAGTTTAGGAGCGGTAATCGCTTTCTCTGATGCGATGATCTTTGCAATGGTATTTCCAAATATTATAGGTCTGGTCCTCTTGTCGCCCAAAGTGCGGAAAGAATTGCAAGCCTATCTCAATGCAATTAAGATTGGCCGAATGGATGCTGTAATCGATAAGGATTCAAAAAGCACCAAAAAAGCTTCTTAACTTAAGAATTCAATTATGAAACTAAAATCCCACTTCTTTCTGGATAGCAGACAACGAAGTGGGATTTTGCTTTTTGTACTTACACTTGTGCTAAGCTGGCTGCTCTATTTTTCTAGAAGTTATTTTTGGACTCCAGAGCAAATAAGTGATGCTGATCTTGAAAATTTTGAGCTCCAAATAGATTCTCTACGTAAACTCAAGTTACAGGAATTGGAGGAAAAGCCAGAAATCTACCCCTTCAATCCTAATTATATCACAGATTATAAAGGCTACACTCTCGGAATGTCGCCTGAGGAAATTGATAAATTGTTACGCTTTCGCGAAAAAAATGAATGGATCAACTCTGCTGAAGATTTTCAAAAAGTGACCGGCGTTTCAGATTCTTTACTCGCGGTGCTCTCGCCTTATTTTAAGTTTCCTGAGTGGGTGACAAAAAGAGAACAAAAACCTTCGGCTAAAAAAGCAAATTTAGAGCAAGCACCTGTTTCAGATTTAAATAAAGCAAGCTTTCAAGAGTTAATGGCGGTCTCTGATATTTCAGAAGAACTTGCCAAGCGCATACTTAGTTATCGTAAACGCCTCGGCGGATTTTTAGAAGACAATCAACTTTATGATGTCTACGGGCTGTCTTCGGCGCAAGTGCGAGCGCTTAAAACCCATTTTACTGTATTGACAAAACCTGATATTGAAAAACTGAATGTTAATACTGCAAACGCTTCAGATTTGGCTACAATTCCATACATTACTTTTGAAATTGCACGGGATATTATAGATTATCGAACCTTGCATGAGGGCGTATCTAATCTTGACGACCTCCTAAAAATTGACGGAATAACCGCATATAAATTAGATCGAATTAAATTATATTTGTCGACCAATCAAAATTGAGTAGGCATTTTTAAGATAATGTAGTTCCTACCGGCAAAACTTCCTTTCCAATTGCCTATTTATTAATTAAAGAAGATTAAATGAACAACGTTTATTTTTCAGAAGAGCATAAGCTCTTTAGAGAAAGCTTGAGAGATTTTTTACAAAAGGAAGTGGTTCCTCATATTGAGAAATGGGAAAAAACGGGAGAGATAGAACGTTTCATCTGGAAGAAGATGGGCGATATGGGCTATTTTGGTTTGGCTTATCCAGAAGAATATGGCGGACTTGATCTTGACATCTTTTACACATTAATTTTTCTAGAAGAGTTACAACGCATAAATAGCGGTGGTTTTGCTGCTGCAATGTGGGCACACGCATATCTCGCGATGACCCATTTAAAAGCTGAAGGTGATGCCGCGATAAAAGAAAAATATTTGGCGCCCAGTATTAGCGGTGATAAAATAGGCTGTCTATGCATTACAGAACCTTTTGGTGGTTCTGATGTTGCAGGAATGCGTAGTACTGCTGTGCGCCAAGGTGATCACTATATTTTAAATGGTTCAAAAACCTTTATTACTAATGGTGTGTTTTCAGACTATTTGATCGTTGCTGCAAAAACAAGCCCTGAAAAAGGAAATAAAGGATTGAGCATTTTTGTTGTAGATCGTGAGGCTGAAGGTGTGAGTGCAACTAAATTAGATAAATTGGGTTGGCGTGCTTCAGATACCGGCGAAATTGCGTTTACAGATGTAAAAGTTCCGGCAGCTAATTTGATGGGAGAAGAAGATAAAGGCTTCTCATATATTATGCAGCATTTTGCGTTAGAACGTCTTATTATGGGCGTTAATGCGCACGCAAGGGCAGAATATGCTCTTGAATATGCTTTAGAGTATATGGGCGAGCGCGAAGCTTTTGGTAAAACCATTAATAAATTTCAAGCTTTGAGACACACAGTGGCAGAGATGGCAAGTGAGATTGAGATGGTAAAAGCCTTTAATTACAGTATTGCTTATAACTTAGATAAAGGGGATTATGTCGTTAAAGAGGCGAGCATGTCTAAGTTAATGGGGACTAAAATAGCAGATGAGGTCATTTATAAGTGCTTACAAATGTTAGGCGGATATGGCTATATGGAAGATTATCCTCTCGCTCGAATGTTTCGCGATAGCAGGTTAGGCCCTATAGGGGGCGGAACCTCAGAGATACTCAAAGAAATTATTGCTAAGATGGTAGTTGATAAAAAAGAGTATCGACCGGCCACAAAATAGCAGGCTACTTCATGGTAAGTCTATGAGACGTTAGTTGGAAACGAATTTTCAATTCAGAGGCAAGCCTCGGGTTGTTAAATTCATTGGAGATAATAAATTTAAAAAGCTGCTTGCCAGTTCTAAAGATTGGATTATATTTGCAGCCTGAAAACTGAAAAGAATTTTAAAGAAAGGAGGTACCACTATGTTAATTATACCAGTAAAAGACGGAGAAAATATTGATAGAGCGCTGAAGCGTTTTAAAAGAAAATTTGATAGAACGGGAACTATGCGTAAGCTACGTGATCGTCAAGCTTTCACAAAACCTTCTGTAGAGCGTAGAAGAGAGATTCAGAAAGCGTCTTACATTCAAGGCCTTCGTGATCAAGAGAATATTTAATAATTTCCGTCGGTAAGTTATAGCTTACTATGGTTATTAGCAGAAAGACTAATCCTCTTTCAAAATATTAAATCCGCTAAGATTTCTTAGCGGATTTTTTTGTTCCTTACTTTTTGACTTATGATTTTTCTTTTAAACCATGTTTTTGGGATTGTCTATCTTACTTAAAAATTGAAGTCATGTATTTTTCTGCTTTTATAAACTACCTGGAGCTCGAGCGTAAGTATAGTAAACATACGGTTCTTGCTTACCAGAAAGATTTAGAGGCATTTTTTCTCTTTCTTAACGAGCACTATGCGGTAGAAGACCCAAAGGAGGTTATTTATGTGTATGTTCGTGCTTGGATCGTGCATTTGACAGATCTGGGTGTATCACATCGTAGTATCAATCGTAAAATATCTTCGTTAAAAGCCTTTTTTAAATTCTTGCAGAAAACCGGCGATATCGAAATTTCTCCTCTTGCTAAACATAAGTCTTTAAAAATAAAAAAAGAAATTCAGGTTCCTTTTTCAGAGACTGAAGTGAATACAGTAATTAAAATGCTTCAGTCGGGTGAGGATTTTTCTGAATTGAGGGATTTGGCTATTGTTACGCTTTTTTACGCAACCGGAATGCGGCGAAGTGAATTGATAAATTTGAAAGTTGCTGATGTAGATTTTGATCAGCACAACTTAAAAGTACTTGGAAAACGTAACAAAGAACGAATTATTCCATTGATTCCTTGGCTAGAAGATGGGCTTAAAAAATATCTGAGTGTACGCGAAAACTATGGGGTTGATAAAAATTCAGGCTTTTTATTGCTGACTGATAAAGGAGGTAAATTATATGAAACGTTTGTTTACAGGATCATAAATCGTTATTTTAGTAGAGCCTCCCAAAAAACCAAAACAAGTCCACATATGCTAAGGCATACTTTTGCGACTCATTTGCTTAATAACGGGGCAGATTTAAATGCTGTAAAAGAATTGCTGGGCCACGCGAGTTTAGCTTCTACCCAAGTCTACACACATACAAGTATTGCAGAGTTGGGAAGAGTCTACAAAAATGCACACCCACGTAATTTGAAAAAGCAGTGATTTTTCAATTAATAGTAACTTTTAATATGTGAATCTATGAAAGTAAATGTGCAAACCCCCCATTTTGTAGCAGATCAAAAACTCATCAACTTCATCCAAAAAAAGATGGATAAGCTAGAAAAATTTTATGATCACATAATTTGTGCTGATGTTTTTTTAAAATTGGAAAATACCAGCGATAGGCAGAACAAAATTGTCGAAATTTTGCTTAGTGTACCCGGTAATGAGCTGATAGTGAAAAAACAAGCTAAGTCCTTTGAAGAGGGGGCTGACAACTGTGCACATTCTTTAGAGCGCTTGCTGATGCGTCGAAAACAAAAAATTCGTGCTTCTGCGTGAAAAAAAATCAAAAAAAGTTTTGTGAATAGTAAATTTATTCTACATTTGCAGTCCGTTAGAAATAGCGGACTTTTTTATGCCTCTTGAGGTGATAAAAAGCCGATGTAGCTCAGCTGGCTAGAGCAGCTGATTTGTAATCAGCAGGTCGTGGGTTCGAGTCCCTCCATCGGCTCAAAATAAAGCTCTTTTGGAGCTTGCGCAAAGCGCGGTTAAAGCGTTTTTTGAAATATTGAAAATACCAATCGGGGAGATACTCAAGCGGCCAACGAGGACAGACTGTAACTCTGTTGTCATTAGACTTCGCAGGTTCGAATCCTGCTCTCCCCACAAAAATTTTGCCAGTATTAATAAATGTATTAATTTTGGCGCCCACAATGCGGGAGTAGCTCAGTTGGTAGAGCGTCAGCCTTCCAAGCTGAATGTCGCCGGTTCGAACCCGGTCTCCCGCTCTAAAATATCCTCCTTTGGAGGTAATTTTTCTAAGTCGATAATATTCGATTTTTATTTAAACCAAACCTGATAGGCTTTGGTTTTAGTCATTAGATGACTTTTAAAGCCCTTTAGCTGCATAGGTCAGCCCGGGCAAATCTGACTTCGGTCGTTTTTGATAGGGTAAATATAAGCCGACGTAGCTCAGGGGTAGAGCGTTTCCTTGGTAAGGAAGAGGCCACGGGTTCAAATCCCGTCGTTGGCTCAACAGCAGTCGCTGCTACTTAAACTAGTACCCTTGGTGCTCGGTTTTTGTGCGTTTAAGAAAAACCATATAGCTGCGTATCAGGTAAGTTTAAAAATTGAACACTAATAATAACTAAGATTAAAATTATTTAAATCATGGCAAAGGCAACATTTGATCGTTCCAAACCTCACTTAAATATTGGTACTATAGGGCACGTTGACCACGGTAAAACTACCTTGACTGCTGCTATTACTACTGTACTTGCAAACGCAGGTCTTTCTGAATTAAGAAGTTTTGACTCTATTGACAACGCTCCTGAAGAAAAAGAAAGAGGTATTACTATTAACACTTCTCACGTAGAGTATGCTACGGCTAACCGTCACTACGCGCACGTTGACTGTCCAGGTCACGCGGATTACGTAAAGAACATGGTAACTGGTGCTGCTCAGATGGATGGTGCTATTCTTGTTGTTGCAGCAACTGATGGTCCTATGCCACAAACTCGTGAGCACATCCTTCTTGGCCGTCAGGTAGGTATTCCTCGTATCGTTGTTTTTATGAACAAAGTTGATATGGTTGATGATGAGGAGCTTTTAGAGCTTGTTGAAATGGAAGTGCGTGATCTATTGAGCTTCTATGAGTATGATGGTGATAATGGTCCTGTTGTACAAGGTTCTGCTTTAGGTGCACTTAATGGTGAGCAAAAGTGGGTTGATAAAGTTATGGAGCTTATGGAGGCTGTTGATAACTGGATCGAAGAGCCAAAGCGTGAGGTTGATAAAGACTTCTTAATGCCAATCGAAGATGTATTCTCTATTACAGGTCGTGGTACTGTTGCTACTGGTCGTATCGAGACTGGTGTTGCTAACACTGGAGATCCTGTAGAGATCATTGGTATGGGTGCTGAAAAACTTACTTCTACTATCACTGGGGTTGAGATGTTCCGTAAGATTTTAGATAGAGGTGAAGCTGGTGATAACGTAGGTATCTTATTGCGTGGTATTGAGAAAACTCAAATTTCTCGTGGTATGGTAATTACTAAGCCTGGTTCTGTAACTCCACACACTAAATTCAAAGCTGAGGTTTATATCCTTAAGAAAGAAGAAGGTGGACGTCACACTCCATTCCACAATAACTACCGTCCACAGTTCTACGTACGTACAACTGATGTTACTGGTAACATTTCTCTTCCTGATGGAGTTGAGATGGTTATGCCTGGTGATAACCTTACAATCACTGTAGAGTTGATTAACTCTATCGCGATGAATGTAGGTCTACGTTTCGCTATCCGTGAAGGTGGTAGAACAGTAGGTGCTGGTCAGGTAACTGAAATTCTTGAATAATCACGAATTATAGATTTATAGATCAAGGCGTTCGTGTAAACGAATGCCTTGATTTTTATAATAAAATTTAGCACTGCTTGCGGTGTTAAATATACGGGTTTAGCTCAGTTGGTAGAGCACTGGTCTCCAAAACCAGGTGTCGGGAGTTCGAGCCTCTCAACCCGTGCAAAACAGAATCAAATTTTAATTTGATTATAATTTTTCAGACTACTTAGAGTAGTTGTTAAAAGGCAAAGTGTCTTTTTAAAAGAGTTAAACGATATGGCTGGATTAATTAATTACCTTCAAGAGTCTTATAACGAATTAAAAAATCACGTTACTTGGACTCCGCTTTCAGAAGCTCAACGTCTAACCGTTGTAGTTATTGTTTTTACAATTGTATTCTCATTGGCGATTTGGGGTGTAGATACTGTGTTTAGTAGAGCGATTAAGGCTTATTTTAATCTGGTAGGAGCTTAAAACAATCACAATGGCTATAGCAAACAATACCAAAGATTGGTACGTGGTAAGGGCCGTAAGTGGTCAAGAGAATAAAGTAAAGGGGTATATCGAGCAAGAAATCTCTCGCTTTAATCTTGAAGATTATATCGAGCAAGTACTTGTGCCTACTGAGAAGGTGGTTCAAATACGTAACGGTAAAAAAATCAATAAAGAGCGTGTTTACTTCCCTGGTTACATTATGATTCATGCGAATCTAGGTGGTGAAGTAACGCATATGATAAAATCTATTAACGGTGTTATTGGATTTTTGGGTGAAACTAAAGGAGGAGATCCTGTGCCGCTCAGAACTTCAGAGGTTAATAGAATGTTAGGTAAAGTTGATGAATTGGCTGTAAAGACAGACAATGTTGCAATACCTTTCGTCTTGGGAGAGACGGTAAAAGTAATCGATGGTCCTTTTAACGGTTTTAATGGTACTGTTGAAAAGATTAACGAAGAGAAACGTAAGCTTGAGGTGATGGTGAAAATATTCGGAAGAAAAACACCATTAGAATTAAGTTACATGCAAGTTGAGAAAGTATAAGTGTTACAACATATATAAGATATCGTTCTTCTGCTTCCACTAAAGAGCATATCAAACTAAATTTTTAAAAATGGCAAAAGAAGTAAGTAAGGTTGTTAAGTTGCAAGTTAAGGGAGGGGCTGCAAACCCTTCTCCCCCAGTTGGACCGGCTTTAGGTGCTGCCGGTGTTAACATCATGGAGTTTTGTAAGCAATTTAATGCTAGAACTCAAGATAAAGCTGGTAAAGTACTTCCTGTAGTTATTACTGTTTATGGTGATAAGTCTTTTGACTTTGTGGTAAAAACACCACCTGCTGCCATCCAATTGATGGAAGCAGCAAAGATCAAAGGAGGTTCTGGTGAGCCTAACCGTAAAAAAGTTGCTAGTGTAACTTGGGATCAAATTAGAGCTATTTCAGAAGACAAAATGCCAGACTTAAATGCGTTTACTGTTGAAAGCGCAATGAGAATGGTTGCAGGTACTGCAAGGTCTATGGGAATAACTGTAAAAGGGCAGGCTCCTTTTTAACATCCAAAAAAGCAATTTAAAATGGCAAAAGTAACAAAAAAGCAAAAAGAAGCACGTGCTAAGGTTGATGCAGGTTCTACCTACACTTTAGCAGAAGCTTCAGCTTTAATAAAAGAAGTAAGCAAAGTAAATTTTGATCCTTCTGTTGACTTAGCTGTACGTCTTAATGTAGATCCGCGTAAAGCGAATCAAATGGTGCGTGGTGTGGTAACTCTTCCTCACGGAACCGGTAAAGATGTTAAGGTTCTTGCTCTGGTAACTCCAGATAAAGAAGCTGAAGCTAAAGAAGCGGGAGCTGACTTTGTGGGTCTTGATGAGTATTTAGAAAAAATCAAAGGCGGTTGGACAGATGTTGACGTTATCGTAACTATGCCAAGCGTTATGGGTAAATTAGGTCCTTTAGGACGTGTATTAGGTCCGCGTGGACTTATGCCAAACCCAAAAACCGGTACAGTAACAATGGATATTGCTAAAGCAGTTTCTGACGTTAAAGCTGGTAAGATTGACTTTAAAGTTGACAAGACTGGTATTGTACACGCGGCAATTGGTAAAGCGTCTTTTGATGCTGAAAAGATTGCAGCTAACGCAAGAGAATTGATAACCACATTAGTAAAATTGAAGCCTACAGCAGCAAAAGGTGTTTATATCAAGAGCATCTTTATGTCTAGTACTATGAGTCCTAGTGTTGAAGTAGATTCAAAACGTTTTGCTGAGCAGTAAAAGTTAAATTATGACAAGAGAAGAAAAATCACAAGTAATAGAAGATTTGACTGCGCAGTTGGCTGATAGTGCTAATATTTATTTAGCAGATATATCAGGTCTTAATGCTGACACTACGTCTAAGCTACGTAGAGCTTGTTTTAAGGCAAACGTAAAACTGGCCGTGGTTAAAAATACATTGCTTGCTAAAGCAATGGAAAGTTCAGAAAAAGATTTTGGTGAATTACCTGAGATTTTAAAAGGGAACACCTCAATTATGCTTTCTGAAACTGGTAATGCGCCTGCTAAGGTAATTAAAGAGTTTCGTAAGAAATCTGATAGACCTTTACTTAAAGGAGCATTTATTGAAGAGGCAATTTACATCGGTGACGATCAATTAGACGCCCTTGTAGATATCAAATCAAGAGAGGAACTTATTGGAGAGATCGTTGGACTTCTTCAGTCGCCTGCTAAGAACGTTATTAGCGCTCTTAAATCAGGAGGTTCTACTATTGCTGGCCTTGTTAAAACCCTTCAAGAAAGAGAAGGTTAATCAAGTACGCACTTAATAATTATAATAAAGAATTTTTTTTTAAAACGATAGAAAAATGGCAGATTTAAAAGATTTCGCAGAACAACTAGTTAACTTAACAGTAAAAGAAGTAAATGAGTTAGCTACTATTTTAAAAGATGAGTATGGTATCGAGCCTGCAGCTGCAGCTGTAGCAATGGCTGGTCCTGCTGCTGGTGGTGATGACGCTGCTGAAGAGCAAACTGAATTTGATGTAATCCTTAAAGCCGCTGGTGGTTCTAAACTTGCAGTTGTAAAACTTGTAAAAGAATTAACTGGAGCTGGTCTTAAAGATGCAAAAGAGCTTGTTGATAACGCACCAAGCCCAATCAAAGAAGGTATTGCTAAAGACGAAGCAGAAGCTATCAAATCTCAATTAGAAGAAGCTGGAGCTGAAGTTGAGCTTAAGTAAGCTTAGCTACTATAAATACAAAGGTTTAGGTCTGTTCGATTTATCGAAATGGGCCTAAACCATTTGTCGTATATAAGGTTTTCTTAAAAAATACGACTAAAATTGCCTTAGATTTCTTAAGTTAAGAAGTCAGTGAGTTTGTATAAACAAGCTCTCAATTTATTTTAATTAAATTCCGTTCGTTGAAGATGCAAGCAAAACAAGCTGAAAGACTGAATTTCTCATCGGTAAAGAACAGACCTGAATATCCAGACTTTTTGGATATACAGATTAAATCCTTTCAGGATTTCTTTCAATTAGAGACCAAATCTGAAGAAAGAGGAAATGAAGGACTTTACAACACCTTTCTAGAGAACTTCCCAATTACGGATACCCGTAACAATTTTGTACTAGAATTTCTGGATTATTTTGTAGATCCACCTAGATACTCTATTCAAGAGTGTATCGAGCGAGGCTTAACCTATAGTGTTCCATTAAAAGCCCGTTTAAAATTATACTGTACTGATGAAGAACATGAAGATTTTGAAACCATAGTTCAAGATGTTTATCTTGGTACTATTCCTTATATGACACCTAGTGGTACTTTTTGTATCAATGGTGCTGAGCGTGTTGTTGTATCGCAGCTGCATCGTTCACCTGGTGTTTTCTTTGGTCAGTCTTTTCACGCTAACGGTACTAAGCTATATTCTGCACGTGTGATTCCTTTTAAAGGATCGTGGATAGAATTTGCTACAGACATTAATAGCGTGATGTATGCGTACATCGATCGTAAGAAAAAATTACCTGTAACAACACTTTTCCGTGCAATTGGTTTTGAGCGTGATAAAGATATTCTTGAGATTTTTGACCTTGCAGAAGAGGTTAAGGTTTCAAAAACAGGTTTGAAGAAATATTTAGGTCGCAAACTTGCTGCACGTGTATTGAATACATGGCACGAGGATTTCGTTGATGAAGATACTGGTGAAGTAGTTTCTATTGAGCGTAACGAAATTGTATTAGACCGTGATACTGTTCTTGAGAAGGAACATGTAGAAGAAATTTTAGACGCTGGAGCTAAGACGATTCTTCTTCATAAAGAAGATAATCAATTAGCTGATTATGCGATCATTCATAATACACTTCAAAAAGACCCTACTAACTCAGAAAAAGAGGCAGTAGAACATATTTATCGTCAATTGCGTAATGCTGAGCCACCAGATGAGGAAACAGCGCGTGGTATTATTGATAAATTATTCTTTAGTGATCAGCGTTACAACTTAGGTGAAGTTGGTCGTTATCGAATGAACAAGAAGTTAGGTCTTGATATCGGTATGGATAAGCAAGTGCTTACCAAGCAGGATATCATTACCATCGTAAAATATTTAATTGAGCTTATCAATTCTAAAGCTGAGATTGATGATATTGATCACCTTTCTAACCGTCGTGTACGTACCGTAGGGGAGCAATTATCTACGCAGTTTGGTGTTGGTCTTGCTCGTATGGCACGTACTATTCGTGAGCGTATGAACGTTCGTGATAACGAGGTGTTTACTCCAATTGATTTGATTAATGCGAAAACCCTTTCGTCTGTAATCAATTCATTCTTTGGAACAAACCAGTTATCTCAGTTTATGGATCAAACCAATCCTCTTGCAGAGATCACGCACAAGCGTCGTCTTTCAGCATTAGGACCTGGTGGTCTTTCTCGTGAGCGTGCAGGTTTTGAGGTTCGTGACGTACACTACACACATTATGGTCGTCTTTGTCCTATTGAAACTCCTGAAGGTCCAAACATTGGTTTGATCTCTTCTTTAGCAGTATATGCTAAAGTGAACAATATGGGCTTCATCGAGACTCCATATCGTACTGTAACCGATGGAAAAATTGACTTAGAGACTAAGCCAAAATATTTAAGTGCTGAAGAAGAAGAGGGTATGTTGATTGCGCAAGCAAACAACCCTATGGACGATTCTGGAAAGATTGAAGAAGAACGTGTAATTGCGCGTATGGAAGGTGACTTCCCGGTTGTTGAGCCAAATACGGTTCATTATGCCGATGTATCTCCAAACCAGATTGCTTCTATTTCAGCTTCTTTAATTCCGTTCTTAGAACATGATGATGCAAACCGTGCGTTGATGGGATCAAACATGATGCGTCAGGCAGTACCACTTTTACGTGCAGACTCACCTATTGTAGGTACAGGTCTTGAACGTCAGGTAGCTTCTGATTCACGTGTATTGATTAACGCTGAAGGTGATGGTGAGGTAGAATATGTAGATGCTAATGAAATCACCATTAAATACGACCGTACCGACGAAGAGCGTATGGTTAGTTTTGATGGAGATAGCAAAACCTATCAGTTGATCAAATTCCGTAAGACAAACCAAAGTACTTCAATTAACTTGAAGCCTATCGTAAGAAGAGGAGATCGAGTTAAGAAAGGTCAGGTTCTATGTCAAGGTTATGCAACTGAGGCTGGTGAACTGGCACTTGGTAGAAATATGAAAGTAGCCTTTATGCCTTGGAAAGGGTATAACTTTGAGGATGCGATCGTAATTTCAGAAAAAGTAGTACGCGATGATATTTTTACGTCTATTCACGTTGATGAGTATTCTTTAGATGTTAGAGATACTAAATTAGGTAACGAAGAATTAACAAACGATATTCCTAACGTTTCTGAAGAGGCAACAAAAGACCTTGATGAAAACGGTATGATTCGTATTGGTGCAGAAGTTAAGCCTGGAGACATTTTGATTGGTAAGATTACTCCAAAAGGAGAGTCAGATCCAACTCCGGAAGAAAAGTTACTTCGCGCGATCTTTGGTGATAAAGCCGGAGATGTTAAAGATGCTTCTTTAAAAGCTTCTCCATCATTGAGAGGGGTTGTTATTGACAAGAAGTTATTTGCCCGTGCCATTAAAGATAAGCGTAAACGCGCTAAAGATAAAGAAGACATTGCTGCATTAGAGGCAGAGTACGATCAGAAATTTGATGACTTGAAAGCTGTTTTAGTTGACAAACTTTTCCAGTTAGTTAACGGAAAAACTGCTCAGGGAGTTAAGAATGATCTAGGTGAAGAAGTGCTTCCAAAAGGAAAGAAATTCACACTTAAAATGCTTAATGCAGTTGAAGATTATACACACCTTAATCAAGGTACTTGGACAACAGATGACGCGACTAATGTTTTAATCGCAGACTTGTTGCATAACTACCGTATTAAAGAAAATGATCTTCAAGGTAATTTACGTCGTGAGAAGTTTACCATTTCTGTAGGAGATGAACTTCCATCAGGAATCATCAAACTGGCAAAAGTTTATGTTGCTAAAAAACGTAAGCTTAAAGTAGGTGATAAGATGGCGGGTCGTCACGGTAACAAAGGTATTGTTGCGCGTATTGTACGTCAAGAAGATATGCCATTCTTAGAAGATGGTACTCCTGTTGATATCGTGCTTAACCCACTTGGTGTACCTTCTCGTATGAACATTGGTCAGATTTATGAAACTGTTCTTGGTTGGGCAGGTCAGAAATTAGGTCGTAAGTATGCAACGCCAATCTTTGATGGGGCTACTTTAGATCAAATCAATGAGCTTACAGATCAAGCAGGTATTCCTCGTTTTGGTCACACGTATCTATACGATGGTGGTACTGGTGATCGTTTTGATCAGCCTGCAACCGTTGGTGTGATTTATATGCTTAAACTAGGGCATATGGTAGATGATAAGATGCACGCACGTTCTATTGGGCCTTACTCATTAATAACGCAACAGCCATTAGGTGGTAAAGCACAATTTGGTGGTCAGCGTTTTGGTGAGATGGAGGTTTGGGCACTTGAGGCTTATGGAGCTTCAGCTACCCTGCGTGAGATCTTAACCGTTAAGTCTGATGATGTTATTGGTAGAGCCAAGACGTACGAAAGTATCGTAAAAGGAGAGCCAATGCCGGAGCCTGGTTTACCAGAATCGTTCAACGTATTGATGCACGAACTTAAAGGACTTGGACTAGACATTCGTCTAGAAGAATAGATACTTACAGGTTACGCTTCCGCGGAAGCGTAACTTGATTTTATAAAGTATCAAGCAGTTAAAAAAGAATAATTTTCGACATAAGGTATTATGGCAAGAGATAATGATAAGAATGCAGTAAAGAGATTTGATCAAATCTCTATTGGTCTTGCATCTCCAGAGGCGATTTTGGCTGAATCGCGCGGTGAGGTGTTAAAACCAGAAACTATAAACTACCGTACGCACAAGCCTGAGCGTGATGGTTTGTTCTGTGAGCGTATCTTTGGTCCTGTTAAGGATTATGAGTGTGCTTGTGGAAAGTATAAGCGTATACGCTATAAGGGAATTGTATGTGACCGTTGTGGTGTAGAAGTTACTGAGAAAAAAGTACGTAGAGATCGTGTAGGTCACATTAACCTTGTTGTGCCGGTTGCACACATCTGGTACTTCAGAAGTTTGCCAAATAAAATAGGGTATCTTTTAGGTCTTCCGTCTAAGAAATTAGATATGATCATCTATTATGAGCGCTATGTAGTTATTCAGCCGGGTATTGCTAAAAATGAAGAAGGTGAGCCATTACAAAAAATGGATTTCCTTACTGAAGAGGAATACCTAAACGTTCTTGAGTCAATTCCTCAAGAAAATATGTACCTTGAAGATAGCGATCCAAATAAGTTTATCGCTAAAATGGGTGCGGAGTGTCTTGTAGACTTATTGAGACGTATCGATCTTAATGAGTTGTCTTATGACCTGCGTCATAAAGCAAACAATGAGACTTCAAAACAAAGAAAGAACGAGGCGTTAAAACGTCTTCAAGTGGTAGAGTCTTTACGTGATGCAAATAAGAATCGCGAGAACTTGCCAGAGTGGATGATTATGAAAGTAGTTCCGGTAATTCCACCAGAATTACGTCCGCTTGTACCACTTGATGGTGGTCGTTTTGCGACTTCAGATTTAAATGATCTGTACCGTCGTGTGATCATTCGTAACAACCGTTTGAAGCGTTTGATGGAAATCAAAGCTCCAGAGGTAATCTTACGTAATGAGAAGCGCATGCTTCAGGAAGCGGTAGATTCATTATTTGATAATACACGTAAATCTTCAGCGGTTAAAACCGATTCTAACCGTCCTTTAAAATCACTTTCAGATTCATTGAAAGGTAAACAAGGTCGTTTCCGTCAAAACTTACTTGGTAAGCGTGTTGATTATTCTGCACGTTCGGTAATTGTTGTAGGACCAGAATTAAAACTTTACGAGTGTGGTTTGCCTAAAGATATGGCGGCTGAACTTTATAAGCCTTTCGTGATCAGAAAATTGATCGAGCGAGGAATTGTAAAAACCGTAAAGTCTGCTAAAAAGATTATAGATAAAAAAGAGCCAGTAGTTTGGGATATCTTAGAAAATGTTCTTAAAGGACATCCGGTATTGCTAAACCGTGCTCCTACGCTTCACCGTCTTGGTATTCAGGCATTTCAGCCAAAACTTATTGAAGGTAAAGCTATTCAATTACACCCATTAGTATGTACGGCATTTAACGCCGACTTTGATGGTGACCAGATGGCGGTTCACTTACCATTAGGTCCTGAAGCTATCTTAGAAGCGCAAATGTTGATGCTTGCTTCAAACAATATCCTTAATCCTGCTAACGGTGCTCCTATTACGGTACCTTCTCAGGATATGGTATTGGGTCTTTACTATATGACCAAAGGACGTAAGAGTACTCCAGAACATCCAATTTTAGGAGAAGGGATTACTTTTTACAGTGCAGAAGAAGTTGTTATTGCGCACAACCAAAAGCGTGTAAATATTAACGCTAACATTAAAATACGTACCAAAGATTTCAATGAAGAAGGTGAACTCGTTTACCAGATTATTGATACTACTGTAGGTCGTGTTTTATTTAACGAAAGCGTTCCTGAAGAATGTGGTTACATCAACGAAGTATTGACTAAAAAGTCATTAAGAGATGTAATTGCACGTATTCTTAAATTGACAAGTGTTCCGCGTACCGCTGAGTTCCTTGACAGTATCAAGACGCTTGGATATACATTTGCATTTAGAGGTGGATTATCGTTCTCTTTAGGGGATATTATTATTCCTGCAGAGAAATATGAAATGATCGAAGAGGCAAATACACAGGTAGACGGAATTATGTCTAGCTATAATATGGGTCTTATCACCAACTCTGAGCGTTATAATCAGGTTATTGACGTGTGGACTTCTACAAACGCATCATTGACTGAATTGTCTATGAAGCGTATTCGTGAGGATCAACAAGGATTTAACTCGGTGTTTATGATGCTTGACTCGGGAGCTCGTGGATCTAAAGAACAGATTCGTCAGTTAACCGGTATGCGTGGTTTGATGGCCAAGCCTAAAAAATCAAATGATGGTGGAGGAGCAATTATTGAAAACCCGATTCTTTCTAACTTTAAAGAAGGTTTATCAATTCTTGAATACTTTATCTCAACGCACGGTGCTCGTAAAGGTCTTGCAGATACCGCACTTAAAACGGCAGACGCAGGTTACTTGACCCGTCGTCTTGTAGATGTATCTCAGGATGTTATCGTGAATAGCGATGATTGTGGTACACTTAGAGGTGTGGAAGTTTCAGCATTGAAGAAGAATGAGGAAATCGTTGAAACGCTTGAGGCACGTATCATTGGTCGTATTGCATTAAATGATGTGATCAACCCACTTAACAGTGAGGTAATTGTTGAGGCTGGTGCAGAAATCACTGAAGAGTTAGGTGCTGAGATTTCTAAAGCTCCAATCGAAAGTGTTGAAGTTCGTTCACCATTAACGTGTGAGGCTAGTAAAGGAATTTGTGCTAAATGTTATGGTCGAAACCTTGCAACCAATAAAATGGTGCAAATGGGTGAAGCTGTTGGTGTTGTTGCTGCACAGTCTATTGGTGAGCCTGGTACACAGCTTACGCTACGTACCTTCCACGTGGGTGGTATTGCAGGTAACATTTCAGAAGAAAATAAAGTTATATCTAAATTTGATGGTCGTCTTGAGATCGAAGATCTTAAAACGGTTGAAGGAGAAGCGCCAGATGGTTCAATTTCACAAATTGTAATTTCACGTACTTCAGAAGCAAAAATTGTTGATGCTAAGACCGGAATTTTATTAAGTACTAATAACATTCCTTACGGTTCTCAACTGTTTATGAAAGATGGAGATAAAGTTACTAAGGGAGATACTATCTGTACTTGGGATCCATTTAACGGTGTAATTATTTCAGAATTTGCCGGTAAAATCAAATATGAGAATATAGAACAAGGGGTTACTTATCAAGTTGAAACTGATGAACAAACCGGTTTCCAAGAGAAAGTAATTTCAGAATCTCGTAACAAGCGAATGATTCCTACCTTGCATATTATGGGTAAAAAAGACGAAGTAATTCGTTCATATAACTTACCTGTGGGAGCGCACTTGATGGTAGATGATGATGAGAAAATTAAAATAGGTAAGATTTTGGTTAAGATTCCTCGTAAGTCTGCAAAAGCAGGGGATATTACAGGGGGTCTGCCACGTGTAACAGAATTGTTTGAAGCACGTAATCCATCTAATCCTGCTGTTGTAAGTGAGATTGATGGTGTGGTTTCTTTCGGGAAAATTAAACGTGGTAACCGTGAGATCATCGTTGAGTCTAAACTTGGTGAAATCAAGAAATATCTGGTTAAACTTTCTAACCAAATCTTGGTTCAGGAGAATGACTTTGTGAGAGCAGGTATGCCATTATCTGATGGTTCTGTAACTCCAGAAGATATCCTTGCGATTAAAGGACCTTCAGCGGTTCAGCAATACTTAGTAAACGAAGTACAAGAAGTTTATCGTTTACAGGGTGTGAAAATTAACGATAAGCACTTTGAGGTAGTTGTACGTCAAATGATGCGTAAGGTAAGAATTCAGGATCCGGGTGATACGATTTTCTTAGAGAATCAGCTAGTACACAAAGATGACTTCATCACTGAAAATGATGCTATTTTTGGAATGAAAGTTATTGAAGATGCTGGTGATTCTGAAACCTTAAAAGCAGGGCAGATTATTTCGCCTCGCGAATTGAGAGATGAAAATTCTATCTTGAGAAGAGAAGATAAAAATCTTGCAACGGCACGTGATGTTGTAGCTGCTACGGCAACTCCGGTATTACAGGGTATTACAAGAGCTTCACTTCAGACGAAATCATTTATCTCGGCTGCTTCCTTCCAGGAAACAACTAAAGTACTTAACGAAGCTGCGGTAAGCGGTAAAGTAGATACTTTAGAAGGTCTTAAGGAAAATGTTATTGTAGGTCATAGAATTCCTGCTGGTACCGGTTTACGTCGTTACGACAAACTAATCGTAGGTAGCAAGCAAGAGCTTGAAGAACTCAATGCAGCTCGCGAAGAAGTAAATTTTAATTAAGAATATTCAAATACAAAAAAACAGCTTCAGAAATGAAGCTGTTTTTTTATAGCTAAACTTGTGATTTATGGCAGAAGAAGATAAAAATCAAAACGGGCAGTTAAATATTGAATTGGATGAAGCAACTGCTCAAGGGCAGTATTCAAATCTGGCTATAATCAATCACTCGGTCTCTGAGTTTGTGGTTGATTTTATAAGTATTATGCCGGGAACTCCTAAGAGTAAAGTGAAGTCAAGAATTATCTTAACTCCTCAACACGCCAAGCGACTTGCTAAAGCGTTACAGGAAAACGTAAAGCGTTTTGAAAAAGCACACGGTGAAATCAAAGATTATGAAAAGCAGCCTATTCCATTAAATTTTGGTCCTACTGGCCAGGCTTAACAATCTTAGTCAATTATAAAAAAGAAAAACTCCTGAGATTGTCTCAGGAGTTTTTCTTTTTTATAATGAATATTGATGCTCTTCTTATTTAAATAAATTTTGATGATAAGTCTTAAAAAGCGACCTGTTTTTAACTTGTTTTAATCATCTTTTGGAATAATCTGAAGCATACCTTCAATGCAGGGCAAATAACCTATTTAAAGCTCTTATTTGAATTCTGAAACAAAATGCAGCTTAACGTTAGGATATTTTTGCTGTGTCATCTGTAAGGTAAAAGGGGAGTCGGCAAGAAATACAAGTTGTCCTCTTTTGTCCTTGGCCATAAAACGTTGTTTTACTCTTAAGAAATCTTTGAATTCTTCGCTCTTAGGGTCTTTGGGTTCTACCCAGCACGCTTTATGTACACTTAAAGGTTCGTAGGTGCATTTAGCACCGTATTCATGTTCTAAACGATATTGAATCACTTCATACTGAAGCGCTCCTACCGTACCTATAACTTTTCGGCCGTTTAGTTCAAGTGTAAATAACTGCGCAACACCTTCATCCATCAACTGGTCGATTCCTTTTGCTAATTGCTTAGATTTTAAGGGATCTGCATTATTGATATAGCGAAAATGCTCTGGTGAAAACGAAGGAATCCCTTTATAATGAATTTCCTCACCTTGTGTAAGGGTATCACCAATTTTGAAATTACCCGTGTCATGAAGTCCTACGATATCACCGGGATAGGATATGTCTACGATTTCTTTTCGCTCAGCAAAAAATGCATTTGGGCTAGAAAACTTAAGTTTCTTGCCATTTCGCACGTGTAAATAGGGGGTGTTGCGTTCAAAAACACCGGAAACGATTTTTACAAAGGCCAAACGGTCTCGATGCTTGGGATCCATATTGGCGTGTATTTTAAATACAAAACCTGTAAAATCTTTTTCTTCTGGTTTTACAACACGTTCTTCGCTTTCTTTAGGGCGTGGAGGCGGAGCGATACTTATAAAACAGTCGAGGAGTTCGCGAACGCCAAAATTGTTAAGCGCAGATCCAAAAAAGACCGGCTGTTGCTCTGCTTTAGAATATGCCTCTTGATCAAAATCGGGATAAACACCAGTGACCAATTCAAGCTCTTCTCTTAGAGTTTCTGCCGATTCATCACCTATTAACGTATCTAATTCCTCAGAATTTAGGTCTTCTATTTCAATAGTTTCTTCGATGTTCTTACGGCTGTCTCCACTAAAAAGGTTGACATTCTTTTCCCATATATTATAGATTCCTTTAAAGTCATATCCCATTCCTATAGGGAAGCTTAAAGGAGTGACGTGTAAATCTAGCTTCTGTTCTATTTCGTCAAGAAGTTCAAAAGCATCTTTACCTTCCCGGTCGAGTTTATTTACAAAAACAATCATCGGGATCTTACGCATTCTACAAACCTGAACTAATTTTTCGGTTTGTTCCTCAACCCCTTTTGCTACATCAATAACAACGATAACGCTATCAACTGCAGTAAGCGTTCTAAAGGTGTCTTCAGCAAAATCCTTGTGTCCCGGTGTATCTAGGATGTTGATTTTTGTACCGTTATATTCAAAGGCAAGTACAGAGGTAGCTACCGAAATTCCACGCTGGCGTTCGATTTCCATAAAGTCACTCGTGGCTCCCTTTTTGATTTTATTTGATTTTACAGCACCGGCCTCTTGAATGGCGCCACCAAATAAAAGAAGTTTTTCTGTTAGCGTGGTTTTCCCTGCATCAGGATGCGAGATTATTCCGAAAGTACGTCTACGCGCAATTTCCTTTTTAATGCTCATGGATGTCAAATTTAAGAGGGCAAATATACATTAAGTCAGCCACTTTGAAGTATTCAATACAGACTAGTATTTCTTGAATTTGGCAAAACATTAACAGTTGAAAATGAGGGGTGTAGAAATCTCATTTTTGCCACAAATTACTATGTTTTGTAAGTTTTATCTTTAATGCTTCTTACTTGTATGAACTACTAATGTGTATTTTATCGATTAATGTGTGCTTATGTCTAAAAACCATCAAGCTTTTGTCTTTGCGCTTAATCGATTAATATATTTGTTGTCCCAACTTAAAATACGTTTATAAATTGATCAGTAGAGCTATTTCTTATTGACGCAGGCGTGTATTAAGTTGATTCTTCTCCACTTTAAGGTAAAGGGTTTTACGATAAGCATTCTTGAGCTATTTAAGCAAGAAACTTGATCATCAATTGAAACATTTGTTTTGTTCAATACGTATACTCGCAAAGTATACTTTAAATCGAATATTATTAAAACAACTTTACCAATCTTTTCAATCACGCATTGGCTAAAAAAAGCGAGCTATGAAGCTATGCTTACAGGCTTTGGTAGGGTAGCTTTTCAAATAATTATTCACGTATTTAAAATGATAACGAAGAACTATGTAAAATATTTTGTGTCGTTATCTGCTTTTATAAATCTAGAGTGCGTTGCAGCTACTAGGGATTTGGTGAGGGATTTATTTTGCAAACTCAAGGTCCAGACATTGGAGTCGAGCATTTTAAACAATAAGAATATAAATAACGGCTTAGCTTCCCAAAGTTTAGCAGTATTAACGTTAAAGCATAGATGATAGGGATGTGTTTGAATGAGATGGTTTTTTGTCTCTCAAGTACAGGTGATTCCAACTTCAAATAGAATAATATATGAAATATAAAACTACTCCCACTTACGCAAAGTGTATCCAGCGCTTTGTGATGTTTTTATTTTTGAACCTTTTAGCATTGGGTGTTAATGATACACTTTATGCTCAGTGTGATGGGTATGATGAGGTGTCTGTGACCTCGGGAAATTACACATTTCAATCTGGGGAACGCTATGCGTTTAAAAGTGCTACGCCAACAACAATTACATTAAGCGATGTGACGTTTCAAAACGGAACTGCTGTTTGTGTTGGTCCTAATGTCACTTTGATCATTCAGAACAATATTAATGCTTCTGGAGCGGTAACATTGAATGTTGAAGGAATCTTGCAATTCAATCAGGCGATAAATTTTAATGCTAATCTTGATATGACTATTGCAGAAGGTGGTGTTTTTCAAACCGGCAATAACGGTACTGTTGATTTTAACATAGGAGGGTCTGGAGTAAATAGAATATTGAATAGTGGAGAGGTTAAAGTGGGAGTCTTAACCTTTGCTAGCGGATCTTCTACTAACACTATTGATAATTCAGGAACGTTTACTATTTCTAGAAATATTAATATCTCTGGAGATACAGAGTTTCGTAATCAAAAAGATATTTATGTAGGGGCTAGTTTTAACTGTAATGCTACCAGTGTATACGTAAACTGTGGGGTTATAGAGACGGCTACAGGTTTTAATCTAGGTGGTGGTCGTGTAGTAAATACGGGTTCTTTTATTTCAAATAACGGTTCTATAGATTTTGGAAGTAGCACCGCGCGATTTGAAAATTATGGAATAGTACAAGTAGAACAAGTTAACTTTTCTGGGGTCGATAGTTCTTTATATGGTGGTTTTTATAATGAAGGTAGTGTTATATTAGATAATAATTTTCAAGCTTCAGGGAATATTTTAGGGCCTACAGATAATTCTAAACTTGGTTACTTTGAGTTGGCTAATGCGTCAACTTTAAATAGTGGAACTATTGGACCGAACCTTAATTTCAAGAGAACTACAGGTCCTTCTAATGCAACTTCTGTTTTTGGAAGTAATGCAGGTAGCTTAACTATTTTATCTGGAGTTGTTTATGATTGTGAGTCAGGAACTTGTGCTGCTGAGAAAGTTTCTGCAGGTCTTCCTTGTCCTGATCTTTCTGGTAACTTCCCTGCTATTTCTTTGGTTAAGACTGGTGTTTTTCAAGATGAAAATGGAGATGGCAGAACTCAAGTAGGTGAGACTATAGATTATACTTTTGAAATTACAAATACCGGTCAAAAAGTACTTAGAGATATTGTTATTGAAGACGGTAAGCTTGGTCTGGGTACGTTAAGTGTACCTGGAACATTAGATCCCGGGGAATCCACTACAGCAACAGCATCTTATTCAGTAATTGCAGCTGATTTGACAACAGGTTCAGTCTATAATGAGGCTACAGTAAGAGGGATTGATGAATTAGATACAGAGGTTTCTGCTACCGATGATTTTACGGTGTTCTTTAATAACTATTGTTCTGGGGTAGATACAGACGGTGATGGGATACCAGACAATTGTGATGATGATGATGACAATGATGGTATTCTGGATGCTGACGAAGGAAATTCTTCTGTAGCTGTATTAGCTAATCCTAGTCAAGCAACGGTAAATGATTTAAATAATACAGGGACAGGACTATTTGAGTTAAATGTTCCTGGACCGGCATCTTTAGCTAGTGGAGGTGTTAGAGTAAGTGTTTTAAGTTATAATAACTCAAATCCTAACCCTAATAAATGGCGTATTTTTCAGCCTGTTCTTGATAACGGGATAATTAATATAAACGGAGGTGATGTTGAGTTTGCTACAGAATATCTAGATGTTATTAATGGTATTCCAAGAACTGTAGAGTTTGATTATGGGCAATCAGCAAGCGAACTTTCTACGACTACCTCAAAATATAGATATGTTGTAGGGATCGCAGGTTTAGGTGGTCCTTCTACGCGAGATGAACTGGGTGTTGATATTGCTAATGTTACCCTAAGGGTTATTGGTAATGTTGATGTTTTTGATACTGATACTTATTCGACTTTTGCTGGTAATACACCGCCTGAAAGAAATACCTTAGGTAATACAATTACATCTTCAGAACCACGAGTTTTTCAAGGGTATACGTTCTTTTATATCGACGACGAAGATGTTTCTAAATTTGAGATCGAATTTCAGAATGAAGATCCGCACGGAATCATTTTTGGAGTACTTGAAGAGCGATTTAGAGATACAGATGGTGATGGAATTGTAGATTCTAAAGATGTAGACTCAGATAATGACGGTTGTCCTGATGCTATTGAGGGTGCGGGATCTTTTAATAAAACGCATCTTACGGCAGACTTGAATCTTGCTAATACACCAGACGGTGTTGATGAATTTGGGGTGCCTACTATAGCAGGTTCACCTCAAGGGAATACACAGGCGGTTATAGATGATTCGATTTCTGCTTGTTACGTTCCAACCGCAATCGACGATGAAAGACAAGTAAGTCTAAATACATCCTTGAATATTGATGTCTTGGCAAATGATGATTTTGGAGGGGATGGTCCATCTGAGACACAGCCATTAATTATAACCGAACAACCTGCAAATGGATCGGTCGTTTTAAATGACAATGGAACTCCTTCAAACTTGGCAGATGACACTATAGTTTATACACCAAACCAAGACTATGATGGTGTTGATACGTTTAAGTATAAGATTGTTGATCTGGATGGTGACGAGAGCGAAGCAACTGTAGAGATAACAATTTCTGATGTTATTGTGGTGCCTCCTGGAGAACGTGGGTGTGATTGTGCGCCATTATACAGCAGTACTAATTTCAAAAACCCAACCTTGGTCTCTGGCTCAAGTGGTCAAGTAGGTGCGGTGTATAGATTTTCAAATGTATTTTTAGATAGCCCTGAACCTATTGATGCATTAGTGCGAATTGAAGCGATGCGCAATGGAGCAACGCTTGCTAATATTGATGTGACTGGAGATGGTGTAGATTCAAACTTTCAGCCACAATTAAACAGTACCAACAACGGAGATCAAAATATTGAATTTGATATCACTTTTGTTGAGTCTGGAGGAACTTATGGCGATGAGGTTGTGATTTCATTTTTTGCTACGCCTTTCGACATTGATGGAGATAGTGTGCAGACAAGAGAGTATGCAGAGCTTACGCTTTCTGATGCGTATTATCAATCAGGAAATACACTCATCAATATTGAGCGCAGACCTAATTCAGTAAGGGGAACCGCTGTAAATGCGAGTACCGCGCCAGGTGGAGATATCTCTACCGATCCACGCTACACGTTTAGTACTTATTATGAAGGAAGATCTTCTCTTAAATATATTATAGGGAAGCAAAACGGAAATATAGATCGTTTCTACTCTTTAGCTTTTAGTAATGCAAATTATACCAATCCTCAATCTTATATTGTTACTGCACCTGTAATTTGTGGTAATGTTTCAGATGAAGGAGGTCAGCCTTTAAGCGGAGTTAGTATAAAAATTGAAGGAAGTGATGGTAGCTCTACAACTTTGACTACCAATTCAAATGGTGATTATCGATATGCTACCGCGATTCCGTCGGCATTAGTAGATGTTGTTTATACAATTATAGAAACTGATTTGGATGGTTATGTTAGTGTTGATGATGCTGAAGGTGATCCTACCGATAATGTGATTGTACGCACCATCAACTTGATCTCGTCTTGTCAAAATAATTTTGTTGATGATGGTAGACCTGAAGCTAATGACGATAGTGCAGAAGTAAGTCCGTTGCGTCCGGTTCAACCTATTGATATTGATGTTCTTGCTAATGATAATTTTGGTCCTGATGGTCCGTCAACAGGAGCTATTACTACTGTATCTCAACCTAGTCTAGGTAGTGCAGAAGTAAATAATGCAGGTACACCAAACGACCCAACAGATGATTATATAACGTACATTCCTCCGTCTGAAAATTTAGTTACAGTCACCTTTAAATATCAAATATGTGATGAGGATGGGGATTGTGATGACGCGCTAGTTACTGTTACTGTTAGTGATGATAATCCGATTGCTGAAGATGACAACTATACCGTTTCTGAAGACTCTCGGGATAATGTATTAGACATATTATCAAATGATTACTTCGGAAATGATGGTGCTGGTTCAGTTTCAGTACTTTCTGGTCCTGCAAATGGTGTTGTTGTTCTTAACGATAATAATACACCTGGCGATGTTTCAGATGATTTTTATGAGTATACTCCAAATGCAGATTTCTTTGGTACTGATTCATTCCAATATCAGATATGCGATGGAGACACGCCTGTTGGAGATCGCGATTGTGACGTTGCAACTGTAACTATTCTTGTTGAGGCAGATCCTACGCTTTCAGTTGACCCTGTAACGGTTACCGAAGGAGATCCACTTACTTTTACATTTAGTATAAATACAGTTTCTGCTGAAGACATTGTTATTAATGTAAATACATCAGATGATACAGCTATTGCAGGACTTGATTATACAGCTGCAGTAAATCAGTTGATTACTATTCCTGCTGGTCAGCTATCTGTTGATTTTGTAGTGAATTCGCTTGAGGATCAAATTTACGAAGTAGCAGAGTCGTTCAATATTTCTGGTGCGGTTCAAACGAATAATACAAGAAATTTAAATGTAGCCACCACCGGAACAATTACCGATAATGACGGCGATGCTCCAACATTGAGCATTTCAGATGTAAGTGTAGTTGAAGGCGTAGATGCAGTTTTTGCGGTAAGCCTTGATAAACCAAGTTTTGAGTCGATCACGGTAGCCCTTGCTACAGCTGAAGGAACCGCTTTAGATCCTGAGGATTACACGGGTTATAGCGGAGGGTCGATCACTTTTGCACCTGGTGAGACGAGTAAAAATATTACCATCGCAACCATTGATGATGCTA